>Ga0209700_101633_pt1 | contig 46643 bp, 14 predicted proteins | sample SiratroredBW_FD_187528 | JGI IMG/M metagenome (GOLD analysis project Ga0209700, IMG submission 187528) | Root nodule microbial communities of legume samples collected from California, USA - Siratro red BW (SPAdes) (version 2) | ecosystem: Host-associated > Plants > Roots > Nodule | place: USA...
TTTTTTTTTTTTTCTAAAATGACCGACTGCTTCTTCGTGCATCTCCAAGCCTTTTTGAGACACCTTCAAAAGGTTAAAAAATTTTAAAGCTATCATTTGTGCAATGACAGATTTAGCTTTGAAGTTTTAGAAGAAATAGAACAATGAATGGGAGGTGCTTGCATATGGCTATGTAGAAATTGGAAGGGTAAAGGTGATGGTGAGTTTGGTGACGCTCTGCAGCGGTTAGCATTCTTAGCAGTGGTGGATGATTGCGAGTGTGGCACAGCATCGTGCACGTAAGTTGGAGTGGGATCGCGTTGAGTTATTGAATAAGGATTTCGGAATTCATTTAATTATTTACGAGTGACTAATACGTTCCGCAATATTTTTTTTGGGATGTGTAAATATTACGGAATAAACCATTATGTAATATGATGAGTAAGTTTTGGAATAGGATGTTGTAGAATATATTTTTCTTGGTGTGACATTGTTACAGAATAGGGTGTTCTATAACTCATTTCGGAATTGATTGTGTTGTTGCGGAAATGAAAGTTTTAGAACTGAAATAAATGTTCTGGAATGAGCTGTTTCGAAATAGTCATTATAGTTACGAAACAAGCTATTATACGTCGCAATATATTTTTCTGGGGTGTCTAAATATTACGGAACAAACCATTATGTAATATGTTGAGTAAGTTTCGGAACAGGATGTTCTAGAATATATTTTTCTTGGTGTGACATTGTTACGGAACAAGGTGTTCCATAACTCATTTCGGAATTTATTGTGTTGTTGCGGAACAGGAAGTTTCAAAACTGAAATAAATGTTTCGGAATGAGCTGTTTTGAAATAGTCATTATAGTTACGAAACAGGCTATTCCAGAACATAATTTGTTGAGTTACGGAACAGGCTGTTCCGAAACAATGATATTGGTATATTTGTGTGATTTGGAAATTTGAATTTAATAATGCCGATTATTGTTGCAGTTGACCATGGAGGAACATGTTGTGACAAAAATGAGTGATAAAGTTAATAAAATTTCAAATATGAAAGGATTAGAATTGATTAACTATGATGGTGGTGATTTGGCTAATCATTTCACGACTGATGAGGTAATTTTATTTGATGGTGTTATTTGTGTATGAATTTTTTAAATCTGAATTTACTATTTTTGATGTAGGTATTTTCAACACGAGATGATTTACTAGAATGGGTTCATAGAGTTACGTTTGATCTTGGGTTTGTGTTCGTGATACTTAGATTAGACAAAGCAAACAGACAACCCGGAAGAAAAATATTTGTTTTATTAGATTGTGAACGAAGTGATAAGTATAAGAAATACAAATAAGTAGTAGACATCAGTGTTACTGGTTCAAGAAAGTGTGATTGTCCTTTCAAATTAAGAGGCAAACCAATCTCCCTTAGAGATGGTTGGATGTTGAAAGTCATATGTAGTTTGCACAATCATGCATTATCGCAGATATTAGTTAATCACCCTTATGCAGGAAGATTAAAAAGGTATGAACATGAGTTAGTTGTGAACATGACGAAGAGTCAAGTTAGGTGAATAAACATCTTGCTAACCTTGAAGGAGAAAAATGTGCAGAATGTGACCACAATCAAGCAGTTGTATAATGCTAGATATATTTATAAGAGATCAGTTAAGAGGCCCAAGAACAGAAATGCAACAGCTTATGATGTTGCTTGAGCGTGACGAATAAATTCATTGGAGTAGGAAATATGAATTGCGGAACAGGGCATTCTGCAACTATGCCACGAATCCGTAGCATAGTTGCAGAATGCCCTGTTCCGCAACTCATTTTGAGGAAATACGAGTTGCGAAATGGAGCATTCCCCAACTGTACTACGGATTCGTAGCACAGTTACAGAATGCCATGTTCCACAACCTATTTCGTACAGAACGCAATACACTCCCAAATCGTAAACCACATTAAATCCTCCAAAATACTTTACAAATCCAAAAATACATCATACCTACCACAAATAATCCTCAAATATGTTCCTATTGAAGGTTCACGGAATGAAAATGACCAACAAATCGAATCATGAAATGACGATTGTGCTTTAAAGATGGCGCTGCAGAACTAAAATGAAGAAAGTTTCGTGAAGAAGGGAATATGAGAATTTTAAGATAAAAGAATATTTGGGTCTTTACAATAATATTTTAAAGATATTTTGATCCGATAAAAAATTTAGAAGTGCCTCAAAAAGTACTTGGAAGTACAAGAAGAAGAAGTCGTATCACACCTATTTAACATTCAATACCAGAGTAAAATAATAAATTAAACAGAATAATATAATATAAAAATATTATTGATAAATAAAAACCTTAAAGTAAATCGGACAAATAAGTATAAATAAACAAAATGATAAAAAAAATGTATTTTTCTACGTTTAAATATATGTTTGGCTGTGTAATATAACTTTTTAACTCTTACGAAAATAAAAAATATTTTAATCATCAAAATTTTAAATTATACACTAAGCCAATTTTTGGTGACATTAATTTAAGATATTTTCTAAAAGGCTATTTGTACTCTTATTAATTTCTTAGGAAAAGTAACAATCTGCTTGATAATCTTTTAATCCCCTATATGTTCGCACTTCATAGGAAAAATATCTAGAAAATTCTTACTGCCAATTTGTTATATGGAATAATTATTTTAAAATGTAAACAATTCTTTTAGTATTATACTTATAATATTTGTAAATTTTAAAAATAAATTACGTTAACCTGTGTCGATAAAATAGTAAAATAATTTATGATCAAAATTCTACTTTAATATTAATATATAAAAAATTCAAATTGAAAATTTGTTGACATAAAATATTAAATTATTACAATTGTAATGATATATAAAAAATTAAGTTACTACTAATAATATAGTTTTAATGATTTTATTATTATTATTATTATATATTTTTACTATTTATATAAATTTAGTTAAATATTATAATACATACTTATATTAAGACAATATTTGATAATTATATTTATTATAAAAAATAACGATATAGCGTCGATTCAAAATTAACGCAAGAAGAGAGAATCCAATATTTATTTATCGGTTAAACTGTGACTGTATTGTATATTAAAATTTTAGAAATTATTTTAAATTAGAATTGATTAACAATTAGATGTAAATAGTGACAGTTAAGCCGTCACAGAAATTATTATTATTATAAAATTTGCATAAGCTAAAACAACGTTATTTATTGAATGTTATGTTGATTTGACTAATAATGATATTAGCGATAATTTAATTGTTATATTTACTAAAATTTATTGTAACACTTTTACCGTCGCTAATATTAATATATAGACTAAACCAATACAACATCACACAAAATATAGTAATGCCTTGGTCATAAAAAAAGTCATTGCAATATGACATTAAGATAAAAAAAAAAATAAGAGATAAATATACAAATTAACCTAATCATGAAAAATATAAAATTTTCAAGATAAATAAATATATATATATATATAAATATAATTAAAATAAAATTATAAAGAAAATTTAAAGTTGTAATTAAATTCAACTAAAATGTTATTTTAAAATAATAATATTTAAAATAATGTTCAACTAAAATTTAAAATAAAATAAAAATTAATTTAAAGTAAAATACATAAAAACTTAAAATGAAATATATAAAAAGAAAAAGAAAAGTCTTTATAGAATTATGTGTAAGAATAAACGATAAAAATCTATGAATACTGTTAAACTATACAAAATTTATTATTATATAATTATGATATTTATTTACTTTTGGTAAAAAAGAAATAAACAAATAAATGTAAGATTAAACTAATGTGTAAGTCGAAAGAATATATATAAAATATCTAACTCCAGTAAGAGAATAATAAAATATTTATTATCACAAATATTTATAGACATAAACCAGTGATAACATTATTAACATATGGTGAACAAACTTAATATCAACTAATATAATATGGATATTCTCAATAATATTTTACTAGATGCTCTAATTAAGTAAGTCATTTAAACTTGAAAAACTTCCATATAATTGAACTCCATGATGTTCTAAAAGCCAAACATGATTAAACCCTATTCACATGATTCTCAAGCTCCATAAGCAACACGGTATGATATTATAAAAACGAAAAATCCAATCATTTTGACTATTTATGATAATTTCCCCTATATATTTTTACATTGTATCATAGTTTAATCACTTTTCATTTATATTAGTTTGATACAAAATATATTGTATCATAGTTTAATCAAGTTTCATTTATATTTAGTTTGACATAAGAAGGTGTAAGAAAAATCCAAATACTAATTTTTACAAATTAATCTTAATCATATTATACGATAACAGTAGAATTAAGAGATGGTTTGTGAAACACAATTTACTTAAATATGTTTTAATGATGTGATAAGAAAAACATGTTATTATATTAATCAAAGAATTGTTAATATCTTAAATTGGCTTTTATAAAATAAAATCATACCTAAACAAAAATAAGAAGTTGCACAATAGAATCATGTGCAAAAACAAATAAAAAAAATAACGAGGAAATTGTAAAGATTTATTATAATATAAGTTACTAATAGTTTTTTTCAACAGTCCAGAACGATAGAATACATATAAATGTTCATATGAACTATACTTTTTTTGACTAGTTAATATGAATCATGACGTGGTATTAAGATTCTTTATAATGGGCAAGTTCCTATCATAAGAACATTTTAAAACATTTGTTTTTTTTTAATAAGGCGGGGTCCAACTGGTACCTTGTTATTTTTAGGATGAATATCCTGCAATAATATAAAACTCCATATTTGCAAGTTAAAATTGATCTCTTCTTTTATATATATATATATATATATATATGTGTATATATAAACTATAACCCCCATTGTTGGTGTGAAGTGTTTAGGATTTAAAAAATTTAATCATTTTGACTATTAACTTCACTCATTTACACTGTATCATAGTTTAATCAAATACTCTTTTTGCAAATTGATTTTAATCATGTTGTACAATAACAATAGAATTAAGAGATAGGTTGCCAAACACAATTCTACACAAATATGTTTTAATGATGTGATAAGAAAGCATGTTAATTATATTCACCAATCTTAAATTGGTTTTTATAAAATAAAATGATACATAAACAAAAGTGAGAAGTTGGACAATAGAATCATGTACAAGAACAAATAAAAAAAAATTATTAGAAAATTGAAAAGATTTATTATAGAATAGGTTACTAATAGTTTTTTCAATTGTCCAGAACGATAAAATAATATAAATGTTCATATGAACTGTATTTTTCCTGAGTAGTTAATATAAATCATGATGTGGTACTAGGATTCTTTGTAATGGGCAAGTTCCCATCATAAGTGCATTTGAAAACATCTGGTTTTCTGATAAGGTGGGGTCCAACAGGTACCTTGTTATTTTTAGGACGAATATCCTGCAATAACATAAAACCCCATTATTGCAAGTTAAAATTGATCTCAGATTTTGTAAAAGAAGAATCCTTATTTTAAGAGTGAATCACAATGTTAGCCTTAAATAGTGTATTAGAATCCATAATTTCTGAATGTATTGTTATATATATTTGTAGGTTTTTCATCGGAAAAACATAATAGAAAAAGACGAAAATTCCTCTTTTTTATCTTGGTATTAGAGTAGAGATCCTAAAGTGTATGCTACTACTAAAATATTGATAAGCAATGGAGGAACCAATGGCAGAATCTGAGGATGAAGAGCAAACTAGTTATAACTCCACAAACACCATCATAGAAGATTTAACAAGAAGAATGGCGTTACTCACTCCTCCTATACTGCACATTTTGGAATTAAATTAAACGGCTCCAACTACGTCTTATATGGTCATAAATTTTCAAATGTACATCTCAGGTAAAGAAAAATTTGTTGGGTACCAAACTGCACACACAAAATTATAGAGGAAATATACAAAACTTTTATCAACATAATAAGACTTACATAAGCTTTTTACAAGTGAATTAAACAAATAAACATTCATATTTAATAAGCAAAAAACATTTCAAGACTTTAGTAACATAATCACCGTTTGTGTAAGCTAACACCTCCACATGACCTTTGTGTTTATAAAGAATTCTGAATTACATTGTTCTTTTCACATAACTCAGAACTTTCTTCACAATTTACTTATGAAGTTCTATGGGATCATCCATGATGAACTTGCTTGCTAAACATACTACACACATCAGGTCAGTTTTTGTAACTGTCATATATACATCAAGCAACCAACCATCTCCTTGTATTCTGTTGCATCAAATCTCACGTCACTGTTGTCTTTTATGGGCCTTGCTCTAGGAACAATTGGATTGTTCAAGAATTACTGCTTCCTATGTCAAATCTTTCAAGAACTTCTCTAGCAAAATTTCTTTGAGAAATGTAAATACCTTCACTGGCTTCCAAAACTTCTAGGAAGTATTTCAATTGTCCTAGATCACTCATATCAAACTTACACTCCATTAACTCCTTAAAGTGAATCATCTTCTTTTCATAATTTTCTGTAAAAACAAGATCATCCACATATAAACTAATAATCAACAATTTACCTCCTTCTTTAGTTTTGAGGAACAACACATGTTCGAAGTCACACTTCTCAAAGACTTCTTTGAGAAAATTGGCCTTCTATTTTGTTGTACCATGCCCCTCGATCTTGTTTGAGCCCATAATTTCTTGAGTTTATAAACTTCTTCTCTGGTTTGACTCCTTTAACAACAATAGTGGGACTACTTATTCAATACATAATTTGACCAGTTAGCTGCTTTCGGCCAAAAGTTATTCGGAATGACTTTATCTGAAAGTGTACTCCTCGCCATGTTCATAATGGTTGTGTTTTGACGTTCTGCAACCCATTTTGTTGGGTATATATGTTGCAGTGAGTTTCTGTTTAATGTCGTTGTTTGTGCAAAATTCGTTGGAATCATGTGATGTGAACTCTCCACCCCGATCAACGTGTAAACAACATATTGGTAAATTGGTTTTCATTCTCTACAAGCTTCTTAAAACATTTAAACATGGCAAATGTTTCTGATTTGTCCTTTAGGATGTAAATCCACACCTTGTGGCTGAAGTCATCGATGATACTGAGAATGTACCTTTGTCCAGTATTGGAAATAGGTGAAATTGGGTCACACAAGTCTGCATCTATCAAATTACTATTCTTGGACATTATTTCTCTGGTTTGCTTTCTTATTAAGCTATTAGTGCACACTGTTATTGAAGGCTAGAATTTAGACAACCCCTTTACCATCCTTTCATATTGTTTCTCAAACCTTTGTAACGTCCATACCTCAGGTTCCACAAATAAGAAAGTTCTTGTGAGTTTATTTGCAAGCAATTTGACAACACAATAGAGGCTACTACATAGAACATCCTATTTGCCGACCCTTCTCGAAATGATAAATGCAACATTCTCTATTCCGAATTAAAATAGCTGCGCCTTTCTCTTGTAACTAACCAACACTTAATAGATTAGTGTGTAACTTGGGGATATAGAATTCATCATTGATTACCTGTGTTCTTCCTCATACTTCTAGATTGATATCTCCTTTAATGTACTGCTAAGCTTGTATCATTTTTTAGTTTTATTGAGTGTGAAAATCCTTCGTCTATTTTGTCAAACCACCTTTTGTTTCCAATCATGTGGTTGCTACATCCACTATCAAAGAACGACACATCTCTTGCTTGGCATCATTTGCTTTCATATATGCCATCAAAAGTAGCTCCTCTTCTTCATCTAGTTTTATTCTATGTAATGGGTCGTGTTTTTCCATTTAGGACATTTGTACTGAAATTATCTTAATTGAGGACACTTGAAGCATTCAATTGTTGTCTTCTTCATCTAGTTTTGTTCTATGTAATGGGTCGCGTTCTCCCATTTAATATGTAAAGTGTTTTAACAACATAGAAGATAACCTTATACGTAGTAAACATTCTATGACTATTGGCATATGATAGTTAGTATGTATACTGCTTTGTTTCCTTTATTTGTATCTTAGTTTTAGACAAATCCGAGTTAAAACAGAAATAACGAGGCACATGCCTTGTGTTTGAACTTGGTTGACTTATGATACAAGTGCTATAAATAGGTACCCAAATTAGTGTGGAAAAACATCTTGAAATATATGAACATTTGAAAGCTCTTTTAAGAAGAATGTGAATCTTCTTTTACTAGAGAGTTTCATAGTCTTCGGTAAATTGTATTTAAGAGAGGGAGTTCCTCCAAGATCAATCCAAAACTCCTAGTAAGGAGTTCCTTGTGTACACCAGAGGTAAAACTTTAGTTTTTCCTTCTTTCAATTTGGGTTTCTGTCTCTCTTCCTCTTTTCTATTTTTACAATTAACCACTCCCTCCAAGAACCACCTTCACAAAGAACCTTGTCCAGACCAAAACATTCCTCTTTTTATCAATATATAATATGTCAATAATTCCACTCCACAAATAACATTATGGTTGGATTCAATCATTTTTAGAAACTATTAGTAAATGGCAGTCTTATGATTTGGAGTAATATTATAAATAGCCATTTATTGTAAATTTGTAGTAATTGTTAGTTTGCATGTGTCAATAACTAGGCTCATGCTTAATTAAGAGTATTTTACCTGGTCAAATATAGCAGTTGGAATGGCCAGGGTTGCCACAGCATTGGGGGCATCGACTATTCCAGATATTCTTCCTTCACAAGGAATGCAAGACAGCAACAGGTACACCTGATGATGTCGAACATAGTTGTACATCTTTAATTTGAATACAAGATTTCAAACTTAAAATTAAATATATACATATATATATATATATACATATATATATATATACATATATATATATATATATATATATATATATATATATATATATATATATATATATATATATATATATATATATATATATTTCATCTGTAAATAGAATTCGAAAAAACAAGTTTAATATATTATTTTCAGTTGAAACTTAGTTTGAGACTAAATATAGTTAGTGTGCAAACTATTTCTTAGAAAAACCAAACATGTCAAATTAAATTTAGTGGACAAACATTAAGAGGCCAGATGATAAACCAATCACAACCTTAGCATTTAATCATAGGTTTTGGTTTCTAATGTAGGAATGGTATAGCAATGAGAGAGGAACTAAACCTGTTCTTTGGAGTATCCAAACTTGGAAATGTAGTCGATGGCATTGAGCACTGCTCGCTTGTATGCAACACTTGCATCTAGGTAGTGTTGTCTCCCACTTTCATCAACACTGATTCCCTCAAAAACAAGCCACTCTGAGAATCTTGGTTCAACAGGACCTATCTCAAATATTGGATTTACATGAAGGGGAGTGGGCCCCATTGGTGTAAGGTACTCTTTCATTCCACCCCTTATAATTTCACACCTGATTACATGAAAAATGTTATCAGCTCTAAAGTGCAGCAATGAAAGAGGATGTTAATAATTAAAAAGTATTAACATATTATCAATAATGAAAAAGTATTGAAAACTATGAGACCATGTTAATAATTCTTTTCATTTATAGAAATCTTTAACGAGAGTTTTAACTACATTTGCAATGGGAGAGTTAGGAGTTGAAGTTTGGTGATATTTGAGTAACTGAAGCTATACTAACTTGAGTTCTAGGAAACCACTCATCTCTATTGCACCACAGAATGAGACCTCGCCATCACCCTGTGAAAAGTGCATGTCACCGGTGCTGAGATTTGCTCCTTCCACAAAAACTGGGAGGTATACCTTTGCCCCTCTACTAAGGTTTTTTATGTCACAATTTCCACCGTTTTCTCGTCCTGGTATTGTTCTTGCAGCTTCCTTTGCAATCCTCTCCCATTCACTAGAGCCTTTTTCAATCTAGAAGCATGTCAGGAAAAGGATTTAAAACAACACAACGGAAAATCTTGCTTGATTTCTTAGCATGTCAACGAAGCATCGGCAAATTCTTAATAGTTTTTGTGAACTTGGATCAATATTAAAGTGTTTTCTTGTGTAAAAGGTAGCGTTTTGGGATGTCACAAAAGTTATTTTTACTTGATTTGACAGTCTCATATTCAAGTCTTCATTTTAGGGAGGGTCGTCAAAATCATCTGGTTTCAATCAATCTCTACACTAAACTAATCACATTTTCAGTTTTTAAAAGAAAAAAAAAAATCTAATAGCCATATAGAGATTGATGGTAACTACATGATTTTTAAGCATGTAGTAAAGAATATGGGTGAAACCGCTAAATGCTTGATTAATGCTGTTTAATCTGTTGAACTAAACAAATTATCTCGTCTGTAATTTAAGAAAACTGACTTGTTATTAATTCGAATGACGATGATTTCTCTATTTTTATTATTTACAGGTTCTGTGCTAGGTTTCTGTGTAGTTTATTATTTCACTAGTTTTATACACATTTTATTATGATCACGGAAAATGACATGAAGAGAATTTACTTTTTTATGTATTTTACCCTAAAAAAAAATCTACGGCGTGAGTTATTTTAGAAACAATGTTAATTTCTTAAGAGGGTTTTCTTTTTGTTTTAAAGTGCTATTATCATTTTTAAACTACTAATGTTTTCATTGAAGTTTGTAACTTAAGAATAAAAAAAATAAAAATATTATTTTGTTAAATTATTATAAAACTTTCTATTGGATAAATTATTTTTCTATCATTTGTTTATTTCTCTCTTAATTTTGTATTATTAAATCTATAGTATTAAGTCTAAGAGTATAAATAACAAAATCCTAATTGGCACTATCTTGAATTTTCAAATCAAGAAATTGAAAACAAAGATATTTTTCTGAAAAGTCAACATGATAGATAAAATGTAGAAGTCCAAAATAATTGTGGATCTTGGATTCAATGTGTGGCAAAGAAGCAGTGAAATGACTCATGATCAGATTAAATTATAGACAATAATTCTCATGATCAATTGATTATTACCTTTCCAAGGAGACAACTTTTTGTTGTTGGTAAGTTTGCCAAAGGTCGAGTATGCAAAACCTCACAGAGTTTGAAAGACTCAACACCATTTTCTTCTATATCTCTTTCCCTTTCATTCCAAATGTTCAGGAGTTCCATTGATGGTGCAGTTCCAATTATCCCAGGGTGTGTTAAACCTGGAAATCGTACTCCTTTCCAGCATAAACAAATTATGTTAGTAGCAATTAGCGAAATAAGTATGTATCATGTTTTAGATAAAAATGATCCATGATTATGTTCACCTGGTATCTGAGGTGAATGGGCATATATTCCCTGAAAGTACCAGATAGCTTTTGTGGCACAAGGAAAATGGTCTGTTAAGAAGCCACCTCCATTTTCTCTGTCAAATGTTGCTGTAAAACCCCATTCATCACCAGGTAGAGGACCCAAGTTGCATATTTCAACAGCAAGCAGATCTCCAGCCTTGGCTGGGATCCCATCATCATCCACAATTCTAATTGGCCCACTAAGATAATGTACCTTATCATCCATTTGCCCCACAGCATCCAAAATTAATTAGTTACACAAAACCATGTAAAGTTCCTTCCTTCACTATTTTCTCATGTGATTAGCAATTATAATAACTACACAATGCATGAGAATTTGTGATTTACACAGTCACAAAGTATATATACTTGAGAAAGAAACAGATATAGTTATGAACTGTTTGGTTTGTATAATTTGGCTGGGTCCTTAGTTGATTAATATATCCAAAATCAGGTTTAGTAATTAGGTTGTAACACTTGCAGTTGTGATGACCTTTGTACTTACAGTTGAGAGGTCTAGAGATTTTACGTCCAGAGGTGAATCATCATCTCTGATAGCTCCTCCTGTCCAATCTACCATCTCTACTCTAAAGACTTCACCAGTATTAACATCTGCCACGTGTGGTATGTGAGGGTGCCATCGGTTATGGAGAGGAGGGTTCTGTTCCCATGGCTTCTTCTTCAAATCTATGGACAAAACCACTCTTGTAGTTGGTGGTGCCATGGACAAGTTGCTGTGTATTTTTTGCAAACGTTGGATTTGGTCAAGACTCTAGATAGATACTGTTCTCACAGTTTAGAATTGTGGTGAAGAAGGGGATCGGTTTTCAATTGGTGGAAGGGCCACACTTCGTTGGTCCCAGAAAACAATGGTGTAGTCACCGATGAAAGCGTGGAATGTATTCATTTGGTGCACATCGTTTTCTTTAATTACATGATTCACTAATATCTTAAGAAATCACATTCAACCTGCTTAATCCAGAAGAAGCATAATAAGATTAAATGGGATAGAATAAGTAAATGATTAATGTTTGCTTTGTATTATTAAAATAATAAAAAATAGGGTGACCAATTTTTTTTTATAAACTTTCTCCAATCTAAAACAACGTTTGGTTGGATTAAAAACGAATGAGAGAAAATAGTTCAAAGAAAAAGTTAGATACTTTTTTTGCAGAAAGAATAGAAGAGAAGAAAACAAATCTGGCCCATTTTTTTTGAGTAAAAGTTTACTCAAATAAACTCTGTTCTTAACACTATATAATCTTAGACAGAGCATTGCTATTTTTCTTGAGTTATATATGCGTATTAACTATATAGGTAAATATCATCGATTAATTAATAAATGATTAAAATAAATAAATATGATTAATTATAAAATAGTATCTTACAATTATTAGAATGTTTAATAGTAGTATTGCTTAATCTTGTAATTAATTGATTAATGGTGTCATGATGATATCATTAATAATCATACATAAATTATATATATAAATATTATTATCTGACAAGTAGTTAAAAGTAGATAATATGATTATCTCAAATGATATTATTCGTTAATTATTTATTAAACAAAATTAACTGTATTTGCTTAGGTGTATTTATATACATTTATTATTTTGACACAATTTTGTAAAACAATTATTAAAAACAGTTATAACAATAAATAATTCGCAAGATTTACTACTTTGTATGGAAGAATATGTTTATTTAACATAATTTCAATTCTGATTTTTGAAATCGCACAAAAATTATAAATGAAAATATTTTTTTTTCATATAAAAATTGTGTATGTTGAAAACAATTTATTAATGTGTTGAAGTCGTACATAATAAAAATAATTTATAATTTTTTAAATGAAAATAATGCATAACAAATATAACTTCAGTTATTTTTTAAAGTACAGGACTAGTGAAAAAAAAAAGTCGTATGAAAAACTTTTGTATGATTGAAGTTATTTTTTATAAATATATGACTTGTTTATTATTATATTTTCTTTAAATTTGCTTATTTTGATAATTATTTTACGGAATTGCTTAACAATAATAATAAAAAAATATAATATGTTTATCTTTTTCCTATAAGATGAAGATGAATGAAAGAAATAATATTTTATATATGCAAATCGACTCTGAGATCAATATAAAGTAGATTAAGTTAGATTAGGTTTGACTAAATCAAGTTAAAATCATGTTTGATTGATAGATCGAATCTATATCAAGTTAGAATCATCTCAAGATGAGTTAGTTACATTAATCTTAGGTTAGGTTGATAGAGTCGATTCTACATTCAATTGATAAGATAATCTCAAATAAGGTTGATAAGGTGATTTTCACATCAAATTTAATCTAATTGACCATGTGAATTTAATTTAAATTTAATCTAATTTAAATTAATTTAATACAATTGAAATGAATATAAATTTTAAATCAAATATGTTTTATTGAACCAAAACCGGATTTATATTGAATTTTTCAAAATTCATAATGTTAAACTTTGAAAAATCCAATATATGATCACACTCTTATTGTATACATAATATCTTTTTTTTTTCTTAACAATAGAGTCTTTTAGGCTTTGTTGTTTGGATTGGATAATGGATTTTAGGGAGTGAATTTAAATTGATTTGAGATTAGAGTGTGTGAAAAGTTGAGATAATGTTTGAATGAAAAATTATGAAAGTTTGTGAGTGATATGAAAGGGGTGATAAATATTTTAATTTTTTTGTTAATATATAAAACTATAAAATTACAAATTTATCTTTATAATTAAAAGTAATTAAAAATAAAATATAATTTATTTATTATAATTAATAATTTTCTTTAAAAAATTTATAAAAGTGTTAAATTATGTAATTATTTTTAAAGTAAAATTTAATTTATAACAAAATATAATTAATTTATTAGATCAAAGTGATTAATTTTTGAAAATATAAAATTATAACATTAGAAGTTTTTAAAATATTTTTTATATTAAATTTAAATAATATTATTATTTTATAATAATAAAAAAATTATTATATAATTTATTTTTATTTTAAATAAGTGTATTTATTTTTATTAAATTGTAATTATATTTATATTATTATTAGTTATTATTATTTATTTTATTAATAATATTACTTAAAATTTTTATTATAAATTTTTATATAATATTTAATATTTTTATTTGTATTTTAAACATAATTTATTATTATATTATATGAAAAATTAAAATATATATATATATATATATAATCAATTAAGTTATTGGGTAAATATATATATATATATATATATATATATATATATATATATATAAAAAAATATATACTAATGTATAATTAATTAATTATATTATATATAATAATATATTTATTTATTATTTAATATATTTTTGTTGTTTTATTGATATATTACATAATTAATTATATTATATTTAATACATAATTAATTATGTAAGAGTGAATTTTAGACCCAAAATAAAATTACAAAGAGATGTAAAAGATAATCCATTTATGAACTAGAAATTATACTTATCAGGAAAGGTCCAACTTTGGATACCCAATTTAACTATCATTCATTTGGTTCTATAATCCATTTAATACTATTAATAATAACTAAATTAACCATAATATATAATAAAAAAATATAAATATGAGGTACTAGGAAGAAAAAAACTTTTATTTAGAATAGAAATCCTCATAAGCTAAAACAAATTATATATTAATTTTATAATCTATAATTGATTATTTTTTTAAAAGTACTAAAAATAATTTTCTCTCATAAATCCACTTTTTCTTTTCTCTACTAATTGTTAGAAACAAACAATAGTTTCTCTGCAAATTCGTCTCTCTAAACAATCCTAACTCAGAAACAAACAGACTCTTACAGAGTGGAAGTATGAGACTTAAATTATTCTTAGGAAAATATTTTGCCTACATCACCATTTTAGTGTTGTTCCAATAAAGTGAAATCGACAAGGTGGCAGGGAAATAATAACCGGAGGACATGATTTAGAGAGACGCTGGAGCTGACAACACAATAAGGCACGCTAATTTATCTTCTAAAGTTTTCTCTTCTTACAATTAATCTCATTTTGGTTTCTTTACCTTTCTTTATTAACTTAAACACAGTCTATATACCAGCTGGGCTTAAGATGTCAGCTATTACTGTCGAAAGACTGTATCACCACAAATTGTTGTAAGTGTATCACAACTCATACTTTCTTAATTACTTTTGTCAAATCTTGTAAAATGTTTAGTCATAATAAACTAACAATCATATGGTTCTAAATAATATATAAAATAAAATACTCTGTTTTGATATTAAATACCTAAACCACTAAAGTAAGATTCAATTGGTGGTGCAGTTCTTTATCCTTATCTCTCTATTTCACAATTAATTACAAGCCCGCCACTTCCACCATATTAATTTCTCGAACACTTTCTTGGGCTAATAATACTCTCTGAAGGAGTGATGGAAATGTGGTATAAGAAGAGCTAGTTTTGATTATGTATTTGTAGCAGAAAATAGTATATATATTATAGTTTCCTATTGAATATTTTGATGATGAATTAAGAACTCACAGTTAACGGATCAACGTGCTTGATATCGTGGGCAGTGTGATTATTGGTGATGGCACCTCCACTGAAGTCTACCATCTCAACCCTAAAAACTTCCCCAGCCGTCACCTCTGCAACCGGGGGTATATCTGGATGCCATCGGTTGTGAAGAGGGTTTTTCTGCTCCCAGGGTTTCTTCTTCAAGTCGATGGGCACCACCAATCTTGGACCATACAGAGCCATTTCTTGTGGGCAATATTATCTCAGTGAACAAGATGAGTTGTGAGGGAACTTCTTTTATTGGTGTCCGACTCTAATGGTACCTTGACTTGACTTCTTTTAGTACATAGCCGTGAATGTTGCTTCACTTGACCCCACGTAGCCCTTATCTGGTCCCTTCCGCTGGACCACTTACCCTTCACTGGAAAGTTCCGCTTCTTGTTTCTTCTCCCATGTTTCTTCATCACTGGAAGGGAATGACTTCAGCGGCTCAAAACCAATCAAAGAGCATCAGGATCAACCCCATTACACCGTTTCTTTTCAGCCAAATTTGATCGACGATCCGTGTTGCTTATCACAAATGGCTCCTTCACACAATTGTGGAGTTTACGTGAACTATCAGAGTTTCTATAGTGCTGCTAATTATAGCCTTCGCTTGATTTAGGAAAAAGAAAACAAAATGGTAACAGAAATACAAAAAATGGGGTTGTGTAAAGTGAAGGATGGCATCAAATATCACACCATCATAGATTACTAGTGTAATTCTTTTATACGATGGTGGTAAGTTTTAATTAGTTGTTTAATTTTTCTTTTAATTTGGATGAATCAGACAATTTTTAATAGATATCATTGTGACATATTTTAGTTTGGCTTAAGTTAAACAATTTTTAATACATATCATTGTTATATAAATAAGATTTTAGACCATATGATGCACTGGACTATGAAGGATGAGACAATTAAGAAACAAGAAAAAAAGACGTAAAGAGGAATATAAAAGAATAAAAACAAGAAATATGATTAGAAAAAATAAATAAATATTTGAAGGAGCAAAACGAGAAGGAGAATTAAAATTTTGGAAGAAGAAATAAATATTAGAAATCTAAATGTAAGTCTAAGTCTCACATTGAATAGAAATGAGAATATTGAGTAACATATAATAAACCTAATGCCTTAAATTTTGAATTGAAGTTGGTGTCATTACCTTGTATGTTGGGCTTTTGTTCTCATTCTTGTTTGTCTCTCCGATAAAAACAAGTCTAATGAACAAAAAGAAAATTTCATATTCGATCCAAAATAATTAAATTAAAGTTAATTATTTAAATATTTTATATTACTTATTATTTTACTAGTGTACTAAAAGATGCAAGAGAAATCTAATATGTCTAACTTGATTTATGTTTTTAAATTTATTATATAGAAAGAACAACATGTTTAGCATATAAATATAAATGAGGTGGAAGAATAGTTATTTTAATAATGTGCACTTTACATTATTAGTCCTGAAGGAAAAAGATGTTAAGACAAAATAACTTTAGTTAATGCCTATAAATAAGTGGCAAAGGAATAGCAACATGTTTAACATATAAATGAGATAGAAGAAGAGATATCTTGGTATTGTGAACTTTACATTATTAGGTTTGGAAGAGAAACATGTCAAAAAAAAAACATTATTGAAAGAAAAGAAAACAAAAGAACTAATTTTGATGTTTATATTTGAAATTTTGTACAATATTATACATATATGTGGAGGGGATTTGGTAGGTTAGGATTTGTTAAACTCTAGTATTTATATCACAATGTATAAATATAATACATATATTAATAAAAAGTTATACAATGATCCAAACCAAATTGAAAAAATTGGTTTGATTTGGGTAAGATTATTTTTAATGTTCAAATTGAATTAAAATGACCCACATGTAATTTTTATGGTCAATTCAAATGTGTTTAAACTAAAAACCGAGTTAGACGGCAGCAGAAACATCCTTATGTTTCTAATATTTATTTTATCTCTCGATAATACTTGAAGAATTTATTGAAATAATCAAATTTTCATATAAGTCTTGTAACATTTTTATATATTCTAATAAAATCCAATCATGTATTCTTATTCTTATTCTTATCTTAAAAGATTAATCTCTTACCATCTTTTTCAAACTCATGTTAGTGATAAGATTAGCATCAATTTCTTTGTATTTTTCATCAATCATGTTTGTTAGTGTTCCTTTAATTATATTTCTACAATTGTTTGGTCAAGCTTGTATATATTATATCTTGTTATTATGGTTGTACATCAATTTTCAACTTATGCAAATTTTAATATGAATAGTAGTATCTACTAAAATAACGATACTAGATTAAATTAATAAATTTAAAAATAAGTGAATCATTAAAGAACACAATAAAATAAAATATGAAACTTTTCCTTAGTATAATTTTCTTATACCTACACTTTCACTTTTCACTTGTAAGTAAAAAAAATAAAGAAAAAATTAATCCATTTCTCTCTAAAAGTGTGTTTAGATTAGGGAATGAATTTGAGATGATTTGATATTAAAGTACGTGGAAAGTTTTGTTGTTTAAACTAAAGAAAAATGATAAGGTAAAAAGTCTGTGAATGATGTGATAGATATAATAATATTTTAATAAAATAAATTGTAAAATTATTTTTAAAATTAAAAATAAAATTTAATTTACTTATTTAATATAATTATTAATATTTAAAAAATTTATGAAAATATTAAATTTATAATTTTTAAAATAAACTTAATTTATTATAAAATATATTAATTTATTGATTAAAAAGATTAATATTTTAAAATATAAAATTAAAATTTCTAAATAATTTTAATAATAAATTTAAATTTAATTATTATTTCATAATAAAAAATTATTATCATAAAATTTATTTCCATTTTAAATATTTATATAACATTTTTTATAAAAACTTATATAATATTTATTTTTAAATATTATTTCTTATTATATTATATAATAAATTCATATATATATATATATATATAATATGTAATCTTTTATACCTATATAATCAATTACGTTTTTAACGTAATCGATTATACGTATTATTATAATTATTTATAAAAAATATTTTAATTGAGAAAGTGAATTTACTTCACCTTTTTTAAGCCAATTTTATTTTGTTTTTCGTGAAACTTTGCATCATTTTTTGATTCTTTTATATATTTCGTCGCTTGCAAACTTTTTATATGGGAAACTAGCAGACTCTTTATATGCGGAAATAAACAGATTCTAAGAATGCATTTGTTTTTAATGACGGAAGCTTTTCAAGAAAGAAAAGCGAGTAAAGTTAGAAAAACGACAAAAAAAATTTCACGAAAAACGAAAAAAATAAAATCTCTCAAATTTTTGAGGATGGATTTATAACAAAAGTTACTTTTTTAACTCATAAAATAATAAATAAAATTAAAAGACTTAAAAATATTTTAAAATTATAAATAGTAATTATAAAAATAAAAAATTATAAAATTAATTTTCTATGATTGTATATATATATAATTAAGTATTTAATATTATATATATATATTTATATAATATCATAATAAATAATATTTAAAAGTAAAATATTAAATATTATATAATTATTTAATAAAAATATTATTATATAATAATAATATAAAAATGGTTATAATTCAATAAATATAAGTATAAATATTTAAATTTAATATTAAAAGTAGTTTAAAAAGTTTTTAATTTTACATTTAAAACATTAATCAGTTTTAATTTATAAATTAATATATTTTATAATAAATAATTTTTATTTTAAAAATAATTACATAATTTAATATTTTTTTAATGTTTTTAAATATTATTAATTATATTAAATAAATAAATTATAATTTATTTTTAAATATAAAATAAATTTTGAATTTTAAAATAATATATATTAAAAAAATTAAAATATTTATTACATCATTCACAAATTTTTACAAACTTTCTTTCCAAATTTTACCATTTTTTCTTTAATCTAAATAATCAAATTTTTCACATACTTTTATCTTCAATTAACTCAAATTTACTCTCTATAATTTACTTCTTAATCTAAACATACCTTAAATAATTTAACCATACCTTAAATGAACAAATTACAAAATGTAAGGAAAGAAGTACAAGTTTATCTGTGTGATACTTTTGCTCTTTGACACGCTTTCTAAAATATTATTAAAGATTTTGACTAGTGTACCAACTCCATAAGCAGTAAGGTAATCTTTTTAAATCTAAATAATAATTAAAGATAAAAAGATAAAAAAACAAAAAGATATAAGAATAATAATAAACAAAAGGATAACAATAAAGAAAAAAACTATAAAAATAAATAAATAAAAAGATAGAGTAGAGAGATAAAAAAGAAGAAAATGAATATAAAATTAAAGACAAGAATAAATATAAGAAAATATAAAATAAGAAATCAAACTTCAAATTTAAAGGATATGATAAATTAAAACATGAAAATATTAGGGTTGAGTTTCACAAAGCAATTCTATTCCACTTTTATTCAATTCACGTTAGTCCAAATATAAAAATTCCCAGAATCTCAATATTAAATAAAATTAACTTAATTCAAAAACTACTTTCTCATATCTTACAAAATACCATACACAACTAGTTACAACATCATAATATTACCTAGATTAATTTATTCATATTTACAACTTCAGTATAATAGTACCTAAATTAATTTATTCGTATCTACAATTAATTCTTTATACTCACATAACTCTTCAAAGTAAAAATATAAAATCTAGAATTATATTAAATTTATCAAGTTGATCTTTATTCAAATTAAAAACGAATATAATCGTTTATAATTTTTATGTTGATATTTCTTAATTTAGTACAAACATCATACCTAATCGATATCGAAAAACTCTAACAATAAAATGCACTTTACAACAGGACTTCCACTACCATGTGGCCACGTTCTTGCAACAATGAAACAAATTTAAACACCAACAAAACACTTAACTAAGTTTCAATTTCACATATATATATATATATATATATATATATATATATATATATATAACAAGTTACCAACATTTCATATCAACAAACATCAAATTCAACGCAACCCACAATTTCTCTAACCATGTATAGTTCTAGTATAAACTCTCCTCCCACTCCAATGTTATAATTCAGTTAGTCCACTCATTAGAACTACTAAGATCAAAATACAACTAATAATGTCAAATTTCCAGTTTTCAAGAGCCTTCATGGTAAAGTTACTGCTAATGTATTTCAACTTTTCAAGCTGCGTTTTCTTAAATATATCCCAAATCTCAAAATAATTGTAAATAACCAAATTTATAACAGTGTATATATCAATATTTCTTAAAAGAATTTCAAACAATGCATTCGCCCTTTCTAGATATAATTTACGTGCTCAAATTTTAAGACAAACTAGAGTCATCTCAGCAAGTACAAGATAATCTCATTTTCCTTACCTAGATCTTGGTATATAGCTAGTGAACATGGTTGGAAAAGTGAGATGATCAATTTAAATTCACTAAAAAAAAATATATAAAAAAGTGATATTTAGTGACCTCCAAAATTAGTTATTATTTAGATTATTTAAGTGGTTATTCTGATTAGCAACATAATCGACGACCAAATCAAGTACACTTCTAAAAATCTAGTAACTAATTTCATTAGTACTGATTTTAGAACTGTTACTATTTAGTGACTCTATCTTTAGGTAGTTACTTTTAAACTATCGATCACTATGATATTGGTCACATTTTAAGTATGACTAATCTTGACTATTGAAAAAGTGATGGTCATTTCTGTCCTTACTTTCATTTAAAAAAGTTTATTTAATATTTGGTTGCAATTTTACTTTTAAAAATTAAAAAATTAATATAAAATTTGGTTGGAAATCAAATAAAAAGTTGTTTGTCAAAACTATTGATAATTATTTTCAATTACTATTGGTGATAATTATTTTATTTTTAGAATGATAAAATTTTGTACTTGTTGATAATTGCAAAATTAGGAAACACATTACATTGATCAACAAAATAATTTTTTAGTTCTCAAAGACATCTCACAATATTTCATTTCAAACTTATGTTATATAATAAACGATGAATAAAATTGTTATATTAATAAGATGTGAACTTTGACAAATTTATAGACAAACTAATTAAAAGTGAGAACTTAAACAAACTAAATAAAGGTTAATACAAATTAAAAGTAACAAGATTCATATAATAACTGGTCATATGATAATGTAGACTTTGAATATGTATAATGAATGAAGTTTTCACTTATCCAACAAATTCATATAAATTTGCTTTCACGTGACTACTTTAGCTCATTTAGACGCTTATAATATTTTTCTTGCAGATAAAAACAATATTATTATATCTACAAAACGTTCATATATCATATAATGTTAAGAGACAGTTAAAATTAACTTAAGAAAACACTGGTGTAAGGAGTGCAACATGAGCTCATCTCATGTCAACAGAAGTTATAATATAAAATACAACAATAAAACTAACATGAAAATAAATCAGGGATGCACTTGAATTTTTTTTGGAGATAAAGCTGAGAATAAACCTGCACCCACATCACCCAGCCCAAACTCAAAGCAATTATACATTTATACTAATATACACCCATTAATTTTACTTATAGTAATAATCAATTAAACATATAATTAAATATCCATAAAACTTAAATCCTTACCTATTCCATTTTAAATCTTTAATGCTACTTAACATCTCTATTTGAAGGGATCAAATATAATTTTTAAAATATGCTATCAAATGGGTTATTGTTTGCACTAAAGTATAACAAAAGATAATATATAATTACAAAAACGAAATAAAGAACATAATTTGCCACAATAATAATGTTAGGAATAAAAAAAATCAAATACCCATAAAATATTGTTCTTAAAATTATATGCACCGTTAGATTTACTAGTGTGATTATCATTTGTAATAAAAAATAATCTAGTCAATAAACTAGTTAAATGTTTGATGAATCGATAAAATTTTAAGTTAGACTAAATTGATCCAAAATAAATTTGAATTCGAATTTTTCTTTATAACTCACGCAGTCTAGTTAGTCCATCAAATTTGACTAAGAGCTTAAAACTCCTTTATTTATATATATATATATACACTTTTGGCGTCTCAACTTGCCAACTTGTCCATAAATAAGTTATATTTTTTAACTCATATTTCCAAATTAAACATCTATTTATTAATTTTATGTATAGAATACTTTTAATTTATAAAAAAAGTATAATTCTTTTTCTCCTCAGGTTCTTTTGTTATATGTGCTTAAGAAAAATTATTTAAACAAAACTTTATTCTTTTCATAATACTTACATAAAACTTATAGTATTTGGCCTCTAAGTGACAGTGGCTCCATCTAGTGATGAGTTTCTCATGGGAGACATTATCTATAGTGTTTGTAAATATACCAATACTCTCCCTAGTCTCATATAAAAAGTTCTCTCTCCATTTACATGATTCATTAATATAATCATTATAAAAAAAATACTCATTTCATTTCAAAATAATAGTCTTTCAAGATTTTAAATTAAGAAATATTAATTAATATAAATTTAATAAAAATTATTTTTAACTTTTCAACTTCTCTTTTATAGGTAAGCAGTTCTGTATATTTTACTGGGTGTTAACTGGGTGTTATAGGAGAAAGGAGTTAAAAAAAACAGAAGAACTATTATCTTAATATATATATATATATATATATATATATTTTTTTTCCGAAATCAATACAAATTTAATGAAAAATATCCTTAACTTTTGAACTACTACTTTTGTCTGTGTAAATGAGTGACGTTGTGATGATATTTATTACCGAAATTATATAAAATGTAGAGTCAGAGATATACACGTAGATTTTCACCATACAAAAAAAAATTATAAAATAGGTTCTGCTAAAAATATTTGTAATATAAATTAAATAAAGTTTTTTTTTTTTTTTTATGACGGAGTAGGAGCAGCCGTTTGCGAATTCAAGTGTTTGAAGCATGTGTGGTAAAATATGAATAGTGAAGTAACAATATCAAAAGGTAAAATATATAGATATAGAATCGAACGGCGTAGGAAACATCCATGCGCGGAAACACGGAGCCGCGCACGCCAAAGACATTGGAATCTCACCCTTTGCAAACAGAAAGTGGAATTAAAAAACAACACAACACACGCACTCTCTTCCTCTTATCTCTCTTCCACTACCACCACTTCCTTAACCCAACCATAGTTAACCACCAACCCCGTTTCCCCCAACATCATTCCCTTCCTTATTTATATCTCTTCCCAACCAGCATTTGCATTCTCTCATTTCTTCTCTCTCTGCTCTTGGTGTTGATGTGAGGAAGAAACTGTTGTTTCAAACACAAACACAAACACAAACATAGGGGGGTTTGTTAATTTGTAGCAAAACAGGAATGAGTTGCAACGGCTGCCGAGTTCTTCGAAAGGGATGTAGCGAATCCTGTGTGTTGCGTCCTTGTTTGCAGTGGATCGAAACCGCCGAAGCTCAAGGCCACGCCACCGTCTTCGTTGCCAAATTCTTTGGCCGTGCTGACCTCATGTCCTTCATTTCCAACGTTCCAGAAAATCAAAGACCTGGTAAATTTTATTTTAATTTCTTTTAATTTTTAACTCTTTCTACAATAATATTCTTAACCCTACCTTATACTTCTTTCCCTGTTGCCTATGCAGCTCTGTTTCAGTCCCTGCTGTTCGAAGCTTGCGGGAGAACGGTCAACCCCGTCAACGGTGCGGTGGGCCTTCTCTGGACCGGAAACTGGCACGTCTGCCAGGCGGCCGTCGAGACCGTACTCCGCGGCGGCACGCTCAGGCCTCTGCCGGGGCTCATGGGCCTGACCTCTCCCGCTGCTGCCGCCGACGAGACCTCGGAAGTTGCATGCTCCGACATTTGGAGAATCCGACACCCGAACCCGGCTTGCGGCCTCACGAACTCCAGATCTCATAACAAAGTCTCCTCCGCCAGCAAACGCAAGCGGCTGGAGGAGCCGGCGAAGCTTCAGGCGGCGCCGAATCTCGATCTCCGGCTGACGCCGATTTTCCTGCAGAAGAAGGTTGAGAATCGGCGGCCGGTGTCGCCGTCGATGACCTCCGAGGAGTCCGGCACGACGACGGTGTGCTTGGAGAGCAAATTTGGGGATCAGTGGGGTCACAGTGGAGACCGGAAAGTTCTCAACCTTTTCATTTGAGGACTCTCCTTATCTCTCTCTCTGAGAAGCGTTGTGTTTTTCTGAATCTAATTAACGAGTTTGTAGTATGGGGTAATAGAGTTTGAAGGGTTTGTTCCCGGAGTTTAAGTCCGGCGAGTTTTGGTGAGACACCGGCACAGGATTTCTTTAGAGAGAAAAATGAGGGTTCGTCGGTGATCCCTTTGTTTTGGTTTGTTTTTTTTAATCCCTGCCAAACATGGAATATGTAAGCAGTCCTCTAATCGTGGGACATGAAAATTAGTGATATTAAATATGAATAAATGAGTAGATAGTGGAATACATCTTTTGTTTTTCATTGTTGTTTTAATTTTCTCGAAAACATTTATGAACGTGTGAATTGGATGAATATTCAGTTTAGAACGCCGGACATAACTCATAACTCAAAATTTTACTCCTCACCAACGGCTATGCCCGTAACATTAATTTTAGACGAGCCCTTTAGGAAAGGGCTGCAGAGTTCAATGTTGCAAAATACTACAGTAGTAACATATCAGTCCTTCTAATTTTGCATTTATTACGAAACATTGCTCAAAACAATGGTTGACCTATATAGCCATATTACGAATGGGGTGAGGTGGAATGATAAAAAATTGAGGATGTTGGAAGTTTGACGTCAGGAAAAAAGAAAAGAGTGGCAGTAGTAGTTGCTCGTTGGAACAACTTTGTGGTAAGATGGCTTTTGAACTGCTATTACAAAAGTGACATTTACTTGGGGTTAAATTTATATACTTGGAAGCTGCGGATCCTGTGCATGGAGGTTTGTGAGGACAGACTAGAAACTAGTTTGATTGTTTGTTTGTGGGAGAGAGAGAGAGAGAGAGAGAGTGCGACTTTTGAAGAATACAAAGAGGCGTAGAAAGAGAGAAGGAGAAGGAATCAAGGAAAATAGGGTTTTAAATCTTAGAAATGAATAAAAAAGAAATTTTGAATAATTTAGGGCCTACAATAAAGCTGCTGTTTGCCTCTTGCGTAGGTGCGTATCCCTCCGCCAATGGCAAAGCCAAATTATACGGCTCGCGTCAGCGACCAGTTTTAGCTGTCTTGCTTTGTGTTGTCCAATTCTTACTTGTTCAAGAAAGGTACTAGTACAGTACAACTAGCAGTAAACTACTCTATATTTTCAATTTTCTATTTTTCTTATCATTATTATCTTCTATTGACTTTAATACCTTCACCTTTAAACTGACACGTGTTTTATTTCTTTCACATAAGGTTGCCCTTTTCGAATTTCGCATTTCAAATTTTCTCTGACAGCTACCATTACTCTTGCACGTATCGGAAAATTTATACCCAACACATTTACATAAATTTGAAGTCTTGTTTAAAATGGTTTACTTACGTTGCCTTGAATTATATTTTAAAGGTGTGTTGGGAGATGGATTGAGATTTAGGATTTGGATGGATATGTTTTAGGAAGAGTTTGAATGGTTTCTCGTCCTGGGAAACGAGTGGGATCCACTTCATCAGCACTTAGCCACAAGCATTACAATATTTTGGGAATCCGGGTTTAATCCAATAAAAATGCTTAGATGAGAGAAGAAAGGAAAGGAAGAAACACAAGAACGCAACGCAACTAAGTAAGTGCAGAAGATGGTTCTGTATCTTTTCTTTTTCATTTTTGCGATGCTGCGTCTCGCCGCATTTGCCATGGACCCCGCCAAACCTTCCCCACTTTACATTGTGGTGCCCACAGATACCTCACCTTCCACCATTTCTGCAACTACTACCATACTCTCACCCAAGGTTCTACGCACTCTCTGTGCGTCGCGTTTCCTTCTCCTTTTAAAAATATTTATTCTATCTTTTCGTCATAATCAATTTTAAATTAATCAAAATATAAAATTGATGACTATTTTTAAAACTGTATAGTTATTAAATTTTAAATGCTCAAGCAACTAATTATATTCTATTTATTCAAATCAAATTACTTATCTATTCATTCAATTACATCATATTTTAGTCGTCAAAGTCTAAATATGCATGTGTGTCGACTCTCACTACTCCTTTACCTAATTCATTCTTTTAATTTGTGTGGTTTCACTAAGAGGAAGAATTATTGTAGATAAATTTTTTTTAATTACATTAATTTGAGAAAATAAATTGGAGAAGATTTACATGATGGGATTTTAGCTTATTTGAAGGGATAAAATAAAAAATTACAAAAAAGTGCTTGTATTTAAAAATTAGGAACATCCTTCTTTACAATGATCAATTACTAATTTTACAAATATAACAATTAAAAAAATAAAAAAATCTATAATCTCTATCAAATTATTTTCAAACTTTCACAAACATTCTATTCAAATCTTTTCAAATCTTACTATCTATTCATTAATCCAAACAACCTTATCATCCACACACAATTCATTCAAATTTCTTTAAATTCATTCTCTCAAATTCATTTCCCTAACCAAACAAAGTCTTAATTCTTTTAATTTTTGTGTAACTATTTCATCATTTTAATAATTTTTAACAAATCACACCTCTTTCTGAAAGGGAATATATACATTTAATGTTTTAGACATCATATGGATTTATTATAATATATTTAATGATTATATAAGAAATATTTTTTTTATTGTCAAAGCATTTGAATAATATTACTGATATTTTGATTTGTTGAATGCTCTAAGTTATATAGATTTTCCCAAAAAATATCAAATACATGTTACTTTGCGTAAACAATAAACAATCTTACTAGTGTGAATTGAAAACCCAGCATAATAATAGTCCGGCAGTGATATATTTTTTTTCCAATTGTTTTATTTACTTGACAAAATAGTTGTTTGCAATCCCTGATTAAGTTTTCGAAATATAATTAAAAATAAGTGGCGTACATATAACTACGCATATAACAATTATTTTTTTAAAACATATCGTTAGTGTGACCAGTGACACAGTAGTAGTACATAATTGTTTAAACAATAGGTTAACGAAATGAAAATGAAACATTTTATACCAAAATAAATAAAAAATAACATATTTATAAAAAATAAATATTTTATTATTTCATACGAGTTGATAAATTATTAGAAGTACATTAGAGGTAGCAACGTAAAGTAGTAAGAAAAAATGTAATAGAAGATAGCATATAAAGGGTAAAAGGGAAATATAATGGTGGGAGTTGGAGAAAAACTGGAAATATAGATAAAAAGTGGAGGTGGCCAGCACAATTATTCGAAAGAGGACAGAGAGACGAAAGGTGTGACGCGGATTTCACCAACGCTCCCTTTCAATTATCACGACCAATTCCAAGCTTCTTGGTGCTGTTTTTATTTAGCTGCAATGTTTTTTCATCCTCAATGAAACCTATTTTTTTAAAAAAATTATTTTATACATGTTTAAAATGTAAAATATAACAATCTTTACCAAGATTATATGTGACAACAAAACATTTAAATTCCTATAAAACATATATTTCAAATGGAACGGTAAAAAAAAAAAAAACTAACTTTTAAATTATGAGTTTGACGCAGTCCTTAAAGAGAAAAAAAATGCATTTTTTCAGTATCATCCAATTACAGTATACGATAAATTTATTGATTTCTATAAAAAAAATTATGTAATTAAATAATGGTATAACAATGTTTTATAATGTCAGTATATATATATATATATATATTAAATTGATCAACGTTATTTATTTTGCTGAACTAATTTATATTATAATTACAATGCTGGTAAAATAAGAGAGCCCTGAAAAACTCATTGTTCTGTGTTGTATATGTATTGTGACCAAAATAGTCACAAAATTAGATTCTAAATTAAGTACAAAATATAAATAATCACTAAATTAAATTTTGGTTGCTAAATAACTACAAAATATAAGTAATGATTGATTTTAGTAACCAATTAAGTCAAATAATTGGTATCTAATATTTATCAAGATTTTAGTGACCTATACTATTAGATTCTAAATTAGTCTCTAATTTAGATACTAATTCAGAATATAAAATTTCATATCTAATGTTAGATACCAATTATTTATTTTAATTAAAACTTTGGTATCTAATGTTAGATACCGATTATTTATTTTAATTGGTCACTAAATTCAATCATTACTTCTATTTTGTAGTTATTTAGCAACCAAAATTTAATTTGGTGATTATTTTTGTCACAATTAGCAACTTGGTAGCTAAATATTGGTCTATAAATAGTTTTTTTCTTGTAGTGGATAAAAAATATCTTATATTAAAACATTTACTCAATAAATTGCAATAATTTTTTTAATTGTTTTTACATAAATTTCATATTCAAATATTTTAAATTGTATATTTTATACTTTTATATGATTTTTTATCATAAATATATTTATTAAATACTACATTAATAAAAGTTAAGCAGCAAAAAAAAATAATAATGAAACTTAAATTATTCCGCAACTCTCTGAACTATTTGGCAATTTTATTATGTTTTGAACTATTTTTTCCAAATAGACTTTTAAACCTGTATTATTTTGTAATTGGATACTTCAATGTAATAATTGTCGCTGACGAAAATTAATCACAAGGATCTAAGTTCAATATTGTAATTTTTGCAAGTCTATTTTCGTTTCCCCTTCCCCAAGTTATGAATCCAATATTTTCACATTTATAAGCGCACTAAACCAAAATATTTTACAGTTATTTGTATTTTAAAGTATGATGGTGTGTAAAATAAAATTAAAAAAAAAACTTATTTTGTTATTGGTCTATCTTGAATTTAGGATGAGTTGTTTACAACTTGTCAATTTGAAGAAGATCTTAGTTTTTGAAGAAGATCTTAGTTTGATAAGAGGTTTAAGATAATTCACCATAAATTTAAAACAGGTAAAACAGTTATATATTATTAAGAGTTCATCTCAATTTAGTCTGAAAGCTCAGTCCATGTGAATGGATGAATCCTATAAATACTTTGTTTATAATCTTATAAGATGAAAGACATGAGCATATTATAATTTATTAATGTCATTTTCTGTAACCATGTCATTAAATGATCTTTCAGGTCATTTTTAAGATTTCACTAAAATATTTATATGAATAAGTGTTATTATTTGCTACAATATTTAACCTTATTAATAGCAAATTAAGACACTAAATTAACATAAATTATAATAAATAAAATAAATGAAAACCTAATTCAAAATATGATAATTTACAGGAGATAGGAGAAATTAATTAAAGAGAGAGTTGAGAGAAAAGGAAAAAATCATGCTATGCTCAGGTTAAACAACCATAGATCATCTTATTTTATCATAACATTGTCATTTGTTTAAAAGCAATGTCTTTTTAATTATTTGCACTTATAATTTTTTCATGACACGTCATTACTATGCAAAAAAAAAAAAAAATTGACGGTAAACTGCGTGGAAAACAAATTGGTGGTAAAGTTTGTAATATAATTATAATGGATTAGTAAAATGCATAGCTAATTAAATATGTTTTCATGAAATCTATGCAAAAATTCACTTTATAAAAACTTTATCGCAAATTTACATATCTGACTCAAACAGTTTGTTTTTCTAACTTTAGAAATACTCAATTAAAACATAAATGCAAGTCCACAAGTATCGACTAAAAAAATACTTTAGAAATCTGGTTAAAAATTGTCAAATAGTGTGAGAAGAATACTGAGAAATTTAACAATTAATAAACTTAAAAATATTCTAAGAATAGACTAATAAAAAAATCATATTTATTTCAACAAGTCGTGCTAAAGTTTTATTCGTTTAAATAAACGAGTTCTAAATCTAAGCATCACGTTCATTTTGTAAGCCATGTTTTAATTTTATGATTTTAGCCTGGTACCATAAGTACAACCGTATTAATTGAGTCTGTTGATTCAGTTTGATGTCATTTTAGAAACTACAATTACAAAGACAAAATATTTTGTTTCAAAGAAGTAATAGAGTACACATAAACATTACTAAATAAAAATATCAACGATGAGACTTGTGGAGGCTAGTTTTTCATTATTATTGAATAATGATTTTTGTCAAGTCTTTCATTGTTTTGATTGACATTATATCTTACCATAATAAAAAAAAATGAGTCTAAAGAAAATTCTATTATTGAAATAAACGAAACAAAGAAAGAGTAATAGAAAGTGTGATAATTTAAATTATTGAATGTAAAGTGTATATGATGGAGATGAGGGTTGGCACCTTAATGAATAATGAGTCTTGAGTCGTAAGATTTTGTCTATAATGAGGGAGAATAGGGGTCACAGGGAAAGCTTTTGGATTTATGTTATTGCAAGTTGCGAAGCAAGTTGCCACGTTACTGGGTCTACCTGAAAGGGATTGGCGATGTCACTACCTTTTTCATATTCCTTTTGATGCCTCACTCAACTTTGCACTTCCCAATTATTATTTAGTATTCTTCTTTTCTTACACATTTCATTCTGCACCTCTTTCATTTTAAACTTATGTCTAGGTTTCCCTTGGAACCAACATTAGTATCCCTCCCACAAACATCACTACCTTCAATTATTTTATACTCATCTCCTCTATAATTGCTAGCTAAGGTATGCTAGAGACATTGTTTTAAACATTACTACTACAAAAGGAATCTTTAATATTAATTAAAATGGTCATTTACATCACTTAAAAAGATTGATGTAATGTAAATCTCGTTATTCACCCATAAAAAAGTATGTTCAATAATCACTTATTACCAAGTTCTAATTCACTTAATGTCATAGTAAATAGGTCCTTCGCCTAAAGTAATTTTTAATTTATGTTATCTTTTAAAATTAAAGTTATGACTAAGTTAATAACTGCTGTGAATTCAGATCGTGTTTTAATAATTAAAAAACAACAACTCTCCCTGCAATCGAATCCCGATCCTTTAGATATATAAACTCAGGTGGACCAAATCTTAAGTATTAAAAATAATGATGGATGAAAACTAATTCTTTTATAGAAACTAAAATTAAAATTTGTTCATTTTTTAAGTATTTATAATATATTAAACTCAAATTAATTATTAAAATCATACGTTAGTAGTGCTTTTCTCATATATTCTCGCTTATATTAGCTAATGATGTAGAAATAAATTGAATTTGTTCTAGGTTTTAGAATATTAAAAACATAACATCATACACTCATAAATTCGTGTACCTTTGATAAATATCTTTTAGAGCACCCATCTTATCACACATAGATGTCTGCATATGTTAAGAATATGATATTTTTCTTCATCTTACGTAACACCGTCGGAAAACTCTAAATTGACCTTAGAATTATGCTTTTCTTTAAATAGATACATAAGCATGATATTCAATAATTGTGAATATTAAATGCATTAAACTTTACTAAAAAGCCCCACATAAACCTCTAATATTCTTCACCCAATAAACATAAAAATATACAATAGCTACTATGCACAAATTAAATCACTTGATAAGAAAAATACTTACAAAAAAAATATATTAGACGATATATTCAACCTATATTATATTAATTAAATAAATCAATCCATAGAATAAGAACATAGAAAAATCTAACAAGTATTCATGATTCACACATATATATATATATATATATATATAATTTGAATTAACGTTGTATTATATTGTGTCAGTGTAATATAATTGTATTTATCAATTATTTTTTATAACATTAAAAAAATACTATGAATATGTGTCAAGTTTATTTATAATTATATAATAATGATTTAACTTGGATAACTATTTGGTGAATGTATATATGTATCACTATATGCTCCTTAACTAAAAAGTTCATTATGAAAATAATAAAAAATTTATATGGTTTCAAAATAATAGAATTTTCATTATAAACAATAATTTAGGTTATCTCTCACAAGAAGTTTTAAACTGGAAAACTAATCAAAACCTAAAAAGTTAACTAGACTGTAAAAACTGAAAAGCAGTTGATAGTGTGAAAAGTTATTTAACTAACATATTAAATTATGAGTATGAAGGGAACTTATTTGTCGAACTAACTCAACAATTTAAACGATAGAAATAAATAAATTTAAATAATTTTTTATAAAAAAAATTATTTACTAATACAATATATTTTTGATAAAATAAATATAAGTATATGATTTTTTTAAACTTATAATTTATCAATAAAATATGTTTTGAGAAATTTAGAGGTTTAGTTTTGAAATAAACTCTTGAATTTTTTTTTATTATAGAAAGCTTATTTTTATTGCATTTTTAGTTTCAATTATTATATTTTTTTCATATTGCATATTCAACTATTAATTTTATTCAATTTTAAAATATTTCAAATCAACTTAAAAATAAAGCAAACATAACACACTTAAAAAAGATTTTATACTTTCATTATGTTAAATATTAGAATAAAAAACATATGAAGTACCTAGTTCATTGAAATATTTTAAAGAATCACATATTATTATAAAAAGTTAATTCTAACAAATTCTGTTTTAAAGGAGATCAGTGTTTTTTCTAAGATAAAATTATTCATGCTAAAATAGATTTCGTTGTTATGCTGCTTTTTTTTTTTTATGTTAAAATGATGTATTTTATAAACAAGCAAGTGTCTATTCACATCTATCTAACTGTATATATTCATATCTAACTGTACAAAGTTTTTTTTTTTTTTTAAGATATTTTTAATGGAAGATTTTCTAAAAGTATTTAATATCAATATGTGTAACTTATCATTTATGAGATTGAGTAATTTATTATATTCAATACTTTTTCACAAAAGCTTTATTAAATACACTTTTTATATATTAATTTTTAATTCAGAATTTAATTAATTATCACCACAAGTAAAAATTAATCACAAAAATGACCATTATTAATGACTGATATTAGCAACTGTAATAATAAAGTTGTTAATTGTTATCATTATAGCTATCGAAATTAAATTTGATCATTAATAAGTAAAAAAAAGACTTTAGTGATTCAAATATATTGATTATTGAATAGTCACCGCAATAGTCACCAAACACAAGTTATTTTTGTTACGGATTTCATTTCTATTGCTACCTAAGAAAAAAATAATCACCAATTTTAGTGATGAAAACATAGTGGTTGCAAATAGCCATCAAAGTAGTTGCTTAAATCAAAATTATATTAGTCACCAATTTTATTTTAGTCGATAAATGATAAAAGAAAATTAGCCACCAAATATAGTGACCACAGTTTAATGTTCATGAATTACATCTATTTAACACTCACTTTAGCCAATAAAATATTATATAAGAAAATAATAATAATTTATTTCAGTGACAAATGGATGTATTTTACTCTGTGCAATGTCAAAATATTAAATCCCATAACTAACATAGCCTGAAGTAGTGACTAATTGCAAAATTTATTTTAGTGACCGATTTTAATGATTGCTAAAACTTAATTTTTTTTGTTGTAATATATTTTTTTAGTGGGCTATGTACTTAGTACTAAAATCATAATTGATCATAATATCATCTCATGTATCCATATATCATGTGGTGTGTATGATTCAATCATATTTATTTATCATCACATATATTTATTTCATAAGCATTTCATTTCATCCACATATATATATATAGACAAACATAAATAATCAACATGTCATGCAATAACAAAAATTATATACTTGTAAAATTACTTTTGCTAGAATGACTTATTTTTACTAAATAAAGAAAAACTTATAAATCAAGTTGTGAAATAATTACTTAAGTGATACTAAATTTAGAGAAAATATTTTTCTTATTTCAACATTCTTTCCTACGAAAGATAATTAATACTAATTCTCTTTTGTTAAATTGTCACTTTGTTACCTGAATGTCATGACTTGATGTATAAGCCAAAAAAAAGTTCCAATATAGTACCAAAAACTTTGAGCTTTCATAATTTGAGAGACCATGTTGCTTGAGTGGTTGAAATTTTAAAGGAGAGAGAATTATATTGGTACCACTTCCACTTAAGCTTGAAATCATAACTTTAAGCTTGAAATCATAACTTAACGATCAAGGCAATACTTAAGTTAATTATAGTGTTTGGTGAAATAAAAATGGTTATTCATCACTTGAATTCCTCAACTGAAAGTTACACGAAATAGATAACCAACCAACAATAATGCATACTAGCTGCCACAATATACACTAATACTGATAAATTCTAACCCTTCTCACATATTTTAAACACTTAAAACAAAAACCTTTCGACATATTTTTTTTAGAACTAATTCAAACTAGTCTAAATTACAAATTAATTCAACATAGCTATACTCAATATGTCTTAACTTCAATTTATTTTAGTTTAAAAAAATCTCAACTTCAATTCAGAATTTATCTATAATCTTTGTACATCGAAATCAAATTTAAAATAATTAAATGTGATAAATAACTTTCATTACTTAAAAGATAATTTACGAGACAAGAAAAACTACTTTCAATTAAGAAACGAAAAAGTTAATCTAACTTTCAAAACTTCATCATACATAACTAACCTATCCTTTTTATTCACTTTATTACTTCATTCTTATTTTCCGTTTAGCAGAAAAAAAAATATCACCTTCCACTTCCTAATAAAAAGAAAAGATTAATCTAACATTGGAAAAAAAATGAGAATTTTGATTGAACTATCTATTTTCTTGGTGATATATTTGTTTGAAGAAAAAATAATTCATTCCAAGAAAATCTTTAAAAAGAGTTAAAAGTGTTTAATTACGTAGAGAAATAAAATTTTAGTTAAATCCATTTATAAATTAAGAAAATACTAAATAAAAGAAAAGGATTGGAAAACATTTCATGACTCTATATTGGACAATCTCACTTAAACTATGTGTCTCCAATTACAAAGCTTCATACATGTGGTCAAGTATCAAACTTATGAGTTACATTTTTTTCAAAGATCTTTCTTCATGAAGAAGTCCGAAAAAATTAGTTAGAAGAATATCCACTCAGATATTAGTTGGCTTTTAAGATATATGATAGACCTCTGTAATCAAGGTGGGTTAGTTTTTATTTACAGGCATGAGATTGACGATGACTGAGAATCTTGGTGACTGAAATTCATTTGTTAGAAACATTAATTTTGTAGTGACAGAAGTGAATTATGTGTGAATATTTTTGAAAGTGGTGAAAATGTGGAATAAGGTGAATATGTGAGGATGATGTGGCGAGGGGTACAAGGCGAAGAGAAGAATCTTGAATGTTGGTAAAAGATACGATGCACCCTGAAGCTAGACAAAGGGAGGAGGTACTTCACGTGGGTGCCCAAAGACGACGGACCAAGTACTAAGATAAAACATGAGACCAACGGCGCCGTTAATGTTGACCCTGCCCCGTGCTCCAAACTGTGTGCTCAACTTCCCCCTCATTGCTGACTCATAGAATGTCTCTACCACGTGCTTTTGTCAGGATTTGGTGTGTAGAAGAAGATTCTTCATATATTATATCACTTTCTTTTCTTTTTGTTTTTCTTTTCTATGACCCAAATCCTCAACCACACATCATCAAAATAAAATACATACAGGAATGTATTCTTTTCTTCTTCGTCTACTCACACCCACGTCATTGGACAGTGCAAATAACGCAAATAAAATGCCCAGCCTTCATCCTATTAACAATATCTACGTACATACACAATATATTCTCCAACTAAGTTTCACAATTTCAGAAAAAATAGAACAAACATGCTATGAAAAATTCATCATCAGCATTATAATAAATTTGTGAATTGTTAGAACGTACAAACAATATTAACTATTGCTTATATTATTATTATTGATAAACAAAACTATTTTATTTAATTTTTAAAGTGAGTTATTTGTTTCACTGTACTACATCCTGACAAATGTCACCCATCTTTAAAAAAAAAACTCATTTTTAAAAAACAAACTAATTTAAAAATCAGGTTAAACTTCACCGTTCTTTTCTGGTTAAACATGGTAAATTATAAAAATTTCAAGCTCTAGAAATCCTTAGCATAATGGAATATTGAAAAAAACCGATATCAAAGATAAGTCATAGATCGAAAATATAATTTGTTACAAAACTCAACTTTAATAACAGCAAAGCTATCCTTTACTCTTAAATATTACACTCTACTTTATACGTGATTGTAATCTCTTTAACTCAAATAGTTTAAATTTAGTTTTATAAAAATTTGATTAATGAAATTCACTTTCTCGTAAAAAGTTATATAATAATTAATCAAAATACAATGAAATTGGAACGCAGCATTACAAAAATATTCATGTAAAAATATTTTTAAAAATACTAATTTTCAACATTAACTTTTTGTTGACATATTTTATACTTTTTATCATTTTATGACAAAACTAATGTCACATCATCACTATTATATTTTCATTATTATGACACTGACTTTGAGAATAACTAATTTAACTATACCACACACGAAAATTAATAATTAATTAAAGTGTTTAGAAGTGAAAGAATTAAAATTACACGTAATTTAAGCTATAAGAAATAAAAACAAATTAAACGGTCCTTTTTCTTAAGTTTGATTTCAGGACTATTTGTCTTTTTGGGTGTGCGCATGTTTTTCATCAATGGACTCACCCAAAATTATTACGTCTTAGAGACAAAGACGTAGCTACAGAAGTTGTCTTAAATAATTGCGTGTTCGATAGCGGCCACAACATTTTAGATAGGAAAATATCAACCTCGAAGACATGTTAGGGAAGAAAGATGCATAAGAAGCAGAATGTGAAAGGAAAAGAAAAGTTAAGATAAGACAAGAAGAAATGGAGAAGATAGAGAAAACAAGGTAGTAAATATACCAAGTAATGGTATAAAAAAAATAATATTAAAATTGAAATAAAAGAGATGATAAATAGATGCATCTTTTAGAAGTTCAATTTCTTTTTTCAACTTCGAAGAGAAAGAGATCACTGTTATGAAAATACACTATTATGGAAAATCGGATCTTAATATGTTAGTGATTAGGTTGATTGTCATGTTTCCATTGATCATTTAATACTAATCAAATATACGTTATTTGAGTAGATATGTGCAAGAACACCTGGCTCATGGTATACAAGTGCATTAATATTGCGAGACCATAGACGTTGGCCTATTTCCTTTCCTTTTTTTTTTTTCTCTTAATCTTTTCCCCTCTTTGCATGTCTCTGATTCTTTTCTCCTGCATCATTCTCTCTCAATTTATAACTTCATTTCTTAACTCTTTCACAGATAGTTTCTATCATGTAGAAGCTAACATAATTCTACCCGAATCAGAATTTAATTTAAAATAAATTTATTTTGACTCTAACATTTCTCAAAGGCTATTATGTGGATAATTGGTATTTTCACTAACTTTGTTAGTTGAGAAAAACTGTTCCTTTAACTAAATCATACTTTAGCATGCATTTTGATTTGTCTGGTAAAATTTTACCAAGTGGTGCCATATGAATATTTATAGCAATTACTTAGACTACAAATAAATGTGAAGTAAAGAAAGCTACTTTAAATTATACTTGACTGTTGATTTTGTGTGAAATGGTATGGATGTTGAAATTGAAAGCAATGTATTTAATTTGGTTGATTTGAACTGTATGAGTATATTGATTTTGAACTTCATTTCAATATGTTTATCGTAAGTAAAGTGTAATGCTTATAAATACAAATAAACACAAATATGAAAAGATATAATAACAAAAACTTTATTTTTAAAATTTTATAAAACATTTAAAAATAGTAAAAATTTATGAATCAACGATGGTATGCAATTCTTGAGATAAAACTTCAGGTCATAAATATGAAAGTTATTCATATAGTTCATCTTCACCAAATAATTTCAATATACAAATATACAAAATGGTAAAATAATAACAACCCAAATTGATGATTGAATTTAATTACTAGTTATATAATGACTAATTTTGTGAACCAAATATTTTTTTATCTAACTTAAAAAAAAGTCAATTGTTATTTATGTTTTCGTTTTTTCTTTTAATATCAAATTAAAATTTCTTAAGAATTTAGTTAATCCAATCATAATTAATTCATTTCAATTTTAGCAACACTTTTTAATCACTATGCAAATTTATAAAAAAAAATTAAAAGAATTAAATTATTAACTTATCGAGTGAATCCAAATAACTAAACCATTAAATTAAAAACATATTAATTTATTTGCGAAATAAATCACAAATATAAGTTAAATTTATTTAAACTAATTATAATAGAAAGATTATATTTATACTGAAATATATTATAGTTAAATTTAATAAATAGTAAAATTATATATTTTCATTTAAATTTTTATTATTATTGATTTAATAATTGTTTTGATCACTAATTAGTAATTGATATAGCCTAAATAATGATCACTTGTGAACTTGCTAAATACTATAATTTTTTGTAGTGTCTAGTAATGAGAGCCCTAAATTTCTTTACTAAACTCTATTCCCTTAATTAGTTCAACAATATCATTTTCGTCAAGAAAAGGAATTTGGAATGACTAAAGAAGTCAAATATTCTTTCCAACATAGTATTTCTTAAATGTTCTATCCTCATTCAAGGTTAAAAACACATTTTTCTAATGAATAATAAACCAGAGTATAAGTGATCAAACCATACAATAAACAAAGTATGAGATTCAAATAAAGAAGTTGGGAGAGAATAAACTTATAAACTAAACTTGAAAAAAACATATGAAGTTTGGGTCTTACAACCAACCTCCAAAGTTGCAATCAAGTTACATAAAGGAGGAAGGAAAGAAAAATTATTAATTTTTTTTAAAGAAACTCAGTGAAAAATAGTCATGAAAACAGTGGGAGTGGTCTCCAATTATCACTATCCCCAACAAGGTATGAATAAATGAAGTTCTTTTTAATATTATTTTTAGGTTTTTATTTCTTATTTTTTTTTCTCTTTAATGTAAGATCAACATTCCCACACTAAGAGTCAAAATGACAATAGGAAAAATGTTTCTACATTAAATACGGAAACTCCCACAATTAGTGAAGACTTGGTAGTTTTCCATGCAAAGCACGAAGTTAAAAGTAAATCAAAACCATTTTTTTTTTCTTTATGTTTCCTTTTTTGAGTTAGTTTGTTCTTCCATAAATCTTATTCCTCGAGTCATAAAACTAATGAGTTTTCTAATAAACTAAAAACATTATTCTATATTTAGTCAAAAGTTAAATAACATGGACTTAACCAAATAAATTTTTAAGCTATGAAAAATGTAGGATAAATGTCAAGATAAAGTATACAAGACATTTACAAGTCCTTGTAATTCACTGTGCATCTGTGGTTGGTATTGACCTTTGTCAACTACTTTTCATGTAAACACAAAACACATGAGTGGGAGGTAAATGTTGTTCGTGATGAGCATGACTTATGTTGGTTCGTTAGTAGAAGAAATTAGGTCAAAAAGGCAAAGAAAAGGGAATGTTTTTTAAGGGGTTCCATGTGATTTTAGAATTTGAGAAATTTGTGTGAGGGTGAGAGAAAAATCTGACTGAAAACAAAGAAAGCACCAAAATTTCAAGATAGAAGTTTTGCTCAAATATTTATGAGTGCATATAAGAGAGTGTTTCTTTTGGAAGTGTTATATGGGAAGATGAGAGAGGCTCGGGGAGAATGTTTATTTGGATAGTTGGGGAAAAGCCTAAAAAAAGAAAGGAGTGCATAATTAAAAAGAGGAGTTAGAATAGTAATTGTCTATTGCGAATAGTTTTCGGACTCAATCTATTTTCATCCTATCAAGTAAGTGTTGGGCAAGGCCCAAGTTGTTCTGGTACTTTTATATTTAGATTGTTGCTTTTGTACCTGCCTTTTTCAATTATTTTGTAATTTTCTTTTCGGAAAGAACATTTTCTTTAAGTTAAATTGTAATTTTTATTATTCTTTAATCCATGTCCCGTTTCTATGATTCTCATTGGATTTTAAAATAATCTGTAATTTTGGTAATTTTTTTTATATGCATTCATTTTTTTTTGTATTTTATATGTTAGTTAATTTAGTTATTAATGAATTAGATAATTCCAGTGTTAAATTGGTCCAAAATAAAAAATATAATATATTCAAAGTTAAGAATTTGACCAAAATTACAGATTTTTAAAATATGAGGACAATAATCACGGAGAAAAAGAGTAAGAGGATCAAAATGCTGGGTGTAGGCAAAAGATTGGACCAATGCTCTTTCCTCTATTTTTTTTATATTTTGGGCTAAATCGTATGTTTATTTGTAAATAAAAATTGGGCGGCTTCCTATCCGAAAAACAAAAGTGTGTTAAAGGGTATAGAAGGATAAAAGAGTATTTTAACTTTTCGTATGGGAGTGTTGGAAGAAACTGTAGAGGTACAGGAAGAAGTAATGGATTGGGCGGATCTTTGCCCACTCTACTAATCGAGTTCTATCTTTCTATTTATTTATTATATCTGGTCAAGACCCTTATACCTCTCATAAAATAATACTAAATCCTAGCCTAAAATCAATAATCTGGATACTTGTTACTTGCCAAAGTAAATATCAAATTATTTAAAATTTAATAAAAAATATTTTTCAAAACCACAAATGAACCATGTTTTATTATTTTGAACGAGTGCAGAATTAGTTATAAGATTTGACTCCCCCAAGAGAATATGACATATTTATCATCATAAAAATATTATTTAATTATGTAACTATTAATTATTCTTCGTAAATTTTATAATCATGATATCGAGTTCAGCATTGTTTACTTCATATTCAAAATGACATTACCGTAATCTCTTAATCTTATAATAATAAAAAATTATCTCATCGTATTTGATTAAGTTAGAAAAATTGTTATCATTTTTATTTATGCGGAGACAATTAGACAAACATAAATAACTTCACTACAAATTAGCTTATTGTAATAGAAATAATTTATTTTTTTAAACTATTATGGACAAGCAATATAAATTAACTTATATTCTTTATTTGTTGTAGATATTAATTGAAATATGTATTAAACTTAAGAAAAAATTAACTAAAGATTAAATCAGTTTTTAATTATAAATATGAGTGATATTTGTTACTTTTTAATTTTCTTTCGCTCTTATCTTGTTAATTTTGATTTAGTTATTAATTGTTAATTAGTTTTACAAGATGGGTTGTTTAGGGTTGATTTAGTTATACATGAGTTTGAAATAGAAAAGAAATTGTTAGATATCCATTTTAAATGTAGTTATTGTTTGGTTATTGAAAAAATCTCATATTTAACGTGTGACTTTTCGGTAGATGCCCACAAATGAGAAAATCTCATATAACGTCGTATTCTGGTTAATTTTAGTCATATCCATGCATGAAGTCATGCTTCCTTTCTTTTCCATGCACGCCTTTTGCATCAAATAGTGTGATTTTATTTACCTTTACTTTCTGCATGAAACATAACATTCACATGTTCGTGTCTTTCTTATTCCTTTTTCATCCATAAATCACAGTTAAATAATGAAACTACCAAAATTTCCAAGGCAGCACAAAGAGAAGGAGAACAAAAAGTTATGATAGAAAATATATTTATTTACGAGACAAACTAAACATTCATTCAATATTACATATGCCCATTATTAATTTCACATGCTATGGAAAACCTTTCATAAATTTATTATTTGAATTGGTATATACTTTAACCCTGTTCTTTAATTTTTTATTAATTATGTTGTCATAATTTACTAAATTGGAATTGATTATGTTGCTAATCGGAATTGTTCCATAACAATATATATAATAGTTAAGAACTACTGAAAAAAATAATTAATTTGAATTTATTAAAATGCATGATCATGAGTAGAAGAATAGTGTGTCATGATAATAGCTACAACCTTAGAAACAAATTCTACTATACTTTTAGCATGTCAGTATCCAATGTTTTTCTTTATTTTATTATTCATTAACATACTCGTACTTAACTTCAGTACATTTAAAATATAAAATTCAAAGTGACTTTGGAGCCACCAAAACCATCATTGATTGCGAAAGACAACGCCATGTTGGAGAAGGTGTGAGTCGGTGTTGAAGTGACTAAATGTGTGAAGTGAAGTGATTAGTGCAAAATAAATAAAATGAAGCACCTATGTTTATCCAACTTTTACTCAAAATAAAATAATAACTAAAGAGGAATATAAAAAGATGAGGCTAACATGTTTGAGTTTAATGCAAGCTCTCTCCATAAATACGATAGTGACTTCTAAAATACTAATAGATTTTTCTTGTTATTGATTGTTATGTATGATATTTGTTTCTTTTCATATATAACGTGTTTTTGAAAATGTTAAATTTAGTGTTATAATAACTATTATATTAAATGAAGTAATAATATTTTATTAAAACTAGTTTGACTTGCGTTAAATCCTTAATTGAACCTTTTATTCATGTCTTTACCGATTAATATAACTGATCCAGTTCTGAAATTGCTATTAATTATTAAAGGAAAGGACTACAACTAGATAAAATAAACGATTTTCAAATATATTTTCTAAACAGGGAATAAAATGTTAGTATATTGGCAATAAAAAAAATATATAAAGAGAAAATAAAATATTTTTATCATAAAACAAGAAAATAAATGACATGTAAAGATTATTATCCAACTAAAATAGTGATCCCCTCATTAAAAGATACGATCATATAGACAATTTAAACTGGAAATAGAATAGAAGAACCCCGCATGGTAACATACATTCATGCATGACAATGGCAATGTATATTTCTATTTAAATACGTCAACTTACGGGTTAGCCCTGTAACGTTATTAACTGAATTATCTGAGTTTATGTTGGATGGAAGACTGAATATTAAAGAAAATATATAATTGTTATTCTTTCTATTTTAATATTATCTATTAGTTGATTGTACATATCAAATCCTCTGTTTATAAATTTATACAAATATATTTATTGATAAAAAATAAAAAAATTAAAAGATACCCACTTTTTAAACATATAATTCACCATTTACATATATTTACTTTAGGTTAAATGTGCTTTGTAGTATTGTGATTTTTTTTTTTAGTTTCTGTAATTTTTTTTATGTAATTTAAAAGTTATTTATTTAAGTCTCCGTGGTTACTTTGCGTTACAAAAACATTAGCAGTGATAACATAAAAAATGATGTTTTTAAGACTAAAATTAGTAAAACATTACATTTTTGTAGAAACTAGGTAAAAAGAAAAAGATGAGATATTTATAAGAATAAAAGTATATTAATAATTAAAATAAATATTAATATAAAAATAAAAATAAGGATTAATATTCCTTCTCGTTTGTATTCCTCTTTTTTTCTTCTTTTCTATGAAAACTTCATATCTTCTAATTGGTATAAAGTGTGGTAAGAGATACTCTAAATTGTAAATGCTCTAACTCTACTACTTTAAAATTCATGACAAGAGTATCAACATCATATTTTTCTTATTCCTTTTCGTTTTTAATATATATTAGACAAAACTTAGATAGTATTATAAATAGAATAATTTGTGTAATTACTAATTCCATTAAATGCCAATGTGTTAATCAAAGTGAACCTCCAATTTTGATTGAAAAGACATAAATAGTTAATATGGTATTACATATAAGTTTCGTCCTAATACGTTAATATTAAAGTATCTTAGAGTATTGTGAGACGATTTTGACTGCGAATATCTTTTTTCATAGTCTACATGATAAATAGGATAAACTTTAAACTCGGGTTGAGCATAATCTAATTTAAAGACTTGCTTATCTAATCATTTTGTGACTAATAAAATAGTGTGTCCACGTGAATGCCATGCATTTGTTCTCATAATCCCCAAGTTCAATGGATAGTAATTTGCTGTATGTATGACCCAACGTTTTTGTTTGTGTAGATATATGTCATTATCATTTTGTAAAATTTAAAATTATAGTATTTTGACTCTTAAGAATTTATTATTATCTTTTTATCATATTTAAGATGAAGTAAAAGGACAAAATTTTCAGAAGGAAGACACAAAAAGGGATGCAAAGTGAAAATAAAAAATATATTATATTTTCTTTTTTTTCTTAAATATGGATATATGTTGTATTTAGTTTTTAGCCTTTGAAACTTTTTTCTTATAGTTTTTTTAAATATATATTTTTTAGGATATGATGATTTCTTTATACATCTATGTAAGTATTTTTCATACTAAAATATACATGTATACTATATGTATGTGACACGGGTTTAATTATATACATTAAAAAACATATGGGGAGTTTGGATTCCAAATTTTTTGTAATTAGAGATGGCTCTTGATTTAAATGAGGAAAAATAAAAGGGCATGGGCAATGATTGGTTAGATATTTTTTATGAAAACATTTTTATTCCATGGCTTGGTAGTTAAACGAGAAATGCATATATAATAAGAAGAGAGATTGTCATTTATGGCTAATATAGCTCAACATTCGATGTTGGTGTCTTTATACCTTTGGCTTGGCTATGTTTTGGGTATGTTCCCTTCCTAAAAATTAACATAATCCACCAAGCATGCATATTATGAAGAATTTAAAATGCAAAGAACAATTACTATCAAATTGGGTATCTAAATGCACATGGCTATATTCCTTGCTTTCATGCTACCCTTTTTCCGTCGTTATTGTTATCAAGGAAGAAACATTTTACTATGGGAGCCAGAGAATTTTCTCACAGGAAATTCCAAATTACTACTTAAAGACAGTTGCTTTATCCCATATGTCTTCTAGTTCTTGTACCTATGCACGAGTATTAAATTTGAGGTTTCTTTAACTTATGTGTTTCTCCTTTTCTGCTTCCTTCAGATTCTTCTCATTCCTTTCTTTGGCTGAGCCAATGCACACACACTTATGATACACTTATATATTAAATTATGACTGACGAAGTTAATAATCGAGATGGGAAAAGTTGATCAGCTTTTTGATTGTAAGATTCCGTTATACGCCTGAAAAAGAGAAAAGTAGTTAGCAAGTGAAGATAAAACATGAGGGAGCTTTGGGGGATTTCTTGGAAATCATGATCAGCGAAATAATTTTTAGCTCCTTAATGAATTTCTCAGTATATATGAGATGAGTGGGACCCGTTAATAACTATGAAATCACATACATCAGTTGTAATTTAATGAATGCTGGTAAGATGCCTTTTCATGCTTGATACAATTCTTTCTGGAGATATATTATAATAATCCAATCAATTAGTTCACTGGATAGGCATTTTAGAATTGGAGATGGTCTTTTTATCAGCCAAATAAAGATAAATATATTAATATGGCAAGAAATTGTTTAAAAAAAGGCAACATAAAAACAGATGAGTATCCAATAAATTAGGACATGCAGTTTAATTTTAATTCAATTTCATAAAATTAAGTTGTAAAACAAAACTTACATTTATTTATCCATTATAATTTTATTTTATCTTTTGAATACTTAACTTCTGATTAAAAAAGTTTAAGTGTAAATTAATCTCACATATGAAGTATTATTTAACTTTTTTATTAACTTTTATACTCATATATTGTATAATTTTCTAATTTTTATTAGCTTGAGCGTTGGAGATTTTTATTGGTAGATCTTTCCTTAGACTCCATCAATATCAACCCACAAAAGGTATATAGAAATATATATATATATATATATATATATATATATATATATATATATATATATATATATATA
>Ga0209700_101634_pt1 | contig 46601 bp, 23 predicted proteins | sample SiratroredBW_FD_187528 | JGI IMG/M metagenome (GOLD analysis project Ga0209700, IMG submission 187528) | Root nodule microbial communities of legume samples collected from California, USA - Siratro red BW (SPAdes) (version 2) | ecosystem: Host-associated > Plants > Roots > Nodule | place: USA...
ATATATATATATATATATATATATATATATATATATATATATATTTATTTATAGTTTTATTATTTTATTTTGATTATGAGGAAATTATCATAAATCAAATTATTTCTTCCTGTTTTACTGTCGGATTACAGTTGGCTTCTATTGGATCTAGACAGACAGAAGTTTCATGATAATTTATTGTTAATAATATATATTTTTAATCAAAATTATAATAAAAAGAAAATTACTCTTTCCATCCTTATTATAGGACACATTTCAGAACAAAAAAAAAACGTTGGTCTTTCTATAAGGTATTTTATAAGTTTTATATAATTTTATATATTTTTCTTTTTTATTTTAGTTAAATGTTATGAATATTTCTATTTTATATTAAGGAAAGGTTTTTTAAAATTTATTAAAAAAATAAAGATTAATTATATATAACTTAGTATTTTCTTAGATTCATCTAATATTATTTAAAGGAGTTAAATATAAGTAAATTTTAATTCTCTAAATCTTATTCAGTATCATTATTTCAAAAAAAAATTCTTTAAATCCAAATATTGTTTTAATAAAATTAATTTAAGAGTAATTTTAAAAAGCTATTTCTTTATTGTAGACAAATAAAAATATTAAAAGAACTTTACTTAATATAGTTAATTTTAGTTATTATTGATATAACCAATGTCCTCTTAGCTTCCCAAGATTTGAAAACCAAACAAAATACAGCATTAAATAAGTTTGACCTGAAACCGAATTTACTGCATTTGTAGGAAAACTGAAGTTAGGACATCTATATGTAATAACGGCTACTTGATTACCTAATATTTATTTTAATAAAGAATTTAATATGATTACTTCATATTTATTATTTTAAATACTTTTAAACGTTCTTTAAAAACATATTTAAATCTTAAGCTTTTCACTAATTCTTTTAATTTCCACCCTTTTAATAAATATTCTTAAGAAACTTATTCACATTTTCTTATTTAAAGAATTTTAAAGAATGAAACATAATGCAAATTATTTTAAATTGAAGTGGGTCATGGTTGCACCATATTACTTTTTATAAAATTAAGAAAAAAAAAAGTTTGTGTTCTTAACCACGAAATGGAACTATATTTGGTGCACTATTTATATATATGAAAAAAAAGCACTTTTATTTTAAGTTCTTAAAAATATTGAAGGAAAAGCTCAAATTCTTAGTGGGAAAGAAAAGATAATTAGTGGGGAAAAAAGGTTGAAGAGGGGTGAGGTGGCAAATGGGTGCACGTGAAAGTATTGAAGTGGGGTTGACAAAAGAAGACAAAGGAGGATAAGATAAAGGTTGAAATGCATTTAATATTTTGCATATGAAAATGAAACATCAAAGTGGTCACCAACGTGCTTCCCAGTGAAAAACGACTTACCACATTTGTTTCCTTCAGAAACCTCTCCACTCTCTTACACTCCTCTATCTCTCCAAAAATTTTAACCATGTTTTTTATATTTTATAAAACTAGGCATTACTATTAGGTTCAATAATCATATATCATCTCATTATCTTAAACTATATATCTTCAAAACCCTTCATACATTTTTCCATTTATCTCTTAAAAGTTTGAAACAATTTGAGGATAAAAAAAAAGCCTAAAGAAGAATCACACCCTAATTACAAAAACCTACAATTACCAATCAGAAGATTTTAATAGCCAAATGATATTGATAAGCTCAAATAAGAGAAATTGGTAATGTAATCACCACAATTGTTCCTAGAAATGCCACAACAATTGATAAGTATTTATTTCATCATATATCAGACATTTTCTACATAATTCTAATAAAGAGATCTTGTTTGAATATAGAAAAACTTTAAAATAGAAAGCTCAGTCATATAATTATTTATTAACTTTTAGAAGAATCACTATATAGTTTGTTGTAACTTTTAATAGTATGAATGGTCAAGTGGAGAGTTATGCTTGTTAAAATTTAGAATAGTTTTTCATTCTCCACAACATCTAAAAGGTATAAGTAACAATAGCAAGGCGAATATCCTTCACCAATGACTTCTTGTAGCTTTGATAAATTAAATAGTATTATTAGGAGATGAGAAATCCATATTTAGATGTTAAAGCCTAGATCAGATTTGAAAAGTAATAGATAACTTTTTTTTATATTAATTTTAAAATAGTTGTGTATTTTTTTCTAGTTATAAGAAACACTTCAGAATTTTAAGTATGGTTCACTTTTTCACTAATCTTATATGACTATCTAATTAGGATAATAAAATAGACTAACCTAACCCATTTTTATCTAACTCGTTCGGTAGTCTATAAAAAAATGAATTAACTTTATTAGAAATATTAGAAATATTGATCCAGTCCATTAGAAAAGAAGCAGATTGATGAAGCAACCCATTAATTTTTTTTAATTTTATTTTTTTTGTTTTAATACACACATATATAAGCATGTATGCACCCAATACACACCTGTCTCAATACACACACGCGTACCCATACACGCACACACCCACCCACACTCACTCACATTCCTCTAACACACATGCACACAGGCACCTACATCCAACACACCTACCCACCCACACACACATGTACACATACACATATCCATACCTAAAGGCATTTATATTCCTTATCATATTTATAGTCATTAAATTAATTTATGATGAAAAAAAAAATTTCAAATTAAAACATACATCATACATTACTAATTGTTTTGTCATGTCCATTCCATATTTTCATGAATAAATATAGTTTTTAATTAAACAATTATAGTATAATTATAAAATTATAATATATAGATATATATATATATATATATATATATATATATATATTTAAAATTCACAAGCAAAAACTAATAATTAAAAATAAAAATAAAGGTGACAAAAACATGTCAACTCTACCTAATTTAATTTAACCTTGGCCCATTGAAAAAACAAAAAGTTGACTTTATATTAAAAGTACATTTAATCATGTAAATATTTTATAAGTCTTTAATTAAATAAATTAAAATATTAACATATTTACATGTTAAATTATCTCATTATAATTAATAATTGAAACTTAATTTGTAATTATTAATGATCTTAATTAAAATAATATTACATATTTATATTATTCAAATAATATAATACATAAAAAATAATATTTAAAACTTTTTTCATTTTAATTTAAAAATAAAACAAATCCTCTAACCCATCCACTCTATCTCTTATTAGTCGGATTGACGAGTAAAAATAATTAAAAATATGAATTAATTTTACTAAATTCATGATGAATAAGTAAAATAATCATTTACATTCCATCCGCTTTCCTATCCTTAAATAAAAACATATTTAAACAAAAAATAAAATAAAACTTGTAGAGAACATTGCAACACATAAAATAGTATACTAAATAGTCTATCACACAAACAAGTAATAGACATAATGAATAACCTTGATTAGTTAGACAATCAAACAGAAAAAAATAAATAATAATAATTTGATTCAATTATAATGTTAATTAACTTTAATCTACTTTATTAATAATAGATATTACAACCCACCATCTTAATCTTTATAAATCCTATCTATAAAAGTAATATCAATTATAACTAACTTTCATTAAATACATCAAAACACTTAAAAATAAATATATAAACAATACTTCACTTCTAAATCCTAAACATCAAACTAAGTAAATTTTAACAATAACTAAAGAAGTTGTAGGTGAGGTGGAATAAATAGTCTAATAGCTTTAATGTTTTGAAAAAAAAAAACATTATTTAATCAAAATAAACAGTCTTGTATCATGAAATACTATACTACATCAAATAGTATAGAAACTCCAATCAAGATTTTATAGTAAACCAGTCTTTATAAGAATAGCAAAATTTAGAGGAAGAGAACTATGAACACAAATAACTAACCCTATCTAAATATGGTATCTTCCACTAATTTACTTAATAAATTATGAAAAAAAAAGTCACATGGAGTTTAGTCTAAGAATGTGAAGAAAAGCTATAATCCTAATAAGATCATTCTAGAGATTGGAAGCAAAGGCAAAGACCGAGGGGATCATCCTAGATTCTGTCCTCTTCTTCTCTCTCGTAGGCCCACACAGATAATATGAAAGCGACAAAAACAATGCACATTGAAAGCAAACACGATCACCAATTAATCCGACATACAACATTGTCAGGGAACAGCAGAAAGAATATACAGAACGGTAATCTTTATCTAACCTCCCAAAACCCTAAAATAGAACATTGATATGAGAGAAAAAAAAACAAATGAAAGAAAATTGGAGTGATTCATAACCAAATGACTGTCACAACTATGTGAATTTTGGGAGTATATGGAAATGGAAGGTGCAGATTTGGCTATAAATCTGAATTTAAAGTAAAAAACGATTCTTATTTTTAATATTCAATAAGTGCAAAAAATATATTTTATTTTAATTCCTGTTAGAAACATATATACTTATATTTGTTAAAATATGAACTAAATTTTTTATTATAATTTAAATATGAACTAATAATGTAAAATTATAACTATATATCTCTTAAATTAAAGTATCATATAATTAAAAAATACCTTATTAATTTAAAATAAAGTGAAAACATACTTATCTAACCAATTGAAATGATAGGACATCATTGGTATCCATAGTCATGTTTAAACAATATTAAATTCTCCATGAATATTAGAATGAGATTTATTTGTGAACACTAGTTTATTTTGTCTGTTGTCCAAGAAAATGTTTTTCTTTATACAAATCTAACAAAGAATACTAACAAAGCATGTCCTTAATGCTATTCTTTTAGTACATACTGACATTATTAGCTGAATTTATTAAAATTATAAAATTAGGATAGATAATATTAAATAGAAAAAAAAAACATCTTTTACAAATTTTAAAATTTTAATAAATTTTAAAATAATAAGAAAAATGTTTAAAAAGGATGAACTACTTCTTTCTGAAATATCATTCCTGTTTTTTCAATAAAGACAGGAAACAACCGAAAGACATTAATGTTCCTTTCAGAGAGTAGAGGCATGGGGTCCAGCAAGGCATTAGGTTCATGAAACAACAATTGATACAATGCATCTTCTGAATTCAATTTGATCACAAATTTCTCTGCATTCATAATGCACAACTGATTTCCTCTGATAATTTTATATGAGCAGTCCAAATCAATCCAACACAGATACATGAAAATAAAGTGCTGACATTACAAGAAGATAATTGAACAATGACTTTATCATAATTTTGAAGGACATCTGAACCTTTCTGAAAGATTTTGACTTGAATATGTACAATAACTATCAAACATTTTAAATTATTAGTGTGGTGGCATTTATCAGGATTTAAAACATTTTGAAAACAAATTTGGTATATTGTTTGGTAATGATATTTGATATTTTGATAGTTATGATAGCATGTGTCTTTCTTGTTTAATTTGCAAGTAGACATAATTATTAGGACCCTAGATCAAATTTGTACAACCTTCTCTTAAAAAAAAAAAATAACTATGCAATTATATTTGATAATAAAATTATCTATTTAGCTTAAATTATCTATAAATATTTAAAGGGTTTGAAACAACTGCAGAAATTATATTATTTTAATAATTAATTAGAAGTATAATCTAGTAATAATATAATAAACTAACTAAAATACTTCTCTAGTATTTATTTTTTATTATATTAAAATAATATCCTTCTAAAAATACATATATAATTTTATTATTGTCTATAATTTCTTAGCAATTAATTAAAAAAATATGAAAATAATACAATTTAAATAATTATATATATATATATATATATATAATTCTGTAAGAATAGTATTCACAAAAATTATGAGCCCGCCAGTTTCAAAAAGAAAAGTCATTTAACTATTTTAAAATGAAAAAAAATTATTCAATTACTTATTTTATTAAATAAATATATTTTTTATTAAAGGATAAAATTATCTAATTAAAATTGGCACCAAAGAAAATTATCATACATTCCTTTCCATAATAATATAAATTATAATCAAAATCATTTTTTTTATTTGAAAACACTCTTCAAATAACACTTCTAAAATAGTTCATTTTATTTTGAAACAAAAAGAAATAAATTTTATATTAGAAAAATATATATGAAGCTGAAAAAACAAACTATTAAAAATAATTATATATTACAAACCTGTTTAAGAAAAAAAATAAAAAATCAAAACTACCATCCAAACTACAGTTTATTTTAAGAAGGGTCTTTTGTGAAAAAACGAATGAAAATCTTAAAGTTGTCCCAATCATGTACTAATATTATTTTATACATAAAATAAATTATAAAGATTTTCATTAATTTTTTTAAAGATAATTTGTAACATATACGTTAACTAATTGTATAATATAAAAAAATATTTTAATTTTAAAATTAAAGACTAATCTATCAAGAAAAGCCATTCAGTTAAAGGATTGATCTTTGTCAATAACTACTTTTTCCAAAAACAGAGATGGATAATCAAACTCTAAATCACATGTTTAACAGAGCATAATCTCAATCAAGTCACATCATATTGATTTGGTCTTCAAAAGTTTTCACTTTTTTTTTTTATAATGAAGTCACTTAAAGATGTAACAGACTACAGTTTAGCTAAAGATGGACAACATGAATAAGCTCCTCAAAATTACAAAGCATCCAATCACATGAAAACATACTTGGAACTCCCAAGAGTTTCACTGGATAAAAAGATGCACACTAATAGGAGTGATTACGGTAAAGCATCCGAAGTTCCTTGCAATGATTGCATGTCCATGGCAGTAGAGGAGGGTCCATACAATAAGAATGGATCTTTCGAAATCGGCAAATATCACAACTCTCAAGGAGATCCTCTGGTTCCCGACCACGGCAAATTACACAAGCTCCAGTCTGTGAAGACTGTACATGCAAAAGACAAACCACAAAGAGACAATCATATTAACATGCCTATAAACTTTCAGTGACAATATAACAAGCAATTCAATGTGTGATTAGAAAGTGTGTTCAGAAAGTGTATTTCTTACATATTTCTTTAGAGGAAATTATCAAGTCATTTCATATATATTTTCTTCTGGGTTCTTATAGGTGGTGTGCATTATCAGTGTATATAACCATGCTAATCGACATTAAATTTTATGATCATGGATTTGTGGGAATCATAAACTGTCTAATAAAGAACAAACAGAAATCCAACATTACAAAATCATGGATATCATAAGATTGACAGTGAGAATGTCGGTTTGTTACACAAACAATCCTTAATAAGCAAGACAAATCTATTAAAATGATCAAAATGTCGGGGTAGGATAAAATCCACACATAAAACATTCCTACTTACCTAGTAAAACAAAAGTTGCCAGCTCATACGTTTCTGGTTGCAGCAACCAATTAAACTGTCACTTATTTAATTTATGAGCAGTCCCAAGTTAAGCAAAGAGCATATAATCACCAATAACTGTTACTGTCTAATCACCACTCTAGCAACCAATTATTCCAAATTTTTACCTGTGTTTATGTCCGGCCACTTCTTTCCTCTTTTCTCTTTTCTCTCTATTTGTTTAAAATAGTCTAAAAGATAGTTTTAACCTTACAAGAAGGAAGACTATTTTTAGAATTTGAACTCATGACCTCTAGGTCACAAGATAGCAATCTAACCACTGAGCTAAGGCTGGTCTTTTATGTGATTTCTAACTAACTTGGAAAAAAAAAAAAAACCTGAAAGTAACACAGAATAGAGATAACAACCAATATAGCTTAATGAATAAGAATACCTCAAAGATAGTATGCGGCAATTCTTGATCCATGGGGATAAAAATATCTGAGACTGAATTGTTACATGGGATTGTCTGGGAGAATACTTTTTGATCAGTTGTGACTGCATGCTCGACTTTCTTAATCATCACAAAACTTGCCTTGCACAAAGGGCAGGTTGATACTTTTCTCATTGAAGTCTATAAATATTGAAAAACAAATGAGAATAAAAGAGACATCCAAATGAAATTAAGAGGAAATCTAACTAGTTATACAGGACAAACAAGGTTGACGTAATCCATCCAAATCTTTAAATAGGACATTTTGGAATCACCATCAATTCAAAGGAGCGCATCAGTAACAAAGACTAGACAAAATTCGTAAATGTACTTTCATAAGGGTTTCAATAAGAAAATAAGGCACAACAACGAAGTAGAGCCTCATTCTCAATGAGAAAGAGAAGCATAAGTTCAACGAAAGTTAAATTACATAGTTTGTTTAGGATTAGAAAAATAGAGACCAACTTTGAAATCTATTCAAAAGAAAATGACATGCTACATAGATTATGATTATCAATTAATAGGCTTTTATTCGTAAAATGGCAGATGAATGAAAAGGCATACCCTATGATCAACCCAACTCTGGATGCATGGAAAACAAAATCGATGTCCACATGGAAGAATCCCCCGTGTTGTGCTGAAATCTGTGAAACATATAACGCATGACATCTCTGTTGAAGTAGGTAAGCGAGCACCATTATCAACCTGACCACCATCCGTGAATTTTTCATCATCACTGGAACATAAATCTATTGATGTTTGTGGACCAGGTAGGGCATCTTCTACAAACGAAGTTGAATTTCTAGGAGTAGATATATGACTTGAATCTTTGATATGTTCAATATCATCTGAACCACCATTGATAATTCTACTTTCATTACTTAATCCAGCATTAGGTCCTTCACTATTTTGTAGAATAATGTTACTATTGACACCACCAGAAAGGCTAGAGGTAGCTTCAGCGTCTGTTTGCAGTCTATCCATTCTAAAAGGGTGGTCATCTGGGCTTAAATCCAAAATTGAAGGAGCCAACACAACTTCATCAACAAGATTTCTCGTAAGTCTTCTTCCTTTACGAGAAGGTCCAGCCACAGTACTGACTCCCTTACCGCTGCAAATGTTCCTTTTTCCTTTCCTTGACAGTCTAGACGAATATGAACTTGACTCATCATGCTTAAAAAATAGTGAATGCAGAGAAAAGAAAAGAAATTAACGGGGATTCCGAAAGAACAAATAATGCTGTATTCAAGAGGTTAGAGTACTTTATAAAGCACCAGCAACGAAGAAATGTGAGAAATACAGAAAAAAGTTCATTCAGACAATCAGCTAGTTTATACTGCTACATATTTTGAATTATCGTTCAGCCTAAAACTAATCTACGATATCCATACCTAAGGCATGTTTTTCTTTAATTGAGCATCTTGTGGAAGGCAAACCACATATGTTGCATAAAGGAAAAAGACAGATTTATTCAAGTTCGTAGATGAATAATACTGGCTACAAATTTTAAAATAACCCTTTGATGCAAAAAATATCAGGAAAGTCACAGCTAAACTTTCACGATGACTCAAATCTAAAATGAAAACAATCCCATCTCCGAACCATGGTTACCTTTAGTTTTTAATTTATCAAGGCACAACAATAAAATGCAATAAGAAACCTTGCCCGATACCATTAAAAACACAAATAGATTGAAATGGAACACCTGGGTGTGCAAATGAAATTTTTGTTGATAGTTAATGATCAACTCTTAAGATGGGTGTTAATGACTCCACATATCACATTGTGAAAGTTGTGCCCTATTCTAAAATCAGGCAACAAAATTATGAATCAGAACTTGCTTGAAAACACTCTGAATGAGCATCATAAGGATTAAAAGCGTCCAAGAGGAGAACAGAGAGAGTCGAGAGCCTAATTTACCTTTTTCATTAAACAAGAATCTTCCAAAACATAAATTCTTGAAATTCCAGAACCGAAGTTAGTTTCTTGCCTTTCAGACCCAGTATCATGTAACTTGTCACTGACGATTTTTTTCTTTGTCAACCTACTGGCTCGAACAGTGTGGGGAACTTCCAGTAACAATCGCCCTACTTCATGTCCACTGAAAACAAAATGATAATAAGTGAACTTAAGAACAAATGTTCCCCAAATTTTAATCCATGTCAGATTATACGGGAACAACAAAAAATAAGCTCCTATATAACCAAATAATGAACCAAACGTTTTCAAACCAAATAATAGTGTATCAAAACTGTTAACAACCAACTTTCCCAAAAGTTGTAGCATAACACTAATGCCATGTTAAATGCCAACGTAACTTTCCTTCAGGTTTAAGTTGTGGGGTTGTTATTTACGAAAATGAATGGCTTCAAATCACAGTAACTTTCAATTTACGCCATAACACAATCCAAAGCAAAACTCGCCATACCAAATTGATCAGTTCATGCCTTTTAAACGCTCATTCTAATTCCAAGAGCATGATGATGACATCGGATGCTGATTAAAACAACCAATCATCATGAGTTATTTTCTTTCAAAAACCTAGAACTCTGCAAAATCCATTACACTCTGGTATAATTCTTCCCTAAGGAGGGGAAAGAAAACAAATTCACCTCTGCAAGGTATAAGAATCTTCTGGAACACGCCTTCCTTCCTTTATGCAATCCTCAATCCATTGGTGGTTCACTACAGGTATTCTAAACTTCAACGCAATATCATATTTCTTTCCTTCAAATTTCCAGCACACCTGATCAATCACAAAAACAATCAATCATCAAATAGTTCGTCAATGAAAGCTTGCAATAACCTGTTCCTTCATTCCCAAACTCTTTACTTCCGTCTAAATTCTCCCTCACATTTCTTCCCCTTTAACCACCCAGAAACAGAAAACATACCTTCCTAACTCACAAATCTGGACATAACCTAAATCTACCACCGAATTAAGCTCTTTCGCTCATTCACTCGCTCACACGCACAAAACTCTTAGGATGTATTACAAAATTAAACATTGCGAACTAAAATTCTCCATAGAATTAAGTTCTCACTCTCTCACTCACATACGCACACTCCAGATGAAGTATTGATTTCAACATTGCGCAACAAAATTCTCTCTCTCTCTCACACATAACTCACCAGATGCATCAAAACCCTCCATGGAATTAAACTCTCTAATCACTATCTATCTGTCTGTCTCTCCCAGCAAAGCTCTCTTTCTCTCACAATTATTTGCTCTACCTCTCTATTAACCTCCTTCTCAGTTAAGCTTTCTCTTTACCTCTCTCTCTCTCCCTCCCTCTCTCTCTCACACACATAAAATAAAATAAAAATAAAACTCACCAGATGCATTATTAATTTCGACATTGCACACCAATATCCACCATGGAAGTAAACTCTAACAATCTCTATAGGTTATCTGTGTATCTATCTCAACTAAGCTCTATCCCTCTCAATTTAGTTCTCTATCTCAGTTAAGCTTTCTCTTAACCCCTCTCAATAATGCTCTCTCGTTCTGTTCCAGAAAAAAAAAAAAATCACTTTAAAAAGAAAACTAACCAGATGCGTTATCGATTTGGACATTGTGCCAACGTAATTGGCGCCGGCATGTGAAATGAGCTTGATGAGATCGAACCGCTCGGAGCCGTGGTAACCGCTAACCGTCGCAACCACGCTTTCCATGCCTTGAACCGGAGAATTTGCAACTTCAGTTCAATAAATAAATAAATAAACGGAATCAGATTCAAGAATCAAAAACAAAAGGCGAAAGTATAACTAGGAGAAATCGTGTTGAACGAAACCCTAGCACGAAAGTTATCCTCGGAATGATTCAACATGTAAAGTGATGAGAAAAAAAGGAAAAAAAAAAAAAAGCAGAAAAAGCGTGACTACTTTCTGCTAATCGAAATTCAGAGAGAGAGAGAGAGAGAGAGAGAGACCGTGAGATAGACGAGGAAGTTCTTCTGCTTCCATGACAGTTCTCTTCAGAGTTGAGAGCGACGATGACTGAAAACTTCTGGCGGTAAATGCAAATTGAATTTTCGAGATCAAAATCAATACCGAGGGAGAGATTTTATTATTTGGGTCATATATGTTTTCACTTTTTTTTTTATAAATGTGTGTATTTTGATTTTTGTGTTTTACTTTTTTGATTTTGAAATATAAATTAAATTTAAAATAAATTATAAATTAAAATAAATATAATTTATAATAAATAGTAAAGTTATATTCTAAAATAAGAATTATTAAAATAAATTAATTTAAAAAATCACAATTTAATTTTATTTATTATTTTTATTATATTTTTATTATAATAAAATACTAAATTAATTAGTTTATTAATAATTTTATTTTTATTTTAATTATTTATTTTTATAATATAAAATGTATATTAGTAAAATATTAAGTTAATTTATTTATTATTTTAGTATTTTGTTTTATTATAATATACACATTAATAAAACTTAATAATATAATTATTGATAAAAATAATTTATACAACTATTAAAATTTTTATTTAATCGATTATGCAAAAATAAATATAATCAATTATATATAAGCTGTACTCGTAAATCCGTTCTAGTTTAAGAGAAACAAACACTATGAAACAAGTGAATTTTATTTTAGCATTTATATAATATTTTTCTTTTGATTTTAATTCCTCAAAACATTTGCTATCATTATTTTTGTTTTCTTGAAAGTTTATTTTAATCTAAAATATTAATATTTATTTTAAAGATTTAAGGGAAAAAGACATTAATTTTAGGGATTTAATTTATGTTGATAGTATATTATAATTTTGGCATATATTAATGATACTTTAATAAATATAAATTTTAAATGAATAAAGGATAGAAAATTTGCAAATAACTTATAAGTGCTTAGTTTTTATTTTATTAGAAATTTCATCCTTCCAAATTTTATTTTCATTTATTATTTTTTAAGATTAAAAGATAATTTGGGTATTTTATCTCGAAGAAGAAATAATGTAAGGATCAAATTGAGTCAATTAAAACTTTTTATTCGGATAAGTAATTCATTTTTCATTACAAATTCAATATTATTCCTTTTTTTTAAGTGTTTTGTTTTTTTAAAGTCTTTTGATAAGAAGAGATGTTGTCAATTGATACTTTAGTATCAAAGAATATTTTGAGTATAGGAACAATATAAGTAAAAGGAGTTAATAGTATTTTGCTTAGATACGTGAAGTATAAGTATTGGAAATATATTATATACTTATGTATATGATTGTTGTGAATCTAAGTATCTTCAAGTGGGATTTATGGATGTGAAAGTGGTTGTAAGTAAAAATTGGTGTTTTTGTAATCTTTAAAAGTAGATTTAGAAAAATAAATTTATTATTATTATATATAACTATTTAATTATTATTATTATTTCATAAATCATCGCCATAATGAAGTTATTAAGAGAAATGGTGTAAGAATAAGTTCAAATATAATTTTATTGTCATTCTAATATGCTACTTGTAGAAGATTTATCTAGTTAAAGTACTTATCTTAACTTTTTTCCAGTTTTCCTTCTAACGAGCTTTCTTTCAACGTTTCCTATCAAGAAAAATTTATTATCTATTAGATTATGCTTTACTTAGATATTTACCAGACGATACCTTAATCATTTCTATCTTTCTAGACAAATTATATTTTCAGAAATATCACATGCTATAAAATTATGTCTTAGGGATATAAAGTTTGATAACTTCATATTTACATACTTTTTTTTTCTAAAATATATAATATTAACAAAATGTTTATCATACAATATTATAGACTATTCAATCCTACTACATCGTCTATAGGACTACATTGTTCATCATATTTTTCCTTCTTCTGTTGCCAAACAAGGGTGATAGGTTAAACAGATTATGGTAGATAATAGGTAACAAGGTAAACGTCACAGCACCGGACTATCTAGTGTAAAAGGCATTCTTATTGCATAGGGGAAGTATATGGTAGAATGGGGCAGTACTCCGTAACTCTATTCTCAATTACATTTATACTCCAACCATGGCCATAAAAGTATGTGAAAATGTTATGACTTGCTTTTATTTGGAAGAAATATGTGATCAAAGAGAAACATAGGAAAGTGATATAGACATACTTTAATTATAGTTTTTGCAACAAAAGAAAATTTTCAAGATACAATGGTAATAATAAACAAATGGTACTCAATATCAAGGTTTAAAACATGTTACCTTTAGAATTATTTAATATACATATCAGTCTTTCGTTTACAAATTATTAACCATCTTAATTTTCACAAAAATAACATCCTCATAAATAATCCTTAGTAGGAAATAAAGAAAATATAAGATTTTATTGTCTTTCTCAGCAGAATGACATTCAAGATATTAAAATATGTAAGTAACAAAAATAAAAAATTTGAATGGAACTATAATGACTAGTCAGGATAATTGAGCAATCAAAACCACACCTTGGACTATCAAAAGTAATATCTGCAGATCAATTAATTCCTCCATTATAGACACTCACAAAAAAACACTATGATTATGGGTATCAATCATATCATAATAAATACTTATTCTACATCATAAACTTTATAAACATAGGAAAGTTCATTAAAGATATGGTTCATAACTTCATATGTGAAAATATGAATAATAAATTTAGAGTTGAGAAACTTTACCAAGTAGTAAGACTTAAGGGTACCTTACCAATCTTATGAGAATTGTTGTTATATCCTCTCTAGAAGTTATTCATGTTACCTTTTTATCTTTCTTGTAAGCCAGGAGTGACATCTGAAAGAATACTCAAGTTCCCAGTTTTAGGAGAAGATTGAGAAAAGATAATCAATAATGGTTTGTATACACTATAATCAAGTATTTGATTAACGAACACTTTGAGGTGTTTTTCAAAGGAGAATTAAATGTAATCTAAGAGTTGAGAGAAAACCAATATAATTTGTTGTATTGTCATAAGACAATTGATGTACCTTTCAACAATCTCTCCCTCAACAATTGTCTTTGTTACGTAGCCTCCGCAATAAAAATTAATGTGACCTTTACCAATACTTTAACCATTGTCTCACTAGAAATTAAACTTGTGATTTTGTCTATCATACCAATTAGATCAAACACTTACTACTAAACCAAAAATTATACTTTATATTCATAACGCAAAACTTTCTACTTTCTACTTAAATACATAATAAACCAATTTTTATGATTCAATTGTGATTTAAGTCATTTGACCTTTACCACAATACAATCAATGTACCTTACAACAAAAGCATGTTCTTGAGTTGCTATAAGATTTGAAATGTTGGAAAGTAAAGCAACTAATATGCTTATGAAATGTAACGTTAAATTTAATATTGAGGAAAAGAGTCCTAAAACTAACAAGGACAAGATATCAATGACTAGTTAAAAGGTGGATTTATCTTACTCAAACTCGTCCATACAATAGTTGTGCTTTTAAGTTTACCAAATCGATTCATGAATGATCCTAGGAAGCTCACATGAAAGAAGTTAATTGTATACTAGAGGATATTTGAAGGAAACTTCGAGGGATTTACTTTAAAAAGAACATAAAAATAAATGTTGAAATCATAGGCATATTGGACTCGATCTATAGGTGATAGGAAATCAACTAGTGGATATTGTTCGTTTGTAGGGGAAAATCTAGTCACCTGGAGAAGTAAAAGATAATTAATAGTAGCAAGGAGTAGTGTAGCAGCAATGTTTAGATCCATGGCTCAATGACATTTGTGAAGGAATATGGTTATAATGGATTTTGCAGGAACTCAAGGTTTCATATCAACTCCTTATGAGATTATTATGTAACAATAAGATTGTCATAAAAAATTGTGAATGGTTAAATAGTGAAGTTGGAAAAAACGTCAAGCTCCCCAAACTGCAGACATTCTATTCAAGGTTGTCAAAAGCTCAATATGAAAACCCAGGGTGCAAGTTAGGTATAATTGAAATACCAAGCCAAAAATAGAAGTTGTCTCCTAAATTTGCACAATACATATCCTGATTAGATGTAATTAAGAAAATATCTCAATTGTACATGACAGTTTTTATTTCTTACTGCCAATTAGAATATTTAATATCCCTAGTTAGGATACTTATTTATTGTACCCTAAAGATTATTAATATCATCTGCATAATTAGAATAAATTTTAACAAGTCACAGAACGTGTCGTGTTATTAACATTTCTCATCATAAGTTGCATTCAAAATGAGCCATTTGACAGTTCTAATGATTTAAACCAGAGGTGAGAGACTAAAGCGCTGATTTATAAACAAATGGATGGATAAACTAATGGTACACCTATTTTTCCCTAACGCAACTATTTGTACACGTATAGGAGCTTCTTGGTACCTCTGATACATCAGATCTCTAATCCTATTCGACTTTCCTACAAAACTGTATGCAGTTCTAAAGTTCCGAAAATTAGATAGAATGATGATTGTTTGGATGCATTTGTGCTGCTTCTATACACAACCAGCCCAAAGCAATCTTTGCATCTTGCACTTTAAAGGTAGAGCTACAAATCCTCTTCGAACTCATCGGGTATATGCAACTTCTCAACAGCAGCCTGTTTCAAAAAGAATAAATAATGACAACAACCATAAGTTTGTTCCATGTACTATTGTAATCATACGAATTAACAGTAAATGGTCAAAACTTAGCTCCTGAAATTGTATCTCTCAATGTATTAGTCTCTGAAATTTTAAGTTTCTAGAATTAATTTTTTTTCCATGTTAGTCGCCTGGATTGTGACTAATTTTGACTTTTCCTTAGTTTCACAGACAAAATAATAGTGAAATACAATTTCAGGAACTAATTTGGTCATTTACTTTACAAATTTACTAAACATTCAGCATAAGAATACGAGAGCAGAAGATCAGTTATCTGTAAAAATCGATAACGAGTTTAGAGCAAAAGGATTGTTGAAACTCTGTTAAAAGGCAAGCTCACCTTAATGGCAGCAGCATCTGTTGCAGATGGTTTCAAATCCAAAGCAACACCGTAATGAAACATTGCTCTCTCATGCATGTTACGCCTTCTATAGATATGGCCCATCAAAGCATAAACACTACTTTCACGAGGAGCACACTCTTTCAGCTCCTCTAGGACAACCAAAGCCTCGTCAAATTTTTCTAAGCTAATGAGTATTTGGGCCTTTTGATACATGGGAAGCGGATTTTTCTTATCTGCTAAGATGGCTTTATCCATTATGGCCAATGCTTCCCAGCTTCTCTGACAAATCACAGAAGTATAATTTCAGAACACTGGATACAGAAACGCGAGCAAAAGACAAATGCTATTGTAGTTTGTACTACTACAACTAGAGTGGCAAGAGATTATTAACCTTTAAAGCATGCAAAGCAGTTCCAAGGTATGACAGTATAACAGAAGATCGTGGGTTGATTTGGAAGGCCATACGGAAATGATGTTCAGAGAACTCAAGCTTCTCTTGTCGAAGATATAGCATTCCAAGTCCATACCACGCCTGATAGTGCCTTGAATCAACCATGAGTGCACTCTGGTAGCACTTAATCGCATTTTCAAAATCTTCTAATGCAAAATACCTGCAAAGAACAGTGAATCACGAGAGCATAAAAAGTTATTAAACTATGTTTGGACACGTGTATCATAAATGAAAGATAAATGTTCATACTCATGTCCACAAAGGGTGTGAGCATATGCAAATCTGGGATTCAGCTGAACAGCTCGTTGAAAGCTCTTCAGTGCAGTTTCATGATCTTTCTGCAGGCCGTAGCAATTACCCATGGCACACCTGCATAGTATTCAATACAAAAGATAAACCAGGATAAGTGACAATAATTAGAACACTAACAACCAAATACAGCAGGGGGTGGGCTTTCTACACTCAGAGTTTTCAATTTCCTAAAATAACATTCCTTGGTGCTAGAACAGTACGGTAATATTATCATCAGCTTCACAAGCAAATAGCTCTAGAAAACCAGATTATACAAAAATGTTTTAACTCATGCGCACCCACACACATGAGGACACATGGCAAATGTAATTTCAGCCATCTGGAAAGAAGAGAGTAGCACATAAAAATGGCATAAGAAAAATTGAGTGGAAAAAACTGAATTGTTACAAAATTAAAATAAAGCTCAATGTAACACTACCAAGATTGAGGAGCTAAGCGATCAGTTGAAATCAATTCCTGAGCCAGGTAACTTAGCTTCATATCTTCCTTTAAATGCTGCACCCGATTTAAGTCAGTTTGTCAGGCAAACATCCAGTAATCATTTAAAAATTTAAACTTTAAGTGGAAGGAAGAAGCTAAAGAAATACAAGCATATTCCAGGTGCCCCACATCCAGGGTTCCTTTTGTAATTTGGTAGTAGATTACAACCATTAAAAAAGGAATCGTTTTACATAAATAGTACGTTGCTATGTAACATCAGAGAAATCATAGACTCAAACACATTCTAGGTATAAAAATAGAACAGGAGCCCAGAGCAAGGGCATCAAAACATTGTTGATTGATTAAGTATCTTCCCGTCAAGAGACTTTATTAGTTGAATGGACCAAATGTGCATATCAAAATGCAACAAAGAAAATGGTTTGCTTTTAACAAAGAAAATATATTTCAACTCACATAAAGGACTGTTGAGTGTATATCCATTCCTTCCAAACTATAAGGTGTAATCTGACGAGCAAGACTAAAGGCACAATCAGCTTCTAAATAATCAACTAGCTCAAAGTATGCTTTTCCAACCTGCATTAAAACATGCTCAAGTAAGTAGGAGAGTTCAAACGAGTTGAATTAATAAAACCAAATCCAATCACTATGCTGGAAGGGATAGTTTTTCACATTTTAGCCTTGAGGACAAGATTGTTTCTGTACAAGGAAGAACTGATAAGCCAAGTTAGTTTTGTTTTATGGTGTTAGTGTTATATATATATATATATATATGTAGGGTCCAAAGTGTACAGCATCTTGATACTTAACAAGTGTCCCAACACTTTTCGTAAGCCCCTTCCAAAACAAACAGTGGACATCTAACTGGGTCAAATAAGTGCCATGTCAGACATGTGTCTGGCATATATGAACAACACCAAATTGTTTGCTTTTTAGTTCATTGTTTTGCCTTTCCTTGGTCTCTCCCACCCACTATCTTATTGTCCATGCAAAAAGATTAATCTATTGTCATCTTTCAGATGGAGGGAGCCTAGTAACAATTATATATTTAACGTAACCCTCCCTCACTCAAGAGTCTTGCAGGCTTGAAGCCTGAACAACTCACAAGCAAGCATAACCTTTGTGCTGAGATTTTTAATTTAACTGAGTTTTTTTTTTTCGAGTTCTTTGTTTCTATTTCTGTATTTATAGTCTCATCTAAAGTTGACAAAGTTTTGATTTACTTGACATCTTATATTCATTGAATTAGGTCACAAAGTAGTAAAAGATTAGTTAAGAGGATAGTGAGATTAATTTTGATTTGAGGCTAGGACCTCAGAGAAGACTTCATATACAGAAAATACTATTTTTTTTATTAATGAGGAAAGTGGAGAAGTGTAACTAAGGGCAGATAAGATATCCTGTCAATGAAATGCTAAATAATCAAGTACTATAAAGAACAAAATTTGTATGTGCACTGAACAAAAGTTGGAATAAAACAAAATAAGCATGACGCATCCCAAATAAATACCAGGGAAAATGCATCGAGCTACCAAAATTACCTGAGAAAGAACCCAGCCAGTGTTGTAATGCTTCTGTGGAAGTTTCAGATAGGTATCCAGCGCCTCCTGCTCTTCCACAAACAGATATTAGGAAACAAATGCAAATTGGGACAAGGTATTTTCCTCCTTTTATTTCCAATTAAATATCCCTAATTGCAATAATAACCTAAATATTATCTGGATTTTCCCCAGAAAAAATTTAATTAATTACCTGACTCCTATATAAGCAAGAAAGTCTATAGCCTTCACCAAGAACTCTTAGAAGGGTTAATATTTCTGAAGCGCCAGTGATGAGCTTAGAACCACTTGTTACTTGGTGGCCAATTTGAGAAGTTGCTGCTTCTTGCTCATATGTTTTGGCTTCAAGGACAGGAGACGAACAAGAATTTGTAGATGTATTATTTAAAGAATAATCTGGAACATCACTACGAATCCCTAATATAAAAAAGGAAATCATTTAGAATTTGAAACAAGGAAACCTTTAGGCAATAATAATCACAATAAGAAAATAAATGAACTAATCATAATCATAAATGGATATGCAAACCTTCAAGTTAATATAGTAGTTCAACATATTATGCTGACACCTAGCATTGGATTAGTATTTCTATCTGCCTCACCAGTCTAGATAAAGGAGATAGCAAGAAAATAATGATATGAACTTTTCTTCTGAAATCTTTTGAAAGAAATCTAACATTGTCAGCTGGGATGCAGCTTGTATAAGGGAATGACTTCACAAAGATTGCAACTCAACTATTTGTGAAGGAAAACATTTCCAGATAAAAGAGTAAGCTTAAACAATAGAATAATAGGAAGATATACAAACATTCATCACCTTCATCAATGTTTTCATTGGCCCATGACTGCCCTTTACGAATTCCTGTGGTATGAAATGCCACATGGTTGAGCTTTGAACCTCCCTTATAAGCATTATTATTTCCATTTCCAGATACAAAAGTTGAATTAGCATTTGCGTTTACACTATCACTACTACTAGAGAGCCTTGAACTACGTCGAGGCCCAGAATCCGAAAATAATCTACCTGAAATCTGTAACAATATATATTTAGTTTAGGGAAAAAAAAAAAGGAATAGTGAAAAAAGAGAGAATATTTATCATATCGGCTGGAAAATTCAAGCCTTAAACTGGGAGTACATATAAGTACAATCATGCAAAACACAAGTTACTCAAGGGAATAAATAGTCAATTAATTCACACATTATAATATGAAACATATATTCAACTATTCATCTTACAATGTATAGCACCAAATAAAAATCCACAAAGAACAGAATGCAAAATAACTATAACTAAGCTTAGATGTTGATTGAATGCAGAAAATTGAGCAACCATATTGCAACCACATAAATGAGAATCAATGGTGCCATGGTTTACTCTAGATTACAGAGAAAATCCCAGACAGTTGGCATGTTTATCCACCATTGATGCAACTATCGGTTGAACTACATAACCAACCTTTCGTAACTTTCCTTCACCCACAAACTTTCTTCGAGGGGCTTGAATAGGAGAGTTGACTATTGACTTAGGAGAACTGTCAATGCTAAGTGTAGTAAGATTTTGGCTATTTGGCATCACATTCCTACACAATGGGGGTGGAGCAACACTTGACAACTGCAAAAAACGATAACAGAACATGTCATTCATTTTAAAAGGAAAAAGGGCCATCAAACACATGTTATTGACCAAGGAACCTGCATTATCAATTTGTAAACTAAAGAAAAACGGGATGTCTCCATCCATATCTGGATATATAGTGTAGTTTTTCACAAATTTTTAATACACATTACTAGGCGGCATACATGATATAACACTAGAGTCACCTGTGCAACCATTGGAGATGGGGTGTTATAAAATGACATGTTAGATGAACCACTATTAATATGTTGACAAGTAGCTCCTCCTAATATAGATGCTCCATGATGATAAGCAGCAATATCCTTGAGACCTTGCATTTGTTTGAGTTGCCTTGGACTCCCTTCTTCGGGAATACAAGATCTGGGAGCAACTTCATCGCTATCTTCAGGTGACATATGATTGTTTGGAGAGGTTGAAAAATTCAGGTATTGCTTTTGTATGCAAAAAGCAGCTGCTTCACCAAAAACTACAGTTGCTTCTTCAGCAGAACCTAAGAAATAGTGTAATGATAATAAGGATGAATGAGATCATAAAAAAAGAATAATGTATGATCTACACTAGAAAACAGTCATTTAGGTACAGCAATCAAATTTTGCATTGGTTTCCTGGCCATATGTATGCTTTGTATTGAGTCACTTGACAGATTCATTGTTAAAGCCATAAGAAAGAAAAAGTTTTTTTATAGGGCTCATTACTGTTGTGTTTTTTCATCTATCACATGAAAGCCGTGTCAATAAACTATGCCTTACTGTTTAAAATGTTTGCGTTAGCTATCTTATTTTTTCAATGGTAAAAATAATTTCTTGGAAATGGGAAAGATGCACTTAACAATTTAGCAAGCAGCAATTTAAACTACTAGGTTTCACCAGTTGCTTCGACAAGCATGTTCAGTTATCAGGAATCAAGTGTTATCTCACATTACCTAATATACACAACTCCTCATATGCAGACCACATTAGAGGATCCATTGACAGTGCCAGCTTGAAATGTTTTATGGCACTTTTCCTTCTGTCAGTGCATCTGAAAAGGTAGAATAATTATTAAAGGGAATATAGATATGAAAAAAAGTATGAAGTAAAGACAAGACAAGCATTTAGAGACAATTCAATGGAAACCAGTAACAAAGGACCAAATATTCACTGAACAAACCAAATACGTGATGGGAATCAACCACCAAATGACAACCAAGGCTGTGACGTGAATGTGCAAGAGATTTGACAAAAAGGGATGCGATAACAAAGAAAAGTGAGATTATCTAAATATTATAGAATCCCATGTGACATTATTGAGCAATATCAATCCATATAGTTTTTAAAGAGCTGGTTATAAAATCCAAGGGTTGAAATCACCCTTATTGTCTACTTTATGTATTAACAAAATGCATTCTCCAATTCTAGATAGGATTGTTTTGGAGTTGTTCATCCTTCTCAAAGAAGATACTTACAAAAACCAAAAAGCTTCACTGCAAGTTATTAATATTTCTAGTGCATAGTTATCAAAGCTAAGAAAGAAGCGCTGCAGGGCATAGCAACGAACCCCAAAAAAGGCTATAAAGGCATAGCACATGGTTGAATGACCAATTTAATAAATTTAATATACAACTTAAATAATTAATATTTTGCTCAAAAAAAATTTAAAAAATGAATGCACAAAATCCATTACATGTTTATAATTAACAATAAAAGGTCAAGGGAGGAAACAAAAAAAAATTCAAAAGATATAATTATATTTCAAACATAAGATATTAAACATTAGATAACAAGTGAGAGAAGGCATTGCACAGAAAAAAAAAAAAACAGAGAAGGTTGGCAGTTCACAGATGGATGCATGGGAAAATACAACAACTAGGGATTAAACTATAACAGCTGAAGCAAAATTTCAGCTTTACACCTGGCACCCGCAAAAAAAGTGATAATGTTTTTCAGGGCAAAATGGGGTTTGCAAAATGCCTCATTCTACCGTAGCTAGAATGTTAGGGCCATTATTTTGGTCACAACAGTGGCTGTCACTATTTAAGAACATGCTACTATTCAAACTTTGTAGTGCCTAATCACTGCTCTGCACTGTATGCCACTATAGCATGCTATTCATCACTATGTTCAAGGGAAGATCGTATAAGTACAACTCTTCTTAGCTTCTAGAGCATACCAATGAAAGATGAAAAGTCGTAAGAACAACAACACTAATTTGGTGGTTGATTGTATGTGGTGTGATTTTGCAAAATTAGTTATATTATTTAATTTATAATTATCAAAGAATATATTTTGAGGAGAAAGGGGCCCAGTCAACATTGATGTGAAGACTGTTCAGTAACCTGTAAATGAGCCCTAATAGATAATGACCAGCCGCACCATTTGGAACCTACATAGTAAGAAAAACAAAATTAACAAAATCATTAACCTTCTCCCAGAAAATGCACCAACAAACTATAATAAAAAGCAACTTGAAACAGAGGGGATATGTAAACTTATGTGAAAAATTAATCAATAATAGCAAACTAGACTTATAGTAAAGTAGAATAACAATGATAAAAAAAGTAATATATCCCAGGACCAGAAGGCTTCTTGCTATGAGTAGGTACGAGAGAGGATCAGAATATGAATGATAATAAATTTAAAATTCTTTGGAAAAAAAAACTTGGCTACGTATATATTTTATAATTTAATAATTAGGAGATAACCATTAATCTAAAATACATTCTAAATTATGTTTTATACCTCTGCACTAGGGTCATTGATAGGACATAACGCTGCTTCAGCTTCAGTAAGAAGATCCATATGAAAGCATGATAGCGCAAACAAGTATCGAGACTGAGCCATTTGGGAGCCTTCAAGTAATAAATAAGAAAAATAATGAGTAGAGATAAATAATGAATAGCACTGCTACAAAATAACCGCAAGTAAAACATTCTATTAGAAGCTAATTAAATACGGGGGAAAGAAAGGGTGGTGATATGATATTTAAGAATAATAGGACAGCTTCAAAACTAACCGAGACATAAATAACTAAATAAGGCAAAAAAATACCTTTTAAGATATGGTATGCACAATAAGCTTGATTGCTCTGCAAGTAACAGCCAGCTAACAATTGCAAATTTGTCTGCATAAAACGAACACAAGTACCAAACACCAAGTAAGAAAGTTTAAAAAATGTCCTTTAGAAGTGACGTGGACTTAATAAATAGCCAAATAAAGGGTACAAACAGATTTCATGAACAAGTAATAATTAACAATGTTATAAGGATACAAAGATGTTCGTTAGGTACATTCCAATACAAATATCAAAAGCATTATTCGAGATCTCATATTGTCTAGATTATCACCGAATTATAAGGTGCAAACCTCATCTTACTAAACCGATACTGTGAGGTTAAGTTAGGCTTAAATTTCAATTTCTAAAGATAGTACCAAAGCCATTAACAACCTATTCTATTGAGGTGTTAGGCCTATCATGCCACCTACCATCAAGCCCTGCTCTATTTCGACTTTGATGTCTTTAACATGCGAGGGTGTGCTGGAAATTCCTCATCATCTAGAGATATGGCCAAATTATAATATATAAGTGAGTACAAACCTCACTTTACTAAATTGATTTTATGAGGTTGAGTTAGGTTGGAATTCCACTTTATTAAGAGGCATATACAAAACACATGTACCTTAGCTACAATACAAGTACAACAGATATTAAGAGGCATATACAAACACATGTACCTTAGCTACAATACAAGTACAACAGATAACGAGGATACATCATACATATCAATTCAGAAAAACTTCGCCAACATGTATAATCCCATGCAATGACGTCAAAATCTATTTATTCAAAATAAAAACAGAGTCAAAGAGAATCAAATTTTTCAAAGGAAATTCAGTTTCTTTCGTTAATATATCTTTTTTATACTTTAAACAGTTATCAAAATTAGCCTTTAATATTCATAATTTACATTATTTTATTAATATATTTTTTCAATGTCTCATTTATGTCAAATTGATTAATAAATATATGGTACTTTTAAAATAATACCCATGAATTGCACAGGCCAAGTGCTAGTAATAAAACATATCATAATAACAAATCTTAAATATGGACATATTCTTTCCAACAGATCTGCATGATTCACATTTTTCGTAAATGAATATAATTAACAGCAGGTAGCGTTATGTTCACGATAACAAGGGATTTTCCTTGTCAACAGAACAAAACATTATCTAGCCCTCAACATAAGCCTAAAATTCTGCAAAAACATCTTCATGTTACACAAGCAACCATTGCAAGTTGGACCGTCAAACTAAATAATCGCTTACACCTCTTAGGCTTAGCTCTTGAGGGGCTGTAGACCACCCAACCAACTTCTATTGGTCAACTAACCAAGTCCAGCATGTGACTGTCTGAGGCAGCAGCCAATCAACCCATCCTTCTTGATATCACAGCTGATCTATACTTGCAAAACCAATATGACATTACTGTTGACAAAACCCTCACCAATTGCAAATAGGAAAATGCTAGAACAATATGAAGAATTCTTAAGCCCTGCCCATGGAGACCCAGTATAATGGTCTCTAGAACCTTCCTGTGAACCTAGTCAAAGGAAAACGCCAGAGGCACATGAAGAATTCATGAGCACTGGCCTATGGGGCCCAGTATAACACTCTCTAGAACCTTCCCATGAATATAGTAAAGGCATAACTGCCACCACCCTGAAATGGCAGGACCAACATACTTCCTGAATAGGCATCACCAACCGAGGCCACACACTGTAGAGCCTACTCAAATTCTAAGTTAATACCAAACTCTAGGAGTCTCTTGCAAGTGTATTCTCTAGACTGAACAAAAGTCGGTGCCAAAATTTCTAAAACTAAGCTACGAGCCTGTTTGGATACAGAAACTAGAAAAATCCTTTTACAGTTTCTTTACTGAAAAAAAAAAAAAAATAGATTTCCAGTAAAAAGAACTCTTTAAACTAGTGACCTATAACTACGAGTATCCCTTCCAGTGAGACCGCACAAGCTCACTCCAAATTTTGAAACCAGACAAATCATCATCCATATTCATCACTCTAAAGAAACCTATCAAAACGCAAACTCCAAACCTAAATTCAATCACACTATTAACGCGACAAAATTAAAACAAAAGCAAATCAAAATCTCCCTGAGCAACAACAGTTCGAGAAACTTCACAAACGAATCGAATCGAACAGCTAAAGATACCCTAACCAAAGTCATCGATCTCAAAGTCACAGACAGGAGAAAATGAAAGCGAAACACCACCTCGGAGGGAAACTGAGCACAGAGACGCTGCGAGATGAAGATGGCGTTCGAGTGCATGAAATGGCGAAGACTCTTCTGTACGCAATCCACGAGTATGGCTTCCATGGTTTGTTTTCGCAATATTCAGTTTTCTTTTCTTTTTTTCTCAGAGAGAAGAACACAAATTGAAGAACATCACCAACACCACGAAAGAGAGAGTGAGAGTGGGGTTTGGGTCTTGCTGTGATTTGTTTTGTTTTTGGTTTAAATTGGGAGTCTCACGTGTTCGCTCTCTTTTTCGAAATTCTATCACGTGATTCAATAGGGTGCGTTTTGCTAGCTGTGCTAGAGAAATAAACTTGATTCGTAAGGTTGAAAATCAAAGATGAGATATATTATTTATTTAATATTTATTTATTTCCATTCATATTTTATCTTATATTTTTCCCTTTTATCTCTCTTTATTCTAAGTCTTTTCCATACACAGTTTATGTCCATTTTTTCTTATCACATCAAATATGAGATTGCATATCTGGATAATTTATTTTATTTAATAATATATTTTATTACCGAAAGTGTTGAGACTAAAGAGGAACATGTCTTCCCTTTTCGTATTATCTATCATTATTAATTAAAAATGTAGAAAGGTTCTGTTCTTCATGAATTGTGTTTTGTTCTCTACTGAGTTGCTTCTATTCACTGTTCACTTGCTTCCATTATTTGATTTGATGTATTGTTTTCATATTCGGTTTTTATGAATCTATTCTCTCTTTTTTCTCATGTCTTAATTATAGCATGAAGACGTGTGTCAATGTAAATAGAGGTGTCCCTGAGTAGTTTTGAATTGATTTTTTTTATCATAAAGTTATTTGAACTAAATATAAAAAATTTGTTAGATCCAGCCTTCAAGAACTTCTAGCCTTAAAGTTTAGAAAAAAAGTAGTAATTCATTATTTTAAGTAAAAAGAGAATTTGTAGTATTGTAAATATATCATATTTAAGAGATATGTTGTGCAATTATATTGTCTCTATCAATTGTTTTACTAAAGAGCAAACTTTATATTTTACTATTTACCAAACTTGTTGTATCTAGTTACTATTAGATAAGTACACCTATATCAAAACTTATTCACATCACTCCATTTCTATCAATATTTTATTAGTATATTTGTTTCATGCTTATCTTTATTGTAATGTAGAGACCGAGGAGCTACTTATAAATCTCCTATCAGATTAATCATTTAATCATTCTGTTAAATAATAGTTTGAAAGAAAAATTATTCAAATAAAATTTGTATTATAATATATTTAGTCTCTATAAAAAAAAATATATTAAGTTCAAGAAAAAAATACGCTTTCTATTATCCAATCATATATTTATTCCGACTTCCAAATACTTATATTAATATAAGAGTCTTTTTTATAGGTACAATTCCATCAAAAGGATTTGAAAACCGACCACTAAATATATCCAACTCAGTTTCATACTCTGAAAAAAAATTATTGTAATTCTTTAGTCACATTTTATTAATCTTTAATGACTACAATTCTTGGCAAATGATTATCAAATATGGAGTCAAAAGTGCACGAACATAACACTTAAAATCACACTACATAAATGTTAACAAATAAAGATGAAATAGAATATGTCTCTACCAAATCATTTTACATCAAAAATATCAAATAAAAATAAACAACATAACCAACTAAAAGTTAGCTATGTTTAAGTTGTGGCCTCCTTGTTAGCATTTCATCTGTTATAGTAGTCATCTTGGACCAAGAATGAAGATCATTTAGAATTGGTCAACAATTAAGTTGTGTGTGTGTGAGTTGATCCAAAATCATTGCATGCTACTCGAACCAAGGGAATGAGCTTCAAAGATACACTAAGTCTAAATCATATTAAATTGAGTCTAAATGGGACTTAATCATTTTTGAAAATCACTTTTACAAAGTATTACAACCAATTATTTTCAAAAATCAATTTATTGAAAATGTTGTTGACAAAAAAATCCAATCGATTAATTTTCATTTTCAATTGATTGAATCGCAATAGTTTTTCTGTTTTCAAAATTGTTTCTCTGTATAAAACAGTTTTAGCATTACCCACTTGTAATAGAATATAGACAGAGAATTTCTGAGCAACTAAGTGTGAAAAACAAAGAGCATCTTTGAGGATCATTTGGCTTTGAGTGTGATAATTCCAGAAAGATAAAACTTGTAGATATTGGAGCTCATCCTTGGTGAAAACTATTGTGCACTAATTCTGCAATCACAAAGGAAAGATTCTACATTAATTTTCATCCACTGGTTTGATGTGATTGTGCAGTAACTATTTTGATTTTGATAATACTTTGTATTTGAGAGTTTTTTGTCTACAAAATTTATAGATTTTACATTTGTAGGTGTGCAGTAGAGTTTTGCACTATGTATGGTATCTCTATAGGGTTCAAAGGTGTTATTATGCATGGTGCAGAAGTGTTGTTCTTGCAAGGTACAAGATTTATTTGTAATTTGATTGAACTTGGTGTTCTTGAGTGAATTTGATTGAATTTGTTTGTAATATTAGCCGATGTTGACTAACATCAATAAGAGGTTTACTTCGTAATGGAAAAATGATTACATTTTATTGCAATGACAAGCAAACTAAGATAACATTATATCTACTTATAATGACGTAACCCATATCTGGTATAGTCATCCACTTGTCAACACTTGTCTGCAAATATGTAAAATATTATTAACATATCATTGCACTTACAAATGTTAATCATATGTTAAACAGAAGCACTTACAGATGTAGTCCCCTCAACAAGTAAAGAGTTCTTCAGTTGATCGAAACGTTCATGGCTACCAAAAATGTTTGTATATTGATCACGTCATTCACATATCTCTTTATATAGATCCATTCTGATTAATGGCCATGACTTTTCTCCTATTCCCAACAATGTAGCAATTGATCAATAACCACAATGTCCTTCAGGTTTAACATCACTAATGTCCACTATGTATGGATGACAAATAGGATGAAATTGATCAAGACTGGGCAATACTTTAGAGGGTAACATCGAATGTCGTTTTACCTTAACCCTTGAAGCCTTTTGTGTATAACAACTATCCTCAATGGAATGAATTTTGTCTAAAAATGCTCAAAGTATGAAGGGTCACAGTTGGTTTACTTCTCTAATCATTTCTGTTTACTCTTTTGAGATTCTTTAGTCTTAACCTTTTCCATATAGGGGACCTAATGATGTCATGTTAGGGTATGCAATTTCTCTCAACTTGCCCTTAATGGTTATTTTACCTCCAATGTCAACCTTGTCAAAGTGATCTAATATGTTATCAATCTCTTGTCGAACTGACAACTCAGATGATGATTGACTTGATGATAAGTCTGAGAAACTAAGTCTAGTCCACATCACATGCACTTCATATAGCGGTATCACACCAAAAGCATATCTTATTAGCTTAGATGCACATGGTAAACCATGAGTATATTTAAGGACACAACCACAATTTTTCTTATCAAAGCCAATAATTTTGACCTTATTAAACTCTTCTGTAATATGCATCAACGCATACTTGCTTACCATACCCACTAAACATTTGTATAATGAGCTATTGAAAGTGTAGGTAACAACATGTAGACTGATCTCGAAAGAGGCCTTAATCTCATTATGTTGGAGGAGAAAGACATTGTTGATTACATCCCAACATGTACACAAATCACCCATGCTAGTTTGTAAAATTCGCTTCAAATTCCCGTGAGCTTGTTCAACCTTGCATACAACACACAAAATTAGTTCAAATAACAAAACTCTCATTAACATATAAATACACATAAAATATAACAACATACCTATTTGATGTAGTATTGCCCATATACATGACCTTATTTGTCCATGCACTAACAAACTTTTCCTTATGAGGTTTAATCCAGGTCTTTTGCACATATTCCAAAAATATGAGTCATGCCAAACAAACACTTTCAAATCCTTCAACACATTTAGGAAATGCTTCACAATCTTTACAATCAATCACAATTGTTCATGCTTTCATAACAACATCTCACGCCTCCCTTGGATGAACAAACATTTTACACTTGACCTTTACATTCTTATTTATGTAGGACCTACACAGTAAGTTACAAGCTTATGGAAAAACAACTTCAATGGCATTCATCAGAGTCAGGTCCCTATCACTAACAATAACTATAGGGTACACATCTCCTCTCAAAACACAACCCTCGTAATCTTTGTAAATCCCAAGTGAAATTGTTTTCACGTTCACTAGACGTCAAAACAAAGGCAGTTGAGAAAGTTAAGCCTGTCGATGTAACACCTACAATTTCAAGCAGTTAAAGCCTATACTTATTTGTCTTGTAGGTGATATCCATCAATAACACATTGCTAAATGCGTTTAACAACTTCAAAGAATAAGGATGAGTCCAAAAAATATCACTTACAACTCGGGCAGACTCGTGACACCTATGCCAATGAATATAATTGTCACGTTCCAACAACATCATCAACTGCTGCATTTCAGTTCTTGACCTTATAACCAATCTCTTGTATGTACATCTGGTATTATACAACTGTTTCAGTGTCGTCACATTGTCTTCATTCTTCTCCTTAAGTGTAAGCAATATGTTCTTTTTGGTTTAACTAGACTCTTTGTCATGTCCAAAACTAAAGCGTGTTCATCGGGTCCCAACCTACCAGCATAAGGGTGACCAACCAATGTATTAGCCAATTCATGGTTATGCAACCCATATATCACTTTCAAAAACCCGTCCTTCTCCACTTTTTATTGGTTTGTCACGCAATCTGAATGGACAGTCACACTTCCTTATGCGGTTATACTCACCTCTAAATTTGTTATGTACTTTCTATATTTTCCATTTCTTTCGCATCCCAACGAGACAAATGTCTTCCTACCTTGTGCTCCAGTTGCTTTGTCTAATCTGAGTATGACAACAACAAAGCTAAGTCTAAATACAACCTTGCGAACCCATTGAAGTAATTCATCTCGGGTACCAAACACCTACACAATATATCACATTCGTATGTAATTAATTTACATTTAATAAACATAAACAAAAACAAATCATTTTACCTCATCAGTTATAAAATCAAGAGTGCAGTCTTCTTCCTGAACCAAGGAACTAATTTCATGTTCATCATTTATATCAAACACCTTGTTTACTTCCTCTGAATATCTACAAAGACTATTCATATCTGTAACATAGCATTCAAACAACTTATAAAAAGAATTTCAAAAATGTGAATCGGACACGACCCCGTCCGATTCACAGAACGTTACCTTGTTTGCAAACCGGATGGGCAGTGGGTGGACCTCATCCGGTTTGCAAAATTGTGAACCGGATAAGCCTTATCCGGTGTACAAATTTCCAAATCGGATGAGGTTCACCCACTGCTCATCCGATTTGCAAACAACATTTCCTCTTGACAACCGGACGGGGTGGCGTATGGTTCACATTTTACAAGCCGGATGAGGTACACCCACTGCTCATCCGGTTTGTAAAATTGAAGTACTTTATTAACCAGACAGGGTGGTGTCCAGTTTATCAATTACAAACCAATTACAAACTGGATGCCACCCCTACTCCAGTGCATCCGGTTAACATTTTATAAATCGGATGTCTGGTTGTCCGGTTCACAAATTTTAAAAAATTACAAACCGGATGGCTTCATCCGGGTGACCTACCAGAAATTATAAAATCTACCAAAATAAAAAATCTTACTTCCCCGTCGTTTCTTATCGCCGATCAACACTATCCAAAGGTCGGAAAGCCTTTTTACCGTTCAATCATCCTCAAAACCTTCAAAAACGATATTATGGAAGATATATTTGAGCGAAATGGGATGATGTTTCATTATGTACTCGACATGGGTTGTGACGAAGAATATTATGCTATTTTTTAATTAAAATAATCAAGATTATTTTGGTCATTTTTACTTTGAGAATTAAATTTTTAAATTTTTTTTATGGAAGTACAAAAAGAAGATATGAAGGTGGAGGAAAAATTCGTCCTCATTGCTATGACCAAGCAAAACCCAAAACGTCACCAAGAACAAAGCGTGCACATAGTTTCATTTTCTAAAATTATTGTTCTCAAATTCAATCCTGGTCAGCAGGTTTGCAAGTTTATTAACTTGTAATGCCGACAGGGGTGGATTAGAAGATTGATTCTACTCTTCTAAGGTGTGGTACATTTTATAGGGTCTACCAATTTACTTATGACAAAAATAAGGTAAGTAAAGTCACAACTAAATCCTAAATTTAAATTATGTTATGAAGCAGAAAGAATCACGTTTAAATCGTCAATTATATAGGTTGATGTTTTGTTCCATTATAGAAACTAGATATAACAAATCATAATTAAATAGTAATACTATACAATATATTTATTTTTAATTATTGAATAAGTGTGATTTGTTAAATAAATGATTTTTTTTCTAAGTTTTTAAGTTTGGCTCATTAAATACATAAGCTAATCAAAGTACTAATATGAAAAAATAAATTATAAACTTTTGTACCAGTCTTGAAAGGTTCTTTTGTCATGGTATATCGTTTTTCAATTTACGACATGGTCTCTTCAGTTTTATCATAGAATGGAGAGGTACTTGCAAAATATTATTCGATGTTTAAGTTACTATTTTATAGTCGGAACAATGAAAAATAATTTTGAAAAGTATCATCGTTTAGATTCTTCATGTGAGATCGCAATTTTTATATTATTATTTTAATTCACTTGTCGTATTAGGTGAGTGGCCAACTTAAGTCATTTTTAACTGAAAAATCCTCAACCTACACTCAATACAATAAAAAGTTATTTACTTTTCGGATGAAATTTATTAAACAAAAATATCTAATTAAAGTTTATTCCACTACGTTCACCAAATTAAATAACTTTTTAATAAATTATTCGTGTATCCATAAACACTATACTTTTAAGTCAAGTGGGTGAATCCACATGTTAATCCTACAATTTTGTAACAAAATGTTTTTTTTTCATTGACAAGAATCAATTCTTCTTGCACTTCAGATTTTTCTATACTTTCATAAATATAAAATTTATATTTTATTATTTTTAATTGCACGGTTCAAAAACTGTTTTTTTTTTTAAAAATAACTTTTGAATTCTGTAATTTAAAAATTTATTTTATGAAAAAAAAACTTTCAAATTATACCATTTTTAAAAATAAATGAAAATTTTGATGTTTACGAAGTGAAGAAAAAATCTATAAAGATATAGGAAGAATTTTCTTTAGAAGACTTTTGGAGTTTAGGGAAAGTGGACTTACTTTTACATTTGAATGTACCAAAAATAGTCGTCCTAACTTTTCATATAAAAAATTGGAAAACGTAGCCTATAAATTGGTGAATCAAGCTTTCAAACTCAACGAAGAAATATAAAAAAATAGCTACATTTGGACAAATCTATAAAAGTAGTTGGGTTTAGAATTACAAATCTTTCAATTTGTAAGATGTAAGATTTTATCTTACCGATTTCATCAATTTCTTAGAATTACAATCATTTCTCCTTTTACTTTTTACATCAATCTTATCAAAACTAGTCTAATCATATCAAAACAAATGGAAATATAATATAATGTAAAAATATTAAAACTAAAAATAACATATATTTTTTAAAACAAATGAAAACAACACTATGTTTAGAACTTGTTATTAAAAATAATCTTTTAAACTTTTCATGCTGTGAAGCAGTTTTTAATGAATTTATATTGATTCGTCATATTTGGACCATTTCAAAATTTAAATTCGAACGAAGTGGTTAGTCCGTCAAGTTTTTTAATATAACTTCAGGTTATAAAAAAAAAATTGCTACATTTTTTCTCGTAATTTTAACAATCATGTCAAATTTGTTAATTCCATGATTAATTACAAATAAATTATGTTACCAGTAAAGAGAATTTGAAATATTAATAAAAAAAATAATCAATTAAAAATGAGTTAAATTGAAGAAACTTAAGAGTGTGTCAAAGATTTCCCACATTATATATTACATACAACTTATATAAACGGTTATTAATAATATGATATTAAAATCTATTTTGATCGTTGTTAATGTCATTGCTGATTATTATTATTAGATTACTCACAATTTGTAATCACAAACTCCAAGTGTAACATCCTTAACATGCATATACATCAAATTTAGGAATTTAACAATGTTTCACAACAATTTATTAACTTACTTTCTAGATATGGAGACATCACCAATTCTCATGAATACAAGGACAAAGGCACAATGCAAAAGGTACCCAGCTTGAGATTATGAGTTTATTCTAAAAATTAAGTGTTTTGGACACACATAGAAGATGCAAAAATCTACTATTAGTAGCCTCCTTGACATGGATCAAAAGTTCCCTAATTTTGAACCTTACAGACACATACTAGAATGAGCCTGAACTCAAGGAATGACTTGAGGAATATTGGCCAGTGAAGCCTTAACCTTGTCCTCTGAGAATGAGAGGTCAACCATGTTCCCTTGCAAATACTTTTCATAAGCTGGCAGGTCAAAATGGCCATGTCCACACATTGCTGTCAAAATAACCTTCGCCTCCCCACTCTCTCTGCAACGAATAGCTTCCCTAATGGTTGCAGCTATTGCATGAGTTGGTTCAGGAGCTGGTATCAACCCTTCAGACCTTGCAAACTGTATCGCACCTGTAACCAAAAACACACAATTTCATCCTATTAGTCTCTATAATTATTGTGCCAAGTGAATTTCTTAATCTTATAATTTTTATTAGAAAATAAACTTTATACCTAACTTAACCTTACAAAATCTTTAGCACACTTTTTTAGGTCAAGACTTTTGAACTCGTGTGTGAAATTATATATATAAGAATGGTAATAATAATTTATAGGCCCAACAACTTTATTAGAATAGACTCTGATACTATATTAAAAAGTGAACTTTAAACCTAACTCAACCTTACAAAACTGACTTATAAGATAAGTATTATATCTACTTATAAATTATATTGAAAGACCTTTTCTCTAATCGATGTAGGATATCTCACCATTTCTATTTTATCTGATTTTTCTTGAGATGAGAATAAGAATTACCTTGGAAACATTCTGTTTGTGGAATTGAAATTGCTTCCATTAAACCCAAGTCATAAACATGTGAGATCAATGGTGCCATTCCGTGGTAACGCAAACCCCCTACAAATAAGCAAAAATGTTAATACAAGGATACACTTAACAAATGTTAGACAACATCATACCCAAAATGAAAACCTATGTTGATTTTCTCCTTGAAAGTTTGTTAATACAATTATTAGTCCTTGAATTTGTCACCCTTTTCACAAATTAATCCTTCTGTCATGAAGTTGAACCAAGTTGGGGACTAAATTTGTCTTAAAAGTTCATAGATTCCTGCACTAAATTGTCATGAAGTTGACAGATTTGGACTAATTTTTTGTGTTGAGAAATTCAAGGACTAAAATGCACAGACACATATTTTCAAGGATCAAAACAACACAAGCTACCCCACTTTCAAAAATTAAATTCTATAGCAGCAAACTCTATCAGCAGAACAAATTATTACCAGCATGAATTGGATCCGGAACAAAGTCGTGGCCAAGTGTGTGCATTTTCATCAATGGAGTCATCCCTGCTGTATCACCATAATCATATGTGTACACCCCTTTTGTTAATGAAGGACATGCTGAAGGTTCAACTGCTCTTATAACAGGATTGATCTTCTTATTGAGCTTCTCTCTAAGGAATGGAAAACTTAGTCCTGCAAAGTTGGAGCCACCACCAGTGCATCCTATAATGACATCAGGGGTTTCACCAATAGCTTCCATTTGTTTGATACACTCTTCTCCTATAACACTCTGGTGCAGTAAAACATGGTTGAGTACACTCCCCAAGCAGTACTTGGTATCAGCATTTTTAGCAGCAACTTCCACTGCTTCTGATATGGCTATGCCTAAGCTCCCTGGGCTTGATGGATCCAATTGAAGCATTCTCTGACCAGCCTCAGTGATCATAGATGGAGATGGATGCACTTTTGCACCCCATGTTTGCATCATCAACCTCCGATAAGGTTTTGAATCATAAGAAGCGCGTACTTGCCACACCTATATATATAAGCCATTTAACTAAACACCATAGTTTCATATCCTGAGCTAGAATAAAATCATTCAATATCTGCTAACTTTGTTGACCTTGGACAAACATGTTAAATATAAATAAAAGATCAGAAGAAGGGGTAAACAAGAAATATGAAGCTCGGACACTCCTTTCAAAACGCGTATGACACTAATACGACATATATCGGTGAAGTGTCCAATTTAAAAGACATCTTTTTAGATATATGACAATTCTAACACAGTTTCAATACAATTTTCAAAAAGATTAATATAATAATTTTCTAAAAACTTATAAACTTATTACAGAAAATAATAAACAAATCTTATATATAATAAAGAATATTTAGATTATATATGTTTCTTTTCAATTTTTTAGATTTTAAATAAATAAATTAAATTCATTTTTGATTATATTTGGCTAACCTTGTTCATAGATGATTTTTTAATATATAAATCTTGATTGTCAATTCATACCATTGATAGGGAAGTAATATATAGTTTCCTGTCCTATATTATGGAGATTAGAGACGTAGTATCCGTATATGTGTTAGTATCCGTGCTTCATAAGAAGAAACTACCATTGATGATTGTTTTCAGAGTGCACAACTAAATCGATGCAATTTCAATTACATTATTCTTGTTAGTTGTAAACAAAGATGCATGCTTGATAACACACGTGTACCAACACTAGTAAGAAATTGGTAACATTCAAGACATGTTTGATTGAGCAAACCCATTAGTTCAGTTTGTTGAGTTCTGAATGAATCCAATCCCCACAGGCACATACCTCACATCCAAGGCCAAATATGCTGCATGCAAAGGCCAGTGCACTTCCCCACTGTCCAGCACCAGTTTCTGTCACAACATTCTTGACACCTTCTTGTAAATTATACCAGGCTTGTGGCACAGCAGAGTTCGGTTTGTGTGATCCCGCAGGGCTTACTCCTTCATACTTGTAGTAAATCCTAGCTGGTGTATCAAGAAGCTTTTCCAGTCTCTTGGCTCTAAATTCATCAGAGTAGATAATCCTTAGACAATAGAAGTGCTACCAACATAATATTTAACACCCTTTTTCTAACACTTTATACTGTTAGTTAAAATTTACTGGAAGAGTGATCCACAAAATCATAAGTGAAACTCAATAGACAATAAGAAGCATTATCCAAAAAAGTTTGTGACTTTCAATAAATTTTACCCAATGATAGCACCCCAAATAGCTCCAAGGAAAAGCAATAAATATACATGATAGATAACCAAACCTAATGAGAGGGGTTGGGCGCCAAAGCTTGTAAACATCAAGAACTTCATCTGGTATGTCTATGAATCTGTCACTGGTTATCTCTTGTCTGATTAACTCATCAGGAAAAAGGGGTGCCAAGTCATCTGGTTTGATCGGTTCAAAAGTCTGAGGATGCAACGGTGGTGGTGGCTTTATTGGAAGATCGGCAATTACATTGTACCATTGGCGTGGAATTCCAATGGATTTATCAGCATCACCCAAACTTGCTCTCACTCTGCAGCCACTTGAAACCCTCTTAGGGTGCATTGGCCTCACACTCAAGGCAAATCTCTGAGACCATTGCTTTCCAACTGAAGTTGACAAAAACAAGAACAAGTCACAAGTAATAACCAATTTATACAGCTAAACTTAACACCAGTAATCAAAGGCCAAATCAAAATCACAGTCCCCATTTGAATAAACAACCAAATCTGCAAATCTGAGTTTGACAGTGTAGTGTGTACTTTAAATTTCTTATCCTAACAGTTGTTTGTCTCCAAATTGGACTTTTTCCCTTGCTTGTTTCAATTATAAATTGAAAAATATCAGTTGGGGTCTTCAAATTTTTCATCTTTTAACACCCCATAAGCACAAAAAGCCTCAAAATTTGTGGAATGAAATTTGAGTTTAACTTGTTGCGGAATAGTAATATACTTATCATGGCAAGTAAGAAGGAAAAGTACCTTTAGAGTGGAAGCAAAGTGAAGGAGTAGAAGGTGGATCAACAAGGAAAACACAGTGAGACATCATCATCATCTATTTTTCTCTTCAGAACATGTAAAACTTGTTACTGATGAATGTTGCAGCAATAGAACTTCCAATATAGCACTATATAATACTGTAACTGCAGCATTAAACCAATAGTAGTTGGTTTTAGAATTTGAAAAGGTTGACTTTTCCTCATCCTATGCCAACCTGTTTAGGGTGGCTTTTGGAACAGGGTTAGATTGTGCAAACAAAAGATTTTGCTGCTTTTGAATAGATTTTCTTTTTTCTTTTTCATTTTCATGTTTTAACTATTTTTTTTTAATTTATCATTTTATGTTTAAAATAAGAAATTATTATTTTTATGAAATGGGATATATTACCTACTCCCTCTGATTTTTTTTTCTATCAGAAATTAATGAGTCAATTTATTTGCCTTAATTATACCACTTATTTTTTTGGTGGTTTTTTAAATTTTATGTAGAAAATAAGAAAATAGTAAATTTTCTTGTTTACAATAAATTAGTTATAGTGTTTTCTATTTTGTTCTTATTTATAGTGTTTATATATATGTAAAGTAATAAAATAATTAAATGAAAGTAAGTAAATAATTGAGAAAAAATATATACCATTTTAACTTTGAAAGCTATACATAAATATAAATAAAAATCTTCTAAACTTTTTCACTAAAACTGAGAAGAAATTATTCGTCATTTTAATACGAAATTTTATAGTTTGTATATAACTTGGAATGTTTTTTCTCGCTTATACCTGTTAAATATTATCAGTATTTGCGTTTGTTAGTAAAGAATAAATTGGATAATTTCAAAAGTAATTGATGCTGGATGTTAATTTGATAAGTTAATGATATTTTCTTAAGAAAATAGACTAAATTAGTTAGTTTTATTGATATGTGTGATCATTAGAAAGGTCTTAATCCTTCCTTTTCTTAATCAGTTATGCTTAAGATATAATTTGTAATAAATTTCTTAATTACTTTATAATAATACTCTTATCTTATTATTTTAACATTTAAGCATAAGATCACTCAAAGTATAGGTATATTTTTTTTATGTAATAAAGTATTTTTTTTCTCTTTATAATAAAGTATTTTTTTTCTCTCTATTAAAAAGTGACCTAAGAAATAGACTATCTGAATTTTTTTTCTCATTTTAATAAAAACATGTATTTTAATTATCTTCTAACACTACTAAGAAGGTGGAAATATTCAAAATAGGAAGAATTTGAAATTTCTTTTATCTTTTGTCACTTTCTCACACCTCTCTCTCCACCTCGACTTTTTCGCATGATAATTCCACATTGACCAACATCATTTGCTTTCTCAAAGTTCTTTTCTTATTTAAGATTGTGATACAATAAAATGACTACCAAATAATTGGGTTTTCAGATTTTAAAATAATTGATGCTGAATGTCAATTTGGAAGTTAATAATAATCTTTTTAAAATAAATTAAACTAGTTAGTCTAATTGGTATATGTGATCATGTTAGAAATGTTTTAAACCTTCTATTTCATAATAAGTTACTTTTAACATTTAACTTTTAATAATTTTCTTAATTATTTTATGTAAGGACCTAATTGTTAAAAAAAATAGTATAAGGGAAATGGATCATAAATATTTTAGTATTAAAGTAAAAAATTATAAATAAATAAATTTAATTATTTAAACTTTATTTTACAAAATTACCATCTTTCTAAAACTTTACTCGATCAGAATTTATATTAAAGTGGAGATGTACACATATAAATTCTTTTGATTATTATTATTTTTATTATAATAATAATAATAATTATTATTATTATTATGGTTATATTATTATTATTAGTAAAAGTAATATTAATAATAATATTAATTATAATATTATTAATAACAATATTAATAATACTGATTATAATAATAATAATAATAATATTAATAATAATAATGCCAATAAAAAATAATATTATTAATTTTAATAATAATAGTAATAATAAAATTGAATATATTAATGATAATAATATTACTACTGCTAATAATAATACCAATAATATTAATAATATTAACAATAACAAAATTATTAAAGAAATCAATAAAAATATTAATATTAATAATAATATTCAATATTTTAATAATAATAATATTACCAATATAATATTAATAAGATATTATTATTATTATTATTATTATAAATAATAATATTAATTACCTATTGAAAAATTTGTAGATAAAATTCATAGGTAATGTTAACTTTACTCAGAGATGTTTATGTGTTTGAATTTTCTATATGTTGAATTAATCTATAGGTAACTTAAAAATTTCTTGTAATATGTATTGATTTCGAAATTCTGAAAGAGATGATCTTAACTCTGTTAATATTATATTCACATATAGGAAAATATTAGATGGTGATAGTTAAAAAAGATTTCTATGACTTAGTGACATTTAATATCTTGAATTATGACATGAAAAGTAACTAGTTAGACTTAGATTTAGACACTTGATTGTGTGAAATATTTGAATGAATGAAATTGAATTTTGAAATATACGTTTATTATTTCTTAATAGAAAGATATTATAAAAATATTTTTCATTTATAATAATGATTGTGTATTACATAGATTGTGTTTAACATTCTAATCAAAGGATCCTTATGTTCTAAAGACAAACTCATGTTAACTAAGAGGTGGTTATGGACTTTTTGAAATATTATTTTGATGACCATGTATCTTTTTTTCAAAATTTTTATTACAATTTAAACAATGTTCTACTACCTAGAATATTTTTATTTCTTTTACCATTTTTTTAGAGCTAATCTTTTTTTGAGAAGGATCCATAGAAGACTCTGGAAGCCATTATAGTTAACTTAACAATTCCTTTTTAATTTATTTTTGTAAAATGAATATAAGTACATAAAAATGGAAACATAAACAAAAAAGAAGAAATAAAAATGAAAGAGATAAAAATAAGATTGTTAGTCTCTCTTGAATTTGAGAGTGCAAGTGGTTTCTAGCTAAGAAGAAGATACACAAACAAAATTGTGGAAGTGTGTGAGTGTGAAGAGGAAGAGATGCCTTAATTTAATTTAATTTTAATTCTCATTCAATCCAATCAAAGAAGGTGAATGATGCACTGCACCTCCTGAAAAAAACTCAATCATCCTTACAATCTTATTTGATGATCATTTTGAATAACACCATCTTGTCTTTATTATATGATATAGAGAATTAAGTAAACTTATTTTTGAAACATTAAAAATAAAATTTAGATATACTTTTCTAAATACTTTTAGTATTATTTTTGAATTATAATTGATTTTTTTTATCTCTAACATGATCCATACCTAACATAAAACTCCAATTCCAATCCTAGAAAAGTATCAAATGTACCTAATTCTAGATCCTTACTCCCACTTATATTTGACCTTGTGTATATGCCTATAGTCATATCTTAACACTAACTTCCCTTCTAGTGTCCTCAAACAAAAACTTTCCACTAACACATAGCATCCAAACCTTAGCCATTCACTCTGGTTTCTTGCCTCTTCAGTCACTCTCACAATCTTCTCTCTTCCATGACCATGAGCCCATCCTCCAGCCTCCTGCACCCATCTCATGTGCTCAACAATTGCTGAACTCAAACCCACATTAGCCTTTCTCCTGCTGTATGGATCATAAGCCCTATACCAAAAGAAACCATCAACATCAGTGCTTCCATTCCTTGTAGCCTGCATGCCAGAAACCATAGCCACCTCTCTCTCCACACACACATTCACAACCACAACACCATCATCCCCTTCACTCCCTTCTCTTCCACAAGTGTACACCTCTTCCCACCTTTGCTCAAGAGTCATGCTATAGTACATGCACTTCTTCATTTGGTGACTGAGTCTTGTTCCATCCCTCACAAACAGGAATGGACAGTACCATTTTCCTACTGTCACAGGAGGTGAACGTTTTCTAGAGATGGGGAAGTTGAAATCTGGTAGCTTTTCCCTTAGAGGAGCATCAACTCCTAGAGCCTCACTTAGCCTGCATGACCTATATGAGCCTGAGATTTCCATTCTCCACCCTTTTTTCCTTAGGAATGAGGGGGGAATGCCATCAGGTGTAATGGACCTTGCAAAGAAACCACCACTCTGGTGACTGTGAATCTTGAAAATTTGGTACAAGTCTTTCAGATTGAAAGACTTTGGCCTTTGATCATTCAACATGTCAGTGAAACAACATGTGACAATGTCCCCCTCTCTCGAGCACTTGTATGCTTTCCTACAAAACCACACAATAGTTCCAACTTTGTTAGTGCCAATATTCCAAGACAACAAATGTTAACTGCAGAAACTTTTCTGATAAATCTAACATAAACTAGCATTGTGATTGCATCCAGGTTTGACAAAAAGGCCGAATAAGTTCAAGTGGAACTAATTGGATTCATTCATGGTCAAAGACTCAAACTGTACGAACAAAAACTATCATTCTTAATTTGCCTTTTTCTCTATTTCCATGTTCATAATTTAGTTCTGTGAGAAAGATTATGATGAGCATAGAAGACTAGGAAAGAACCCTTTAAGCATTGTGGTGCACAAACTAGTAAAGATTATGGTGCACAAACTTTTCTGATAAATCTAACATAAACTAGCATTGTGGTTGCATCCAAGTTTGACAAAAAGGCCGAATAAGCTCAAGTGGGACTAATTGAATTCATTCATAGTCAAAGACTCAAATTGTAAGAGCAAAACTTTCATTCTTGATTTGACTTTTTCTCTCTTTCCATGTCCATAATTTAGTTCTGTGAGAAAGATTATGTATGTGGGAGCATAGAAGACTAGGAAAGAACCCTTTTAAGCACGAGGTAAAGTGTTGGTCCATACACAATATATAGACAGAACCAAATCATAATGCACTCATATATACTAACATACCCTTTGTGTTTGCCTTTGGCTTTGATGACATAGTAGCGGTTGGAAGATAGAGGGTGATCAGGCACAGGGAGAAACCAGACCTTGGTGTTTGAAGTTTGTTGATACTCTGATGCATGAGTGATTGAGAAGATTTTGTCCTGAGGGAAAGGTAGCTTCTTCACCTTCTTACGCCTGTATAGACGCCAACAACACGTGTCTTCTGCTTCTGCTTCCTCATCTGTGATCACAAGATAACCTGAATATGGACCATCTGGTGGTGGTATTGATAGAGTACTCGGAGATCTTCTATACATAGACAAAGGCCTAGTTACATACATCTTTCTTTCTTCTCACCTTTTCTCTCTATCCAAGAGTCACAACTCTGAGTGAAACCAATGTGGAATTTATCAGTTTCAGTTCCTTATGAGTGAAGATATGGAAATGAGAAATCACATTAAAGTTCAAGAATGGATAACGTATCAATTATTAATTAGTGCATGTAATTTTCATATACCACATTAAGCCAGAAACAATTTGGCACCTCTATACTTCCTTAATATTTCTCATACTATACGTTTTGAATGGTAAAGATCAAAGACAATTAAAGTGGAAAAAACAAAGAATGCTGCTTTTACTTTCATTTCTTTTCCACCTTCCTTTTCTTTTTCTCTTTTGCTGCTAGGCACACAAAAACAACCAGTATTGTGAAAATACATATGTTATTTTCACCAAATGTTATTATCAATGCCATTATTGTTTGCATTTGAAATTGAAAATTATTACTCAGATATAGGCTCAATATTGTTTTCTATTGTGTGGACTTTTACATTTATAATGAATTTGGAATGTATAGTGACAGTAGCATCACTAGGATTATCATAAAGAAAAAGGTAGTGGCACTGTATTTAGTGAAGCTTCAAGAAATTAGTGGACTGTGACAACTACTAGTGGCTCTTATCTTAACTTTCCAAATCAGCTTTACCCTACTTTAATAATATCATGCATTAGGAGGAAATATATATACAAGAATCCTATGTCATCATATATTAGCACAAGAAACTTTTCTATATTTTGTGTAATTATCTAGAGTCCAAGAAGCTACAATAGCCTTTGGTAGTGTTTTCTAAAGTTGCCGAAAACAATGCTGCAATATTTTTTAAAAGTGGCTGCTCTCTACACTTTCTCCCATTTTATTATGGGTTATTTTATCTACCCAAATTAAGCATGTGTTGTGTTTTCTTTGCTTCAGTAGAAATTCTATTGTGATTTATTGTTAAGAGATGATTGTTATCTTTATTTTCAATAGAGTTCATACTAATTTTTCTTTATGTCATTATCAGATAAGTGGTATGACTTTGGAAGATTTGGATTAAAATGTGTCTTGATGAGGCTATTTCTTAACCTCATACACTACTCTTGGTTGAATTAAAAAGCGTTGAATTAGTTGAAATACATAAATTGCTATTTACCTTGACTCAACATTTTTGTCTCTTTGGATTCTTCAAAGTAAAAATACTTAATGAAGCATTTATCTTCCCTATTGGTAAATAACTAGATTAAACACTTCGATAAGTTGTTTAGTGATTATTGTTTAATATGCTCAATTGATGAAACTAAGTTATAGGTTGTTTATATTATTATTAGAAGTAATTAAAATTATGAAAAAAAATATTGAAATAAGTTAAAAACGATTCATAAAAAAATCATGTCATTTTCATAAGTTTTCTCTAACATGTATACAAGTACTTGTATTACAAGTCTAAAATTATAGGCTTAAACATAGATTTCAAATCCGGTTTTTATTTTTTATGTATTTAATATTTTTTCTTTAAAATTGAGTACCTAATAAATTAAATATTGTTATTTAAGATTTTAAATCAAATATTTCTTCATATACCTTTTTATTTAAGTTCCTATATTTATTTATTTATTTGTTTAAGAATTGTGCCTAGAAGCAGAGTATTTTTTTTTTTACCTGATCATTTTCTAATTCTTTGCAGATCAAGTATTTGCCAAAGTGGCTCCCAAGAAAATATTTTCCTGTAACGCCAAAATATCACAGAAAAAATGGATTTTCCTTAGTTTTCTAATACTATTATATTGTAGATTGTTGGATTTCAACTAGTACTAGTATGCACTATTATTGTCTGAATTGTTGTTAATAATGAAGAAAAATTTAGGATTCAAGTTCACAGTTTATGGGTCTGAATTGTATTGTAATTTAATCCTCATGAATACATACACTAACTGAGACAATACTAGAGGACCCATTGGAACAAATAGTTGAGCTTACAATGATGTATTTAGAAGTTGAAAGGCTTAAATTCTATTAATAGCCATTCATCAAAAATAACTATTGACTCTTGACCTTTTATTCTAACAAAATAACTGCTGAATCAAAACCGTTAAACTTAAATGCTTTTATCATCCTTCACGTCCATCAATTTCTTGCAATTGTTGAAAAGTAAAAGTATGTTAGTATCACTAATTTCGCATTTCCTTCCTTCACATGATCTTAGATGAAGTAAATGTGAATTTCAAAGGTTGTTTGCCAATTCAATTGATGATTTATATCATAGTTGCACCCATCTGTTATTCATAATAAACATATTATTTATATAAGTCTTTTATATTATAGAATATTCTAAAAAAAATAAAAAATATTTTATAATTCAAATGATATATATTGAGACATGTATTACATAATTTGAGAGACACATAAAGAATTTTTTAACTTCCATGACACTTTCAAAGTATGTATTTGTATAATAGACATAATTTTTAAGTTTATATGAAAGTTGTAACCACTTCAAATGTTTCTTTCTTGATTTAAGAGATATTTATATTCTTTTTTATAATTCAGGAATCATCCATATTGTAATCAAAATTAAAAAAACAATTTTATGTTAACATAAGATTAATAAGTCATTCATTAACTTAATTAGACTTATATTCATACTAAGTATCATTATTACATATCAATTGGCCACTAGAGAGATATCAAGTTCAAAAAAGACCAATTCTCAAAAGAGAAAAAAAAAAAAAACACTAAAACCCCAACAAACTTATATTCCACAAAATACATTTTCTACACTGGCTTTATCTTTAAATTAATTCTTAACATGCATAATTCAGTATCCCAAATCATACTCAAATATA
>Ga0209700_101635_pt1 | contig 46595 bp, 20 predicted proteins | sample SiratroredBW_FD_187528 | JGI IMG/M metagenome (GOLD analysis project Ga0209700, IMG submission 187528) | Root nodule microbial communities of legume samples collected from California, USA - Siratro red BW (SPAdes) (version 2) | ecosystem: Host-associated > Plants > Roots > Nodule | place: USA...
AAAAAAAAAAAAAAAAAACAGAATTAGAAACAAAAATCCAAAGAGTAAAGAACTTACCGTCACTAATGATAGATGCAAAGCTCATTAACAATCTGAATGCTCCACTTGAAATGAAAAGAAAAAGACAAAAGGGGGAAAAGTGCGATGGGGAAGAGAACATAGGAGGTGAAGTGGCTGCTTATATAATCAATAATAATAAAAAATAATAATCTCTGATACCAAGAAGCTTAAAGCTTAAATTCTGTTTCTTCCTTCCTTCCTTCCTGTTGAACACAGCAGAAGCATATTTGGTCAACCCACCCCACTGTTCCCACCACCAATAGATGGGTCAATGCTGTGTGGGGCCCACAGTGAGGTGGTGGGGCATTTCTTATCGCTTTCTCTCTGAATCCATCAATCAGGGCCGTTGCTTGGTGGGTTTTAATCCACGATGAGAAGAAGCCAAAAAGGTTGAGCCTTTGATCTGAGACGAGAGGTCCCACATACACAGACAAGACAACTAAGTCCTAGGTGAAGTGTGCTTTGTTGGAATGTACATGCATGCATGCATCAACATGAAAATTGTTTGACTTGTCTTGAAAAAATGAAAGCGTGTGAAAGTGAAATAATGGTTGTGGTGAAGTAGCTGGTGGAGGCATGTTCCTGTAGCGGCAACTCAAAGTGGTGAGAGAGGTTTCCACGAAGCTACACTTCCTACAAACGTGGCTTTGTTACTCCTTTTCATGTACTTTTTAAGATCGTATCTACGTTACCCATATAATATGATGTGATAGTATTTTTATAAACGTTTTTCTTTCTCTGGTGAAAAAAGTTACTGGATAATGCGTTTATAGTCCTACCAATTTAGAAACTACTTGATGGTGAAAAAAAAAAAGATTGATTTTCTTTAGCTAAGATTTGAATTGTTTTATGTTTAATATTTTCATCTTTGAATAAGATTTATCTCTACATGTGTAAGATTTTTTTTTATTGTTTGTATTTCCAATAAAAATAATAAGAGTGTTCTTTTTCAAAAGAAAAAATTGGTGCCACTAACATTTGGAAATTACTCATTGAATGTGTTATTTCATCTCTAATTAGAAGTTGTCACTCTTTTAAAAAATATAGTTTGTCTTGTTCAACCATGTTAAAGTTTGTTCATCTCCTTTATCTATATATACATTTTAAAGGCTAGCAAAAATACCTAACCTCTTTTAATTACTAATATTTTTTCAATTTAAGATTATCTTTTGTTTGTTTAAAAGTTACCAACAACACCTAAAAACAATGGTGATATGATGGTTATGACAAACAGACACTTTTCTTTTTTATTAAAAATAAAAGAGAAAGGGTTCAAATAATGACAGACAAATAGAGTCAAAAAAACATATAAAAAGAGAGGAAGTCAATTTTCAAAGTCAAACAATTCAACTTTTTCAATTCATTTTTCTTAATTTTCTATTCAATTTTTCTAATTTAAATAATTCAGCTTTCTCCTTATTTTTCTTTTCTACTCCTTTGTTTCCACTCTCAATTTAAATAAAGACAAAAGAGAGATGAGATATTCACCTAATGATTCAATTTGCTGTAATTTTTTTTTCAGATATTAGTGTTTAGGATTTGAGAACATGTTATTCATTTTATTTTTAGATTTAATCATGTTTACAAAAACGAGAGACAGATTCAAAAATTATTTATCTTATAAACATATCGAGGGACGGTGTCTTTCTAAATAGTTATCAAATTTTGTTGTTGTGGTTTTACGATGTTATATAATATTTTATGAATTATAGAAGTTGCTAAAATTTTGAAGTAAGGAGAAAAGTGGATCTTTGTGGGAACTTTACATAAACGTTATTTTTTTTATTTCAAATATATTAGGCTCCATAATGTACTTTAAAAATCTTGATTGATGTTTATGAAATAGATTTGTAAAGATACCGTTAATTGTATTTATGCTACTTGTCAATGATTTTGTAGTCTGGATTTTTTATAATTTAGGGTTGAGTTGTTGTTTTATAGGGAGGAATATCAATAATGTTATGAGCTATTTATTTAGATTTTTTTTTTATTTTCGATAAATTGGCAATATAGATTACATAGATTTATCAATACCAGGTTGTAATTTTTTGTTAACAGAATAATTCAAATCAAATACTTTAATTTTAACTATATTAGAACTAATCAGTTTACATTTTTAAACTGTTAAAATAGGAGGGAAAACAATTAAAGGTTCTTTTGAAACTTAAAACTAAATTTCATTCATATTTATTTATTTATTTATATGTTTGTCATTTCTAACTTTTCTTTGCTTTTCCAAATAGTAAAAGTAATAAAAGTTTGGAACTCACTTTTATTGTGCTTTTATAGTTCCATAATGTAATTTAAAAACCTTAATTAATGTTATTGAATAACTTTGTAAAGTTTTGATTGCATACTCTTTCTTTTTTCTGAAGACAAACTCACTCTCCTATGCTTTAATTAAGATATATAGTGTAATTTAAGTTTATCTATTCAGAATTATTTTATTTCCCACGAACTTAGTATAGACATTAATTATATATTTATCAATACCAAACTGTGATTTTTGTTAACAAAATAATCCAATTCAAATACTTTAGTTTTATCTGTATTGAAGCTGAATTTATAAATCGGTTTTACATTTTAAAGTTATTAAAATAGAAGGGAAGAACAATGAAATGTTGTTCTGAAACTTAGAAAGAATAGTTCTATCTCTATACATATGAAACTAGTGTTCATCTTTTCAGTAAGCTTTAATAAATTGTCATGAAATCTCATTTTTCAAAATTATTTTTCAACGGAAAATAAATATGTTTTTCTACAAGATGTAAGGAAAAATTCTCAAAAACATGAGGGAAAATACAACTGTATCTTTTATATAAAGCTACATTGACACCAAACAACATACCTCAGAAGTACTTTTTTGTTTTTAGAGAGTAATCTACATACTGTCAATTTTTACACTATTATTCAATTATAAACAATCATATATACCAAATTCATTAACTTCTACAGTAATTATTTTAAAAGTCATCATATAATTTTTGTAATCCTTTTTTCTAGTAGTTTCTAATCTGTTATTTTAGCTAGTAAAGTCGTATTCTAGACTTGTAATGGTTGAAGGACAAAGTAGAGGCCCACATCAGAGCACGCCAACAATGATTCAAAATATATGATATAAGCAATGACGAAATGACAAAATGATGAAAGGAACCACTATAACAAGGCTTGAAAATGACCATTTTGTAAAATAAATAAATAAAAAGAAAAGGAGGATTTTCATAAGTGAAAGCACCATCAGCACCACTAGAGAATTGAGCACTTTCAACTACATTTGCTAGTTTGTAGTAACTACACCAATAGGACCAAAATTCCTTCCAACACAGCCAAGTTATTGAAAACTATGTATTTAACTATGCCATGTTCATAGTGTGAGTTGACATAATGACACTCATTTCTTTTCTGTTGATTTGGTGACAGTAACTCCTTTGGTTGCATCAACAAGTCCCTTCAAAGAATCTCTCCTAGGCCGTGCAACCTTGTTGTTAGGATCAAATAGTAGGACTTCTTCAAATGCCTTCAAAGCATTTTTGTAATCTTTTTTACTGTCATAGGCATCTCCAAGATTGTTCCAAGCTGTGACATAGCCTGGTTGAAGCTTCACAGCTGTCTCAAACTGAGCAATTCCCTTGTCAATTTTCCCATCGCGGACATAGCTTACACCAAGAGCGTTGTAAACCTATTGGTTTATGTAATAGTTACCAAAGTTGTTAACAACTCATATCAGAATAAGAAAGGAGAACCACCAACACACTCTCTGTTGTTGATGAAAAAATTATTACAAACTACAAATCATGAATGGAAGCTCACTAAATAAAGAGTGAAACTACAATGGTTGCAATCAAACAAATCCTCTAACCTGAGCAAGATCCGGATTATCCCCATCCCATTTCTCAATTGCCTGAAGCAAGTACTTGGTGGCAGCAGGGTAAAATTTCCTGCGCAGCATCACTGCACCAAGTTCAAAAAGCTCAGTTGCACCGGCATCACCGCTTCTTACTTGCTCCTGAGACAGTGGAAGAAAAGGAGTAAGGACAAATCATAAGACATCTAGTTCCAAGTGGCTTGCACTTGTGTATATAATATTTATTAAGGTATCAAACCAGAAAAAAAAAAAAAAAAAAAAAAAAAAAAACCAAAAAAAAAAAAAAAAAAAAAAAACTCAGACACCTAACATAAAATTCAGGGTCTAATACATTTTGAGGTTAATGCCATGTATCTTGCACAAGAGAAAAGTCTAATAATCTAAAGGACCGAAGGATAGATGCATAGGTTCTTACCTGCAACTCCTTGGCAGATAGGTCGAGTTCTCTGCGGACAAGAACTTGACGAATCACAAAAAAAGTCCCAGTCCCTAGCAAACTCAGTAGCAATACCAAGTATATTAGTTGGATGCTTAAATCAAACAATTCTCCAACCTCATATATCTCATTTATCTTCATTGAGCTGCTTGCATAAGAAACATCAGGAGAAATCACTGATATAGTTTGCCCAAGCAAGAATGCTGAAACCCATTTGGATGATCTTGCACCATCTTCAAGATGTTTGGTTGTAAAGTCATTCACTGAAAATCCTGCAACTTCAAAAACAAGTGACTACTTCAACTTTAAAACAAAATTTGAAGATTTTGAATTAGCTGACGTTTGCCCAAATGATTGAACCAAGTTTAGCACAATGCTTAGAATTAAAAAGGAACACAAATTTTTGATAGATTTTATCCAATCAGTTTCAGCAATTTGACTAATAACAACAATCAACATAATTTGTCAAATAGAGTTGAATGATTTAATCCATTCCAATCGTTTAGCCCATTGTAGTTTGCACACTTCTTAAAGACAGGTTCAGCCCATCCTTAATCCGCTAGAAGGCTTTCTTATGCAACAAGAAAATCAAAATACTTTCCCAAGTACTTTTCCAAGTACTTTTCTTAATTTAAATCCAAATTATTGTTTATAAGTTATACTTTAGCGTATTGAAGAAGAATTATAAATTTATGGTGTTTTTAGGGTTAAAAAAATTGTATCTTGGCTGTTAATTGTTCTGCTTGTAGAAGTGTTATTTTTTAATTAGCGTGACAAAAAAGAGAATAAGAAACGGGGATACTGATTTGGTTCCCTACAAATTAAGAGGGTTACCAGCTCCAATTCCATGACGTGTCACGGATTGTTAACAGATTGAGCAGCTTGAATATCAGCTCAAGAACAAAAGATGCAAACACTCACTAACAATAAATACAAGCAAGGGATAGGGGCAAATCAGATTACTGAAAAACAAAAAGGGTAACACACTTCAAATTAGTGAAATAACACTGATTAAACCAAGTCCATCAGTAGTAGACAGTCAAACATGATATGAGGAAGACAAGGAATATTTCTAATTTTCTTTTCGAAGAGAGAGAAAAAGTGATAGCACAGTAGACTGTTGTTCTGAAGGATACAACTATGCTCTTTTTGCTCTAATTTTCCATAAAATATTGAGTACAATATATAATTTCATAATAGACTCTTCAACTTCATCTTTCTTTACATTACAGCTATGTTATAATGAACCCTATAATTAACATTATAAAAACATAATTAAAGGTAGTAACTACGTATTCCTGGAAAACTCCTGAATAAAACTAATTTATTTGAGTTTAATGCCAACAAAACATTGATGGGGGATCTTCTCAACTAGCAAAAATGTACATCCATATCAGTAACATTGCATACAATATAACTGACCTACAGAACATGCAAATCTAATGCATAGCTGCATGATATAATTTATCCAGCCATTCATCTCAACAAACCTCATTATCATTTCTTTTATGTTTTTTTTTTTTTTTTTTTTTTTTTTTTTTTTTTTTATCTTGGCATAATAATGGAGTATTTGTTGATCATTACATAGATAGAATGCTTCAAAGGTCTATCAAAATTTGAGCACGATAGCACCAGATCATCATAGGTCAGTTTCTACATTCTAGAGAAACAACAGCATGTTAAGACTATACTTTGTACCATTACAAAACCTGCCATTTTTCTATAAAACACATTAGACCAATTCACTCATTATATGGAAAAACATGTTAAGAATAACAATATTAGAAACAGAGAATGGGGAATTACTTGTAAATTGTTTGTTGAAAAGGGTGCTAAGGAATTCCGTTGGCATTTTCCTTTGAAACTTCTGTCTTCGTCCGCGATGGAAGAAAAGGTTAGTATCCGAACTTAAGGAGTAAACAAAAGGCATGAATAATGAGAATGCTTTCAAGATTAAACTGATGATGGTATTTAGAATGAAGCATTTATACAAGACCTAGAGTAGATTTCTGTCAGCAAAATAAAAGAGTAATCAATACATCAACTAGGGCTGTAAGAAGGAGAAGGGGAATCAGATTATGAAAATGAAAGATGAAAATTGGAACACAAGATTCAGTGTAGGGATGTAATGAAATGCTTAATTTTGCTGTAAAACACGTGAAAGTTAAACAACCTGCAGCAAAATCCCGCTCTTCGTTGCATCAAGATTGTCTTCATGTGGCATGGAAACCTTTTGCTGAATTCCGAAGGCATTTACCTTTCTGTAAATAGTGCTTTAAGTTAATATTCATCCATGCATCACACCACTGTGAACCACTAAAAAAACAAGAGCCTTTAAGAGGGTAACAAAATTAAGTATTAAATACGAATATGTATCATCACACTACAAGTCTCCTCTAGAACTCCGACACAAATCACTCTATTACAAAAAGAGAAATGCTAGCAACGCACTCTCCACTGTGAGCTGAAATTTGTAAAATTGTACTCTTAAGTAGCAGTAGGCAACAAAAGGCTAACTTAGTGCTGGCCAATTACATATTTACCCAATTCAGTACTCTCTTAAACAACATTAACCACTAACACTAACAACATTTACATGGAGCATTGAAGAAAGGGGCAAATGAGGCACCCCATTAGCACACGATGCTCAAGCTCTAAACTTGCAAGTAAGATACAGAAATGGTAGAAAATTAAAGAGAGATAAGAGAGAGGATTACTTTACAGAACATGAGTAACGACGAGGAGGTGAGGATTGGGAAGGGGAGAAAGTAGAGACTTTGGAAGGGAATTGGTTGCAGAAAAGGGTGAAGGGAACAGATTGATTGAAGTTGGATGGGAGTAGAGTGGAAAGAGAGGGAGGAGAAGAGGAGGGAAGAAGAAGGAAGTGAGTGAAAATGGAACCACCCATCTTCGGTTTCTGCTTCTGGGTTGTTCCGGTTGGGGTTATCCAGCTCAAGCAACCTATGCCACCTCGGACGGGAACATCATCGTTACGTTACCTTCTTCATTTATCCTTTTTGGTTTTCGCAATTTTCTTTACTAAACCTCATACGTATTCTTCTATTACTTTATTTATATTTGCTTTTATTTTCTTCATATTCTATAGTTTTAATGGTTTAGTATTAGTTTACATATTTGAAAATAGTTTTTTTAGTAATTTATTTTCTGATTTTAATAATGTAACAAATCTATTGTTTATGATAATCAATATTATCTATTTTATAAATTTATGGACTACAAAAATATAAAGATCAAAATTATTCACATATAAAACTATAGAGACCGACATCATAATTAGACTTAAAGAGAAAAAAATATTCTAATATCTTCAAAGTATATATCATAATTTTTTTTAAAAAAATGTCTTAAATTTATTATAATAATTATTCATAAGAATAGTTTTTCAAATATATTACATTATTAATGTGTAATTTTAATTATTATTCTTGTTATAATTCAATTAATATGTTTTTGCTATAAATATTTGATTATATATGAAATTCATATTAAATAAAAACCATACTTATTTCTTTATTACAATATAACTTTTTTATAAATATTTGATGCTTATTCTTGCCATCCAACTCAATCTCTTCCTCCACTGCATGGCTTACATTGTGTTTACATTGTGTACAGCATGCTGTGATCTCGTTCCTACATAACATTCTCGTAGTATATGTTAGAATTTATCATGTTAGAACTTCCCATTAATAACTCAATCTATATTAATTAATGTTTATAATTTTTTATTAACTGTGGTACAATTATTCATATTCTCTCACTTTATCCTAATAATTTATATACACTTATAAATAAGTCATTTCTCCCTTACAAATAGATTTTTATTTTTTTTTCACTACATTTTATAACAATGTCTTATTTCTTATTATTTTAAATAGATAATTTAACAAATTTTATATGTTTAACTAATTCTACTGTGTAACACAACTGATTTATCAACTAATTAATGTTATTTATGACTTTTTTAGAATTTTAGATTTAAGATTAAAAATTGATTTTTAAATTTGAAATTGTGGCTGGTTGATAATTATATATTTCCAGTATAATGTTTTAAGTTATAATTTATTAAGTACATTTCCTTAGTTTAATATTTAAAACAAAAAAAATTGAGAAGTAAAAATATATTTTTAAAAATAATCATAGAAATAAATCACGACTTTGGTACTAAACAGCAAACAAAGATGAACCAACACTTAAAAAGACATTACTAATAACATTAACATATAACATCGGGCGGAGTGGTACGGTGGTTGGTTGGTTTGGTTTGGTTAGAGTTAGAACTTGGAACCTCCGTCTTGTTTCGATGAATTCGAGGAAATCCCTCACTACTTAACACACACATTCTTCTCGTTTTGTTTCTCTTAAATCAAATCCAATCCAAAGCCACTCTCATTCTGTCATTCATTCAACCATGGCTCACCTTCTCCACACTACCTTCATCCCCTCCTCCTCCTCGCTCCGCCGCGCCGCCGTTACCCACCGCAAAACCACGCCTCCTCTCGTCGTTCGGGCCAAGATCCGGGAGATTTTCATGCCGGCACTCAGCTCCACTATGACGGAGGGCAAAATCGTCTCCTGGACCAAATCCGAGGGCGACAAGCTCTCCAAGGGCGACAGCGTCGTCGTCGTTGAGTCCGACAAGGCCGACATGGACGTTGAGACATTCTACGACGGCTACCTCGCCGCCATCGTCGTCGAGGAAGGTGATGTCGCTGCCGTCGGATCCCCCATCGCATTCCTCGCTGAGACCGAGGATGAGATTCCTGAAGCCAAGTCCAAAGCCTCCTCTTCCTCTTCCTCTTCCGCGCCCGCACCTGCAGCTGCACCAGCACCAGCACCGCCCGTGGAGTCTCAGCCGGAAAGGGTTGCGGCGCCCGTCGCAGCGGCTCCGGCTCCGGTAGTGGTGTCCAGTCATCCTGCTTCGGAGGGAGGGAAGAGGATTGTTGCGTCACCTTATGCGAAGAAGCTCGCCAAGGATTTGAAGGTGATTTTATTGTTAGTTAGAATTTGGTTAGAAGGTTGTGAATGAGTTAGATAGTTACATAAATTTCTAGTGGAATACTTATGTAAGAAGAAAATAATGCTCAAAATGAGTCAAACTTGTTCGTTAGTTAAAATTAACTTATGCTGCTCAACATTTGCCATTTAGAGACGTTTAGAGAAGGTAGACAAGCTTCTATTATAAATATTGAAGTACATGTGTAGGTTTAAGTTATAAGAGATGTTTATTTAGTTTATGATTTTATTTTCTTATGAGTTGAAGTTTAACTCAAAAGAAATGTTTATAAGAGATGTTTTATTGATTTTAACGCAGGAGAGAATTTTAATTCATTTTACCTTTTTATATTTTTCTCTTATAAGTATTTATTAAGAAGTTTAATCTAATAAGGTATTAGTTTCATGTTGTCCAGTACATGTTGCCTAATTGTAGAGCTACTCATCTATGACATTTACATCGTCGGCATTTTTTTTTTTCTTTCGATTCTCTCTGGTCGTTTGCGCTCTTGACATGTTTTCCAACAGGTGGAGTTGGGGAGGATAGTGGGAACTGGACCGATGGGGAGGATTGTTGCTAAGGATGTTGAGGCTTTTGCAGCTTCTGGGAATGTTGCAGCAGCAGCATCACCAGCACCAGGGAAGAGTGCAGCACCTGCAGGGGTGGAATTGGGATCTGTGGTGCCTTTCACCACAATGCAGAGTGCTGTGAGTAGAAACATGGTGGAGAGTTTGGCAGTTCCCACTTTTAGGGTTGGTTACACCATCACCACGGATGCACTTGATGCCTTGTACAAGAAGGTGAGCTTTGAATGTGCAATCAAATTTGGATGTGCAATGCATTAAATGTGGTTGCATTCAGTTGCTATTCTAGTTGACTAAATCACTTTGATAGATCATGTTGGTTTTCTTTTCAATGTTTCTTATGGTATTTTTGCGAGTTTGATGTTGCAATACTGTGTAGGGAAGAGGTCACACTATTATTACAGATCCTTTGGCTTGGTTTTTTGACTGTTTGGAATGTTCTAAATGTTTTCAAACTCTGTTCCCAGGTTCTGCATTTTGTTGAAAGCTTGGTGACTTTAAAGATTAACACTCAACTCATAAAAGGATGAAAAAGGGGGAATTCACATAATTTGTAGTTTGTATGTGGTACCAAATATGAATGTTCTACCACTAAGTCATTAGATATGGTTGTGATTGTGATTATGATTGATGCTAGATGAATATCACATGGGTTCCTGTGACCTTTGTGTTTCATATATAAGGGCACTTTATCCAATTTGCATATTGAATAGTATGTCTAATAAGATAATATTCTTAGACCTTGTAATGAATAGGGGTTTATTAATTGACAGAGTTAACTGCAAGGATTGTTCCAATTTTTTTTTATAGGATCTTCACATAACACAAAAATGAGTAAAAAAAAGCTGGAAAGAAATTTATTACTATAAGTGGTCAAGTGTAAAAATACTAGCCATGTATGATTTTGTGTTGTTTTTGAAGTTCTTACTTGTCTTTTGAACATGCTGCTGGCAGTTCATGGTAGTTTGATACCTTCACCTTTTCAAATTATTTATACCGAGTACCTTGGAGTTCTGGATTCATACCCAAACTGCTATTATTTTCCATTCATTGATTCTATTTTAATAACTTTCAGATCAAGTCAAAGGGAGTTACTATGACTGCATTGCTTGCCAAGGCTACTGCACTTGCACTGGTCAAACACCCTGTTATCAACTCATGTTGTCGAGATGGTAATAGCTTTACATATAATAGCAGCATCAATATTGCTGTTGCTGTGGCTACAGATGGTGGATTGATTACACCAGTTCTTCAGAATGCTGATAAGGTTTTTTACACTCTAATTTGATCAGCTTCTAATTCCCTCTCCTCTAATGTGAGATGGTTCTTAATTGTTAAATGGTATATCTAATGTATATTGTAGATTGATGTCTATTCATTGTCAAGAAAGTGGAAGGAGTTGGTCGATAAGGCCAGGGCCAAGCAGCTGCAACCTCATGAATACAGCACTGGTACTTACATGTATTTTATTGGTTTTGTTCTACATCTTAGCAAATTTTGAAATTTATTATTGAATCCTTAAAAATTGTGGGTAGGGTCTAGAAATTTTGATAGTTGACTTCATATTATTTCATTAGAGTTCAGAATCTATCACTGCATACATAGGAGATATCTGTGAATGAAAAGAAAAGAATAGCTCAGTTTCAAAATATGAAAAATATTGGCGTTCAAGTTCATGATTATTGTGTGCACTGGGCAGACTTGTCTAAAGTTAATTTCAGTCTGAAAATTGGATTGGGATGCGTTGATGGATTATTATCTACTTAGTCTTGTTCTTTGACTGGATTGCAACTGTGAAATCAATGAATATATGACACAAACTTTATACGTCTGCACAAGCTATATATTTGGACAATTGGTTTTAGGCATGGAGTGTAATCATATAGGCATAAAGTATAATTTGTGGAGCACTTGCAGTTTATTACTATATACCAAAGAAAAATCTTAGTTCATATGGGTAATTCACTGACAAAGCTCAAGATTGTATCTGAATGTTTATCTATTTTCTTTTAGTGTAAGTTGAAGTGATGTATGAAATGTGATACCAAAAAATCTGTACAGATCAGGTTTCTGGAGGGTTCTGATGTTCCATAGTTGTGTTCTTTTTGGTTTACAATTGCAATGAGTGCTTAAGGTTGAAAGAATAAGTCGGGCTTGAAAGACTAAGGAAGAACAATGACTCCTTAAGCATGAGGATTTACAAAGATATGATTTAGAATTAATTTTGGGAGCAGAGGATGTATCCTCTATTATCTGGCCACAACGGGGGCTTTAGTTAGTGTAAGACTAAGGATGCAAAAAGTTCAATGAAGAGAGAATGTCAAGTTTAGTGATGCTTTAGTCATCATTATTCAACAGTGAGTTGTGATAATAACAAGTTGGAGGGAATAAAAAAAAGCATACAATTTAAGAAAAAATAACAACTAATCTCACTAAATTGGCCCTCCATTTTGGATGATATATTAGTTGAGGCCATCAGACTCTTTTAAAGATCAAAGTTTTAGTAAAACAATTTAGCACAAGGTCTTGATAGTTTTTCCTACTGTTTTCTTAGTTCTTTTACCTACCAATTTTAATTGTACTATCTTTCATTTGATCCACTCTGATATTCACTAGAGCCTCCACTGATATTCTTTTTTCATATCCAAATCACTTAGATGAGTTTTGTCAAATATCCTTGTCCAGGTCTAAGTTTTATTTTCTTGTATGTCTACCTCATCCATCATAATCTGTTTTCTTTACTTCACTCATTTTTACTCTCATTAGTACCAAGATAGATCCCAGATACCTAAATTGCGCAGTTTCTGGTATTATGTGGGGAATATTAAACGCTGTTTTTCTCACCAATCTTAAAATCTCAGTTCTGACTTTACTCGAGTGTAAGCCGTTGATAGAATCGCCACCCCGCTCCCCCTCCCTCCCAAGTTATATTTGCTTTTTATTGTTCTTGTTATGGGAAACTCTTGAAGAAGCAGGATACAGATCTATGATATTTACGTGAAGAAATTATGTCCTTTGTAATGATTGAACACTGACATCAATCAAATTAAGGACTCTGATTTGGATATTTGCCTATCCTCACTGATTGCTTTTATTATTTTTTTACAGGTACTTTCACTCTTTCCAATCTGGGAATGTTTGGTGTTGATCGCTTTGATGCTATTCTGCCACCTGGAACTGTGAGTGTTTTTTTGACCATTGTCAAATATTGCAAGAGATTAACTATATGTTCCAATTCGATTAATGATGGGCAACACAAATATTATCATTCTTTGGATTTATTTGTGTAGGGAGCAATAATGGCTGTTGGAGCATCACAGCCAACTGTTGTGGCTTCCAAGGATGGTCGCATTGGCATGAAGAACCAAATGCAGGTACGAGAGTTGTGACATATGTATACATAGGAGTACTTGTTATTGTTAGAAAAACATAAATCCAGTTCTTGTTTTTTAGTCACAAATTGTTCTTCCAGACTTGTTTCCTATAATTGAAGAAATGTACATTTGCAGGTGAATGTTACAGCCGATCATCGAGTGATCTATGGCGCTGATTTGGCTTCGTTCTTGCAAACACTTTCACAGATTATTGAGGATCCCAAAGATCTCACTTTTTAGTCTCATTTTCTTAACACAGTGAAAGAGCATTCCTATTCTGGGTGTGATTCCTCTCACCAGGTTTGTGGGGTTATTAATTGTTGACTTGAGGAGTCAATTACTATTCACTCGGGATTTTGCCAAGAGTTTTGAATAGAAAAGGTTTCTTATAACATATTTTTAGTCGAAAATGCCATTTACATTTTTCTTTAATGCTGCCTGATTTTTTATTTTATTTTGTTTATTTGGGATGTTCATTGTTGTCTAATAATGCCTTTAATTTATGTAAGCATACAACTTATTTTTGGATTCCAAATCTTGAAAAGTGAACCTCAAAGGATTGAAACATTGATTATGTGATGGAACTAGGAAAGGTTAGTGATGAAGAAAATTGCTGCTGCAATGTGATTGTCATAACATTTTGATTCAATGGCAAAGACTAATAAAAAAATATGGTTGCACTTAATTGAAGTTAGCCTTGTTTCAATATTGAATATTTTTCAATGGAAAAAACCTCCGTAGTCTGAGTTACTTGTCCAGAAATTTTGCAGGTTAGTAGTAAAATGGGAAGGAAAATTTAATTTGGTTGCTTGAAAATGCTATTTGTATTATTTTTGGTTCTTGAAAAACTTTGTTAATGTAATTTTTTAATTCAAAAAGGAGGATTAGAAGGCCCCAAACCATGACGAAACTACACGGGGGTGTAAATAGCCTCTGTACATCTCCAAGAAGAAAGAACACAACCAATAGAACCCTTAAAACTTTGTTTCAAATATTATTTGTTGCATTTGAACAGTGTATAATAAACAGTAAACATGAATACTTAAAAAGTTTAAATATACTTATTTTATCATAATTTTTTTCTATTTTAATTTTTTTTATTAACGTTTTACTATTAAAGGGATGAGTTGACACAAAAAATAACATATCATTTAGATATGTGACATCACATATCTTAAAAATGAAATACCATGTCATTTAGATGTATGACATTACATCATTACTTAAACACAAGATATTGATATTTAGGATAAAAAAGGTTAAATTGTAAATTAGTAAAATTTTATGATGCAGAAATTTAATAATTAAATATATTAAAGAAATCATTTACTTATTTAATGTAAAATTATTTTTTACATGTTAATGTTTTTATATTATTTTATGTTATTTTTGAAATATTATATTATTTATACGCAAATATTTATAAAATAAATTAGTTTAAAAATTATTTATACTTAATAACTCACCTAGTAAAAATGATAGTTTTAGTTAAGTTAATTTAAATTTTTTTAACCTATTTTGAGCATTGATTTAGATCGATCATTCTGATCGATGAACAGATGAAGTAACCAAGTTCAAAGAAAAGAAGAACCAATCAAAAAATAAAGTAACAATAAAATATATAAAAAATAAGCATAAATTGGTTTAATTAGAAATATTTAATAATACATTGTTTTAGTTTTTTCTTAAAATATAAAATAGCCTGAAATGTTTAATATTTTCTATATATTCTACATAGTTTTCTTCTTATTATTAAATACTGATAAATATCATTGAAATTTTAACTTAAGTATAATAACATTTAATTTTATTTTTTATATGTGTTTTAAATGTTAAAAACCAATAAATTTATGTTTTATTTTGATATTATTTTTTAAAGCACTGGTTCATGATTTCATAAAATAAAGAATGACACTCTATATTTCTTAACAACGGTGAATCATAATTTTTAAACGTGTTTAAAATAACAAAATTAAATAACACACAGAAAAATTTGTAAACAATTTCAAATTTTTCATTAGAATCATTTCTAAGTTTATAAAGAATTTCGTATTTATGTTTAAAATTATGAAAGAAATTTTTTTACTGCAATATGAATTGACGTTCAGCTTCGTTATACAAGCCATCCTGAGAAATAACTTAGCCCAATCTTTTCTTCAAGTACCGAATTAAAATAAAGTGTGAAACTCGTAACTCAAAATACCAAGAACACACCAAGAATAGGAAGGAAAAGAAAAATATTCTCTGTTTTCAAATAAAGAAAATGAAACATACGATAAAAACAGAAGGTATATAGTAAAACTCTTGTGAAGGTTTGTGTTATGTATAGTCTCATCAAAATTGTTACTGAAATAGAGTAATTTTTGTTCTAATATGCTTTTGTTTACAGATAAAATTAGTTGCTACAAATTATCTTATTTCTTAAAAAAAAATACTTTTTTATTATTTTTTACTGTTATATTTTATACATAACGATACTATTAAAATTAAATTCAAAATAAGTAATCTCTTAGTTTATTAATATAATATAACAACTCGAAACAAGAACAAATAGTTGTATAACATATTATTTTCTAAAATTAAATAAGTCATCACTAATTATTTTAATCCAATATTTGTCGAGAAGAAATATCGATATATTAATGCAAAACTTCCAAAAAATAAAAATAAAAAGTTAATGTTAGTAGCCAAAAATATTTGCATCCAAATTCCTCCCCAGACTCTTAAGTTTTATGCAAAATATATAAAATATTTTAAGTCTGGAGTAATCATTTATATATGCCATAAAGTTCATTTACAGGTTAAAATTTGAAATATATATACAAAGATGGTTTCACTATAACGAGGAAACATAAGAAGGATAATATAACTTTATTAATTTAATGTGTACTTGATTTTTATTTATGTATTTAAACATTTCTTATGTATCGTATACCTTATTTGATCATTAATGTTTTTTAATTAATTAATTCATTTACGCATATTATTAATACAAGTGAAACTTTAGAAGTTATATTTTTCTTATTAAAGTTTTAAAATTTGAGTCTAAAATATTTGAATTTTAGATAGGATATTTAAGTTAAAATTTGCAGAATTTTTTTTTTGATTTATTTTATAAGTTGTTTCATATGTTAACTTCTTTAAAAGTCATATTATCCTTAAATTTTTACTTTATGTTTGAATTATTTTTATTTGATTTAATCATATGCATAACACTTTATCTCTAAGATACGACATACTTTTATGTTAATTATTTTCTTTTAACATCTTATACGTCAATTTGGATAATGTGGATAAGGTGTACGATGGAGAAATTCTCCATTGATTAAACATTTAGATTTTTTACTAGTAACAAAACCAAATTACTCACACAATAGACAATGTATCAATTTGTTAAAAATAAATGTAAAACGAAAAAAGAGATAAAATTATTTAGAGTCAAAATAAATAAAAAAAATGGACTCATATCATCCAAAAGCAAACTAAGATCCAACTTTGCTTTAAAAGCTTAAGAGACTAAATTAAATAAGATATTGAAAGAAAAATGGAAGTTTATGAGATTTATGATTTCAAATGTTTAATCAAATAAAGTAAGTTATATTTTTATTTAATGTTTTTCATTAATACATGTTTACAATTGCTTCTTTTTAGTTACTTTATTTTTAAATACTTATTTAATTTAATGTTCTCAAGTAGGATTAGATTGCATTTGATGTATATGATGTTTGGATTTATTGTTAGAATATTTTAGCTTTTATTATTTAAAAGGCAATCAATATTTTATATTTTTATTTGATGTTTATTTATTTTAAAATTTAAAATATAATTTATCTATTTATTATTACATAAAGGTAACATGTGACAACTACACATAATTTCTAACAATGATAATAATATGTTAATAGTAAAAAATAATTAATAATTAATTGTAAAGAATTGACATTAAAATAATTGTAATTATATATATATATATATATATATATATATATATATATATATATTAATAATAGTAAAATTAATTTATTACTATTATTTTATGTGTTTGAAAATTTACTATTATTTTTTCTTGTATACATCATACTATTAATATATCATTATTTTTTTATATGTGACAAATAACAAAAGCCATCTTTATATAAAAGTATTATTGATAATTATTTTTTCACAATAAAAATTAATTTTAATAACATTTAAAATATTGTCAAATTTGGTGATTAAATTACTAAAAATTAGTTTTGTTTTTCAATGAGTGTTACTATTTTAGTGATTAATATTTATTTGTTGCTTGTATAATTTGTTTTCGAATAAAAACAAGTTATTCAACATTATAAATTTGTTCAAATATTTATATATTTAAAAATTAAAATTTTAAAATAGAAATGAGAGTAAAATATTTATAATTAAGATGATAAAGTTTTATAATTCTATTATATTTAAAACAAATTAAAAGAATTAAATTATTCTAGTATTGTCTTTTAAGCCATTACAATGCGTAATTTTAATTTTTAATATAAATTATAATAAATAAAAATTTTAAATTATTATGGTGATACTTTTATAACCGTCCTTTTTAGTGTGATAAATTGCAGTAGGTCACAAATTATAATATACTGAAACACATTTTTAATTATAGAAACTAAAGATATGAATTTAAGTTTAGGGGACAAAAAAAAAAAAAACAACTCAAATTTACGATATTAAATATATGTTCAAATCAAAATATTTTTATGTTTTGATTATGATGCAATAAACAAACCGCGAATATAAAAGTTGTACTTATTTTTTTTAACAATTTACTATGGTTTTCATATTCGTCATATTTTCTCGTAGTTAGGAGATATTACTCTTTTGTATGTTCAGAAGCATTCTTGATTAGTTGAATTTTGATTAATTAAAAATTATCCCAAAGAAAACTGTTAAAATACATCTGTTACTATTGATCTGGTTCCTCAAAATAAAAAATATTAGGTCAAGTGATCAGTTTCTTAGTATTATTGGAAACAAATGTGGTTTTATCAAATATATCCACACAAATTGCGTGTAGAGAATCTCTTCGAACATTACATCACATTATATAGTATTGTTCCTCTTAATTTTGTCGTAGTGTTATGTTCTATTTGAGGTATTATTTTGTTTTCACCCTTGTAAGGTTTTACTATTTTATGCTAAGAGAAAACATATCAGTGAATTGGTAGTCTCTTATTCCTGCTAAACGTTGAATTGAATAATCAACAAGTATGATCTCAAACTAGTGTACTATAACCAAATTCCTGTATAATTTTTTTCACTTTACCCTACTTTCTTTTCTAGTATGCAAATTGCCAATTATTGATTTCATAGTGGATGAAGAAATGGTACATTGGTTTAGCCTTTGATGGCAAAGGAATAAATCTGGTACTTAATACTTAATATGTAGTGACAATAAATGTAGCTTCGTGCAGCAGTTGAACTAAACCCCCCCCAGAAAACAATAATATTGTCCAAACTCACACTAAACCTAACCTAATCCACTAGCCAGACCATGGATACACAAGACTTGAGCTTCTCCAAAAGAATGATTTGAAGCAAAACTGGTTCTAAGGGTCACAGCAAGAGCTTAAAGTGGAAGGAACATGGCAAGAGTAGATGATGAAGAGGTTCCAATGGACTTGTTGTGGGAGGTTTTCAATGAAGAGTTGTCTACCTCTTCTTCAAGGGAGATGGTTGAATTCAGATGTGCCAAGACAAGCACTGCTCTTGTTGAAACCAAGAATAGGTCTGGTATGGTGGTGATGGTTAAGGTCTTCAAGAAGTTCTTTTCCCTCAACAATTCTCAAATCAAGTTATTTTGGCAATCAGACTAGCTTCTCAGTAAGATTTTTCTCTTATTTAAGAAAAAAGTTGTTGGTTTATTAGGAGGTTGTTTCAAGCTTTTTATTGCATGAGATTCTGTCTCCCACTGTGTAATGTGTATAAAAGTAAATATAAATTGCACATAATCTTTCTCTCATTTGTTCTCATGAGTTCCATTAGTAGGTTTTGGATTAATTAATTAAATGTTTTATGTTTTATTCTAGAATTTATTCTATTCCGAAGAATAATTCGAACAAATTAGTTTTGCTAGGTTACGAACAAGATAGAAAAAAAAAATTACTTTTATTAATATTAGAAGATTATATACGTATATAGTCTCACACGATATGATGTACCGTTTATATACACAACAATTTTCATATATAAAACCTTTCAGTGTTAATAAAAATATTTTCTGTCAATTTTTGTTGTGATATTTCTTATGTTAGTTACTATTACAAACTCAACAATTAACATCGTTAAAAGTGTTATACAATACAAGACTAATGGATAAAATACTTTTAAGATAGAGGAAAAATTTACATTGTATTAAGATTCACACTTAAAGAGAAAAATTATAAGAAATCTTCCATTAAATAAAGATAAGTGAGATGAAAATAATAATAAAAAAAACTTACAAATTCATTATTTTAAAATTTTAAATTGAACATAGTAATTAGATCCACATAACTCAACCAATATTTTATAGACCAATTTCATATCACTGTTTAATATGAAACATGTATTAATAATCTTAATAAAAATATATTAAATTGTTAAACTAAATATACATTCATGCACGTTACTTTTTTTTTTTTTTTATATGAAATATCGTAGTTCTAGCACTTAGAAACCATTTAAGATAATATATATTTTTTCAAATTGTATATGACAATAATTATGTTCTGAAAGTGAATTTTAATAAGTTTTTAGTGCGACTAGATATATCTATATATTTTTTTAAAGATTTACATAACAATGTATTTATATTAATGTAGTAAGAAAAATGTTAAAATCTTACCATCTTTAAAGAAACAAAAACAGAAGCAATACAAGAAATTAAGTGAGAACAATTCATAGTGTATTTATAAAACTCATAATTATCATTTTTATAAAGTTTAATAAATAATATGTAATATAAAATAAATCATTTTTTAATATTTTTACTATATTAAATAGGGGAAATTAGATTTATTTGACACTCACGGACTAAAATCAAGTATTGTGCGTCTCTTTCTGATGTGCATGATAATCCAAAACTTTACAACTAAATCATCAAACAAATATATGGGTAGGAGAATAACTACAAATATGGATAAGAGAATAAGTGGGATGATTAGTTATCAACAACTAAAAAATAGGAAAATGGAATATGTTAACCTGAAAGTCAAAAAAGAAGAAAAGTGCAATCAAACATGGTGAAACACAACAATGGTGGATGTGAGAAATGTGGCTTTGCAAAGGCTTAATTTTGATGCATAACATGCAAGGGACAAAAATAGAAAGTGTAATAATTACAAAACATTGGATTTTTTTATTAAACATCAAATAGTGAGAGCCTTGCCAAAAGCAGTAGACTAGAAACAGTAGACTAAAGAACCTATAAATGAAATATAGGAGATAAAATATGCCATTTGGTTTTTTCAAATTTTTATATACATATTATTGTTGTGATTGCAAATATAAGAACTTTTGATATTATTAAGACGAAGGTAGCTTTTCTTAATCATTAGGTTTAGGGGGTCTGATTTGAAGGTTAAATATTTATAATGTGTATACTTATGGTCTCATGACTTAATCAATTGTGTATCGGAGAAGATTTTTATTTATGTGTTGAATTTGTAACTTTATTCCTAAAAATTAAAATAATCTAACAATTGATTAAGAGATATTCCTATAATATACAAAAACTGGATGCAAATGTGTAAGGAGAGGAGATCAAAAATTAAATAATAATAAATTAACCATCAATAATTGGAGAAATATTATAAAATTTATGTATATATTATTGGAAGAAGACGAACAGATTTGAATAGAACAGAGAAAATAACTCTTAGAGATAATAGAAAGAAGAAAAGAATTTAACAAAAGTCTCCATTTTCCTCTCTTCTCAATTACTATATATTTAATAATATTCCTTACTCATAATTACACATAATCTTTTGTAAATTAGCCTTCAACATTCTTAAACTTTTTCTATTACTCATAATCATTACATTACTGGACATCTCTTCGTTATTTTTCTTCTTATCTATTTTCTTAACTTGTGTTTGTGTTATTTCTACTTGTGACAAAATGTTTCTTAAGTAGAATGAGAGGTATTTGGAGGATATGGAATGTGAAAATCAGGTTAATATAACATGTGCAAAGTAGCGTCAGTTATTATTATATGATAACTCCAAAAAGTTTCAGGTGCTTCTCGATTTCTAAGTCTCAAATTTTATTTCATAAAAAACATGTGAGCTAAAACATTTCTTTTATACTATTTGGAAGAAGTTAATTTATATCACCACTTATATGTACATTATTATTTTTTTTTAAAATTGCCACAATAATTTATATAAGAGGTACAGGTGATAGTGTAGTGTGTGGATTGAAGTACTCTTACTTTTTATTAATTTAATTCTTATTACTGATAAAAAAAATATGTGTGTCCGAATTCCTATTAATAATGACACTTTAATGTATATTAAATTTTTTAATTTTTTTTATGATTGACAGATTTTGAAATAAACAAATTTTTGGTGGAAAGAAAATCAACTTCATCATTGGTGGAAAGAAAATCAACTTCATCAGGAAATGAAGGCATCTTTAGTATAATTGATTGGTTACCATACTAAAAGACCACACTATACAAGTTTACATTATAATAAAATATCTTTTAGAAAATGAAGACTCATGGTGACCATTGCATTACACAAGCTCTCATTTCATATTCAGACCCATGGATGAAGACCACAAACAATTTCATATTTCTAACAATAAAATTTCATTTAGGGCAAGCAATACCATTAAGACAAGCAATTGTTAACAGCATTTGCATCCAGACAATGCATATGCAACATCACAATTTCACTAACAATAAGAATTTTGCTTAGAACCAGAACTTTTGGTTGTGGAATTGATACCATATTGTGGAAGCAAAGGAGCCGTAAATATATCAATAATAAAATCAAAAGAAAAATCATGATTAACTAAGCTCAAGAAATCACCTTTACAATACAAATGTTTAGAGATGTTAAGGGAGTAGATTTAAGTTGATTTGAGATGAAAGTATATAGAAAATTAGATTGTTTAGATTAAAAGAAAGATAATAAAATTTGAGTGAAAAGTTTGTAAGTAATGTAATAGATATAATAAATATTTAATATTTTTTAAGATATAAATTTTTAAAATTAAAAATTTATTCTCATGATTAAAAAATATTTATATTTTTCAAGATATAAATGAACTAGTGAATTGAGTTTTTTTTTTCACACATGAAAAAAAGATATTTTTAGTCTCTATAGCAATGTAAACCTGACTTTCAGTTTAATTCTTCTCAAAGATAGCACAAATATATTGAAGGTCCATTGTTTTCATTTTGTTACACATATATCAATCCAAACATATTACAACCCTACAAATCTACCTGCATCAATATTAAATTTGTTGATAGAAACAGACGGTTAGGGATTCTCTCATGTTCATCGTGACTAACTAAATTGTTGCTAAATAGTGAATATGACAATTTTTTATGCAATTTTATGGATAAAACCTAAATACCAAAACATAATCATATTATTTTATAAGACAATAAAATAATCTAATTGATAGTAAATTATAAATATTTAAGTTTATTAAATTTTTATCCTCCTCCAACAAGTCAAAGTCAAAGGTCAAATCATAGTACTATCACAAACTACTAAATGTGACATGTGCTCCAAATGTTACACATGACTATTATTAATTACTGAACCCGAATGACTAGGATATGTGAAGATGGTGAGGTTGAAATATCAAGAGTAAGGGATGATGGATTAGAAGTAATTAGTGGGAAAAGGGATGGAGTGGATCGAACAACATGGCTTGGTGATGTTGTGTGTCTAACAACAAAGGCTCGTGATGGTATGGATCCACCAACATGGATTGTTGAAGGGGTGGATCCAACACTTGAGGATCGAGTAGGTGCAGTGAATTAAATAAATATTAGTTGTAAGTTGTTTATTCATATGATAACGATTTTATCATATAATGTTTTTTCTCCTTTCCTTTTTGGTACGAGATGAAATAGGAATAGAAGGGTCAGAACCACGTCATCACATCACTAGTAAAAAAAAACATTCTAGTACACGATAATACATATAATACATCAGTTAATATAAAACCTACGTAAAAAAAATATGGTATATTTTTATAAATATTTAAAAAGATATTATGTCGATTATCTTAAACTCAACATAATATATAATATTCTATGTCAGTTGTCACTCAAAACAGACATAGAAAAGACTTAAAAAAATAAAAATTCAAATTTTAAAACTTTGTAATGGTGTTGAAGATATTACGTCGGTTAGAATATCCCAATTGACATAGTATGTAGCCCATATTACATCGATTGAGACTTTCCAACCGACATAATATCCTCCCGTGGCGCACGAGTGAATTTTGAGAAAAAATGAGTAAAATTTAGTCAAATACAACCGACGTAGTATGTCCCTCGAGTTAAAATTAAGGATTTTAACTCTTAGGCAATATTTTTCTCTTACACTTCCTTCTCCTTCATGGAGCCTTACTACCTTCTCTTGTTTCGCGTGGTGGGATTCGTTTCTCGTGGTGTCACTTTTTCTTCTCACTAGTTTTCATTTGCATTTCGTCCATTGCCATTTTCTCTTTCCCCTGGTTTTCATTTACATCTTTGTGTTCACTAGTTTTGTTAGGATTCATTTGGCTCCATTTTCGGCTTCTTCCACGTTCGTTTGACGTGCACAAGTTATGTGGTTGTCTCGATTGAGTTTTTTCATTTTCGGTTCTCTGTGTTTTCACTCTCACTCACGCTCATTTGGTTAGTTCCTTTGTTATTTTTTCATCTACTTCCTTTAGCATTTTCGACGTAGGTAATTTGCTAACTTTTTTACATTGCAGGTTTTTAAGGATATTATACACTTGATGTGTGAGCCTTTCTCCGCTACTGTGAATGCTTGGTTCGACACCCCTTGCCACTTCTCTTTGCAAGAGGTTGGCAATTTTGTAAAATTCACTAAAAATAGTTAGAAAATTATTTTTGACCCAAATATTTTATCAACAACTTGATTTAGTGTATATTTGATGGTATAGTTCTTATATTGTATAGATTTATAATAGATTTAGGGTTTAAAAAATTTAAGACGAAAATACTTTTAAACGACCATAACTTTTGATAGAGAGCTCGAATTGAGACACTCAAAAAATGAAAGTTGCTCAAAATGAGGTAACGAACTCTCAAAAATGAAAGTTGTTCAAAATGAAGTAACGACCCCCCTAGCCAATATCTGAAGGGGATTAGGCCTTTGGAAATTCTAAAATTCCATCACTGTTACCTTTTTTTTTTATATTTCACCCTTTTTTTAGATTGTAGCATTTTATTTCACATATATATACTTGCTAGAAAATTCTAAATTTTTTTGTGATGTTTTCTTGTATCGATTAGAGATTTATCAACTCATTATTTTTTTTTTAAATAAAACTTTTTACATCGGTTGTAGGCTACAACCGACGTAAAATTTCGACATAGTAGATTACTTTTTACGTCGGTTGTAAGCTATAACTGACGTAAAAAGTCCTCTAATACGTCGATTCTACCTCCAACCGACGTAGTATCCACCTCTTAACTGTAATTAAGTTATTTTAGTTTGATATATGACGTCAGTTTCTATTTTCAACTGACGTAGTAACCTACATATTACTTTAGTTACATAACTAACATTATATGTTTAAGACTTTCTACGTTGCTTTCATCTACGTCGGTTTCAGAACTGACTTACAATGCCATTTTTCTACAAGCCCATCTATATATACAAAATATATTTTACCTTTTATATTGAAGCAAACAATAATAAAAAGGTGCCAATTATATATAATAACAATTACATTCAATATTAATAATTATACAAGTTCATTACAACATATTAATACAAAATCAAGAGCTTAATATGACTAAATCTATTTAAAGCTAGAGATGTCATAGTCATCTTCACTTTCTCCATCTTTATTATGTTCTTTACATTCATTTGTTTCTTCATTCATCCCATCTTTAATACTTTGTTTAGATTCAAAGATGCATTTAAGTTGAAAGTATGTGAAAAGTTAGGTTGTTTGGATTAAGAAAAAAATGATAAGATTTAAGAAAAAAGTTTGTAAAAATTTATAAGGGATATGATGGATATAATTAATAATTTAAATTTTATTCATTGATAAAATTATAATATTATAATTTTACCCTTGCCATTAAAAATAATTTAAAATAAACTATAATTAATTCTTAATATTATTATTTAATAAATTTATTTTGATTGTTATTTTTTATTATTATTTCATAATTTTATTGTTATAATTATTGTTTATTTATTATTATTATTATTTTTATATTATATTGTTATTATTTTATAAATTTATTTCCGTGAATATTATTTTTAATTATATTTATAATTTTTTATCATTATTTTATAAATTAATTTCAAATATTACTATTTTTAATTTTATTATTATTATTTATATTCTTAATTTATTATTATATAAATATATTTATATTATTATATATTATTTTTTTATTATTATATTATATTATATAATTATAATAGATTGTTATAACATAATTATGATAATCTCTTTTATGCACAACACCATGAGAAGAAAAAATATGATATGCAAAATAAATTCTGAAATTTTTGTATGACCAATGAAACCACTTTTAATTAAGGGATATTTTTTTAATTTAATTTATTTGGATGTAGTTTTTTGTACAAATCTTCTCTATATGCGAGAAACCCATTCTTATGGACTCTCGCAAATTATAGCTAGTCAATCTTCATAAATTAGTTCAGCCAAATGTAAATGACTTCCACAAATCCTTCCTCGTTTATTATCGAATTATAGAACCAAACTCACTGAAAATGACAATACATTAGTGATTCACTCTTTTAAGATTAGCTTCTAAATTTTACAATTCATATATTTGTTCAACTTCATTGACACGTGACATTTCATCTACTTGGTATGATTTCATCTACTTGTACATCATCTTTTTCTATGTGACCTTTAGACTTCATCTTAATTGCAATAACACATGAACCACTCATTTTAGAGGATAATGTTAGATATGGTACATAATACACTTGTTACACATTAAGTATAATAATAAATGAATCAAATGAGAATATCTTCAATTTATTTAGATATCCATTATATCATATTTGAAATTCACTCTTATATCTCTTTATGATGAATCATACTAATCACAATGATAATACAATACAACTTTATCAAAAACTTATTAAAATAAAACTTTAGTTTTAATAATAAACAATAGTACCAAAAATACTTAAGATAGTAGTATTATAAATTTTGTCTCATTTTTATTATGTATATTTTCTTCACATTTTTTCATTAACACTTATTAAATTTATTATTTTTCTACTTATTCTCTCTAATATTTCTATCTCCAGTCTCAAAGGGCAATTCATTTTTTGTGAGACATTAAAAGATTTTATACAGTTAACTAAGTAACCAAGACTGAACATCCTGGTTTGTAAAGTAGCAGAAATATAAAGGACATGTTGTTTGATCTGTTAAGGTTAATTGGATATCATATCTACAAGGGATTATAAGCTATTAGCGACTTACTATGAACTTGTATCTAATGCATCTAATGTTCTGTTCCTACAATTGAATGAGTAGGTTTTCGGTTTTTGGTTTAAATTCAAGAAATGGGATTGTGCTCAAGCGTATTGAAATGTAAAAAATGATGTTATACAAGTGTTTCAAATCAACTACTATCTACATGTTTACATTTAATAGACTTAAAAGAAAAAAAAAAGTCTCTACAAATTGATCCATACATCACAATTCAAACGTGCAACAAGTCTTCAACATTTCATAAACCTTTCATTAGTTCTTACTTTTATAAAATGACTTCCACCTTCTTTTAAATGAACCTACATAATATCACAATGGACATATATAACTGACATCAACTAAATCAATATCAATTAATGTCCCTATAAGAATTTGTAGAATCTAAGGCTTTCAGTGATAGGCATTGGTTAGCTTACGTGGGTGCGTTTTGGCCATAATTCGTTTGTGTATTATTGGTATTATGACTTGTCATAAGGATAATAATGGTGGAAATATTAGAGTTGTCAAAACAAGGTTGAGGGTTGAAGAGACAAGACCAGCAGAATGACAAACTTACTTTCTCATTTGGTTCTGCTTTCAGAGTTTGTGGCTGCTGTTGCTTTTGCCTTTGTAAAGAGACATGAGGTGATCACTCACATCAAACCAGACATCATTAGGGTGTGTAGGGATATCAAATTAGGACGCGTAACAACATTTGGGATTAGAGCACGCCACTTCTAAAACAAATAAAACCATTAGTCTTTTCACATTTAAATTTTTTAATAAAAAGTTCTTTCATTCATATATAATATCGTTACGTACCAAATTATTTAAATTACTTTTTTTATTTTAACTTTTTAAATAAATTAATACTAAAAATACGTATTTAAGTTTATAATGGTTTTTATGTTAAATATGTTAAGATGATATCATTAAAATTAATTATTGTATTTAAAATATTATTAATTTTGAAATTAAGAATTTTATTATAATTTTATCTTTATAAAATGTCTTAAAAGTTAAAAGATAAAAAATATATCTTGACTGCTATTAGTTTTTGACTTTTAAGTGATGTGAAATTATTAAATATAATAGAATAAATTTTTCAGTTAAAAATTAGAAAAAGAAAATTTTTATAAACAATATTAATATTTTAATCTTAAATTTATTAAAATAATATTATTAAGATAAATGATTCCATTCTAACTATTATTTATTTTGAAATTTAAAATTCTATCACAGATTTTATTTTAAAAAAAAGTCTCAAAAATTTAAGGAAAGGAGGTATTATTCCCTAACAAATTGACCTTTTTGCATTTTTCTTTCTTTACTTTCTGGAACATTATCCACCCTGTGTAAACTACTTTAGCCACATGAAGATCGTCATCCATAAATTACACGAATCACCTTTAGTTTTCAGAAAGGTCTTTCGTAGATTGCACACGCTTAAATACAACTATCAAATACAGTTCTGAAATTTTAAAAAGTAATATAGTGTAAGTCAAAATTTGCGTAAGCCTTGTGAAGAATTCCTTGAACTGTTAACGAGTACAAAGTCCATTACGATTACTATAAATAGAAACATTGAAGTTATTTATTCAACTATCTACCTTACTTGTTAGAAGGAACAATTTTATATACGGATTATTTTCTTTAAAATTATTCTCCTCCTATGACACCAAAGTTTTTCTCTAATTATTTCTACCAAAAGGTGATATAAAAATTTATTTTATACATATATACGAATAAATCAGTAAATAGTATAAAATTACATACAAATTACAATTCGTATGGAAGACTCACGAAGTAATTCATACTTTATCTATAAATATAAATCTATATAATTCGATAAAGAAAATGACTAATGTCTTGTAGCAGTTTCGTCACTGGATCTACACCAGCTGCGTGCATTCATATCTTATCCACTTCGCTTTACTGCGTTTCACATCATATTATATTGCTTTTATTCTATTAAAGGATAAAATATAATTTTTATTATTTTTAAAACAATAATATAAAATTAATTTATTTCATATAATTATAATTCCATTTCAGTTTTAGTTATATTAGTTAACTGTACCGCTTCAATTCGAAAATGTTGATAACGTATTAATTTATTACATGTTTATACCTTTTGTATAAAACAAAAGCATATTTCATTTGTAATAGACATATAAAGTCTTTTACACCTAAATCAAGAAAAATATTTAACTTTTTTTTCATTTTTAATGTAATTTTAAGTGAGTTACTTGTTATATCAGTATTAGTTTTCTTATTTAATACAAAGTTACATGTCATTATACTACTATAACTATTTTTTTCAGATTAATCAAATTAAGACGTTATTAATATTTTTCTTCACAATGTCTATGTGACATAACTAGAGGAGGATATAAAACATAATTTTAGTTGTGACAAGAGGATAGAATATTTTACCTTTGTTGTTTTACTGAAACAGAAAATTTTACAAAAAAACGTATGACAAATTCTTCCTCCACCTTCATATAATATTTTAATTTCATCGTTGTCTTTAATGAAATGGCGTAAATGCCTCTTCTTTAATAAAACAGTCTATTCCTTCCCTTGCAAGCACCACCGTTCTCGAACAGCTCGGCTGCGTTTTCTCTCTAATATTTCGTCCACTGTACCATTTTTAAATATTTGAAGGGTGATTAAACGGTAGGAGAGACGACATTCTGATGAGTGTGCAGTGTTTATTAAAGGCAAGAAACAACGAGGAGGTGCGGAGGTAAGATTTTTGCATTTGGTGAATTTTTTTATGTTTCTGAATAGTCACCCGGATGAGGCCATCTGGTTCTCTTTTTTTGAAATTTGAGAACCGGACGGCGAGATGTTCGGTTCGTAAAATGAGAACCGGATGCAGTGGAGGGGGTGTCATCCGGTATGTATCATGTGAACCGAATGCCACCCCATCCGGTTCTCAAAAGTTAAAAAAATTACAAACCGAATGGGTAATGGGGTCACCTCATCCAGTTTGAAAATTTGTGAACTGATGGTCCTCCAGGAAAACCTACCACCTCAGCAGCCTCACCCCCACCAATACGAGGAGCTATACCACCAATATCAGCAGCATCAGCAGCAACAGGAGGAACACTAGATGAAGCACCTCGATCTTCTCTACGCATTGATGTTGTAGGCCTTCTACGACCTTCATGCTGTGAAGATACTCCTCTGGTCCTCGTCATATCTGTCAGTGCACAGAGTTACATTGCACAAAGTCACACTTAGTTAAAAAAAAATATTTGGACAACTGACAACCGAATGAGAAGGCCATCCGGTTCTCATATTCAACAAAAACGAATTGGATGAGCCCATCCGGTTCTCATATATACAAATCGGAAAAAATACTCTTTCGCCGTCAGACAGCCCCCAAATCCCAAATCAATTACTCTAATTATGAATATCATTTACTAATTACTAATAAATATCACAAATTGCTTAGCTAATGCTTTTTTGAAAGATTAATTAAAGATTTTGAAGAAACAAAAAAATGAACTGGACGATAGAGATCTTAACAATGATTTGCGACTGAACCGGATGGAGGAAGAATTTGTCCGTGGCACACCGGAGAGTTTAAACAAATCGTGGTGGTCATGGTCACTTGACGGCACACTTTGAAAGAATTAGATTTAAGGTTTAATAACTGAATGAGATATTTGCGAGATGAATGGGTAGAGACTATTTTTGTCTTTGAACATTTAAATGAAGGATATAAGGGACATTTCAGTTTTGGCAGTTTTGGTATGGGGGTGGAGGAAGAAGGTACTGGGTGGAGGAAGAATTTCTCAAAACGTATTTGATTCCTCCGTGATAATCCAATTATCACAGTTAAATAACCCTTCAAATTATTTAAATACCAAAAATCTTTTACAAACTGTGAGAATACTGTAATTTCCCCCTTTTTTTATTTTTTTATAATTACTAGTACAGTAATCCATACTTCGACGAATGTTAAATTAATAATTTTATATTATTATAACTAGAACTTTTATTAAATTCTTATAATTATTTTAAATTTATTTCAATATTTATTAGTAAATATATAATTTTAGACGCTAATAAAGATAAAAAGATTTTGTATGTACATATATCATTTTGATTTATAAAATTGTATAATTTTTTTTTCTTTCAACATAATAATTGCTAACAATAATCTAACAGAAATAGAATGCAAAAATCACAAAAAGCTTGTCTTTCACGTTTTCCATAACGAATACTAACCAAAAATGGCAACAAAAGGAGGTAAAATGCAGATTAATCAGAATCACAATTAAGAAAGTGAAAAAACCAAAAAAATCATAAAAGGGAAAATGACAAACCCACAATAAGCCAAAGATGGTACGAGAGGAGTTACCCACACCCTTGATTTTCTCCCAGTTCAAGAAATAATACTACAAAATACTATAAACATCTTTATTGTCAGAAACCACAAAATATTGTTCTCATGAACAATCCTCCCATCTTTGCTCAAAACATGACAATACTTACTAAAATGGAAGCATACATGCACAAAAACTTTAATCAAACACGTATATTCTTTATTCCTAATATAGTTAAATCCAAACTAATTTGCATGTTAATGTAAGGGCATAATAAAGTTTTTACATTGTGGAGTAACCAGAATGCATATTTGGCTATAAAAACCACATGTAGTGGGATAGGGAATAAGCACAGAAGAAAGCAAGTTGAACACAGTTAGTAGTGAGAAGGGAGAAGCAAATATGGGTTCCTACTGTGCAGGTGATGTAGTTGTGAGAACCTCTCCCAAAGAAGAAGAGGATGAGGCTGTGATTAATGCTATGTTACTTTCCACTAGTCAGGTGTTTCCTTCAATGCTCAATGCTGCTATTGAGCTTAACTTGTTTGAGATCATAGCAAAGGCAAATGCAGCTATCTCAGTCCCAGAAATTGCTTCTAAGGTGCCAACCCAACACCTAGATAGGCTCCAGCGCATGCTGCGTTTTCTTGCTAACTATTCTCTGCTCACTTGTTCCACTCACACCAATGATGGTAGCATTGAGACAACTTATGGACTCTCTTCTGTCGGAAAATACTTTGTCAGTGATGAAACTAGGGGTAGTTTGGATTCCATCACAACACTTTGCCACCATCCTACAACTCTAAAACTTTGGTAAGTTGCTTTGTTTGCTTTATAATCTGAAAGGTAATGGTCGGTGATAACCGGTAGGAATCTAGTGTGAATCTAATCTAACATTACGTACAAATAAGAAAGTTTTGAAAGAAAATCTATAAATTTAATGTTAAAGATGATATTATTTTTTTTTTATCTGATTTTTGTCTATTTTTTTGTCTTCTCGTATTTAAAATATTTTTGTTCGAAGAGGAGTATATCGATGCTGAAGAAACTTTCATTTTAAGGAAAAATTATTAAGAATTTAAGTGAGTTTAGTCCTTTATTGTATAAAAATAAAAAATTGATCAGTAACATATAAAAAAACCTACAAACTTATTGACTAGAGTTAAAAGTGATGTCATTTCCTTAAGTGGATCGAACCATTATCTTATTTTTGTTTTTCTTTCTAATATTTTCAATCTCTATTTTTTCAACAAAAAATCTCATGGATTGTGTTAAAAAGTGTGTTGATAGTGTTTCTCTTCTAAAAAATGTGTTTATACATTGCTTTTAAGGAAGAATTTATTCACCTTGTCGTGGTGCTGTGACTTTAGGCCGAATTTTAAGGATGTTATGATTGATTCTGAGGAGGACCTATGCAAGAAGGTTAATGGAATGACTTTTTACCAATGCAATGAAAGGGATCCGCAACTGAGCTACATTTTCAACAAATCAATGGCTGATATTTGCAACATAGAAATGAATAGGATTCTTGAAGAGTATGAAGGATTTGAAGGAGTGTCAAATCTGGTCGATGTGGGAGGTTGTACAGGACAAACTCTCCACATGATAATCTCCAAGTACTCTACAATTAAGGGTATTAATTTTGATTTGCCCCAAGTAGTTGAAAAAGCGCCATCTTACCCAGGTATATATGCCATTAGCACAAGTCATTTGCTCAATGATGCACGCTAGTTTTAATTTTAACTTACACCAAAAGTTGACTTGGACACTGTCTAAAATTGCATGAATTAAGGGATAGAGCATGTTGGAGGAGATATGTACCATTATGTACCAAAGGGTGATGCCATGATTCTAAAGGTTAGAAAACACTTTCTATTGACACTAAAATTTCATGTTTGAGAATGGTTGGTCTATCCAACGATGATTCAACTAAATTTTATTTCTTTTGACTCTATGTAGGCTGTGTTGCACAATTGGTCAGATGAACGGTGCTTAAGCATTTTGAGGAACTGTCACAATGCACTGACACAGAATGGAAAGGTGATTGTGATAGAATTTATAGCACCAGAAGAAGCATCAGATTCAAATGTATCAAAGCTTGTCTCCAACCTCGACAGCCTCATGTATATAACAAGTGGTGGGAGAGAAAGAAGTGAAAAGGAGTACAAGGAATTGTGCAAGCTTTCTGGATTCTCAAGGTTTCAAGTTGTCTTCCGTGCGTTTTCTGTCTTAGGAACCATGGAATTTCACAAATAAATTTACTATCCAATAATGAACAGAGCTAGCTAGTTCAGAAGCTTCCTTCTATGAAGCCAATAAAACTACCAGTTAGATGTTCCATCGTTTCAGCTTTATTTTTTAAAAACATGGTTGAATTTCAGGTGATTGCCAACTTTTCTTCACAGTGCTATTTATGTTTTTGTTGTTGTTGAAGACACTACTAGTTATTTGTTGGGTGTATAATTTATTTCAAATAAATTATTGCAGTGATACTTTTATAACCATCCTTTTAATATGTACTGTCATCTATTGCATTAGTTCACAAATTATAATATCTTGACACAAATTCTTTAATATATAGAAACTAAAAATATGTATTTAAACGTAGGAAACTAAAGAAACTCAAATTTACGATAGTAAATACATATTTGTCTGCACAAATTTGCCAAAACTTCAGTTGATTTGATGAAACAGTTTTCAACCGACTCATCCTAAAATCAATCAGCCATTACAAAGATTAAGAAAAGATAACCCAAACACCAAAGTTCGAAATATTAATTTTTTTATATAAAGAATAAGGTCAATTGAAACAACACTAAGGTCCAAAATATCTCTCTGGAAAGTACAAAATTTAAGCAGAAGAAATAGTCTTTTTCGTAAGAAAAAGTTAATGTTTCCAGTAACCAAAAATCAAAGGGAGACAGAGGTATATGAATCATGTAGTAGTAGAGAAAAGTGGTACACATTTAATTTAACAACTCATCCGTGCTTAGTAATGGAATGTTTAATTATAATAAAATCAATAAGAATGACGGGTGAGATTTCTAAGGTGAGTGTTAATGGCCTATCAAAAATTTATACATACAAACAATTCCAATTTAGAAAAGAAAAATGAGATACTGGAAGTGATAGAGAGGGAGTGAGTCATTTGATGCTTTGCTTGTTGTCTTCCAGGGCATAAATGAATTATGTCACAAAGGGACGGATACAGGAAATATGATAAAACTTAACCACAAAATTATGTTGTGACAGCAGCAGCACTGTAGTTGATCATACTTTGAGAAACACCACTTCACTTTCATGGTAAACACCTGTGCTGAAGCACACGTCACTGAATGATCATCATGTGACATACTCTGCAGCAGATGGTCAGCAGGGAATCACAACTTCAACAGATACAGAAAAGATTGGCTAAGTACATCATGTCATATCATAAAAATGGTGATAAAAACTGGCATTATTCTGGTGTTTTTTAATGATTTATCTTCTTCTCATCCAATCTATGACGGAACAACTTGGCTATGTGTCTCCTTTCACAGTCCTGACATAGAAGAACAAGAAAAAACCATTATGATACTTTCATCACGACCACTATCTACACGTAGCTGAGCTTATATTGCCTCACCTTGAACATATTCAGATGAAAAGGTTTGTCTGGATTCATCCTTCTCAGCTTCTGGAATGTATATGCAAAACTCAGCTGATCACGAGGAGTGAACCGGTCAACTTCATTGAACCAAAGACAAGAAAATAAATTCGACATTGGAGTGTGCGCTCTAATAATAAAAGAACCTTCAGGTACATCTGTCAAGATTTTGTAAATCACTTCAGTTCATTTAATCAAGAGCTTCGGAGAATTGACAGAAAATAAATAAGTAACAGAACATACTGCTTGGAAGAAGCTTGTTTGGATCCGATGCATCAAATCTTTCCAGTCCATCGGCCCGGTAAAATGAAAATTGTTGATCTATAACTGTGTGATTATACTTGTTCAATTTCTTGTTCTGTGCTACTTCTTCCCACACACAATGCCGATCATAGTGATTGGATATTGCAAATTCATAACCCTTTCGCCACAAAAAGTACTCCAAGATAAGTAAAGGATCAAGCTGCAGCCGTAATTTGCTATCCAACCAAATTGAATACCTGAAATGAAAATTGAAAGAAATGCAGACCATCAAGTTACTGAACATCTAAGAGAAGAAAATTATACGCGAAACAAACAGTAACTACATAATTAAAACTAAATAACAAAGAAAATCAATAAGAAACCTTTCCAAAGATTTCAGATACACCTGTGTACAGAACACTACATACAAAATAAGTCTGTGTTTCTATTAATCCCCATTGCAATAAGGACTTAAAGGTTGGGGAATTAAAAGAAAAACTAAAATTTAAGTCATTAGTCATATTACAGACTAAGGCAGTCTACAATTTTTGCAGAAACACCTCCAACTTATAAAACATTGGAACACACAGTAGCATTCACAAGGATAATGAAGCCTTAATCCCAAGTATGCTCAAGCCAGTAAATCATTAATTAAAATTTGATACAATACTCCACATAAATCTCTTTCAACATTCAGTCCCATCAAAGATTCATCAAGCAGTAACCTTTTGTACAGTTATAAGGCCCTTTATTGGTAGTAAAAACCGGACACTGACATCTACCCTATGGTCACACTCTTTAGTTTCTCCTTTACTATTCTTTCAAACACAACGATTTGGTGTACATAATAAAAGAATCAAATGTTAGAATCAGCTAAACAAAATTTTACCATCTTATCTTAAAGTGATACATCATCAACACATCTTTCGTGGTGTTTAATGCCACATAGCAGTCACCATAATTTTAAAACACCATTCAAATCATTTCAAAAGAATACCAGCTATGCCTACTCATATCAGTCTCACCTTGCAAAAGGAAAAAGTCGATGAGGCAATAACTTAGGTATTTTGCCCACTCTTCGCATATCATCATAGGGTAGATTCTTCACTACCACCAACTTCCAAAAGCCAATGAAACCCATTCTATCAGGCACATGCCCTTCAGAAGAGAGTGTCCGTATTGTAATTTCATCAGTAAACATAACAAAGCAGACATTCTTCCTCGACAATCGAGTGACCTGAAACCACAATGATTTGGATCAATAAATAAAACATACTCCGTGGCAATTACATCAAGAGTTGATGGCTGTCCCTAAATTTCCAATAGGTCCAATCCAACAACTCAGTCAAAACCAAAACATTCAATGCGAATAAAAAAACGCAATTTTGAGAAAATGAAGTAAATGATTATATCAGCTGGTAATGCTTAAACTATTATCCTTGGGTATACCTAAAATATATTTTGCTCTTTTCCTAAACAACTCACAAAATTGGAGGAGCACTAGAGTATCTATTATTTCCAGTCATGAAGCCAAACATCACATACCCAAGTCTTACAGGGAAACATATTTTCTCCCACTCGTACTGTAAGTTAAGTGTTGCTCAATAAATGTTGAATGCCTTTCAGTGGTTGCAAGCAATTATAGCATTCCAATCAATTTCCAAGACATCTGCTCATATATCCTGTTGAAAAATTCAACATCTCTTTGTTGGCCTGTGATATGAACCACAGGAGAACCACACCACAAAAGCTATCCGTTGTAGTTCGAAAGCTCAAGGCCTTGTAAAACTCACTAAAACTCCACGCTTCCAATGTGGGACTTAGGTCACATACCTTGCAAAATGGATACTGACATTTCACCACTACACATAGCAGCCAGCCACAGTACTCGCGTAGGATGGTAGCGCATTTGCCCCTTGACTAAGTGTCTCCACCATGCTGCTTATTTGCAAGTGAGATCTGGTGAAAAACTCTAATACTGATTGACCAGAACCTTAGGAGAACCACACTACAAAAGCTAGCCATTGTTGTTGAAGGTCTTGCAAGTCTCAAACCAAAACCCATACTTCTAATGTGAAACTCAAGTCTCATACCTTGCAAGTTGCAATTCGATCCTAACCACCCGCTACAGTACCACTTATCACAGAGATACCAACGTAAGCACACTATTAGCATCAGAAGCCCATCCTCAAAAAAATGTATCAGTTCGGGAATTAAGGCACAACCAATTGTGTGAGATAGCATGACCAGAGAACTACTTGGGGAGGAATAGTCCAAACAACAAAACACGGAAGCATATGCTTACAAACCATGTCAAACTCAACACAAAAAATGGTATCCAATTCATACGGAGACTTTCGGGAAGTCTTGTAATCAAAATGCACAACAGATTTATATAAAAATAATAATAGATTATAGATGCCACACAGAGAATAGAGTACTGCCAATTTACTTGAATGAAACTTCGAATAGAGTAACATTTTACTAGAAAACTCATAAGTGATTCTTAACCTCCGAATGCATCTCCAACCCACAAACTGAACTAAAAGATAAAGTAGACCAATTACCGTTTTGGTGGCCGGGATCCTCAAACGATCAGAATTTCCAAATATGCATGAAATCACAGCAATGTGGCACCTGCTAATGTAACTTTCATCATCTTCTGTCAAGTCAAATCCAGTACTTTGGGACCCTTCAGGACCTTTAACAAAACCACAGTTTATTTTCTGATCACGTGCCAAAAATGAACTTTCTCTCTCTTCTAAGTTCTGATGGCCTGCAAATCTGGGAACCCATTGTTCTTCTCCCAGGGGCTTCTCTTCCATCTCTGTGTACTGTAAGTTAAATCTTGCAAATTTTCTGCTTTCTAGGGGTTCTACAAGCTGTGAAGTTGAGTTTAACAATTTCATCTCACAGGATCCTGTTAAATAGGTAACATGTCAACAAGATCTTCTTTCTTATTTTTTTATACTTGTGATAAAAGTGGTGATAGAGAAAATATCATGAACAAAACCACTTCTAGGAATCATAGAAAGTCCAAAGAGGGCTTAAAACAATAAAAAACAAAATCAATTAGATATATGTATATAAAGTTGGAAATATTTATAAACTATATTAATTAGTCAGTAAACAAGTCTTAAATCAATGTTAAGAAAGTCATTTGGTAAATCTTTTAGACTTAGATACATCAGAAAAAACGTGAAAGCAGGAAGCAAAGAAAAAAAAAACATAACATTTTTGAAATATTATCGAGTATTTTTTTAACAAATTATAAACCAACTTGAATGTCCAATTTATCTGTTTTTGAATAAAATATACATGCCCTCCCGACATCAAAATCTTGCAGGAGATATAACATATAATTGAAACTTATATTCTAAACGTAATTTAATCTAGACTTCCGTATCTACATAATCATCTCCTGGTTGATAGACCACAAATCAGAAGCGAATCTTAGAAAAGGATTAATAGGTATTCATATATTTAGTCCTTAAACGATTAGACATGAAAAAAAAAAAAAAACAGAAACATGTATCATACACTAACGTGTTGTACAACATGCATCTTCAATAACGTGTTCCTGTATCTACCACGTATTGGACTCTGACACATTTATAATATTTGTACAACATGTATCATACACTATGCTGAAATGTCAAATTTAAAACCTCTCACACAGCTCCAACACAACATTAATAAAGGCAGACACGATTTCTTCTATAGGTTAGACAAATAATCAACGGACCAACATTGTCAGTAACTCACCAAATGGCATAAAGCAGGAAATCATCAAAAACAGGGGTCATCGCGCTGTCAATTCCTTAGCCAAGTGAAGATATAAATAAAGTAGAAGAACATTTGGGGAAGCCTAATACAAGTTCATTTACAAAATTTGTAACCATTAAACCAAATAATACGTCAAACTTACTATAGCCTACATAAATCCCCCGTGTCCCTGGCTCTTTTCATTAAAGGGGAAATACAATGCAAACCAGGAGGAACCAAGCAACACAAGTAGTGATCTTGAATGTAGACTGCTCCATTTTTAATCAGAGTATTTGGACAATTATTTCAGTTTCAGAATCTAATGATATAAAACTCAATAGGTAGTTTACGATGCTGCCACACTCTAATTCTATGGTTGCACAAACCCAAGTAAAGTATTCACTGGTTTGGAGAAAAATCACTTCCAACTGAAAAGTCCATTGGTTCAGTCAAGGCCAGCGTGAGTTAAATTGTGGTTTGGTTTTACGAGCTTCTGGAAACAAAGCAGAACCCCCAACCCCAGGCGAGTGTGAGTAAATAGCTATTGGTCATTATGATGATAAAAACATGCTTGAGATTCAGAAAGTCCTTATAATTTAATTTGAGAAATTAGGGGGTGAAAAGGCACCACCCTGTAACCAAATGAGTAGCTTAAAAGTTAAAACAACAAGAACACCAGAGTGAAAAGAAACAAAAATGAGAAACAACATATTCAACACGTAAAGGATATCTCAAATTATATTCCCAACACATCCAGACAATAACCCTATAAGAAGCCCTCGAGTTTAGATAGTTCCCCATTTTAGAATAACTGACTGAAAAGGTAAGAATTTTATCCTTTATTCAGAAACTACCAAAAAAACCTGCAACAGAACAGAACTACAATATTTGCCAGCAATTCTATCTTCATGAGCAACAGTAGTATGGGTAACAAATAAATGGTGATACTGAATACAGATGCAAATAACTTTCAGAAGGAGTTCCATACAACAGATATAATTTGGGAGATCTACTAAAAAACAATCAGAAAGAATGAACTTCACCTGAAAACTTACGTCGCCTGCCTTTCTTCTTTGTTTCAGGATGTGATTTTTTAGTTGATTGTCCATTAAAAATACTTGCATGTTTAGAATTTGTTTTTCCATCAAGAGAATTTTTTTTATTCAAGGAAGACGCCCCTTCAATATCCTCAGAAGTAACATCATCATCATTGTTTTCCTCAGCAAGAGAATCATTAGATTCTTTCTGTTTCTGAACTTCATCGTCCAAGCCTAACCCATTTGCATTAGAATGTTCCCCTCTCGTAGTTTTGCTATAGCTAGTGTTTTCCAATTGAGCATCATTGAAATCAAAAAAATCATCATATTCATCATCAATGTCAGTCTCATGCGACAGTTTCCCATCATCTTCAGTGGGGTGTCTCAGATTCTTCAAAGAAGCCTCATATTCTGCTTCATATCTTTTCAACTCATGACGTCCAGCTTCATTATATAAGCCATCGCCTCTCCGCTTTAAGCCATCATGAGAAGACTTGGCATCTTGGTCCTTCTTTACAGCATCATCATCTTCAGCAATTTCATCTCCAGGATCCTTATTTGTCTGCTCCATCATATCCTCATCATAATCACCATCCCTTCTCCTATCATCCTTATCCCAATATCTTGAATCTCGGCCATGTCCTCCAGAACCATGCCCAAAGTCAAGGACTTTCTTCTTCTGTATCCGAGGTACATTTGTAAGAAAATCAGAATCACTCTTTAAATCAACACTATCATCGCCATTGTTACTTATTTCTGCAACAAAGATTGACAATCTTTAAAAGCCAGAAACAAACTAAGCTAAAAAAATAACAAGAACAAAATGAACTCTGATGCTGAAGTAACAATAGATGAAACCAAAAACTCAATCTATTAATTTTCTAAATAACCTAGCCCCAATCAACCAACCGAACAGCCCAAACCAAACATTAACCAAGAAAAACTACCGATTCGAAAACTGTCTCCCATTCAAAAACCAAACAAGAAATCGCACTCAAGTTCATGCAAAACCCACAATGTTCACTCACACGGGTGCTCAAGAACACCAAAATCAACAAAGGCATTGTGATCGAAGAAAGAAAGAAATAAAAGACAAGCAGAACTTCACCGTCTCTAGAAATGTACGAGAACACGAGCACAGTGACAACAAGTCCGAGGAAGAGGAAAACAAGAATTGCCGCCACCGACAGTTGCGTGCCCCTTTCGGATCGCGCCGATCGCCGGGACCGCTGCTGCTTGTGAGCAGCGCCACCGCGAATCCCGACAGCAACGTGATCGCCGGCGCCGTTGCTGTGGTGCAGATCGTGGGGCCCCACTCTCACCCCAAGCCTCTCCATTCCCGATTGCCTCTGCTGAGCCATACCATAACAATGATGAACACACACTGTTTCTCTTTCTCTCTCTACCCAACACCACTTACCCACGTGCTCGTTTTCCTCTAAGATTCAAACTTCCACACTTTGGTGTGATGGGATGGTATAGATTTCAGGTGGGTACGAGGTAAAGAGGAGTGTGAAGCAAGCGATGGAAGACGAAGGTGGATTTTCTGTGTTTTGGAAAAAGAAAAAAACAAATGGGTACCCCAGTTTTCAATTTTTTTTATTAATCTAAAAAAATGGATATGTATGAGAGTAAGCAGAGGTTGAGTAAATAAGAGAGAGAAACGTGGCCGGCGACGGTGTGCCGCCGGATTCTTGGGCGGAAATGGGTTTATTTTTCCCCTGAAATTAAACCAATAAAGCATATAATCTTTTTAATGATTGGGATTCTAGACAGTTTTCTTCTTTTCCATTTGACAGAGAAAAATATCAAATAAGAGTGATTTGATTACTCTACTCTATTAATTATTGATTACCAGTACTGTGTTTTGATATAGTTTTAGAAGATCTGACACAGCATAGCATGGTTTGATCCAGTTTTAGAAGATCTCACATGTTTGAAAAAACAAGTACCATTCACTCACAATGTAAAATGAATGTTACATTTTACAATAGTTGTTTTTAAATCACATTAATGATAATTTATAAATAGATGATAGTGTAAAAAAATTATATTTTTAATATACGGTTATAAACTTCAAATTTTATTTGAATAAAAATGAATTGTAATAAATAATGACAATGAAGAGAGTGAAGGGAAGCATAATTGCATGCCATACGCGTGGCCAGAGGAGCAATATTAACCTAATGCTGTCACGAGTAATGCCATTTATTCTCATTCATAAAATATTCTATTCATTTATTACTAACCAGTTATTTTATTTGTTTAGAAAAAGTCAGTTCCATAAATGTATAATTTGTAGTGTAAAATATTCTCAATTTTTACTCACTTATTCAAAAAATACTTAAACTTATTAAATATTTGGACTTGTACTATTACTAATAATATATAGTTAATCTATTTTCATTGAAAGCTTTGTACTACTGAAGAGTTAAGGACTCAATAAATAAAAAGTTTTCATCAAAGAGCTAGAAATTATATATGACACTTTTGGCAAAAGACGCTTTTGTTTTTTAACTAGTGTTTTGAGAATATCTATTAATATTTTTTAAAAGTTAAAGGACATTTATTTAAGTTTTATTTTTATTTTAATTAAAAGTTATCTTTTTTTTTAATTTATTCTCCGTTTTCAAATATTTTTAAGTGAAACACTGAATATAATTTCCCTCTCTTTATTTTCTACACGAGTATTTAAATTATTAAACAAATAAAAATAATGTAACACTTTTGTAAATAAAAAGTAAAAATATAAATTTCAATAAACGTTTCTATTACAGCTATTGTACTGTTATAATACACTTTTCATTACAGTTTTTCGAAATAATCAGCTATAAATATTTACATTAAGCGTCATTTAAAATTGTTTATCATATATCCATTCCAGGTTTAAAAATATAATTTTTTATATATTACTTTTTTTTTTGTATGGAGTAATTTTTTTTTAACAGGTGCAGTAATTTTATGAGTTTTATCAACCTGAACTAAAAAGAAATCGAGTTGACTTAAGGGATTTAATTAGTTCGGGCCAAATATGGAGTTTGAAAATTTTACATATATAAAAAAAGGCTTAACAAAATTGATTATATAATTAAATTGAAATTTTAAATAAATTTTTAAGACAATATATTTATTTTAAATTATATAATTTAAAGAATGTAATTAGGCTCTTATGATCAATGCATCATAAATTGCAAATATAGAAAGGATATCACTTTTAATAACTGTTCTTTGGTTTAACAATTTCCATATAATATTATTATTATTACACTAAGGGTAATGATAACTATATTTCATAACACAGTAGAAATGTGGACATATAAATGATATGGTATTATATATTATAAAGGAATCCATGACGAAAATAAATAGTTAAAAAAATATTTTGTTTAAGATTGAATAGATATAAAATAATTACATTCGTACGTTATGTTTGGATTTTAGGTGAAACATTTAAATTAATTTTTAGTTTCTATTAAACATTATGATAATATAATTGATACTTCTTTAATCAAGCAAAATTTATCTTAAATTTTAATTAATTTCAAAGTTTTTTTTTTTATTTCGGTTGGATTCAACTTCTAATAGAATTTCAAACACATTATTATTGGTTAGAAAAAAATAGGATAAAAATATACTTTTTTTTCTTATGGAAAAAAACGACATAAAGTCTGGTAATTTTATGTGTGATGAAAATTCTCAGTAGTATTAAATAATTCAACATTTATGACACAAGTCAACATAAATTTTAGTACGTAAGAATGTAGATCTCTATGAACATAATGATAATAATACCCTCCCTTTAAAAACAATTAGTAATTTATAATTTGAACTTAAAACTTCTTATTATATTAAAATAATCTCATACTGGTATATCCCTAAATATTTTGCCATTGCAAGTTTTCATTTTTACTTTTAAATTATTTATTTCTTCTAAGATAGTATATATAAAACATGTTTTAAGTCAATAATGATTAGTTTATAGATAAAATATTGCATCCAGTACCAAAGGTTTTGTGACTACTATTGTTCAACCAAATTTGACAATTATCTCAATAACTAACTATTATATGTTTTAAAGAGATGAAAGTATGTAAAAAAAAATATTCTTGTTTAGTGAAGAATTATACTATCATAAAGTTTATCTGTAATGTAAGATATTCAATCTTAAAATTATATTTTCAAAAAGGTTTAATTGCTTGCAATTTTCTCAACCACCAAAACGTAGAACCTTTGACTCCACAAAAACACTGTTTATCAAAGTGCTGTTGGGTTAGCCAATTAGCGTAGATGCATAAGGGCGTTGATGGAGAGTCTCAAGTTTGCATCTTTGGCGCTGTCTCCTTATCGACGTTCTGGTATATTCAATTTTTCAAACCTTCTCTTTTCTGCTATTGCTTCATTTATTGTCCCTTTCGTTTAAATGGGCAATTCTGGTTCTGTCATCACATTCAAAATCTCAACTCAACACGAGAAATATGAGGAATTTGCTTTTTGGGTGCCCTTGATTTTTGTGACTCTTTTAGAGGTGGACTTTGCTTTAACTTAATGGTGTAGGTGGGAAAGTTGCTTTTGCTTTTCCTGGGTACCCTTTTTTGTTTTTCACCTTCTCTCTCCCATATTGTAATTTGCTACTATTTATTGTAATCAGATGTTTGTGTGTTATATTGCGAGTGCAGGGATGTTAGGGAACCGGTTGAATTCCCCTTTACTTACTATTGATTCTGCAGCACAGTTTTGCTATTGCAAGGTAAAAGCTTTTTTAACATTTTTCTAGTTTTATGATTTATAAAACAGAATTCATGTTTAGGTTTACTTTATAGGCCTTTCCAAAGAAGGACTGAAATCTGTTTTATAAAAAGTTAAGAATCGGTGCTAGTCAGTAAAAAAGTGAGCTACAGTTAGAAAGTTTTGGGGGATTGTCTTGTTTTGTCAGCAGTCAGCAATGAAAATGTAAATAGTAAAGATGTAGGCAAGTGTAGAAGACTATTGTTTGAATTGCGATTAGGACAAAAGTTAGATGGAGTTCCATTAGCACTTTCGGTGTTATTTTTTATCAAAATTGGAGTTTCATATTGATAATCTGCGTGATTAATGAATGTTTACAACAATGGTTAATATAGATTACTGAGAAGAGACTTCAGTCCTGATTTGGAAACCACACTAAAAACTATATGTAAGTTTTGTCGGATTGGTTATTGTGTTTGCTTGCTCTGTGGAAACTGAAGAGAAGTCTGTTGATGGAAAAATGCTTGCACTGAGCTAGTCAAGAGTGTAAAGTTTGCCATCTTTTGGAGAGGACCATGTTAGGCTTTTCACTGTTCATAATCCAAGAAACTGGCCGAATGATGGGTTTTGCAATGTTTTCGGACAGTTTTTTCTTCAAAGAATGGGTACTAGTTTATGCTAATAACTGAAGAGTGAATGCTCTTTTGTCCTAAAAGAGATGCATTCATTTAATCATCATGGGGATTGTGGTATTGAAAAGTATTACCGTGCTAACATGTTTAATTTCTCATAAGCCTTCTAGGATAGAGGTGTATTAGAATGCTTCATGGTTTTGTACTTTTGTTGGTGGAATTGGTCTGAGTTAAAGAAGGCTATGATTTTACCGTATGTATTAACTGCTCCAACTAAGAGAACTGAAAAACCATATTATTTTTGTTTTGAAGGTTGACTTTGATCCTAAAATTACTTTAGTAAAGAACCACGGAATAGAATTGAGTAGAGAATATAAAAAGGAGAGTTTTACAATTTGATTATTGTGACAGGTGGGGATTTCGTTATGGTTGACTTGATACTAAATGCTTGGATTAAAAAGCATATGTTACATTTTTTACTCCCTATACAGCAAGGAACTTTATCTTATAATTTTGCACAATAAGTAATATATGAAGATCCAGAAGTGAAAATTGAAGACTTTGATATGCTGCTAGAGACTAAATTTTAACAACTAAACCAGATCAAAATATTATGGTACAGCTCCAGAAAAGTAAAGTTCACTGTTCCTTCTTCTATGATGTCCTATCCTTATCCTGCTTCTTGAAGAATTATATATCAGGGTTGAAGGACTAATTGTCGAGCTCCTACACATGTACGCTGTATATCTGAACCTTTTCTTAAACTGTACTAAACCCAGGTTCTGACATTTCTCCTTGAGTTACAACGGTGCAGAGGTTTGAATTTAATCATGGGGCTATTTATTCTGTCTTTGTAGTCATCATTATCGCACATAGCTTCTTTTTATTCCATCATTCCTAAAATGCGTATTTGGATCTGCAATGGACAGTTGAAATGCAACATTTAACAAGGATATAAAAGCTGTAAGGCAATCAATATCAGAATCAGAACAGATCCCCGCTCATAATGAGTATAATACCGTTGAGAAGTTATTGTGATATTGTGCTATTATTATAAGATTACATGCTGATATGTAGGAGTGTTTTGAGGGATTTTGTTCTATTGTAAATGTTTATATAATAGAGAATATACATCAGGCTTTGACATATTGGTCAAGCCCTTCTTCTCCTATTATTCTTTCATGGTATC
>Ga0209700_101637_pt1 | contig 46549 bp, 17 predicted proteins | sample SiratroredBW_FD_187528 | JGI IMG/M metagenome (GOLD analysis project Ga0209700, IMG submission 187528) | Root nodule microbial communities of legume samples collected from California, USA - Siratro red BW (SPAdes) (version 2) | ecosystem: Host-associated > Plants > Roots > Nodule | place: USA...
ACCAAATTATTTTTAATGATATCTGGATGGGTTTGCTTAAATGATTCCCAACAGGCTTTTGCTAGATCTCCTAAATAAGTTTCGGCTCTAGCTATCATTTCATTACTATCATTAACCTGAGGTTCATGATGCAATTTATAGTTTCTAATTACAGCAGAGGACCATTGCTCTATGTAATTTGTTAATAATTGGGGATCTATGCTACCTATATTGAGTAATAGGTTTGGCATATTAAATGATGGTTCAATTGGGATTCGTTTCCCTTTTGATTTTATGTTTTCTCCTTTTGAATTATCAAATGGGATAAGTATTGGTTGTCTAGGAGGAAACCCTAAATTATAATTTTCTGTGTGATAATCATATGACTGATTATACACTCCTGAGACGCTTTCATCGTCAGCCATGAATCCTTTATGGGTTTGGATAGAAGCTTCAGATTTGTTATCTAAGTCTTCAAATGACTTAAGTTCTTTTTCAGTTTTATACCATTCTTCCAGATCAATGGTGTCTATTAAATTTTCTATTTCTTCTTTAAAATTACTTTCTGTGTTTTCAGGATCTAATTTTCTTTCTTCATATCCGGAAAACAAATTTTGTCTATATAGAAAATCTTCATTTTCATCATCTGAAGTTTCATCGTCTTCTATTATTTTATTCATAAAAGCTGATGAGTTTCTATGGGGTTGTGTTTCTTCTTCTTCATCAGTTTGTGAATTATTTGTATTTTCGTAATCCGTAAATCTAATAGAAAGGGATCGCCTTCTATTGTTTAGGATGGCAGTTTGAGCAGTAGTGACTACTGGATTTGTGGATAAGGTGTTTATGTGAGTTTGCCACTCATGTCCTTGGTTTCTAGAGGAATTAAAGGCTTCAGGGGGTAAAAAGCGAATTCCATTAGATTCTAAGGAAGTCATTATAGGGTTAGTGTTTATCCTATATCTTGGAGATATGTGGTCACTAATTCTCCCTATAAAAGTGATATCCAGGTGAAGGTTGTTTCCTACAAAGTTTTTACCGAAACCTTGTGTTTGTACCTCAAGATATATATTGTTAATAAAATCTTGATAATTGGATTGTTATATTTTTTACTTGTAAATTATTTTTCAAAATTTCTCCAGACATTATTCTTGTCCTAATAGTTTTATCACTTTGGACAATATTTTGTTCTGGGGTTATGGATTTACAAATAATTGTTTGTGTACAACCTGTGTCAACTAGGGCTTGTACTATTTTTTCTGTTTTTCCACAATTGTTTACTTTTGGGAAAGTTAGTTTTACCATGTAAAAAAATTATCCTACCCGTAATAACTTTGTACAAGAGAATAGAAAATATATTAGTATCTTGAGTAAGAAGGGAACACTTCGTAAGATATTGTTACGTGTATTTATATGTTTTTGGACTTTTTGAAAAATCAGCTTAAGATAAAAGATTATTAGATTTGCTAGCATCTCATAAGATATTTTGATATTATTGATGATTTGTTACTAATTGATTAATTAATAGTTGGATAACTTCATAATGGGTAAACACATACTTTTCAAGCTTAGAATATGAATAGTAGTTTTAGGAAAGTGATGATTAATTGTCTCTTCTTGATAAAAAAAACAAATCAATGTGTCAATTTATTGTATTGATTTAATCAAAATTATACTTTTTGTAGTTTTTGTGAAGAAATCTAAAATAGAACCTTTTAACTTAACATTTTTATTTGACTTTATATAGACTATAATTTTTGTTCAATTGGTTTATGTTAAAACTTTTTTTCAATTTTGGCCAGACATCCCATCCAACTTTATCAGCGATATTTTTAATTAATTTATTCTTTTGGCCATTTACTAATTTCAAATATTTTTTATTAGATGTTTAGTTATTTATTTTTAAACAACTTTATGATATGATATTCAGTCATTTATTCTAAATGACTTTGGTTGTACACCAAATATTTTTATTCCATTTTTAATCATTTATTTTAAACAACTTAGTTGAATGCATCAAATATTTTTGATTTTATGTTTTAGTCATATATTTTGAATAGCTTAATTATATATAAAAAAATTAATTCAAAGTTTTGTTAATTATATACATCAAATAACTTAAATAACTTTGATCTAATGTTTTAATTCTTTACTTTAAATTACTTAACTATACATTGAATAACTTTGATAAGATATTTTAATTGTTTATTTTGAACAAAATAATTGTGGACATCCATAATTTTGATATGAGGTTTTAATTATTTTCATTAAATAATTTACTTAAATATATTTATTAAATGTTATTGATACCATGTTTTAACTATTTGGATAGCATAAAGTTGAAGGGACAGCTATTTTTATAAAATTTGTAATTGATTGTAAGAATGTGTCTTATTAAAACTCACCTTAAGGATAAAAACAAAGTAAAAAGAAAAAAAGTACGTTTTCCCTTTGCAACAATTTGAATAAACTATTATGTATAAATTGTGTGGCTATTATGTATAAATTGTGGCGTGTTGCTCGTGCATCTTTTAGAGTAAAGGACATTTGCAACAAAAATTTGCTTCTCTGATCATAAAAGCAATATTATCTTCATCTAGGTGGGTTAGTTTCTAATTTAATAAGCATTGAGCCCTACCCAACTCATAATTGATTGTGTTGTCAATGAGTCCATATATATCCATTAATTAACATTAACATTTGTCTTTATTACATGTTTTATTCAAATTTGTATAATTAGTATATATTCTCCATTTTTTTTGTTGATTTTTTAACCATAACCACATTTCCAACTAATGTGGCATATTTAATCTCTTTTATCAAGTTAATTTTGAGTAACTGGTTGACATTACAATTAAGATGATTTTTTTCTAAACAAAATCATATAAGGCATAAGTATTTACTAAAATAGAAAAGCTATTTAGACACTAATTTTAGTAGCCAAATAAAATGATTATTAATTATGACAAAAATAACTACAAAATTAAATTTTGATTATTAAATAACTATAAAATAAAAATAATGATTGAATTTAATAATCAATTAAATTAAGATAATTAATTTTTAACATTAACTAATTAGTAAATCCTTCTTCTTTTCCTTAAAATCTTAAACTTATTTAAAATTGCATGTTATAAAATTTGTCCTACACAAAAATTAGAACTTTTGATACTAACTATTTATAAAACATTTTAACAAATTGTCTATCACGTTAAAAATTTGCATTTTTTTTTTCACTTCATTTTTAACTTTTTCTTTTTATATATTTAACTTATTTTTCACATATAACTTTGATTTTATCAAGGAACTTCATTCCTATATGAGAAATAAATACTATTATTATTATATAATTAAACATATATTAACGGATAAAAACATTATACAAATTATTAATAAACTTCTAATATTACCATGTATGTACAAAGTTTTAAACATTTGGTAATTAAACTAAGATAGAATAAAATAAAAAATCAATAAATTTATTATCATCTTACAAAAAATGTTATAATGTATATTAATTACTTAATTAATATTTAAATTACTTGTGAATTATGCTTGGTTGGTGGATAAAGATTTGTTGAGGAAGTGAATGGGTTCTGACTTTACGTTGGTGGTATCCAATACTCATTTATTCTGTACACTATTATATCATACCTACCCCTTTTCTATATAACCCCAACTAGGCTACACTCGCATAACTCACTTTCTTCAGTATCTCCTTTTCTGCCATGGCTTCCAACCCTAGCGAAGTAGCCATGGATTTATCACCCTTTCTCAAAATCTTCAAAGATGGTACCATCGAGAGAGTTACCGGGAACGACGTCGTTCCGCCGTCCCTCGATCCTGCTACAAATGTCGTATCGAAGGACGTGGTAATCTCCAAAGACGACGACGTATCAGCCAGGATCTTCGTTCCCCAACTAAGCGATCAAAGCCAAAAGCTCCCCCTCCTCGTCTACTTCCACGGTGGGGGGTTCTGCATAGAAACACCGTACTCTCCTCCGTACCATAAATTCCTCAACACAGTTGTTTCCAAGGCCCACATCGTTGCTGTGTCTGTTCACTACAGAAGAGCCCCGGAACACCCCGTTCCCATCCCCCACCAAGATTCCTGGACTGCGCTCCAATGGGTGGCGACCCATTTGAACGGAAACGGCCCTGAGGAGTCCCTCAACCGCCACGCTGATTTCGGGAAGGTGTTTTTCGCTGGGGACAGTGCCGGAGCAAACATCGCACACCACATGGCTCTACGGGTCGGGATCCACGGGCTTCCGGGTATCAACCTCCAAGGGATTGTGCTGATTCATCCTTACTTTTGGGGCGTGGAGCGAGTTGGTTCTGAGACCCAAAAGCCCGACCATGTTTCCATGGTGGAAAATTTGTGGAGGTTTACTTGCCCAACCTCGTCAGGATCCGACGACCCGTTGTTGAACCCGGCTAAGGATCCGAATCTGGGGAAGCTGGCCGCCAAAAGAGTGCTGGTTTGCGTTGCTGAGAAGGATTTGCTGAAGGATAGGGGCTGGTTTTACAAGGAGTTGTTGGAGAAGAGTGAGTGGGAAGGTGTTGCAGAGGTGATGGAGGCGAACGGAGAAGATCACGTCTTTCATTTGTTCAATCCAGATTGTGACAGCGCTGTCTCCTTGCTCAATCAAATTGTTTCTTTCATAAACCACTCTTAATTAAGGTTGCAGTTGTGTCTGCAAAACTTCTGAATTTCCAGCCAAACTTGTTGGCAGCTTTGGTTGACTCGCAGTTACCAGAATTTGTCACTTTTCCATTTTGTTTTATGTAATGGCTACCGTATTTTCATATGCTTAATTAAAAACTCTTCTCCTGCATACAAAAAATTGATTAAACCATGTTAGATCTGGATATTTATATACTAAATAAATTAATAGATTAGCAACATTTCCCACTCTTATTTTTTTATTTTCAAATACATATATTATTATTATTTTTGTAATACTTTTTATTTATGGTTTATTATTGAAACCTTCATTATCATTTCCTAGAAAATGACGTATTATTTCAAATATTAATAATATAAATTATGCTTGATGGTTGAAAATAGTGTCATTAAGGATAAGACTAACGATGCTTTGACATTTACAGTGACATTTGACATCCACGACGTGTGAAAAGAATATTATTTTATTAGATTGTGAGGTCATGTGTTTTCATCTAGAAGCTTGTCCTCCAACTTGATTTTTTATTTATTTTTTCTGCTTTCTTCATTATAGCATTTTTTAAGAGAGTATTTATGGTCTCACTTCGTCTTTTGTCTTCCTTTTCTAGTCTTTTATCATCTGTGCTCGTTTGATGCTTGTCCTCTTTTTGTTGTGATGAGTAGTTCTATAAGTCTTTCTTTTTCCTACAAATATTGACTTTCGTTTTCTTAATACATAACGAAACTGTGTTGAAGACCAAAATAAATAGAAAAAAAAGCTAGACTATCAAGAGATTTAATAAAATGTTTTTTTTTCACATATCAAAATATTATTATTTTAAATATAATTATCACTTAAATTATTTAGTTATGTAAATATTTTTGAAATAAAATTATTAATCAAAATTAATTAACTTAAGTATTGATATTTATCTTTACTTTATTTGTGATTGAATGGAGGTATTAAGGGGAGGAAGTGAATATATTTATCGAATTTAATATAATTTAATTTAATTGGGTTAGATTGTGGGTATTATTTTTAATAACCTGGTCCAACCCAATTATAAATACGTTGAATTAAGGATTATTTTAAAAATAAAAATTTAAACACATAAAAGAAATAATATTTATATAGTAAAATATAAAATTACTTTTTCTAATATAATTATTAAATAAATTATATTTTTATTATATATTTATTAGATAGTATGATTTATCAAATTCAATATTAAAAAATGTTATCAAATTCAATTCTAATTTGATGAATTAAAATTCAATTTACAAAAATATAATTTGGTTAAGTAATACTAATAATTACGTTTATTGAGATCATTTTAGTTGTTATTTTCTTATTTTCTCTTTTAGTTATTACAATCCCTTAACAAGTATGTGATTGTGCAAACTATTTAACTATTTTTTATATTTTAAAAAATTCAACGAAATGGAGTGTTAGTAATATAAATTAAAAGAATAAAGCATCAAAAACCAGTTCTGTAAAAATTTTGTCACATAATTAAGTTCACTAATAATATCAATTTCTGCTTTCTTATTGAATGATAAATCTCTATCTTTCTCCTTCTATATAACATAATAAAAGGAAAATGATGTGGCATCGATGCACTGATTCAATACCAATACGTGCACACATACACCACTCCCACATCATTATGTGGCATCGATGCATTGATAAAAGGAAAATGTTGCACATTATAATAATTGTAATACGTGGTAAAGAGTAGAAAAGTAATTGAATTTGAGATTCGAATGTTGAAAGGGTTTGGGCACACAAGAAAATGATGAGATCGTGAAACCCTGTAGTAGAAGCTTCAACGGTAAGAAAAATTGCTAGTGGTTCTCAAAGTTGTTGTCGTTGCTGTCTAAGTATGCAGAGAAATTAGAATTGAATGATGGTGGCAATGTGGAAGGAAGTGTGGATGAGATACGGCATGTGAGCATTGGTAAGCGGAAGCATCGCCGAAGGGTCAAACGAAGGGTGACCCGATCATCAGAGTTGTCGTTGGAGAAAAAACGTTAAAATATTTTTTTACAATTGCCTTATTGGTGAAATAATGGTCTTTTACATCAGTTTTGGAAGACATTTTATGTCGGTTATGGATATAGACAACGTAGAAAGTCTTAGACATATAACATCGATTATATAATCAACACAATATATACGTAACTATATCGGTTGAAAATAGAAACCGACATCATATACCCAACTAAAATAACTAAATTACAACGTAAGAGGTGGATATTACGTCAGTTGGAGCTACAACTGACATAATAAATGACTTTTTATATCGATTGGAGCTACAACTAACATAATAAAGGATTTTTTACATCATTTGTAAACCGACGTAAAAAGTCATTCTTTTAAAAAAAAATAATGAGTTGATAAATCTCTAATCGATACAAGAAAAAAAACATCACAAAAAATTTTAGAAGTAACAAAAAAAAAAGTTGCAATCTAAAAAAATAGGTAAGAAGTAAAAAAAAAAAAAAACCTAAACGATGGAATTTTGGAATTTTCAGAGACCCAACTGCCTTTGGCAATGAATTCGTTACCCTACTTCGAGTAACTTTCATTTTTGGAGCGTCTCAATCCGAGCTCTCTCTCAAAAGTTATGACCGCTTGAAGTTTTTTCGTCCTAAATTTTTGAAATCCTAAATCTACGATAAACCTATACAATGTAAGAACTCTATCATCAAATATATACTAAATCAAGATGCTGATAAAAAATTTGGGTCAAAAATAAATTTCTAACTATTTTTAATGAATTTTACAAAATTGTTAATCTCTTGCAAAGAGAAGAAATGGGTGTCGAACCAAGCATTCAACTGAGACAACTAAGAAGCTTGCGCACACCAAACGAACATGGAAGAAGCCGAAAATGGAGCCAAACGAATCCTAGCAAGAACAACAAAGATGCAAATGAAAACCAGTGAGAAGCGAGAGCAGCACCACGCGAAATACAAATGAAAACTAGTGAGAATAAAAGCGGCACCACGCAAAGGCTGAGAGGAGAAGGCAACGAGGCTAAGGAGAAGGTGAAAGAGAAGAAAACACAAGAGAAAAATGTAAGCATAAGAGAAAAATAATACCCAAGAGTTGATATCTCTCTTGAAATCCCTAATTTTATCTCGATGGACATACTACGTCGGTTGGAAGCTCCCAACCGACTAGTATCTGACCAATTTTGACCAAATTTTCTTTAAAATTCACTCGTGCACCAAGAGAAGGATATTATGTTGGTTGGAAAGTCCCAACTGACATAATATGGGCTACATACTATGTCGGTTAGCACCTCTCAAGCGACATAGTATATTCAGTGCAATTACAAAATTTTTAATTTTTGAACTTTTACCTTTTTCAGTCTTTTCTACGTCGGTTATGAATGATAACCGACATAGAATATGGTATATTACGTAGGGTTTGAGTTAACCGATGTAATATCTCTTCAAATATTTACAAAAATATCACCATATTTTTGTTTACATCGATTCTGTTTTAGTCGACGTATTATCCTAACATAGAATGCATTTTTTGTACTAGTGTCTTCTCCTTTCTCCGAGGATTTTACTTTTGTTCTATAAGATGTTTCTAGTAGCAAGTTCAAATGTTGTGGATTGTTTTTAATATTAGCTTACATGTTATTGCTTTTGTTGTATAACTTTTTCTCTAAATTTTTGTTATATATATATATATATATATATATATATATATATATATATATATATATATATATATATATATATATATAAGGGAAATGTCAACCCCTAAGGGAAATGGAGGATTAAGTGAATGACAAGAAGATGATGAGTTTTTTTACAAAATTGGTGCATATTTTTCTGTAATATACATATTTGGGTAAATTTTTTAAAAATTACGAAAGTGGGTGTAGTCAGTTGAGGGATAACTTTTGTTTGGCAGCATTTTTTTCTGTCGTATTAGAAATCGTGCGAGAAAGGCCGATTTTTTTTTTATTGAAGTCGTGCTAGATAGTACAACTTCAGTGTAGTGATTTTTTTTATTTTGTGACTTTTTTTTAACGTTGTTATTTTTTTCTGCAACCGTCATCGTGCTCGGTAGCACGACTTTAGTGGGATTTTTTTTTATTTTGTCTAGTTTTTTTGGACGTAGTTAATTTCTTTTTTCTTCACACGTAATTGTTGTAGATGGCAGGACTTTAATAGTGTTTTTTTTTTTCTTGTGACTGCTTTTTCCCTATAACTATAGTAGTGCTTTAAGTTGGTGAAGAAGATGAAGACTACAAGCCCACTACAAGCCCACTTCTGATGACAAACAACATTCTAGACCTAGTTTCTCACGTCATATTCAATGTGATTTATTTGAACGCATGTCTTTTGTTTCAAAGGAGGCAACTATGATGAACGTTAAGCAATACCATATTGAGCAGGGGTATACATTTGTTGTTGTTGAATCTAAGTCTGACCGATATGTAGCAAAGTGCACTAATTATGGTAATGGTTGTCAATGGAGGATTAGAGTTGCTTTCAGCAAAGTCCAACAATATTTGGACATTAAAAAGATTGAAACACCTCACACATGTTTCTCAACCATTATCTCTCAAGATCACCATAATCTAGATTATTTTTGTATTTGTCTTTTGTTGATCAAGAGTATATAAGACATACACTACAAGAAAAAAAGTTATTTAGAGACCACTTTTTAGCTACCAAATAAAATAGTTGCTAATTGTGACAAAAATATTTATCAAATTATATTTTGGTTGCTAAATAACTACAAAATAGAAGTAATGATTGAATTTAGTGACCAATTAGTCAAGATAATTGGTATCTAACATTAGCTACCAAGATTTTAGTGACCTATACCATTAGATTCTAAATTAGTCTCTAAATTAATTAGATACCAATTTAGAATATAATGACATAGGTCACTAAAACTTTGGTAGCTAATGTTAGATACTAATTATCTTAACTTAATTGGTCACTAAAATTTAATTTTATAGTTATTTAGCAACCAAAATTTAATTTGATGACTATGTTGGTCACAATTAACAACCATTTCATTTGGTAGCTAAAAATTGGTCTCTAAATAATTTTTTTTGTAGTGATATATCCTTTTATATCGAAAAGATTTGAGAGAGTGAATATTCTCTTGGTATCAATATTTGTTTTGATTTATATCCTCTTAAAGGTGTTCAAGACTTGATCATTTTTTAATAACCTTTTGAAGTTAATAGAAATAACTATTCTATAGTTGAATAGTTGAGACTAAATATAAGAACTTTTTTATCAGAACCATTATAATATTTCTTGTGAAATCTTTCTCCGCTTATCTTCTTTCACTTTTGCTACAATTCAATCTTGTATCAATCCTACTTCCAATATAATTGCATTCAATTTTGCAATCTTAAAAGAGTTTTAAAAGAACTTCAAGAAATTAGAATTTTTTCATAAAAAGATTTAAAAATCAATTAACCCTCCCCTCTTGGTTTAAACAAGCCATTCATTATTTTCTAATAATAAGTGCTTATGTATAAGTTGTTTCTACTTCTATAATGAAAAATAAAATAGGGTCAAACAATTTTAATGTAATTTGCAAGTTGTTTTTATAAGTTAGTCGAAGACATTATAGTTGAAATAAAGTGAGAATAACTTATAGACATGTCGTAAGCTATGTTCATAAGTTTGCACTTATGTCTGATCATCAACAACGCTTATCAAATGAATTGAAAAATTTGCATGGTACATTATCATCTGTCAAACAAAGCACTTGCATGTTGCATGATTTGCCCTTTCTACACAACATATGTCAGATGTAGCTTCTTCATGTTTCTTACTTTGTTAGATTAAGTACTTGGTCAAAATCACAGGACTGTTGTAATTTTGCTCTAACAAATATTATAGACTATCCTTTGACACTTTTAGAATATTCTATAATTTCTAAAGTTTACAAACTATCTGACTTCTTTATTTCTTCTCCAACTCTTTTTAGTCCTTCTTGCAAATTTCTCTTGAAACTTCATTTTTCTTTTCCTTTCTTTGTTATGTTTATTGTATTTATTTTTGAAGTTTTTCTCCTTCATTAGATCCTTCTTCAATCTTATTTACAGCACTACGATACCATGATCATACTATGTTTTATGATTTAAAAGGCTCTAATCATATATTTTGTTTAATATGTGATTTAAAAGGCTCTAATCCTATTTACGATATATACTTGATAAGATGAACATTCTTAATAACCAAGACACAATATACACAAGATTATACACAACCTCACAAGCTCAAATCCTCAAAGACATTACTTTCTTTGAAGCTTTGAGAAGACAAGCCACATCTAGCAAAGTGCTAGACAAAAAGGTCACATAATGCAATTGATATGAAGATTAGATGAGTCTCAAAAGTGTAAGACAAAAAGGTCACAAAATGCAATTGTTATGAAGACCATACAAGTGTCAAAGTGTTAGACAAAAGCTTAACAAGATACATATGCTACAAGATCATACGAGTCTTACATAAGTGCTATACCAAGTTTAAGATCAAGATGCAAGATAAGTAAACTAGACACGATTTAGAACTGCTCAACATAAAATACATTATTGTCATGTAGAACTGTTTAATAGCTACTAAGTTGAGTACGAAAGCTTCTCAAGAAAGTATTTAACACAAAGTACCATCATAAATGTGTTTTCTCAATATGGTATTGTAAGAAAAGACAACAAAAAAAAAGTATGTTCACACCCCTTCAATGGTCATTTATAGACATATATAAAAAGAAGCGTTTTCATAAAGAAAAAAATATAAGTCATATTAAAGAGTGATACATACAATTCGTCTTCGAGATTTCATCTTTTGTGAAATTAGATTTCTGATACAAGAAACACATATATAATCTTTTTTTTATAACAAATATTCTATTTCAAACAATTTCTTTTATATATTCTAAAGGAAACTTTGTATATTTAGCTTGAAAATTAATTCTTTAACCGTATTTGATAAATTGTTCTAAAAAAATTTAAATATTTTTTAACTTTCTTCGAACTCTATAATTCTAGAACTAACTTATTTTCCTCAATCTCCTTTTTAAACTAAGTCTCATTTTAACAAACACAAATGCATTTATACAATATTCCCATTAGAACCATGATAACAAACATCACAAACTCTTTTATTCATACCAAATCGTACATCTCCTTTTGTATATAATTAGAAACATGTCTTAAATTTAAGTGTCATAGGGATTTCAAATTTTTTTTGCAATATATATAATTTAAACGTGATCATGATCATGATCATGTAGCGAGTTAAAGTAATGATGGTCAGTTACCAATTTGCTAAACCAACCATCTTTGTGAATCCTGAATGTAGCAAAACATATTGATAAATATAGAAGAAATACTTTCAAATTATGTTATATGATTAACATGAAAATCAAATTAAAAGGGAATTCAGATATACAGAGAAATCTCTTTAGTACTGTATTTATTATTCTTCTTAATTTATATATAAAGTATTTGATAAGAAGGAAACAATATAAAAAAAATAAAAATTTATATCGGTTTGAGTAACAAAAGAACTGATAACTAAACTTTGGCAGTGGAAGATAAAATCGACTGAGTAGTTTGCTTATGCTATTCATACAATTTGGTGCAACACATCCTTTTTGATAAATTAAACTCCGAACAATATAATAAATAAGAGTTAAATACTATTTTCAGTGACAATTACCTCAAATACTTAATATCTTAGTTTAGTGATCTCTATAAAGTATACCATTCACATGAAATTTTCTATAATATTATTTTGTACTTTTTTTAAATACATGTTTCTTTCTTTTTATATTTATCTCCATATTATTCATACATAAAATCCTGTAAATAATTAACACACATTTATCTCCTTTTTATTTGGCATATAAAATAAAATTCTGTTCCCATTAAGGGACAATTATTTTCCTTCACCCTTTTATACATAGGTGAGAAAGAATTGATTTGTGAGTGTTAATCCATTAAACCACAATATGATAAGGTGGTGCAGCTTGTGTGGATACCAAGCACTACCACTGAAATATCTTCACGTCCCAACAAAACCAAACTTCCAATCAGTTGGGAAATTGATTAGCTATTCTTTCCTTCCACCACTTCCTCCTAAAGAATGTAATCTTCCATTTTCTTCACACAAAATAAAACCTTTACACTCATCTACCACCATGGATAATTCAGCCTCCACAGACAGTGAAGTAGCCTATGATATCCCTCCCATCCTCAAAGTCTACAAAAACGGTCGCGTAGAGAGGCTAGAGGGTGTCAAGGTTGTTCCTCCGGGGCTTCATCCTGAAACCAACGTAGAATCCAAAGACGTCGTAATCTCCGAAGAACATGGCATATCCGCTAGGCTTTTCATTCCCAAAACCACTTACCCTCCGCCCCAAAAGCTCCCTCTCCTTCTTTACTTCCACGGCGGCGCCTTCATAATCGAAACACCGTTTTCCCCCAACTACCATAACCTCCTCAACAACGTTGTTTCAGAGGCTAACGTGATAGGCGTCTCTGTCCACTACAGGAGAGCACCGGAGCACCCGGTTCCCGTTGCCCACGAAGACTCCTGGGCTGCTCTCAAATGGGTCGCTTCCCATGCTGGTGGAAACGGCCCTGAGGAGTGGCTGAAGGAGCACGCAGATTTCGGGAAAGTGTTCTTCGCCGGTGACAGTGCCGGCGCCAACATCGCAAGCTATTTGGGCATTCGGGTTGGAACGGAAGGGCTACCTGGGGTGAAGGTTGCAGGGATTGTTTTGGTGCATCCTTACTTTTGGGGAGAGGAACCGCTTGAGTGTGAGGCGAAGCGGGCGGAAGACGCTGCGAAGGTGCAACAGTTGTGGCGTTTTTCATGCCCAAATACGAGTGGATCCGACGACCCGATTATCAACCCGAGTAAGGATCCGAATCTGGGGAAGCTTGGTTGTAGCAGGGTGCTTGTTTGTGTGGCTGAGAAGGATTTGCTGAAGGACAGGGGTTGGTACTACAAAGAATTGCTCGATAAGAGTTCGTGGTCTGGAGTTGTGGAGGTGTTGGAGACAAAGGACGAGAATCATGTGTTTCATCTGTTTAATCCGAGTTGTGAGAATGCTAAGCTTCTGCTTTACCAAATTGTTTCCTTTATTAAACAGGATTGAACGTTGTTATGTGTGTTTTAGTTATCCTTTTTAGTTCTCACTGTAACAAGTTTCACTTCTATTTCCCTGTTGGATATTTGATCCATTTGTGTTGCTACCATGAAGAGAGATCAATTAAGCCATGGAACATGATAAAGAAGAAATGAATATGGGAAAAAGCTAAAAGCTTTTGGGATTGGCAGGCCAAAGATTTAAGTAATTTATGATTAAATAAATTTTCAATTCTATCAATATTATTTTAATGTGATTGGTAATATGATGACGTCTTTGGATTTTATATGATATGTATTTATTAGAACTAACTAGTCTCTTAGAAGAACGCTATTATTGATTGTTTATGTTATGTATTCGAGAGTTGCCATCCCCAATAACCAAGCACTCCCTTATATCACATACCAAAAATCTGCTTCTTCATTGATGTTTTGCTGTCTGCCCGAGGTGCACCAAGGCTTGTTGCAAGGGAGTTGTGAACCTGAAACATGCGCATATGAGAAAGACTAAGTATCACTGTTAGTACTGTCAGTACGTGATATTCCACTTCAGATAACCATTCGACTGAAAAAATCATGCATCACAACCTAGTCAGTATTCTTCCTCCTCATCCAAATGAGTATTCAGCGCTATATCACATTCTAAAATCCAGAATACAAGAAGTTTAGAAGTGTATGGTTTATTTAGTTTGTTTTTAAGTAAGGGTATAACAATCAATTTGTTGTGTTTATAAAGGTGTGGGAAGAAAACATGGAGGTGTCGAAAGAAGCCGTCCACTAACATGCACCCACTTACACTGCTTACTGTACACCTTCCAACAATACCGAAATTTTCTTCTTGTACTTCTATAATATCAGCCTGCACCTTCATACCATATATGAAAATACAAAATTATCTTTAAATAAAATTTAAAACCACCGTTCGCCTCTTTCGCCTCCAATTGCGTCTTAATCTTTTTGCTAACGGCTTCCGAATTCTATACTCTGGAAGTCATTTAATCAAATTTTACTTTTTTTTTTTTAGATTGTAGAATCAGGAAGCTTTTAAATTTTACAAAAACATGAAGAAAGATGTGGGTCGTAGTAAAGTAGAAGTATTAAGATGAATCTGTGGTGTTTGAATCCGTTGTCAAGGTATTAACTTAATGTATAAAGAAATTAAAGTCAGAAACAATGAAGGAATGTGAATCAAGATAGATTGGTGGAGAATGAGAAAAAAATAATGAAAACCAAAAGGTTCAAGGACAAACTTCTTTTTGTCTTTTAATTATCCAAAACTACATTAATTATTAATTAATACACAAAGAAACTAAACGAGTAACAATGTGGAATACATGAGTCAGAATAGGTTGGTGGAGGATGAAGAAAAGATAATGAATGAAAAAATAAAAAACCTAATAAATTTAAAAGAGAAATTTCTTTGTGTCTCCATAGTCAAAACTAAATTAATTATTAATTAATATACAAAGAAATTAAAGCTAGGCAATAATCAAAGGTTGGTGAAGAATGGAGGAAAAAGCCAAGAAGAATGTGAGTCAGAATATGGTGGTAGATTCATAATAACAAATCTCTAATTTTACAAGTAGTGTGCTATTCTGATTTATCTATGTTATTGGAGGTGTGGGGTATCAGGAAGTGAAAACTAATTTCAAATGACTTTTCGGATTCTACAATCCAAATGTCTTAATCTTTAGTAAAGGACGTTTTTGTCTTTTACATAAGGTAAGTTTTGTAATTAAAGAAAGTAGTAAAGGAAGTTTTTGTCTTTTCACTAAGGTAAGTTTTGTAATTAAAGAAAGTATGGAGGTGCATGTTGATATTATGGAGATGCAGGAAGAAGCGCTCAACCATGCATATCCAATAGGTTGACCCACTACCCAAATTAATTTGACGATTCTTTCTATACCCTCAATACTCTCGTCTCTACTTTTAAAAATGTCAAAATTATCTCTATGAAATGACCAAAAAGATCTTCTGTGTTTAGAAATAGAAGATTTTCTGAACTGGATGCCCAACGTTCGTTTCTTTTTTTTTTAAATATAAATAAGATGTTTTCCATCCGGTTTATAATTTTCTTCTAAAATGTAAATTAGATATAGAGTATCCGGTTCATATGAAGTTCATCTTCTCTAATGCAGATTTATTGTCAACCACAACCAAATCATCAAATTAACTATTTTAATCATTACCACTCATAAATTGCTAATAAAAAAAAATTCTTACCTTTGATTTGTTTGAAGCTTTAATTCAGATTGAAACAAATACGCAGCTTCTTCAGCTTCTCCTCCCATATCTGCAATGCGGATATTGCAGACTCTCACCCACACACACGTACAGATAGCTTTTGATGGTCAAGGTGAAAAACAGATACAATGACTAAACTGGATGCTATAGTGAAGCAGTAAATTGAATGTAAGCAAAGAAAAAATGAAACGACTGAATGCTATAGTGAAATAGTAAATTGGATGCAAGTAAAGAAAGAATGAAGCTGATAAAGCGTGGATAAAAATGATTAAGGAGATGAATGGAGATAGATGATATTTTAATCTTTTACTGCTTATTAAGGACATATTTAATTTTCCGGAGGTGCAGGATGAAAGTATCCGGTGGAGGAAGAATTCGTCCGTTAATTTACATGTCCCAGGTCCAACTTCTAGCCTAAGAATGTTTGCGGTGCAATTTGGTTTAATTTATTGTTAAAATTACATCCAAATCATACATAAAAAATATAAACTATTTAATTTGAAAGAAAAAATCTGAACCAAATAAAACCTATAATTTTGTTTGAATCAGTTTTTGCGATTTTTAATTATATTTTTTTCTTGTATTAAAGATTTACTATTTCTTTTCATATTTCGAACTAAAACATGCTAATAAAAAATGTTACTCAAAATTCAATAAATATTTTAAATAACAAATTAATAAAATCAAAAGACTCAATATTTAATATTATTAAAAATTAAAATCATATATTTCTCTGCAGTTTAACACCAACAAATACGAAATAAAAATTTAAGATAAATTTTAAGCACACAAAAATACAACATGTCAATATGATAAATTTGATCAATTAAAAAAAATAAAAAAAATTATATCAACTATCATATTAATTGTGAAATGTCTATATAGTTGTGACCTATAAAATATAAAACTTTATTAATTAAATTTTAATTGTAATATTTTCTTTCATTTGTTTTTACAAAAGAAACATATCTTTTTTAAGAAATTCTCTTACCGTAAAAGAGATTAATTTCAAGTGTAATAAATAATCATACTTAATATCAGGGGTTCGTTGTGAGATTGGACCAAATTCTAAAAAGATATAAAATATAATAAAAATTAGTTTGCAAAAGATAACCAATATAATGCTAATAATAATATATTGAAGATATATAATTCTTAGAAAAAAATTTTAAAAAATCTATTAATTTTAGTTTTATTTATTATCGTTACATTTTCAATTTTTTTAAACAACTCTATTCTAGCAAACTAATTTTGAATAAACCTTTCCGCGCACCACATCCTAGACCAACCCAATTACAGCATGATATGATGACCCCAACACTCTCGATCACTATGTCTTCCCACACCTCCATACTTTCTTCCTACACCCCATAAGCAAAGCAAATTATCATTTCACTCTCTTATTTTCTTCATCTTTTCAATATATCCTTCTCACGTTTTCATATTTAAAATTGTATAATCCATAATACAAAAAAGAAATTGTATTCTAGATTATATAATTCGAAATACAAAAAATTGTATTTTAGATTATATAATCCAAAATATTTTTTATTTTGGATTGTGTAATCCGAAATATATATAATTCAAAATACAAATTTTTGTATTACAGATTATAAAATATGGAATACAAATTTTAAAAGGTTATTTTGGTAATTTTAGAATTATAGAGGTCCAGGAAGAAATGAATGGAGGTGAGGAAGAAGTCGTCCACTCCTATAATCAAACCATCTCATTAAATTCTCGCGACTTCTTCTTACACCTCCCTACTTTGGTTTGTCTCATTTCGTTGTCCGCTCATGTGTTGTGCTCCTACTGAAAGTATGTATAGAGGTATTGCCATTGAGGGAATGGGTAGAGGTGGGGCTGATAATTTTTTGGATTTGTGGACTATTTTGGATTCTAGAATTTAGACCATTTTTTCTAAAAAAACATTTCAAAATACACAATCCAAAAGGTAATTCTAGACCTGGAAATAGCTTCTAGATTGTGCATTATGGAATGTGTTTTATAAGAAAACATGTTATGGATTCTACAATTCGAAAGCCATTCTCAAATTTGTAATTACCTTTCGGATTGTGCAATCTAAAATGTGTTTATTTTTTTAAACATATTTTGGATTGGGCAATCCAAAAGGTAATTCTAGATTCGAGAACGACTTCTGGATTGTAAAATCCAAAATATATTTATTTTTCAAAAACATAATCTGTATTGTACAATCTGGAAGTTATTTCCAGATACATAATTACCTTCTAGATTGTGCAATTTAGAATATGTTTTGAAAAATATATGCATTTTGCATTCTACAATCGAAAGACATTTGTATGACCTGTTTTTTATTTTTATTTATTAGAGAAAGTTGGGTTAATGTAATAAAATTGGTGTTGACAAATTAATGGCTAAAACTAATGGTGATGGTTCTCAACCTGAGGGTAGGGAGAGGCCTATCACATCGGTCCGTAAAATAGATCACTGATGAGGTGGTGGAGATGTTACTGCTAATGTAGGTCAAGGATCCTTTAGAGGACCTATAACTCCTTCTTTGTTAGTGAGTTATTGTGATTATGTTTCTTTGAGACGTGGGAGGTTGCAGTAAGCAATTTGAAATTGTTTATCATTTTTGTTTCCATATAAACGGTTGTGGTTACAAAAAGTGAGGTTGTTGTTTAAGATTAGGAAGAACTAAAATTGGTCTCCCCTGCTAAAAAAACTTAGGAAGTTTGGGTTGCCTTGTGCTAAAGTTGAGGCATTTGTACTTAGTTTTGGGTTGTTTTTGCTTTTGTGATAAGGGGACACCGGCTCACGAACATGTTCCATTTTCCCATTAGTGACATGACGATCACATTGGATGATGTGTCGTCCATCCTTTATATCCTTATTGTTGTTCAATTTCTCACTTATATCATGACAGAGTTTGTCGGAGCTTTTGCTTTGTTGGTCGAGTTGTTGCGGTTTGATCCAAGCGATGCAAAAGTTGAAATGTGACAGTGTTGACGTGCACTACGACTTAGCTGGCTTAGAGAAATTTATGGGAAATGTTGTGTCCGACGATCGTGGGAGTTTGTTGGGAGAGCGTACTTGATGCATCTAGTTGGATGCACAATATTCACTGACAAGAGTGCAACCTCAATGTATGTTTCATACCTGGCTTTCTTAAGGGATCTTTGAATGTGTGGAGATTATTGTTTGAGAGTTGTCGCACTTAAACACTTTTTATGAGCAATTACGAGATGCATGTTGTGCTCATAACTGGCAATTGGACACTTACGCGACATTGATACATGTAAATAATACATAAATTGTGAATAAAATTGCATTCATTTTCACTTCAAAACAGATAAAATAAATTTTAAATTTGTAACAAGTTTGCATTTATAAAGATTTCCTTGGGATGGGAAGGAGGGAGTTGAATCCAATGTATCATGAGACACTACAAGAAAAATCAAAGTTACCGACAAAGTGGTATCCATCGGTAAAATATAATTACTGATGAATTCTAGTGATAGATAATTGACAGTCAATTAGTGACAGATTTTACTGATAGATTTGATCTGTCGATAATTATTGACAAATTTTACTGACGGATTATTTAGGAGTCAATTTATCGACAGATAAGTTAATCGCCAAATTATTTTTTGATAAATTGATTGCCAAATTATCAGTCTATAATTACTGTCGGTAATAATATTAATAATAATAATAATAATAATAATTGTAAACAATTATTTTCCTTTCTTGTTGTTCATTTTCTTTATCAGATCTAAGAATGACAATCACAAAACCAAGGCCAAAGGCAACTCCTCTAAGCCATTGAAGTATATCATCTTGTGTTAGAAATACCTACAAAAATATACAACACTCTCATAGCATGAGGTGTCTAAATCCAAACAATTTTGCGATGCGTAGGAAAAACTCATCAATTACCTTTCAGTTCTTCGTCTATAGTTTATACTAAAACACTGCAATTAGTATATGTTGACATATGGAGTCCTGCTCCAATTTGTGCCTCCAATGGTGTGAGATATTACATTTCTTTTTTAGATGCTTTTCTAAACACACCTGGATCTATCTTTTGCATACTAAGTCTCAAGCACATACTATTTTTCCCTTTCACTGGAAGGAGGGTGAATCTAGTGTTCCCACTATATCCAACATCATCTACTCTCTGTAAACAATAAGCTTACAATTTAATCATTAGCAGAGTACTTTCTCTTCTTTTCCTTTCTTTTCCTTTTCCTATCTGTCTCTTTTCTTTGGATGAGCTTCACCAATAATGCTTCAGTCTCTATTTTAGCTTTTCATCACTTCACTCTTGGTTACAAAATTAGAGTTTGCATGTTTAGTTATTTCCTGAATTGTAACCATTTTTGCACCCTTTTTCTTTACTTTTATTCTCTAAATATGATCATCAAGGAATGACTGATATAATTGGGAACTTTTTGCCCCATATAGCACAGCTAATCTCCCAACATCACTAAGACTCTATCCTTTTTCTTCTCTTGATATCTAATGCATATGTGGATTAACTTGGTCTATATACATATAAATAACTATATATAAAATGGATTATTTTTTAGTGTACACATTTTACTTTCGAAAAAAGTAACTATTATAAGGGGTGACTTCAAATTCCTTTCATTTTAAATTTAAATATTTTAACTAATATATTAAATTTTAAAAAAGTAACATGAAAATTAATAAAATATATAAATAAATATGTATTAAAAATATATTAAATATAAGATTAATTATTCTATAACTATGTATAAACAATATATAAACCATATTTCCGGTATATACATTTTATTTTTAATACATCTTTTAATTTATGTAAAACTATTTTATTTATTTTATTATGTCTTATCTCTAAATATTTTGAGGATTTGAATATTTTGTATGAAAAAATACCAACTCTAAATGATTAGTTTAGTTTTTCAACATAGATCAACAACAAAGTTTTATAATGTTATGGGTTAAAAAAAATAAAAATAAAAGGATAAAAGAAATGATGATGTGAGAAAGAAAAAAAAAAAAAAACGGGGGAAACTAAACTAGTATTGTTAGTGAGAGAAAGAGTATAGTAAGTCATGATGAACGTTACCTAAATTTGTGTACTTCAAGGCATGCACACCAATCTGGGTTTGGCCAAAAAGTAACGGAAGCAAAGTTACCTTACCTACCCACCCATGAATGAAAATTTTGGATTCATGGTGTATCTACTTTCTGCTATTAATAATGCTGTTAGGAAATATAAGTTTATGGCACTTGTTGAGATTAAAGGCATTCTGAAAAGGTTTCTGAGGGAACCTAAAACTTATCCCAATTTTCATCCACTTTAATCTGCATGCAATTAATAGGGAGGCGTGACTAAGTTTACTGCACAAGTTGGGATGAGTGACGGTGATCCAGTGAGACCTCAGAAACGGTCTTTTCCATTTGCTAATAATAGAGTCACAGCATGTGGTCCATTCCATGTTATGTACATAATAGTGTTGAATTGAAGATATGTAAGATTTTGAATTTGAACCTAGAATCCCAAGTGTTGCGTAGTCCCCACTTGCAATTTAATATTGGGATAAAAGCTAATAGGCGAAGCCATGCATGGTCCTATAATTTCTCAGTGTGTGCAAATATGGCAGTTCTAAATGGGAGGGGGGAAGAGAAAGGAAGAAAGGTAGAAAGTGGCATGCCAACTCAGAGGACCCTATGGTGGAAAACTTATAGCTAAAATAAAATACAGGGTCAAAATAAATTGAACTAAATCTCACATGTGGTGGATGTATTCAGGATACAAGAGAAAAGGAGTGATTTATATGTTATTCAATGTATTATTATATATATTTAAATTATCTTGATATAGATACCTAAATAACATGAGAGGGTATTTAAAGTAATAAAAGTCAACCAAATTCATTATTTAGATAGAATGTGGTTAAATTGTATAAAGTTTGTCATGACCTTTTCCTCGAACTTTTTTCATATAAATTTGAGTAAAAGAAATGCTTCACACGTTGCTTTCTTTCATGTGACGTCTAATTAAGATAGTCTTGTCTATATAAGAAATTAATATATTTAGAAGGGTTTACTTCTAGCATTCATATTTGTTATTTAAAAAAGTAAATGACGTTATCTTTCTTTAATCCTTGTACTAAATTACCCTATTGATAAATAAATTAACCAAGAACCGAGAAGCTTCTGCATTTGAATTGTTTTAGGCAGTTATCCTTTGTATGCATTGTACATCCCCAAAATGAATTTCTTCGAGGTGACTGCTAAAGAGATAAGATGCCTAGCCAATTGTTGATGATCCAACCTGACATTAATGCAACAACTTGTGAGCATATTAATCGGAACGGAATAACGAAACATAATTTCGATATTTTTCTTTAATTAAACTTTTAAATTAATTGCTTAGCTTAAAGTTATGTATACATGCTCGTTTCTGTAAAATCTGTATTTTTTTTTTCTTTTATTCTTATAATGGGAGAAAATAAGTGGAAGATAAGAGAATAGAAGAAAGATAGGTGACATGGAAATAAATGGAATTCTTTTTTATTGAAGAGAAATTAAAAAAATACATAAAGTAGATTTCTTTTAGAGATAATTTGATTTTTTTTAAATATTTTAATTTATTATCATTATTATTATTCATTTATTATTATTATTATTATTATTATTATTATTTGGTTTTTTTGATGAACTATCTTTTTGTTCCAAGCTTCGAAAATCCTTTCAATTCCTTTATAGTTAAAAGAATGTCTGCAAGAGACAAAAATTAAGTATACTAGTTTTGTAAAAAAATTATCAACGATATATATCATGCAATCAAAAAAATTAATCAATGTATAAATAACCAAAAATTAAAAATATATTGATTTATTAAGATAATTTAGATATTAACATAAAAATTTTGTATATAATCAAAGGAAGAAGGAAAAAAGCATTTACAATATATTGGAATGAGATATTTGAGTTGGTGGAACTCGTCTATTTTATATTTTTGATCAAAAGAATATTTGAATTGCAATATTTATTTTCGTTGTTAAAAAATAATATCTATATATTCAAGTCTTTACACAATATAATTCATGAAATAAACATAGTTGTGTTGGGTAAAATAGACAGTACAGCTAAAATTGTGGATTTGGCTCTTCTAAGTGAAGAAATATACTTCAGAAACTAAAATGTAATAATAACAGTTGATTGTAAAATTAAAGGTTTAATTTAATAACATTAAATATATATCTAATAAAATCTAAAATTATTTATAATGTCTAATTATAGTATTTAATATAATACTGTAACTTATAACTTTCTACTTACTGTGTAATTATTAGATAATAAAATTATTTAATAAGTAATAAATATCTTTTACAAAAAGAGTCATTACTATATGTATGAATTTAACCTTTGCGGAAGATACTATCTTACTTTTGTATATGTTAGAATATTAAAATTATTTAATAGGAAATATTATGTTTAAAAAAATATAGAAAACATATCAAACAACAAAATTGATTATTAAAGTTGTATAATTAATAATTTAACAATTTTTATAAATAAAATTGAGAGAAAATGTAATATATAGTAGATTATGTTTAGTAACATAATTTTTTCCTTCATTGATCTCTTTTCCTTCACTGATAAAGAAAACAAATCTTTCCTCTTTTTTTCTCTTTTCTCTTTTTATTTAAAAGAATTTATAGAAAGAGATACTTCCCTAGGTTGCAATTAATTATGAAGACAATAAGTTACTTCTTCTTAAAGCTTAAGATTCCAAAAGTTAATGGTAGATAGTCTCCATGAAAACTAGTTTGAAACGTAATATAATTTGTTTTTAAGATGCTACAATTGAAATTGAATAAAACTTTACACTAAAATTTATTTATGACTGTAGTAAGTTTGAGCATTATTCACCACGTTATTCATCTTGTCATGCTTATGATATTTTTGTCATTTCAACATGCAATGATATGGTAAAACAATTTATGAGAAATGTTTTCTATGATAAAATTTTAAATATATATTATAAAAGTTTTGTGTATCCAGGAAAGTACGGTAACAATAAACGACTTGTTAGTTATCAAATACTTTTCTTTCAGTTTTACATGCTGCAGGAATATTGTTTTTTACAGTGCAGGAAGAGAAAGTATGAACATGTATTTTACTTTGAGGAGTGAATGAATATCTATTTTACATAATAGCAACAAATAAATATTTTAATGTATAAGTTATATTTTAGATTTATAATAAATCATTTTAAATTGTGATATAACAATATTTTTATGTATTGATAATTCTTCTTAACAAAATTTACAATAAATGTAGAAATATAAATAAAAATGGATAAAATAAAAAAAATAAGTCATTAAGAAGATATAGTATATAAATAAAAATGAACGGGATAAAATTCAAAATAATGGAGATAAAATAATTTATTCAATTTCAAGAATAATTTTTATATTGAATAGAGTTTGCAATTATTGTATTATTGCTTAGAGAAGAATTAATTCTTTTAGAAAAACTAAACAATTTAACTTCTGAGCAAGTAATTTTAATTCATGTAAAAGTTAATTTTACTTAGTTATACGATTTCTTATTCAAATATAACTTAAAATATTTTTCTCTATGTCAAAAAAAAAAAGTGAAAGGAGTTTTATCTATTTAAAATAAAAAAGAAAGATAAAGAAAAGGCTCAATAAAAAATTTTACTTAGTAAAGGTGTAGTGTATGCAGGGAAGGGAGCGTTTCACATGGGGTGTTGCAAATTAGTATAGGAACATGTTCACATTTTTATCGTGTCGATATATGGCCAACTTCGGCCCCACCATAGGGAAAAAGACCTAAAAATATTCTTTATTTCAATAATTTCAATCTTTGTGTGATTGATTTAACTAGGATAGATAGATTTTAGAAATTATTGTTTTTATTTTTTAATTTGAAAGAAATTTCTTCTTAAATAATTTAGCTGAGTAAACTTTTTCTCCTCATAAAAATCCAAAATTGAACATACGTTTTTATCTATTTATATTTAATATTTAAAGGGAAGGTTAATCTAGAAGAACTTTGGGGGCGGAACCGAACAGGCTAAAAGGGTAGCAATGATCCTAACGATGTCGTTTAGCGGCTAGTGTAGCTGAGAGAAGGACTAGGGGAGGGAGACAAAAGGGACCACTTGTAGATCAATAAATTAAATCTGAACCGTCGATGGATGGAATCACTAGGCTCAGTAAATATTCCTCTGCGATCACCCTCTTTATAAGCTCCCTCCACCTCCATCTCTAGGACTAGCCCATCTGAAAATAGAAACAACCTCACACATACACATAGAGAGAGCATCAAGAGGAAGATAAAAAAATGAGTGAGTATAAACGATGCGCTCTCACAATTGTGCCTATGGAGGAAACTTCTTCAAGTGAATCCATCACTTCAAAGAAACGCAAAACCACCGCTACTGCTGATTCTGCTTCCTTGCAGTTACGCTCTTCCCACGCGCACCACTGCTTTCCCGACACTACCGTGTCTCCGGAAGCTTCTGTCAATTCCGCCGGCACCGTCGTTTCTGCTGAACTCTGCTCTGATAGCTCCTGCTGTAGCTCCACCCATGTTAAGGACCTTCACACCGCGCCGTTAGATCTGCAGGTTTGCTCCTTCAAATTCTGACTTATTATGAATTCTGCTGTACTTTCTTAGTTTTCCGATTTCCGTCCAAATTTTCTTCGATGCCAAACAGTCCTTGCGGTTTCTTTTTCCTGCTCGAATTACTGTGTTTAATTAACCTGTTTAAATTTTTTTATATCTATTTATTGATATTCGCTGGTTAATGCAGACCAAGGGTTTCGAAACGGTAGATTCAACCAACCGTAATTTCAAATCGTCCAGGTTTTATTCCATTCCGCCTTCTTATTCCATATATTCGCCATCCATTTTCTAACGAAACGTGGCCACTAGAACGCTGCATCATTTATTTATTCGTTCGTTTTTGGCTGTTCAGCTGGTTGAGTGAGTTTTCTGGAGACTCGGAAGAATCGACGATGCTTCCGGCGAAGTCTTTGGCGAAGGTGAACGAGAAACGGACAGTGAAGGAGGAGATCGAAGAGTTTTTAGCAATGGCTGAAAAGTACGAGCAAAAGCGATTCGTGGAGAAGTAAGTAGTGTACTAAAACTGATGATGGCTACAAGCTAAGCTTTCCTTTTTCTTTTTTCTTTTTTTTTATAGTGCGACGCAGGATATGGGATGTGAGCGTGCTTACACTCTAGCGGAGCCAGAATCGAACCCTAACTAACTAATAACTTTTCCTTGTATGCAGGTACAACTTTGATATTGTTAGAGATATGCCGTTGGAGGGTCGCTACCAGTGGGTTCGTTTACATTGAATGCTGAGAGAGGGAGAGAGAGAGAGGGTGAGAGTGAGGGAGAGAGAGAGGTGAGAGAGAGGGAGAGAAAGAGGGTGAGAGAGAGAGAGAGGGAGAGAGAGGGTGAGAGAGAGAGAGAGAGTTATTTTAATTTTAGGGAGAGATTGATCTAGGTTGATGGTTAAGGGTAGAGGAGAGGGTGAGTTTATCGTGCTGGCTAATAGACACCGGTGACTGTTGACGAAGCTAAACTGACACGAGGTAAAACGAAAACCAGCGTGCGACTTCTGGTTGCCCAGAAGAGACTGCGATAGTGCTGCTAGTGATGGGTTAGTTTTTGTATAGCTAACTCCTTTCTCTTTCTGTTGGATACAACAAGCTGGCTTTTCTGCAACTCCGCACTCAGATAGAAGTAGTACAACAGTAGAACCTTCTTGGTGAGGTGATGAAAAAAAAAATGAATAAATTAATTTGGGTTTTCAGGGAAATATACAATTAGAACACAAAAATTCCCGCATTGAATGGGTGATCGAGAATTTGGTATTGTAATTGAGACAGTCTCTTTCAATGTTTCCACTACAATAATAAGGGGTTCAGCTAGTTCTTACGGCTGTTTTTATGATTCATTATTAGAGGAATTAATGGATAGAACATTAATTGTTATTTGGTAATTTTCTTGAAAAGTATCTTTTCTTCGACCTTCCCCCTTGCCTGCATGTTTCCTTTTCAGCTTTCCGTAGCTTCAATTGCCTTTTTTATGTTTTGCATTCTTTTTTCTTTTAGGTCATTTGGAATATCCTCTCCATCCCGAGCTATGATGATTCCCCTATTTTTTGTGGGGACCATGTGTGCCTGGTTCCTAAGAAATGACTGCATAGACTAATTAGTTAAAAGTCCTCTGCATAGACTAATTTTCTCCTCTTGTTTCATGTTTTTAGGATACAGTCTAAAAACCAAAGGTTATATATGTTTGTCTGCTGAAGGAAAAACTTACATATCTACGAATGTAGTTTTCAACGAATAAGTTTTTTCTTACTTTAAGTTAAATAATCCTTTTCAAACCTATAATTCTGCTACTCAATCCAGTATTACTAACATAATGTCATTAACTTTTTACAATCTGTTAATAAATCCCATGAACAATATGATTCTGGTAATATTATTGCATTTCATGACTTATCTCGAAGCATACCGTATCATTCTATGATAACTAGAGCAAAATCTGAGATGTTTAAATCCAAGTTCTATACCACTATCACTTCTATTAATGTGTCTTTTTTTTTTATAACTCTTTTTAAGAAAATATTAAGAGTATTAAGTAGTAGTTTACAAGTGTTTTTTTTTATATAACTCTTTTTAAGTATTATACAAGGACATAATTGTACACTTTTGCACATCTTCAATCATAGATTCATTATTTTTTCTTTCTTTCTGTTAGCTTAACAAAACTCCAAGAGTAAAAACTCCAAGAGTAGCACCTCCATTGCATATCTTTACATTTAGTTCATTAAGGAAAGAAGAAGATCTGGTTCCAAAAATCTTGATGCGTTCAAAAAGGCTTGTTTTGAAGCCAATTTCTAGAAAACACATTCTTTTAGAAAGTTTATATAAGAAAACTTCTTTCGAAAGTATCTTTATGTCTTTCATAAATTTTATTCTATAAATTTTATTCTAAAAATTTTATTTTAAAAGTTTTATCTCACTGTGGAAAATATATTCTAAAATATATTTCATAATTTTAAGAAAGTATCTTGTAGAAAACTTTCAAAAATATTAAAAATCATTTGAAAGAAGAGTAAAAGAGTTATTTTGAAAAGTTATAAAAACGTAGGTTGAAATTGAACAAATGCAGAAATTGAGGAAGCAATTGCCTACAAATAAATGTCGTCTAGCCATAGGCACTCGCACTCACAACACGTGTTAGATCTTCGGTCGCAAACAATTGGATAATATTGTCTTCCCGACAAAGTTGGGAGTTTTGTAACCATCCCAAGGCTGTTTGTCTTTTACTGTTAAAACCGAAAGAGTGCAGAATCCAGTTTAAATTAAATGTGACAGATTCAAATTTAAGAATAAGTTGTTACCATTGGTGAACTGACTCATAGTACTAATACGACAACCCTATGCACTGAATAAGGAAAGAAATTTAACTGTCACGCACATCGTTCAGAACACTGTCATCGTAGACGTGTACGAAATACCTTTCAGTGACATCTATACCATTTATATGAATCGGGTAATGCCATAAATATTCCCCAGAGAACATTAATTTTTGAAACAGTTATTATAATATATAAAGACGATAATGATGGTGACAAACATATACTTGCATAATTATCATAAGTCAACTATTTTTTTTTAAACGAATTTCTTAGTACATCATGTCCTGTTAATAATAATATGGTACACTATAGTGTGAGTTAAAGTTAATAAAAGAATAACATATTAAGCCCTCAAAAAAATTCAGTAACAATGTTTGAATTGGAGACACATGATTTTTCACTAACACAGAGAAAGGTTAAGAATACTAAGTGAATTAAAAACTTAGGTTCCTTTGCTTCGCTGTGCTCCTTTAGAATGTTTTGATAGATGTAATGTGGGAACCTCTGATATAGAGGTTGTTGGCGTTAGAATAGGAGTGTGGATTGTGGAATCATGGTTTGTCTGTTTCTTTTAACACTTTTTTTGCCCTTTTGTCCCAAACACTGGAAGTGTATTGCCAGCCAGCCACCAGCGTGGTTTGCGGGTTTGTTCATTTTTTGTCATTGGCCCTTTTACACCTTCAACTACTTTAGAATGGACTCATTCATGCAATGCAAGTACAAAAGCACAAAGTCCTAACTCTCCTCATTACTCTTCAAATCCTCTACAATACCACACCACCTTAGTTTTGAAACATCATTCCCTTGCCCTTGATATTTGCATTGCTTTGTTGGCTTGAGTTGTCCATGGAAATAATGATTGATAACTACACAGATTGAATCCAAATTGAGGTACAAAACAAACCAAATATGGTACGGTTGTAATAAATAGAAGTTAAGGCTTATGATGGTGTTAGATTCAACTCCTTCATTTCATTAGACACTTAGAACATATAAGGCAGAGAAATGGGATACCTATTTGCATCATCGATGCTATCCACCTATCTTAATTCCCTTTCACTGGAAGGAGGGTGAATCTAGTGTTCCCACTATATCCAACATCATCTACTCTCTGTAAACAATAAGCTTACAATTTAATCATTAGCAGAGTACTTTCTCTTCTTTTCCTTTCTTTTCCTTTTCCTATCTGTCTCTTTTCTTTGGATGAGCTTCACCAATAATGCTTCAGTCTCTATTTTAGCTTTTCATCACTTCACTCTTGGTTACAAAATTAGAGTTTGCATGTTTAGTTATTTCCTGAATTGTAACCATTTTTGCACCCTTTTTCTTTACTTTTATTCTCTAAATATGATCATCAAGGAATGACTGATATAATTGGGAACTTTTTGCCCCATATAGCACAGCTAATCTCCCAACATCACTAAGACTCTATCCTTTTTCTTCTCTTGATATCTAATGCATATGTGGATTAACTTGGTCTATATACATATAAATAACTATATATAAAATGGATTATTTTTTAGTGTACACATTTTACTTTCGAAAAAAGTAACTATTATAAGGGGTGACTTCAAATTCCTTTCATTTTAAATTTAAATATTTTAACTAATATATTAAATTTTAAAAAAGTAACATGAAAATTAATAAAATATATAAATAAATATGTATTAAAAATATATTAAATATAAGATTAATTATTCTATAACTATGTATAAACAATATATAAACCATATTTCCGGTATATACATTTTATTTTTAATACATCTTTTAATTTATGTAAAACTATTTTATTTATTTTATTATGTCTTATCTCTAAATATTTTGAGGATTTGAATATTTTGTATGAAAAAATACCAACTCTAAATGATTAGTTTAGTTTTTCAACATAGATCAACAACAAAGTTTTATAATGTTATGGGTTAAAAAAAATAAAAATAAAAGGATAAAAGAAATGATGATGTGAGAAAGAAAAAAAAAAAAAAACGGGGGAAACTAAACTAGTATTGTTAGTGAGAGAAAGAGTATAGTAAGTCATGATGAACGTTACCTAAATTTGTGTACTTCAAGGCATGCACACCAATCTGGGTTTGGCCAAAAAGTAACGGAAGCAAAGTTACCTTACCTACCCACCCATGAATGAAAATTTTGGATTCATGGTGTATCTACTTTCTGCTATTAATAATGCTGTTAGGAAATATAAGTTTATGGCACTTGTTGAGATTAAAGGCATTCTGAAAAGGTTTCTGAGGGAACCTAAAACTTATCCCAATTTTCATCCACTTTAATCTGCATGCAATTAATAGGGAGGCGTGACTAAGTTTACTGCACAAGTTGGGATGAGTGACGGTGATCCAGTGAGACCTCAGAAACGGTCTTTTCCATTTGCTAATAATAGAGTCACAGCATGTGGTCCATTCCATGTTATGTACATAATAGTGTTGAATTGAAGATATGTAAGATTTTGAATTTGAACCTAGAATCCCAAGTGTTGCGTAGTCCCCACTTGCAATTTAATATTGGGATAAAAGCTAATAGGCGAAGCCATGCATGGTCCTATAATTTCTCAGTGTGTGCAAATATGGCAGTTCTAAATGGGAGGGGGGAAGAGAAAGGAAGAAAGGTAGAAAGTGGCATGCCAACTCAGAGGACCCTATGGTGGAAAACTTATAGCTAAAATAAAATACAGGGTCAAAATAAATTGAACTAAATCTCACATGTGGTGGATGTATTCAGGATACAAGAGAAAAGGAGTGATTTATATGTTATTCAATGTATTATTATATATATTTAAATTATCTTGATATAGATACCTAAATAACATGAGAGGGTATTTAAAGTAATAAAAGTCAACCAAATTCATTATTTAGATAGAATGTGGTTAAATTGTATAAAGTTTGTCATGACCTTTTCCTCGAACTTTTTTCATATAAATTTGAGTAAAAGAAATGCTTCACACGTTGCTTTCTTTCATGTGACGTCTAATTAAGATAGTCTTGTCTATATAAGAAATTAATATATTTAGAAGGGTTTACTTCTAGCATTCATATTTGTTATTTAAAAAAGTAAATGACGTTATCTTTCTTTAATCCTTGTACTAAATTACCCTATTGATAAATAAATTAACCAAGAACCGAGAAGCTTCTGCATTTGAATTGTTTTAGGCAGTTATCCTTTGTATGCATTGTACATCCCCAAAATGAATTTCTTCGAGGTGACTGCTAAAGAGATAAGATGCCTAGCCAATTGTTGATGATCCAACCTGACATTAATGCAACAACTTGTGAGCATATTAATCGGAACGGAATAACGAAACATAATTTCGATATTTTTCTTTAATTAAACTTTTAAATTAATTGCTTAGCTTAAAGTTATGTATACATGCTCGTTTCTGTAAAATCTGTATTTTTTTTTTCTTTTATTCTTATAATGGGAGAAAATAAGTGGAAGATAAGAGAATAGAAGAAAGATAGGTGACATGGAAATAAATGGAATTCTTTTTTATTGAAGAGAAATTAAAAAAATACATAAAGTAGATTTCTTTTAGAGATAATTTGATTTTTTTTAAATATTTTAATTTATTATCATTATTATTATTCATTTATTATTATTATTATTATTATTATTATTATTTGGTTTTTTTGATGAACTATCTTTTTGTTCCAAGCTTCGAAAATCCTTTCAATTCCTTTATAGTTAAAAGAATGTCTGCAAGAGACAAAAATTAAGTATACTAGTTTTGTAAAAAAATTATCAACGATATATATCATGCAATCAAAAAAATTAATCAATGTATAAATAACCAAAAATTAAAAATATATTGATTTATTAAGATAATTTAGATATTAACATAAAAATTTTGTATATAATCAAAGGAAGAAGGAAAAAAGCATTTACAATATATTGGAATGAGATATTTGAGTTGGTGGAACTCGTCTATTTTATATTTTTGATCAAAAGAATATTTGAATTGCAATATTTATTTTCGTTGTTAAAAAATAATATCTATATATTCAAGTCTTTACACAATATAATTCATGAAATAAACATAGTTGTGTTGGGTAAAATAGACAGTACAGCTAAAATTGTGGATTTGGCTCTTCTAAGTGAAGAAATATACTTCAGAAACTAAAATGTAATAATAACAGTTGATTGTAAAATTAAAGGTTTAATTTAATAACATTAAATATATATCTAATAAAATCTAAAATTATTTATAATGTCTAATTATAGTATTTAATATAATACTGTAACTTATAACTTTCTACTTACTGTGTAATTATTAGATAATAAAATTATTTAATAAGTAATAAATATCTTTTACAAAAAGAGTCATTACTATATGTATGAATTTAACCTTTGCGGAAGATACTATCTTACTTTTGTATATGTTAGAATATTAAAATTATTTAATAGGAAATATTATGTTTAAAAAAATATAGAAAACATATCAAACAACAAAATTGATTATTAAAGTTGTATAATTAATAATTTAACAATTTTTATAAATAAAATTGAGAGAAAATGTAATATATAGTAGATTATGTTTAGTAACATAATTTTTTCCTTCATTGATCTCTTTTCCTTCACTGATAAAGAAAACAAATCTTTCCTCTTTTTTTCTCTTTTCTCTTTTTATTTAAAAGAATTTATAGAAAGAGATACTTCCCTAGGTTGCAATTAATTATGAAGACAATAAGTTACTTCTTCTTAAAGCTTAAGATTCCAAAAGTTAATGGTAGATAGTCTCCATGAAAACTAGTTTGAAACGTAATATAATTTGTTTTTAAGATGCTACAATTGAAATTGAATAAAACTTTACACTAAAATTTATTTATGACTGTAGTAAGTTTGAGCATTATTCACCACGTTATTCATCTTGTCATGCTTATGATATTTTTGTCATTTCAACATGCAATGATATGGTAAAACAATTTATGAGAAATGTTTTCTATGATAAAATTTTAAATATATATTATAAAAGTTTTGTGTATCCAGGAAAGTACGGTAACAATAAACGACTTGTTAGTTATCAAATACTTTTCTTTCAGTTTTACATGCTGCAGGAATATTGTTTTTTACAGTGCAGGAAGAGAAAGTATGAACATGTATTTTACTTTGAGGAGTGAATGAATATCTATTTTACATAATAGCAACAAATAAATATTTTAATGTATAAGTTATATTTTAGATTTATAATAAATCATTTTAAATTGTGATATAACAATATTTTTATGTATTGATAATTCTTCTTAACAAAATTTACAATAAATGTAGAAATATAAATAAAAATGGATAAAATAAAAAAAATAAGTCATTAAGAAGATATAGTATATAAATAAAAATGAACGGGATAAAATTCAAAATAATGGAGATAAAATAATTTATTCAATTTCAAGAATAATTTTTATATTGAATAGAGTTTGCAATTATTGTATTATTGCTTAGAGAAGAATTAATTCTTTTAGAAAAACTAAACAATTTAACTTCTGAGCAAGTAATTTTAATTCATGTAAAAGTTAATTTTACTTAGTTATACGATTTCTTATTCAAATATAACTTAAAATATTTTTCTCTATGTCAAAAAAAAAAAGTGAAAGGAGTTTTATCTATTTAAAATAAAAAAGAAAGATAAAGAAAAGGCTCAATAAAAAATTTTACTTAGTAAAGGTGTAGTGTATGCAGGGAAGGGAGCGTTTCACATGGGGTGTTGCAAATTAGTATAGGAACATGTTCACATTTTTATCGTGTCGATATATGGCCAACTTCGGCCCCACCATAGGGAAAAAGACCTAAAAATATTCTTTATTTCAATAATTTCAATCTTTGTGTGATTGATTTAACTAGGATAGATAGATTTTAGAAATTATTGTTTTTATTTTTTAATTTGAAAGAAATTTCTTCTTAAATAATTTAGCTGAGTAAACTTTTTCTCCTCATAAAAATCCAAAATTGAACATACGTTTTTATCTATTTATATTTAATATTTAAAGGGAAGGTTAATCTAGAAGAACTTTGGGGGCGGAACCGAACAGGCTAAAAGGGTAGCAATGATCCTAACGATGTCGTTTAGCGGCTAGTGTAGCTGAGAGAAGGACTAGGGGAGGGAGACAAAAGGGACCACTTGTAGATCAATAAATTAAATCTGAACCGTCGATGGATGGAATCACTAGGCTCAGTAAATATTCCTCTGCGATCACCCTCTTTATAAGCTCCCTCCACCTCCATCTCTAGGACTAGCCCATCTGAAAATAGAAACAACCTCACACATACACATAGAGAGAGCATCAAGAGGAAGATAAAAAAATGAGTGAGTATAAACGATGCGCTCTCACAATTGTGCCTATGGAGGAAACTTCTTCAAGTGAATCCATCACTTCAAAGAAACGCAAAACCACCGCTACTGCTGATTCTGCTTCCTTGCAGTTACGCTCTTCCCACGCGCACCACTGCTTTCCCGACACTACCGTGTCTCCGGAAGCTTCTGTCAATTCCGCCGGCACCGTCGTTTCTGCTGAACTCTGCTCTGATAGCTCCTGCTGTAGCTCCACCCATGTTAAGGACCTTCACACCGCGCCGTTAGATCTGCAGGTTTGCTCCTTCAAATTCTGACTTATTATGAATTCTGCTGTACTTTCTTAGTTTTCCGATTTCCGTCCAAATTTTCTTCGATGCCAAACAGTCCTTGCGGTTTCTTTTTCCTGCTCGAATTACTGTGTTTAATTAACCTGTTTAAATTTTTTTATATCTATTTATTGATATTCGCTGGTTAATGCAGACCAAGGGTTTCGAAACGGTAGATTCAACCAACCGTAATTTCAAATCGTCCAGGTTTTATTCCATTCCGCCTTCTTATTCCATATATTCGCCATCCATTTTCTAACGAAACGTGGCCACTAGAACGCTGCATCATTTATTTATTCGTTCGTTTTTGGCTGTTCAGCTGGTTGAGTGAGTTTTCTGGAGACTCGGAAGAATCGACGATGCTTCCGGCGAAGTCTTTGGCGAAGGTGAACGAGAAACGGACAGTGAAGGAGGAGATCGAAGAGTTTTTAGCAATGGCTGAAAAGTACGAGCAAAAGCGATTCGTGGAGAAGTAAGTAGTGTACTAAAACTGATGATGGCTACAAGCTAAGCTTTCCTTTTTCTTTTTTCTTTTTTTTTATAGTGCGACGCAGGATATGGGATGTGAGCGTGCTTACACTCTAGCGGAGCCAGAATCGAACCCTAACTAACTAATAACTTTTCCTTGTATGCAGGTACAACTTTGATATTGTTAGAGATATGCCGTTGGAGGGTCGCTACCAGTGGGTTCGTTTACATTGAATGCTGAGAGAGGGAGAGAGAGAGAGGGTGAGAGTGAGGGAGAGAGAGAGGTGAGAGAGAGGGAGAGAAAGAGGGTGAGAGAGAGAGAGAGGGAGAGAGAGGGTGAGAGAGAGAGAGAGAGTTATTTTAATTTTAGGGAGAGATTGATCTAGGTTGATGGTTAAGGGTAGAGGAGAGGGTGAGTTTATCGTGCTGGCTAATAGACACCGGTGACTGTTGACGAAGCTAAACTGACACGAGGTAAAACGAAAACCAGCGTGCGACTTCTGGTTGCCCAGAAGAGACTGCGATAGTGCTGCTAGTGATGGGTTAGTTTTTGTATAGCTAACTCCTTTCTCTTTCTGTTGGATACAACAAGCTGGCTTTTCTGCAACTCCGCACTCAGATAGAAGTAGTACAACAGTAGAACCTTCTTGGTGAGGTGATGAAAAAAAAAATGAATAAATTAATTTGGGTTTTCAGGGAAATATACAATTAGAACACAAAAATTCCCGCATTGAATGGGTGATCGAGAATTTGGTATTGTAATTGAGACAGTCTCTTTCAATGTTTCCACTACAATAATAAGGGGTTCAGCTAGTTCTTACGGCTGTTTTTATGATTCATTATTAGAGGAATTAATGGATAGAACATTAATTGTTATTTGGTAATTTTCTTGAAAAGTATCTTTTCTTCGACCTTCCCCCTTGCCTGCATGTTTCCTTTTCAGCTTTCCGTAGCTTCAATTGCCTTTTTTATGTTTTGCATTCTTTTTTCTTTTAGGTCATTTGGAATATCCTCTCCATCCCGAGCTATGATGATTCCCCTATTTTTTGTGGGGACCATGTGTGCCTGGTTCCTAAGAAATGACTGCATAGACTAATTAGTTAAAAGTCCTCTGCATCTCATACGCGTCTTGGTGATTGATTTCCAAGGTATATGCTTAGCATTACCAACATACACAAATTAACAACCACTTACAATCACCACCGAACCTACAACCTACACCATTTTTAATAAACAAAAGGGAGTAATGACTCTGCAAATCCTTTGCACCTACCCTACATGTCTAAATTTATGGATTTGCTCGGTTAATAATGGAAACCATGTTCTCCTTCACATATCTTTTTGTTACTTTTAAATGAATACCATCTTGTAAGTGCTATTGTCTTTCTGGTGTTGATCTTCAATTATTGAAGTTGCTAAATATGTATGTTGATGATTTTCAAAAGAGATAAAAAGTGGTGATTAGCTATTACATGCCTTTAATTGAAAGTGAAGTGCTAACGGTTCACATGACAATGGTGTTGATAATGTAAATGAAGCAAATGGGGAAGTGGTACTGCACTACTTATATATTACACAACGTATCTTCAACAAGGCAAGATATATATATCGGTTTGAGGAAATAGATAGGCAAAAAGTAAAGTAGCTTTTAGTTATAATTTTGTATGCTTTTACTTGTTGCTTAACGGTTGTTGAGCAAAGGATATATGGACGTGACATAATATTCGTTACGAATGCGTGAGAGGGTAGAAAAGAGTGAATTATGGAAACCAAAAGGAAGAGGGTCCATAGCTGCCATGTACTATGTCATGATTACACACGTGTCCAAAATGGCAGCAGCAGCAGCACCCTCATCCATGTCATCATGGATCCAAATGTGCACTTTCCAGCCTTCCAGACTCCATTTTCCTTTTTCCTTTTTTCCATATGATGAACCAAAAATCGATATAAGATAAATGATGAAAGTAGAAGACTTGCACGTGGTGTGGTGCCATTAATATCGCCAGGTTTAATTGGCTTCGGATCTGGTGCCATTTTAAAACGGAGTGCACACCCCGCAAAACAATAGGCAGGATTTTTAACGTCCAACGCTAAATTTCGAAATACAAAAAGATAAAACCAACTTTAATCAAATTTATTATTATTATTTCTCAGCTCAATCAAAACTTTACATATTTAATATTTATTTTTCTAGTATTTTACATGCAGTATTTTTAAAGATTATTTAGAGAACTCTTGTATAAAATTAAGTGTAAAAATAAAATACGCTTAGTTATGTTTTAATTGTGCAATTGTATATTTACTACAAGTGAAAAAAAAATTATTTTGATGCCTACGTATGGTATAGCTGTACTTTAATGAAAATATTCTCTCACTATTTTATTACCTTCTTTATTATTAGTATTATACACTTTGATGGCATATCAATGTGTTGTATATGCGATGTTTTTTTATGTAATTTAATTTTTGTGCCCATTTAAAATGAAATGTAGACGATGCTTAATATGTCTCTCTCTCTCTCTCTCTCTCTCTATATATATATATATATATATATATATATATATATATATATATATACTAGATGTTTTTAATATTTAAACAGTATATTATATAATCTGTGAAAATAGTAAATGCAATTACTTAAAATTCTATACAAAAAATAAAAATGAAATTAGAATAAATTGAGCGGGATGTTATTGGTTTCAAAAATTTATTTATCTTTCTTTTATAATATTTTTTTAACAATATGATAATGTTATTTTATTAAAGATATTGAGAAGATTAAAGCCGTTGTCGAGAAAAGTAAGACAATGTGCAGGATACATAAGAACGAAAATGCGAGGTACATAGGATCACAGCAGCGTAGATGGTGGGATATGGAATGTTGCCCATTAATGGAAGTTGGACAAATATAATTCGTCTCTGATTTTCATGTAACCAGTGTTTAATGATTTTTTTAAACGATTTGATTAATTAGCAGCAATGTTAAGATAATTATAGAATAGTAAATAAAAAAGTAAGATATTTTTGTCCTCTTATAATTATTTACTTTACTAATTTGACTCTAATTTTAATTTCATCTCCTACTATTTTAATTGTTTGACTCTAATTTATCTGTTAATTTAACGTCAAATATAAACAAAAGCGTTGACAAATTTATATAGGTACGACCATGTCTAGAAATTTTGTAATCTTTGACAAAAAAAATTTAATTTAATATAATTTTTCAATTCTTATTTTATTTTTGAAACGGCTAGAAAATTATTATAAAAAATTTATAATCAAATAATTTTAACATTTTATTATGGATATATAAAATTAAAAATCCATTCTAAACAAATTCTTTCAGTAATCATAATTACGATTTTAAATATTTTATAGACACGACAACTAGAAGTGGAGACCACCTAAGCTGAGATAGGCTTTGCTTAAATAAGATTGGTTGTTTAAAAAGTTCATAACCCAAAGCTAACCATTATTTTCCATAAGCTTTTTAAGGTTTAATCTGACTTTTTAAAAAAGTGATATAACATAGTCTATTAAACTATTTAAAGTTTATTTTATTTTAAAGCATTTACCTATAACGGACTTAACTTTAAATAAACTAACAGGTCAAATGAGAACTTATTTTTTATATAAAAGAAACAATAAACTATATAAATGAAAGTCACTACAACTCAAAGCATATAAGACAATATAAAAATCATTACACCAGACATTACAAGAGTCCAATCTAACTTATGTGAACTTATTTTAAGGTTTAAGGCTTCCATGATCACTTCTTTATATATATATATATATATATATATATATAAAACAAGAAATTATTAGAATGATCTTGAACACAAATTTAATTCCCAAATATGTATAGGTAGAAGTAGTAAGTATAATATGTGCAAAATAAAATTTATCATTTTTATTATTTTATATATAAAATTTATCATATTATTATTTTATATGAGAGAGGGCGACATAATTATAACTTATTATATTTCCATTTTTTTCGTGTTTTTTTCATTCTTAACATAAAAAAAAAAGTTTCAGGAAATTTAACACGAATGAATCTTATTTAAATACTCTAAAACATTTGAAGTCTATAAACTCTACAACTCTAGAATGTTATTTGTGTAAAGTATCATTCAATATTATAATCTTAATAAAGAATTATCAAAGTTGGACCATCCTATGAGCATAAGAAAAAAGTAAGAAGAATAAATAACAGACATTGTTGTTGAAGTGTCTACACAATTATTATAGTTAAGTTAGAGAGAAACAATTGCACCTTAACTATCAATTATATGACCTAGTAGTAAATGTTAACGGAGCTTTCTTTGAGCAAATTGTGCTCAATATCTTAGTTGGATTAATAAAACATAGTTTTCCGTCTGGTGTGTTTTGCTTCTGTTAGTACTTTCACAAGACTAAGGATTTGATGAAGCCATGCAAAATATGTCCAACAAGGCAAAGTAAGCAAACAATTGGATGTGGTTTAGGTCTTGGTCTGGTGTGAGTGGGTTTAGGCTTGATTGGCAAAGAACCTATGCATAGTCAAGGAGAAATCCAACAGCACAAAGGTCTAAAAGTGTTTAAAATGTTAAACTGAAGAGTTAGCTTAGTTTTTGATTAAAATAGTTTTTAAATACTGCACTCGGCTCAAATAAAGTGATTCCCGTTTTTATGAAATCGAGTTATTCGATGCCTGGCAGAACTGAATTAACAGTTTTTTTGAAAAATTGAATTGACGCCTTTTCGTCTATAACAATAGTGAGTTTTCTAAAATGCGCCATAACACAGAATACGAAAATAGAGAATAATTACAACAGAAAAACCAGTGAGAAACACTTTTCTGAAATTGAGAGTTCTTGAGGAAAATCAATTGAGGCTTTTTGTTGCAGAATAACATTTGACCCATTATGTGCTATTGGAGTTCTTCAACACTGTGCAAAGGCCTCTTCTGCTCGCCAATCAGGGAGTTGTTCTTTACCATTCTTGATCCCTTTCTGTATCAAGATTTGTGTAAACTGATTGCAAATCTGTGAAACTGTTAAAACTGTGTATTGTTGTAGGCTATAGGTTTAGCCTGTGTGATTGCTGATTTGAGTGAGAACTACGGGGAGTAGGTGCTCATTTCAATGGGTGTTTGATCCGTACAGGGAGTTAGAATTGGGTAATTGTTTGTGTAAACAATTGATTAAAGTTAGTGAAATTTTCTTTGCTTGAGGGGCAAAGGAGACTGGACGTAGCCCTTGAGGAAGGGTGAACTAGTATAATTGATTGTGTTATATTGTTCTTGATGACCCTTCTCTTTCAATTCTGTATTGTTCTTGCACTGCTCATTGTGTTTAATTGAAAGACTAAATTAATTTCTGGTAATCTTCACAAAATTGGTTTAAGTTCTCTGGTAGATATTGATTTGTGTATTGTAACTTGAATTCTGTGTTGGTTCTGATAAATTTGTTGTAGCTGTCAAAGAAATCTTGCTTAACAGATTGTTTCTTTTCAAATTTTGTATTACATATAAGATTTTAGATCTGATCTGAAAGTTGTTATGTACTGTTAGGTATCTGTGTTTTTGCATACTTGAGATTTCATTACTGTAGTGTGATTCTTGACACTCTTACTGCAAGAATTGTATTTTTGTTTTTGTGTTGATATTGAAATTACTTGATAATTGACTTTGGTTTGATTAATCTGCTGCAAATTGAATAATCTGTTATACAACTTATCTGTTTTACACGAAGTTTTCAAATTGAGATTGACTATAATCAAATATGATTTAACATCAATTTTCTGCACAGTCAAGTCTTAAATTCTTGTGTGACATTCTTTATAGTTGACACTTTATATTGATTCATTTCAGTATATGCATTTGCTAGTCTAATTGAGTAATTCTTATCAGCATTAGTAACTTCTCTTTGACTGTGTGTACTACTTTCAGTTTCATATTGTTTGTGCATATATACTGTTCTTATTGGTTTAAAAATATTGATTGTGTTCAATTGTGAAAATCATTCATTTGCTTCTTACTCTGCATTTTAAATAAATTAATTCATTCGTACTTGAAGCCAATTTATTTTCTGCTGTACCATATATTCTTTATCATTGAGATTCATTAAAAATTTTCTATTTGCGAAAACTGTTTTCAGTGCTTTAAAAAAAAATAAAAATCTTTCAAAGTTCAATTCACCCCCTTCTTGAACTCAACCAAATACGTTTTCAACTTCTATTATACTTATCACTTGCCAATGTGTTATTGTTCTTATCCTTCTGATTATGTTTCAATTTTGCAACTTGGATAGAGTTTCTATGTTGATGTTATGATAGGGTGATATAAGATGAAGAATTGAGTCTTATAGGGTTCAAGACTTGGGTTTTAGTGTAAAGCTTGGCTTATGTTACTAAGCGACTGGATATACTCTTATTATAGAGGGAACTAATATAAACCTTGGTGCATTTCTCTCTCTCTATCTATCTATATATTTCCTTATATTGCATATTATACGTTGAATCTTGATATTTCTTGAATAAGATCTTTAAGTTTGCTCTTATTTTAATCTACTATAATATGTTCAATCAATTCAATAATCGTTTATCATCTGATATATAAAAATTGGTATTAGTTTAATTCACCCTCATTTTTGAACTAAACATTTAAAAACTGTCAATTGGTATCATAGTAGGTTCTTTAAATTTACTCAAGTTCTAATCTAGTTTTCAAGAAAATGGTGGAGAACAAACTTCCTTTGTTGAAGGTGTATATATTAATAGACCACCTATGTTTGGAAGGGTTAACTAAACATTTTGACAAGTAAGAATGAAAATCTTTATTGAATTTATTGACAAAGGTATCTACGGTGCAATTACAAATGGTCTGTTTATTGCTATGCACATCGTTGGTAATGAAATTGTTGAAAAATCTTGATATGATGATGAAAATAAAGACTTAATATGATTTTACGGCAAAAAAAAAAAATATTATAACACTTGCTTGAATATTGATGAATTCTTTAGAGTTGTTAGTGTAGTTTAGAAAAAGACATGTGGGATAAATTAGAAGTCATTAATGAAGGAACATCAAATGTTAAAAAGCTAGAAAGCATGCATTGATTCTTCAAGAAGCAATAAGGAGATACCATAGTAGATGTGTAAAAACATTTATATTGAGTTTCTAGTGGACACTCCCTTATGAATTTGGCCAATCACATTGTCCAAAGATAGATTCCTTGGTACCCTCTATTCTTGATGTTAATTTGTTCCTCCAGTGGTTGTATGAGGTGTAGGATATGCTATTTTTACCTGTTTGTAACTCTATTGCAGAGTTTTCTTTACTATTTTGCTCTACAGTGATTTTCAGCCTTTGAAACCATTTATTTCTTCATCACTTGCAACTATTTTGGGTACTTCTTGCATTCTCTGGTTAGTCTCATCAAAATAATGTGTATAGTTTTTCTTTTCAATAATCATAGTTCTCTTGTTATATACTCTATATGCATGACTATGTGATGAGTAGCCTTGGAAGATGCCTTCATCTACCTTAACATCAAACTTGCCTAGATTATCTTTGCCATTATTCAAAATAAAGCACTTGCAGCAAAAGAAACTCTTAAGTGTGAAATGTTTAGTTTTTTTCCATTGAAAAGCTCAGAGGGGGTTTTCTTTAAAATGGGTCTAATCAACACTCTCTTTAAAACATAACAAGCAGTATTCACTACATCAACCCAAAAATATTTTGGAAGATTTGTTTCATTTAATAAAGTTCTTGTAAGTTCTTCCAAGGCTCTATTTTTCCTCTCCACAAATCCATTTTGTTGTGGAGTTCTTGGAGTTGAAAAATTGTGCTTGATACCAAATTTTTCACAAAATCTTTCAAATCTTTCATTTTGAAATTCTTCCCTATGATCAGTTTTAATGGCAACAATAGTGCAGTTTTTCTCATTTTGAATTACTTGGCAAGCTTCTTAAAGGCACTGAATGTATCATCCTTGGTTATAATGAAGAGAGTCCATGTGAACCTAGAAAAATAATCAACAATCATTAAGCCATAGTAATTACCACTTGTGCTCATGGTCCTAGAGGGTCTAAATAAATCCATGTGAAGCAGTTCAAGAGGCCTTGTAATTGAAACAACATCTTTTTTTGTTTGAAAGAACTTTTAGTTTTCTTTCCCTTTTGACATGCTTCACAAATTTTGTCCCTCTTAAACTTAAGTTTAGGTAAACCAATCACAAGGTCTTTAGATGCAATTCTATTGAAATGATGCATGTGTATATGAGTTATGCGCTATGCCACAACCAAGTCTCATCACTATTGGACAATAAGAAATTTATGTTGGAATCAATGCAATCAATGTTTAGCATGTATACATTATTTACTCTTTTACCAACAGGATGTGTTTCCCTTGAATCTGCACTGGATATGAGACATATTTCAGGTTGAAAGGTGACCTGAAATCATTTTTCACACAACTGACTGATACTCAATAAATTATGTTTCAATCCTTCTATTACCTTGATGAGTAATGTGCCTTTAACTTCTATGTTTCCACTACCAACAATCCTGTCCTTTTGTTGTCTCTAAAGGTGACAAAACCTCCATGTTTTTCAATGAAACTAGTTAGCAAAGATGTATCTCCTATCATATGTTTAGAGCAGCCACTGTTTAGATACAAAAGCTTGCTCTTGGTTGCATCTTTCTCTTTCAAAACAAATTAATCTTTAAAAACTACTACCCTATTAAACTTGGGTCTAGAACTGTTAAAAGTACCTTGGTACCCACCTTACTAAGCCATTTGGATCATCAAAAAGTCTAATTCTAAAAGTCCTAGCAGAATGGCTTTTGTGCAAACAATAAAAACAGGTTTGAAAGGGTGAGGCTTGTTTTTTGTTGTGTTTGAAAAAGTTCTTAAACTTTCTGGTTTTCTTTTGAAAAACTCGTTTAAAACAAATTCCAGCTTTGTCAAACACAATTTTGGAAACCCAAGACAACATTTAAATAGTTCCAATAGCTAGTTTTGAAGAGGTTTTCATAAGATACTTTACTTTGGCTTGTAGAACATCACTGTTCTCACATTTGGATAGTTTACTGAACTCACGCTCACACTTAGAAGACTGAAAAATCATGTTAAGATGTTCAAAATTAGACTTTTTAGTTTTCAATTCTTCTTCCAATGAGTTTGCTTTTTTTTTTCCAACCAATTGTTTAAGTCTTTCAATCGATTGTTTGCCAGGACCAATCTATTTTCTTCATCATGTGTTTCTAAAAATGCTTGAAGCAAGGTGTTATAGTTCTCATGATTCATAGAAATGTTAGAGCTAGCACTACTTACTTTAGATTGATCTCTGGCCATCAAACACAGGTTGACTTCTTCATCTTCTTTTGGTGAAGAGATGGTTGTAGAATCATTTTCATCTGATGCAATGTAGGCTATTTTTCCTCTGTTGTTTTTGCTGAACTTTTTCTTTTCCACATATTTTTTCTTTTTGCACCAGATTAGGACAATCCATCACGATGTGTTCCTATTTGCCACAACCAAAACAAGTAAATTAGCAAAACTTGAATCAGTTTTATTGGGATACCTCTTTGATTGCTGATTTTTCTCTTTTCCCTTCTTTCTAAGAAACTTGTTAAACTTTCTAGTGAGGATGTTCAATGTTTTTGTTTCACTGCCCTCACTGGATCTAGTCTTACTTGTTTCACCTGAAGTGGCAATCTTGAATGTTAGTCCTCTTGCTTTTCTATCTCCATTTTGTTCATCTCAAGCTCATGTTTCCCGAGTTTTCCAAACAATGCAGTTGTACTCAAGGTAGTAAGATTCTTGGTTTCTAAAACTATAGTGACCTTAGGCTGCCAAGTTCTATCAAGACACTTCAAGATCTTTATGTTAACCTCCTCCTTATAAAAGATCTTGTTGAGGCCAACGAGATGGTTCACAATATGTGTGAATCTTTTCTGCACATCTGCAATGGTTTCTCCAACCTGCATTCTAAACAATTCATATTCTTGAATGAGAGTATGTTTTCTTGCACGCTTTACATCACTTGTTCCGGCTTACTTCCAAAATGTCCCTCACTTCCTTTGTGGAAAACAATGGGATACCCTGAAAAGTTCATCCAAATTCAAAGCTAAAGTTATTATGTTCTTTGCCATGCTGTCAAATTGAGCTTTCTTGCTCTCAATATCATTCCATTCAAAACAAGGCTTATCAACAATTTCACCATTTATCACAGTTTTAGACATATAAGGTTCATTCACATTGCATCTCACACACCACAGTTAAGAGATTCGATGAAAATTTTCATTCTGATTTCCAAAATAGGATAATTGACCCACAAAATAAAGGATGCATGTTAATAGATGCACACTATGCAAATGACATCTTTCTCTCAACCATAGGATCAAAAAATTAAGTAAATTTTAAAACTTAGCTCTTGATACCAATTGAAAACACTTTAGGCTGAGTTCAAGAGAGGGGTGAATTGAACTATTAAAATTTTTTTCTCTATAATATGGTATTGAAAGAATGACAATTTTCAAGAAATTACTTTAACTAGTGGTTTGTAAGTGTAGTTCACAAGAAAAACAATTGATTTCAGATAGAAAATAATCAATTTAAATCTCACGAAGTAGTACAATTAAAAAAGTTTTAGACAACTGAATTAAAGATCAATCAATTAAAACAAATCCAAGGAATTTTAATGAAAATTTTTAATCAATTGTAAATATCGATCAGTCTAATATGTAGAACTGTTGATGGAGGAGCTCCTAGGTGCCTTAGTTTCTTGCCCAAGCTTCAATGGAGGTTGAACTTGGTGAAACCTTAAAGCACCGAATGGAAGCAACGGATGAACTCCTCATGTTGCGGAAGCCATGGAAATGCAAGGAAGAAAGCATGCAAGAAGGTTGATGGTGAAGTAGATGGTGAAAGCCTTGAAGGAGGTTGGGCCAACCTTCAAGAGAGAGAGTTCCT
>Ga0209700_101638_pt1 | contig 46544 bp, 24 predicted proteins | sample SiratroredBW_FD_187528 | JGI IMG/M metagenome (GOLD analysis project Ga0209700, IMG submission 187528) | Root nodule microbial communities of legume samples collected from California, USA - Siratro red BW (SPAdes) (version 2) | ecosystem: Host-associated > Plants > Roots > Nodule | place: USA...
TAGAAGTCTTATCTAATTAAATATAAATACAAAATATAAATATGATTAAAGTTTTATATATTAACTCTGATAACTCTAATACACTAAAAAAAAAAAAATATTATTCATTATACTATAAACTTATTAGAAATGTATAAAGTTTATAGTAATTTAAAAATATAACTTAAAATTATTACACATGTATCTGTATCTATATTTTGTTGTATATATAATATAATTATTGTAATTCACAATATATATATATATATTATTAAAATAATTTTTTAATATAGAAAAATATAAATAAAAATATTTTAATTAATAAATCACAACTATTCAATTTCATTCAAATACTAACTTAGTTATCTATATATTAATGATATCCAATATGAGAAATATTAAGTAACATATTTCAAAAGACTTAAGTATATCTTACTATAGATTAAAATTCAATCTAATTTAAAGGAAATTTTTGCTATAACTTAAACATCAATATTTAATATACAAATAAAAGAATAGTTTATATCATATTTATGAAAATATTTTAGTTTGAATAAGAATTGAATAATTCCAACAAAAATATTTGAGCTTGAATAAGAATTAATTAACTTAATAAAAAATATTTTAAATTTGAGCAAAAATTTGGTAGAGAAGATTAAATATTTTAACTTTGAACAATATTTGACTAACCTAGACAAAATCTAACCAAATCAAAAATTGAGTTGTAGTAATGTTATGTTATTTTCACTTAAGTAAGGATGGATTCGTTTCAACAAAATTTATTCAAAAAAATTATCCTTTGCAATTAAACATACATGTTTTTAAGGTTTTACCTAAATTCAGTTTAATTAGTACAGCTTTTAAATGTATAAATCTAATATAAAAATAATAATACATAACAAATTCTACTTATTCAAACTATACAAATAGCACTGAAATATTAAAAACTCATTCAATAACACTCAACCTTACACAAAACTTAAAATAATGTGTGACAATTCAAATCAGTATACTTAAATTTTATTAAAACATAAATAACTTCTGCTACTACCTGAAATCTCATTTTTTAAAACAACTTTTAAATACAAGCAATTACACTATTCAAAATGGAAGAACCTCGTAATAAAATTTTAATAAATTTAATACAAATGAGACGGCGATTTTTCTTAAATAATTCTACTAAGATTTTTGACAAAATTATAAATATACTGTAAATATTGGTGACTACTCTAAATTTTAATCTCAGTTTTGACAACTTTTTTTTTTCTTATGTTGCTTTCATTGTTTTAATTCAGTCCATTTTATCTAAATTTTTAAATTAAATTATGATACTTTTATAAAAAAAATTAAAACTATTAATTATAATATTTGATTTTTACCCAGAAAGAAACACTTATTCTCCCAGCAATAAAATATTAATAATTCAATAACTGAACAAAGTGAGAAAGAAGAAACAAGTTAGAGAAGAAGAAGAAACAAATCGGAACGAAAACAGAGAAAGAAGTGTTCATCGATCATGTCAAAAAACAAAGAGAAAAAGAAGAAAAAGAGCGAAAGCGACGAAGATGACGACGTTTTCTACTACCGCTATAGCAGTGTAAACCTTAACCCTAACCCTACGCAACACAATCTCAATCAAAATCCCAATTCCAATTCCAAAACCAATAACAAGGGATCTTCGTCATTGGCACCGTCCAAATCAACGTTGTACGTTTCAAACATCGATTACTCGCTCACCAATTCCGATCTCCACACGCTCTTCTCCACCTTCGGCCGAATCGCGCGCGTCACGGTCCTCAAGGACCGCCACACGCGCCTCAGCCGCGGCGTCGCATTCATCCAGTTCGTCTCCCGCCACGACGCGCGCAACGCCGCCGCGCAGATGCACCGGAAGGTCCTCAACGGCCGCACCCTCACCGCCTCCATCGCCGCCGACAACGGCCGCACGCCCGAGTTCATCCGCAAGCGCGTCTATCGCGACACTGCCCGCTGCTTCGAGTGCGGCGCCGACGGCCACCTCTCTTACGACTGCCCGCGCAACCAGCTCGGTCCCCGCCAGCGCCCCGAGCCCAAACGCCCCCGCCGTGGGCCTCACCACCGCGACGACGACTACGACGATGGCGGGGAGGATTCTGACGGTGTTGGAGTCGGTGCCCGGTTCGAGGATGATAATTGGGCGTCCGTGGTGGACGACGGCGCCGACGAGAGGCTGTTGACGGGAAACCGGGACGACGATGATGCTGTGGCTGTGAAGAGTAAGAAGAAGAAGAAAGCAGGGTACTTCAGTGATGAGAGTGATGATGATGATTTTGATGGTTGAGATGGTGCAATTGGAAACTTAGAAGCAATTTTTTTTATGCCTTCGAAATTCTAATCCAATCAGAATTGAAGTACCACTTTGAAGGTTAATGTACATTTTTATTATGTAGATTATTGATATGTAACTCAGATTTTGATTACAAAACAACACTAGAAACGCCAAAGAAACTTGCCTATTTGTTTGATGATGATGAGAATTGAATGGTGTTTATTGATGGTTTTGATACTGTTCTCCTATCACAATGGAAGATTTCCTTGGATAATGTACTTTGACTTTTTAAATTTAAATCTTTATTACACAGACTGTCTAGGTGAAATTCTAATTTAGATTGGGAAACAATGCCAAAAGTGCCTGAGGAATTACATCTAAGTTTCATCCTTGTATATGTTGTTGACTGTTGTCTTATGTTGATGAAAATGGAAGGGTATGTAATTTGTTCCAAGTTTGGAATTTGATACACATACTGATAGTTTGATACAAAAATGAGGTTCCTGTTCTGTTGTTGATTTATAACCTTCTCTTTTAAGTATATTAGGTTCAGACAGTTTTTCTGTTAGGAAATCCAATACAACTCTGGTGTCTAGTGAAATCTGAAACATAAAATTGAGCATGCACATGACCGTATTCATTTATGTGTGTTTCTTCAATGTATTTGTATAGCAATATGCTTGTCTGAGCATACCAAATTATTCTACATTGACTGAGAATTTATGAATATATTTTTGAATAAAGATGTCAGTAGGATTTGGCTCTTCTAAAGTGAATTGCTCATTTTGAAAGCTAAAGCCATTGATAAGAAAATCAATGGTTGACATTTAATGTTTATGTGTATACATAACAATTGCAAAATGTTGGAATATCTGTGGTTGGTTTTCTTGTCCATGACCAAGATTACTTACTTTTCTAAAAGTGGTAGTTGTTAAGAGACCAAAAAGTGTATCAACCACGAGCCTCTTTCTCATGGAGAGAGACTTCAAAGGACTTTCTGGTTTATTGGGGATGGCTTTGGCCTCCTATCCCCCACATGCGTACTGTGCACCTTTCCTGTGTGTCTGTGCACCATTCAGAGATCTCATATTAACTGTTTTTCTGATTACGCGTTGCTCCATGATTGATGAACATTAAGCATTAAACATTAAGAGTGAACTAACTTCTATAGAGTTTCAGATTTGTTTACTCCACCCCTAATGGCATTATCAATAGCTTTTATTGGGTGGGGCACCAGAGCAATATTCTTCTTAGCATGTCTTGTAAGCAGCAATCCTTGTAGAAGACACCCTACCTCTCACAGTTCATCTTAACCATAGTAACGATGCCAAATTGGCATACAAACTCAAGCCTTTGCCTAATTTCTTCATGTTTCAAGAGTTTATGTATCAACATGTTTTTAAATATTTTGAAATGTGTAGTAAGAAGTGCGCAACTCACTCGTGTATGATTGAGTCTGGATTTTTTCTATCTGTTTCCTTTAATATTTTTTATTTCCTTATCTGACCACATCCTTTGTTGCAAAATAGAAATGTGTTGGTCGTAGGTTTTAGGATTTTTGTTTTGTAGTATTTGGAAGAGCATCTTCTGCATTTGTTTTGTTTGGATAATTTCACTACATTTTACATGTCTGCTGCATGTCACTCTTGTGACACCACAGCCATGGTCATTCACTTGTATTCGGTGAACCTGAGCATCCTAGAAATCTAGCCTCATGTGACGTTCATTTAACAAGGTTGTTTCAGATGCTGCATATCATTAGGCAGAATAATTTTGCATTTGCCAGATATTAGTCTAAAATTGGCTTGTCTGTCAAATGATCATGTTTCTTTCAGATACCTACCTGCATTAATGTTCCTTCCATCTTTAACGACAGTATAAATGTGAGTTTAAATCTCACATTAAAAGAAGACCAAGTTCTCTTTCTTGATAAACCTTACTGTACAACTTGATTTCTAATCTCTTTTTCTATCTAAAAGTGTATTTGAGGATTCTTGGACTGTAGACTTTAGTGTTATTGTTAAGGAGTTCTTATTCTTAATAGTCATTCTATGTTTCTCTTTTATGTAACCACACATTATTGTTGTTAATGGGAGTCATGTCTTGATAATTAGACGTGTCAATATTTTATTTTTGACATCTCTCAATCTTAAAAATGTCTTCTTATGTTCTGAAACTTTTTGATAATCTTGTTTTCTATTCACAAACTTACTCATGATCTAAAATATTTTATAACTTTTTATTGTGTTTTTTAACATTTTGTCATGGAAGACCGATTGAAATCGTTGAGAAACAATTAAGGTTATAGTACCTTAAAAGTTTGAGAACCAATGACATTATCAAAAAGAAATGACAGCATCAAGTATCCTTTGAAAGTAAACTTACTTCTCTCTTAATTTATCTAGATAACATGGTTGTTGCAAGAGATTAAAAAAAAGCTTGCTTTCTTAGATTGAAATGAAGAATCATGAGAAATTAAAGGTTAAAGTTGCATACTTGAAAAAAGCATCTTTATCTCTCTAAAAAATATGTATAATATCTTTTCAAAGAAATAGGTTAGAATTCCTATAGAACAAATATGTTTAAAATCTTCTCAAAGAAATAGGTTAAAATTCCTATAGAACAAAATCATATAACTAAGAATGATAAAAATATTCTATAGTGAAAAATGATCAGTATCCAAAGCTTATAAAGAAGTTCATTTATTTAGTCCACGATGGATTAAAGATAATTTATACTTTGAGTTAGTTCATACATGATACAAGAGTGCGACAGTTACAAGTTGTAAATAAAATATTTAATATTTGAAAACAAGTTTAAGAAGGAGATTGTTGATCAATAAAAATAAAAAAATTAAATATGAAGATGTATATTGATATAAATTATGCAGAATTATCATTAATAAGAGTTCCACTTTTGAGCATGGCATGTTCTTAAGTAGAAACTTAATGACTTGAAAAGGTAAGAAACAGAATATATTTACAATATTCTATGCAAAAACTAAACTTTAAGTTATGGAACAATAAACAATAAGTATGTCAATTATTATTGTACTCGTATGAGATACACAAGATCATTATTCTAATATCTAAGATACACAGGTAACCAACCTAAATATGCACCTGCGTCTCTGTAACCATCTATAAAAAAATCTGCATAATACAGGTTTATTAATAAATGAGTTAATTATTTATTGCAGGTTTATTAATAAATGAGTTAGTTATTCACTGCTCGTGGGCAGTATAACCAACTATTTAGCCTAAGTCTAATGTACCTTATGAATACTATTTCATCTTTATTTTCACATTCACTTCATAATCTATAAACTGTAGACTCCAAGAATTCTATAATCTTTTACAGGTCGACACAAATCGGCTCCACATCACCTCAGAAAGATTTGTATTAAGATTTTGATAAAAAAGTTTATGAATAAAAATTACTTGTGAAATGTGTAGAACCTATAGTATTTTATTATAATAATAAATCAATTAGTATCGCTCACAACAAAGGTTGTATCAAAACAAGCTTTTCTATTCATGCAATCAATTCACCTATATAACAAAGGTTAATTGATCAACTTATTTTCATTGATAGTTAATTTAGCCTTGGTCACTTTCATGATTTCACTTTACTCCTCTCCCCTCATCCACAAGTACAGACGATACAGTATTAAATATGAGCACCTCCACCTCAATAAATTTCCTTCTATTTACTACTAAGAAACATTCTAATGCATGAAATTATGAGATTAGAATGCATTTGTGACAATGTGTAAAAGAGTATTTGGCACCATCAAGTATAAGAAATATGGTAATGAAAAATATTCTATAAATTTAACTTTTCACAGCAAGGAATGTATTCATCAAGTTCTAAAGCAAAAAGCACAACCTATAGTACATGTTTCTTCATTTCTAGTTTATCAGAGTAGCATATTTAGTTACAATGATGCAAGGAAGACCCCAGCAAGACTGTCAGTATGCACCATGATATAAGCAACGAAAGATAAGAGTGGTGCATAAGAAAGCACAAATAGGATCGCTGTATAATTTTTGGCATAGGAAGGTAGTGCAATATCATTACTCTGAGATCTCCTCTTCCTCCAATTGTAGTGCCTTTGTTAAGCTGAGCTTATTTTACAAACTTGTCCTGTGCCATACACAAACATTTATTGCATCTGAATTCATGCTGCCTTTCTTCATGTGGACCACCTATCTTAGACTGTTGCCTCAACTTGTTCTTGTTTATCTGGAAGTTGGCTTCTAAGGAAGCCTAGAACTGATTGCCGCTGGACACAAGGATTGAAATTGAAATTAATTTCAGGAATTAATAGGGATTTCATTTAATGTCAGTGACCCATCCTGGCCTGGGGTGTGCTTAGTAAAAAGAAAAGGGCGAATTATAATCCTTTTATATGATGGACCAAGCGGTATAGACCTATTAATCCTATTTCACAAGAAATATGGGTCCAATAACTTCCTCATTGGAACAATAATAATTTGTTAAGATTATTAAAACTAACTTTATATTTATCAAGTATAATGAAAACAACTTGGAGATCAAATTAAATATCATATGTTAAGTTATAATCAGTTAATGTTTAGTACTTGAATGTAATTATTTAGAAAAATAATAATCTTATAAAACAAAATGATTCTCAGTAAATGAGATAACTTTTATTTGAGCTATAACAGTTAGTTTCAAGATGAAATCAGACATGGTATTAGATCTAAGCTCATCTTAGTAAATAGTCTATTCTAATAGGTTAATTGTATCAAATCTTATACTTCAGATCTGTTCACTTATATGGTTGTTGAATATTTGAACAAAGAAAAAATTAAAGTGCTATATATCTCTCTCTCTCATATACTTGCTATATATATATATACGTGTCTTCTTTGTTTATAGACATCTTACCCGCTGTTCAAGTCCACTAGCTTCAGATTTCAACGTTAGTGATTGCAGTAAGTCTATGGCTTCTTGAAATCCATCAGTAGCTAACTTTTCCTTCCCTAGATTTCTGTCCACATCCGCAACTTTTGCAAGAGAAACAGCAACATCTAGAACCTGTAAAGTTATTAAAAACAATGAAAAAACGAACCAGTTAATTATCAAATTTATTTGCACTTGTTTCTTTATCCGGTTCAGTTGTTTCAGAAGAGAATAAAAAAAAAACTGCAAAGTATCAAAAAATTAATAGCAGAGCTGTAAAGCTAGGAACATAAAGGGTGAATTTTGCCTGAGAGATTTGATTTCATAAGTTTTTTCCACAATTCGCCTGACTTCAAATAAATCATTTTAGCTGGTTCAACTTAGGATATTGTACAACAATCTACAAACCAACATAGAAAAGCTTGCACCAGACTCAAAGAAAAGCAACAGACTTCAATGAAGATCAATTACATAACAAAAAAATTCAAACAAACTGTATCTAGATAGTAATATCCAACCTGGGATGGAACGTTAGAATTCTGCTTGACAACATCCCGGCGAACATCCAAAGATTTAAAATAGTAAGATCTTGCAGCTTTAAGATCTCCATCATAATATTTAAGATCTCCAATTTTGTTAAGAGAAACAGAAAGTGTATGCGTAATCTGTAGGATAAGAAATTTAAAAAATTAATTTGACAACAAGCAAAAAAGAAAAGTATTATGTTGAAGTTTATGCATTTTGACTCTGAACAGCACAAAAGAAATGTTCAGAAGAAAAGACCTCCATATCATCTTTTGGCAACTTGGACAGAAATTGAACACTTTCTTCAAAATAAGAAACTGCAGAACTGGCATCACCCATTGCTCGGCTGCAAAAAAAAATAATGTTCACATGTAGGTCACAATCTGCCTCCATTAAACATGTCACAGAACAATATTCTTTTACCATTTGTTATAGAATAAGAAATATTATTAGAGAAAAAACAAGAGAAGATAAAAGCAGAGAAAAAGATAACTGGAAAAGAAAACAAAAATGCCAAAGGCAAGAAAAAGTGTCAACAAAATGATAAAAATCTCTTTAAACGTCAACTTTCAAAACCCTTCTAAAATAATGATTAGCTAAGCACCACCAAAAAATCACAGCCATAAAAACAGAGAACGGCTATAGTTTTCTGATTGTATTAAACCAGCCAATTCTTTGAAAATACAAATTTGCAACCATGCAATAATAAGTTCCAGGACCCTACCCGAAATCATGATGAAGCACAAAAACAAGCAAAAAAAAAAAAAAAGAACTTAGAATTTCATCTGATTGTAGTAATTAACACTTGACACCAAAACACCTACGATAGCAAATACAAGGCAAACAATTCTAGAAAGCATAAATGGTCAAAACAGAAAATTTCTCAAAATTTAAGATATATTGATCATTAATAATGAATTTGATTTGTACTTGGTAATTATAATTCAATATTTCTAATTTATCTTAAAATCATGAAAGGAAGATAATAGTGACAAAGTTATTTAGATCATTATTAGTCAAATTTTATTCAACTTAAGTCTTCCTAGATAATTATTAGATTTTATAAGAAACCATGTTTCTCTTACACCAAGATGATGTCACATTGATTTCTGTTGAAGATCCCATATTAATTAAAGAGATAACTAAATTAATATATATATATATATATATATATATATATATATATATATATATAAAAGAGCATGTAAATCTTACATTACAAGTCGACTTTGTAGGTTAAGCCTATGGGAGTTTGTTCAAGCAGGATTTGTTGGACCTATTGTATCATCTATTATTAGACCGCCCATAAATATCTAGTTCCACACTTGAAATGTCAAGTTCTTGGTATGAGGAAGTTTGTTGGAAATCCCAGTTGGCTAGAGATATGACCAAATTATAGTATATAAGTGGATGTAAACCTCATGGTGCAATCCGATTTTGTAGAGTTGAGTTTGGTCTAAATTCACTTTTAAAAGTTCCAATCTTGGCCATGATCTTGGTGAATGAGAAAAAAGTGATGCAACAACAAGCCAGAGACCACTCTCACATGTGGCACTACTACTATAGAAGCACAATTTGTCACTACTAAGTACTTCCCAATTTTCAATGTCGACACAAACACCCAAGATAAACTTAAATGCCAAAACTAAATATCACCAGCATTACTATAACAATAACAAAAGTCTTATCCCACTATGTGAGGTCAGCTACATGGATGACACACAAAGTCATTTAGTTCAGTTGACAACTTTCACCATAATATCTCACTTGACAACTTTCTTCTTTATACTTCTAGTATAGGACTAAAAACCATGCGATCTACTCTCCTCATTGGTGCTACCAGTATTAACATTGGCACAAAATCAATTCTACCACCATTCTTTTGGCAAAATTTTACTAGATTCTTCTATAGCACTCAATATGAACTTGCAATTCTATTTATTTCCCTCAGTCTATCATATTAAAGGTTTTTTTTTATTATTATTGAACAATGAGTTAATTTTATTATGTGGGTGTACAAGGGATACTTGAATCCATTAATAAAACATCACACCAACAAGCCACGATCCCACTAAGAAATATAAATATTGAAGGATGATTTACATAAATTCTTTTATGTATAGATTTCTATCAGAGATACTAAACTAAACTTGCCTTTGAGATAATTGGTCCTCAATACTATCAAAACCTCAACGTTCTAAGAACGTTGAATTTTAGCACACGATAAATATGTATGTGCTTTGACCATGTTAGCGTTGTAAAACCAATTTTGAGTCTTAACATAAGAATGTAAGTAATATCAGTGATTTTATCTTCAAATTTCAGTTTCTAATGGAAGCTCATGACATGATGTCATGATTAAAAAATCACCTTGACTGTTTTCATCCCTAATCCTTCCTTAATTGCAGCTGACCAAAGTTGGTTGTCAATGTCCTGGAAAAAGGCTACCTACAAAGAGATTGACCATTAAGTCTAAGGGCAGCATCTTAACGTGTAGCTACTGAAACAACAACTCTTGGGGATAGAAATCCTACATTACAAGAGATAAGGCCTAAATAGTGCTTATAAAGCTTGGGCAATCCTCACTGTACAAGCCATGAAGTAGAGTAAGTCCCTAAGCTCAAATTCTAAAATGGCATTAGAGCCTGTCCTAGATCCATTGTTGAGCCACCTGCATCGTCAAGCTCCAAGCTCATAACCTTGGGTGTGAGGGTATACTTTAGAAAGCCGCCTTAATCTGCGTTACCCTTAGTCCACCTTAAACGCAGCTAATAAAAGTTGGTAGCCAATGTCTCAGGAAGGGCCACCTATGAAGCAGGGTTGACTACAAAGGTTGAGTGAAACACAGTCACTGGAGCATCCATTCTTGAGAGGTTGAAATCCCCATTGACCAAGGATATGGCCTCAAGAGCGCTTATAAAGATTGATTTACCATAAAAGCTGATTTTGAGAGACCCTAAAGCCCAAATTCCTAGACTCATAATTTTCTTGATCACTTCAGCGACTCAAATATAGATAATGAATGCTCTTGATTATATGTTAAACCGTATTTATTTTGTATTTACTTCTGTAATCGTTTAAATAGACAAGTCATTCTTCGGAATTATTCTTCACTTGCATTTTCTGAGTTCATTTTTGCGTACAAGTTAGTTTTAAATTTACAAAAATCGTATTAAATTAGTTCCTCTCAAGCATTAAAGTCAGACAAATAATGGTTAACATGATACAAGCTACATATTTAGGGACTAACTCTTACACAAATAAATTCAAGGATTTGTACAACTAATTCATACACAGATACATTTCAGGACTAAACTATGAGATGGGAATAATTCCAAGTACTAAGTTACCTGTTCACTCTTTTTTAAGTTATGGCTGACTAATTAAATACAGAAATTTCAGGGATTTTATTGAGTCACCTAGACAAAAAAAAATGTGAAGTGTTTTCCTTCTCATTTGTCAAAAACCATATACAATCCCCTCATTTTAGTGTACTATAGAAAAGAAAATAGAAAACAACTTAGCCATAAGCCAAGTACTTGGGATCATCGTTCAAGATGCATTTTCCAAAAACAGTCTGGATTTTGCACATTAATTTTCTATTTGTACTTATGCTAGGTGTTCCTTTTTCTTCTGCGATTCCTTTGTGATCTCTGTCTAGTTATATACAGGGTCCCTTACTATTTTGCTCCATTGCCTTTGTATCTAGTAGATAATTCTATATTCAATCAGCGAAACTCATTACAGATTTATGTAGTTGTGCAAAAATTTCTTCATTTTTCTTCAAGCACAAATCATTTATGCAAATAATATCTAATCAATTGAGCATATATAACAATAATATTCTACATACACTAAAACTAACAAATACAAGAGAACAGACTGTGGTGATGAGAATACTGAAAAAATGTAGATATATGCATAAACAGGAAAATAAAAGTAACAGACTTGCTATGTGAGTAGTGGGGAAAAAAAGCAAGAAAACATACCAGCAGTCACCAAGCATACCCAAGACTGCACCAAGCTGGGAACATAACTCTGAAGTGTTACCAACTTTTTCTAACTGATCACGAATGTCATCAGCACAGAGGTTGAGTCTTGATTTGGCACTTTCTAAGTTCTGAGCACGGAATGCCTGTTTTTGCATTACACATAGCAAAGTACTCATTATCAAGTGGTAGTACAAGTAATTTAGTAAAAGAAAAGGCAGTAGCTTCAGCAGAGCAACAGCTATTGACATCAATGTCTCTTCCAGATAAGTATATTTTCCAACACATACAATCATATATAACAGTTCAGGATCTATCAAAAGTTATTAACATCACGGCCAATTACATTGAGGACAGGCAATTTCAAGGATCTTTCACCATTTAATCATTCATATATAATTAGATCCAACATTAACATTAGAAAAGGCCATACATACCCTCATGGCCTGTTGCACTAAGAAAGAACCTCTTTCCAAAGACACATCCTCATAGATGACCTGTTTACTCTCGGCAGCTTCTTCTCCTTTGTCTGAACTAAGAGACCTTTTGATCCTAGCGTGACCTTCAATGAAGCGATCGACTACACCTTGAAGATTAGCATCAGGCTCAATCTTCTCAATATCAGCCCCACATAGTGGACAGTCCTTAAAGCGGGATATGCATGCTCTAGTTTCAGACAAGTAGAATATGAGAAATGAGCTAAAAATATAGTATGCAATTCATCATAGATTCAAGATATAAACACAGGGCAAGGTACATACTTGCAGAAAACATGAGAACAAGGCACACATTTGCTGGTGTCAAATAAAAGAGCCTGGCACACTGTACAGCTAAGAGGACCAATCTTGAATGATTGTGAATCATATCCAAAAGGGCACTTAGGTAACGCACTAGATGAGTCATTAGCCTCTTTCTTCACCTTACTGTCAGACTCAACCTGATGTTTCATAGAGTTTTCGGCGGACTTTTTAGAACCATTGTTATCATCAGGGCGAGCAGCTTTGACAAAGGGGCAAACTGGTGTCATATTCATCAAGAACAAGAGCCTGCCAAAACATCAAAACAAAGAGGCATTGTTATTTATCATCCTTTTGTTTTATTTAAGTAAAACTTTCTAAGAAAATAACAAGTTTCCTAACCATTATACCAAGAATAATGATTAAGGAAACAACATATAGTTTTTTTATTTTTTATAAGAAATCATAATACAGGCATTGTTTACACTAAACTAAATTCTACACATTTCAATAAAGCTTTTCACTTGTGATTCCTTCAGGTGCCTTTGGTAAGAAAGTCAAAAATAAGTGGGATAGATTGAAGAGAAATAGAGTGAAACCAATAGTAGTCGGTTTAAGAGAAATAAAAATTTTCAGATAATTGATTCATTCAATAGTTGATTTTCCTCAAATTTATAACAAGTATCTTATTGATTATGTAAGGCCTTTATCCCTATGTCAAAGTCACATGAAAAAAGTGCACCAATCCTAGTTGATAATACACACATTTAAATCCTATCAACGTTTTACACTAGGAACTTAACAATTCAATCTAAACTCTCTTTTTCAACGCAAAGACAACATCTAAGGCAGAATTCCTCAAACCTAGGAAGTACCAATAAAGCGAAAAATTGCATCCCAGAAGAACTTATAAAATTCTCACGTGTGCCCCAATTGTTCTAGAATCATCTACTTCCCAACTGGGTACATTGAATCAAAACCAAGATTCAATTTTTTTCAACAAATAGAAACCCTTTTTCTTAATTTGCAGAATTAAAAAGGGTGAAAAGATTACAGGATCGAGGGAGGAGAAGAAACTGGAAGTTGCAGAGAACGACGTCCTTGCAACTGCTATGGCGTTGTTCTTCCTTGGTCTGTGTGTGAGGCAGAGAATGGTGCGATGGGTCTCAGAAAAAATGTGGATGATGATGATGCAGTTAGAAGAACTTGTATTTATTTTCAAATACCGACAGTATTTGACTAAAATTTAATTAAAAATTATAGAAATTTAAATAAACTAATATTTAATAGTTCAAATGTAAGAAAATTGCATTTGCTCCTTTTAAGACTTTTTTTTAATGAGATTTATAATTTTTTTTAATTCTAAAATAAACATGACTTGTTATCTTTGTTTTATTTATATTTATATTTATATCTTTTATAACATGTATTAAATTTATATTTAAATACAATAATAAGTTAATAAATTTAATAATAAATTTTATTATTATGTTTTATGTTAAAACAATGCTTTTCCAACCATTATTTAATTTTAATATTTTAAAACTTTACTTTTAAATCTTATCATTTTGATTTAAGTTTTAGGTCAGTGTGGTATTTTTGTATAACAAAGAGATAAAAATTACTTTATTAGAATCATAAGAATATAAATGTCATTTTATTAAAAATATTAGAAAAGTGAGTGTCTTTTGTAATTTTCAATAAAATAAATAAAGTTTTTTTTGTGTTTATTTTGGAACTGAAAGTGTGAGTGTGACATAATCCCACAATCAATTTTTTCTAAGATTTTAATTCTAAGTTGTAATAAATAAATTAAGCATTGTATAACAATAAATATTTGAAATTTATTTATAATAATATAAGGTAGATATTCTTTTTTAGAGTATATATTTGATATTCTTATTTTACTCTTAATTATATTTTAAAATCATATAATATAAATTATTCAAATTGAAATTCTACATGCACTTTATCAATATAATAACCTTTTTTTTATGGTCATGTGTGTGAAATAGCTTTAAATAACAAATCATATATTATTTCTTAGGATAAACTTTGACTTTTTTTATATAGAAGTTGTGAATAGTTTTACATAAAGAAACATGATATATTATTTGTTTAAACAACTTGGGAATTTATATTATGTATAGATCGGTTATCAAATAATTTTGGATGACAAAAATGGTATATTATGTGTTTGTACAATTTATGAATTTACTGTACGTATATGAATTGGGTGTGGTCTTTTCTAATTTTCAACCAGGTAAAAAAAATAATTTGTTTACCTAACATAGAATCAAATTGGCTAAGAAAATATGATTTATTTTAAAATATGGTCCAAATTAGACTGTTACAGTTTTTAACTTGACTCAATGATTTAGTTTATGAATATTATAATTTGGGCTCTTGTGATTTAATTTATTTTTCACATATGTAGAATATGATGGTTTTTTGAAAAGAAGATTATAAAGGAATAATGAGGACAGTTCCATAAAATTTGGACCCACTTTTATTTTTTTGATTAGTGTATCACTTTTTATTGACTCCCACCTTGGTCTATCATATATAATTTAAAGTAATTGATGTAAGAATTCAAGGTCTATTTCCTATTTGTCTTTTCCTTTAATTAGAATGAGCTAACGAATTTTGATTTTTTTTTTTATAAATAACTTTATTTTTTTTATTCTTTTAAAATTATAATGACTATTTTTATGTATAGAGTATATAACATTTGTTTCATTTGTTGTTTATATGATTAATTAAAATCTACAATATATTTTATAAGATGAAATTTAGGGTATAAACACCCTGATATATATATATATATATATATATATATATATATATATATATATATATATATATATATATATATATTTTAAAAATATTGAAAGAACGTCAAGATTTATTGTCTTCGATAAGTAAAAAATTAATTAAAATACATCAACAAATAATATTATTTTCAACCAAAAGATTAATACATTATCTGGTTTAAATAAATAATTTTTAAAATATATAATTAGCTACTAGTTTAATATTATTTGATTTAAAGGGTACAAAAGTATTTTTCAAATTATATTAATTTGAATGCTTAATTAAAGTAAAATTGTCTGATAACAGATATTTTAGTATTGATATCATCCTCCACATCATCGATTTCAGAGACTATTTTTTTTTTAAATATGTATTTTAAAAAATTATGATACTAATTCCATTGTTACTTTTAAATTATTTCGTCTTTCTATTGTGATTGTGCATATAGTGTAAAAAATCTACTTAACAATTTCATTTAATTATACATATACATATATATATATATATATAGTTTAATTTAAAAAATAACATTTTAAATATTATTATAGTTTTATTATATGTGAATATTTTAAAGACCTGTATATTTCACCAACAGGTGAAGTATTCAAAACTTTGATATTTATGAGTGTGTTAAACAAATTAAGGTATAGATTGAAATTTTAATATAAATTTACTTTTATTAGTATATATAACATATCTTTTTTTCTCTCTCACCATATAGAGTAAGATTATTGACTGTGGCTATATATCTATTATGTGTAATTTATTGTCTTGTCAAAATTAAACAACATAATAAATGCCATAGATACACCTTTACATTGATTTTCAAAAGCAGATTAATAATGTATTAGTCATTAAAATTTTAATATCAAATCAGTAGGAGAATTTGAAAATAATTAACTAGCGTGTAAATAATAATGAAATATAATATAAGTTCAGATCTTTTTCTGATGACGATATAATTAGATAGGATTTTTTAGTTTTTTCTCATTTGTAAATTTTTTTTACTTATATATATATATATATATATATACATGTGAGTAAATAATTAATTTGATAAAATAATTATTAGTATATTTCGTTTTTAGTATTGTTCTTATAAAAACTTTTATTTAATGGGTTTGGATTAATTCCACTGAATTCTTAATACATGATTCATGTGCTCTTTTAGTGATTTAATGTTTTGAAGTGGTTAATTCTAGATGATGGCATTTCAAAGAATCGACATCATTAAGGTATTTTGTTTATTAACTAATTTTAGATCATGTTTTGGGTGACTGACATAATCTAATTGTGTGTTATATAAGTATAATTAAAAAAAAATAGTCTCGATATAAAAATAAAATTCACAAAGAAAAATTATATTTTTACACTATTTTTCATGAATTATATCTACTTCACAGTCGTTTTATTTAATAAAATATTGTACAATAATAAAATAGTAATTTATTTTAATGTCAAATAATTATATTTTATTATACAGTGTTAAAGTATTAATACCTAGTTGTTATTTTGTTATTTTATTAAAACAAATTCTACCAATATTTATTATACTAAATCAATTATTTATCCTAGATGTTAGTCAAATTCATATACTTTATTTTCAAACATATTTTGTATTCAAATATATTTTTCAAACAATTATGTTTACATCTATTGACAAAAGAGGGCAGCTACAATGAAGAATAAAAAGAGTGAGCATTGTGAAATTGGAGAAGAAACATAACTCTCCCTCTCATAAATTTATGTTTGTCCTATTTTGTTGTTAACTTCATAATATAATTGCTTGAAAAAATTGTCTTATTATTTTGTTGTTTTAAAAAAAGAAAAATAAAGGAAGCTTTATTATTTAGATGATTTATTCTATTAGGAATTAGTTTTTTTTTTATATTTAGCTAATGATGAATCTTGACTTTTTATTTGTTATTTAATATAATTATTATTATAATTTATTAATTATTTTATTAAAATTAAAACTTTTTAAAGATAATTTAAAATTGACCTAATATCAATTAAATTTTTTGACCGTTGTTTTTGTTACCTATATGAACGGGAGACTGCAAACCATATACATAATATAAAAATATATTTTTCATCATGAATTAAGAATTATATCAAATCAATATACACAATAAAATTAAAGAAAATACTTTGAAAGGCTTCACATTTTTTTTCTTTTCCGTTCCCAAATGAGTGTGTTACAATGTTCTTGACTAAGATTGGTAAAAGTGTTTTGCATTGAGAAAAACCTTGAAACACATTTTTATTGAAATTCAAAATATTTAATTTATAAATATTAATTTATATTTAAATATCTAATGTGATATATAGTAGGTAATGTTCTCATTTCTAACTTGATCTCAATATATCCTAACTAAAATTCATGCAGCAATAATAATGAGTGTTAAACTGAGTTAACCCTACTTACATAGATTAAATTAAAAATAAATCAACTTAATCTCACTTTTTTCTAGATTACAAATCTGTTTAACCTAAAATTTAAGTAAACTAATTTTTAAAAAAAACTGCATTTTTTTAATCAACTAACTCACAAATTCAAATTCACTTGGAGTGAGATAAGTAATCTATTTTTTTTATGGAAATTATAACATAATTCCTTAAAATACTAATACTTTATAAAAAAAGACCAAATTTTTCTAATAAATATTCTTTAATGCACATAAAACTTACACGACTTCATTATGAATAATAAATGAAGTGAATTAAAAACTATTAATTGAAACTCATAATTGTAAATATGATTAATAATAGTAAATTTTGACAATGTTCAAGTCAAACACTGGATAAAAATTTATTTTTTTCATTGGAATACCTAAAAATATATTGATCAATTTTTTTATTAAGTAATAAAGCGATTAACAACATCACTTCAGAGATAAGTATTAAAAAATCATGTTAAAATATCATTTGACTATAATTAAGCCGAATTAAGGTATACTAAAAATATATTTCAACATAAAAAAGTGAAATAAATAATTTTGAATAAATTAAAATAATTTTTATATATATTATATAGCACTATATATTTCTCTCTTCACTTGTTGTTTTCTCTTTCTTCACTCCTTCTCTCACTCTCTTCTTCATTTTGTTGTTTTCTTTAACCCTTTTTCTCTCTCTTTCTTTGTGCATGAGACTGCGAATGTTTGAGCCTTTGATCTCATGTTCTTCTCTCTCTTCGCTTCGATCTTCTTCCAACCACGGTTCTGCTTTCATTTCCATTTCTCTCTTGTCCTTCTCTCTATCAATCTCAATTCTCAATTTCGTTTCATTGATTTTGTAATTGAATGATTGAAATTTCGAAACCAATTCATCGTTGCATTGTGTGTGTAAATGTTGCATGGAATTCACTTTATTGGGTCTAATTATTAGGTATTTATTTAAATTTATTTCCTTTGCTTTTCGTTTGTGAATTTCAGGGACGCTGTTTTGCTTCAGTTTTTAACTCAGGTTCTGTTCTCTGCTAGCAGCAATAACATTCTTGTTTGTTGGGAATTTGAACTAAAATCTTTGGGTTTTAGATTTTTGCTTGAATGCACTCACGTCCTGTTTAGGTATTATTATTATTATTATTATTAATAACGTTACCATTATTTATTATTTATTATTATTATTATTATCCGAATTGTTATTTATTAGTAAGTTCCTTTTCTTTGGAAGAAATTGGGACGTGTTGTTGAAGTGTTGAACATACAATTTGCTGTTTTGATCGTGTTTTTTTTATTTTGTAATAATTGCATGATTTATTGCTATAACCAGCTTGTGGGGATAATGAATTTTGTGTTGTGGGTATGGTCTGTTGGTGAAATTTTTTGTTTTGTCATGTCCAAGATAAAAGGCGTGTGTTCCTCTTTGCATTTACTTTCTGTTTGGGTAAGAATGGTGAATATGATTTGAAACTGTGAAAATTGTACTTGGTTTTGTTTTGGGGTCTGCTTTCCTGGTTTACAGAAGATCATCAATAGTTTTGTGTTTAGGCCGAAACTTGTATTGGTAGAACTTATATGCGTTCTGCTTTACTTGCCCTCTGGTATCTACAGTTTTATAAAAGGATCTGCTTGGATTTTATGGTGCTTTTAATTTTAATTGTTTCCCTTGCCGTTTAAGGATTATGGTAGCTCTGTTTGTTTTTGAGGCACCTTCATAAAGTTCTTTTCTGGTTTTCTGTTTATTGTCTCGATCATCGAATATCATTCTACTTGTGTATTAATGTGTAATCCCCCGCACAAAAGTAACATCCAATGGGACGAAGAGGGTGAAAGGGAATTTAGTGGCCTGCTGCGCAAAATTTTTTTTTTTGGCTTTTCTGTTTTGCGTTTTCTAGTACTTTAATATGTGATTCAAAACTCATTGCAGAGACTATTATTTAAGAGATGAGTCAAATGACACATGACAATGATGACAATGTGCATGGTGAGGATCAGACTGGGTCACAGTTGAAAGATGAGGGTAATGGAGGAGGTGTTGTTCTGAAGAAAGGACCATGGACAGCTGCTGAAGATGTTATTTTGGTGGACTATGTCAATAAGCATGGAGAGGGGAATTGGAATGCTGTTCAGAAATACTCAGGCCTTTCTCGTTGCGGAAAGAGTTGCCGATTGCGATGGGCCAATCACCTAAGGCCAAACTTAAAGAAAGGCGCATTTACTGCAGAAGAGGAGCAGTTGATTGCCGAACTCCATGCCAAAATGGGAAACAAATGGGCACGCATGGCGGCACATGTAAGCAGACTGCATATTTTTTGTTGCCTTAAGTATTTAGTCATCTTGTTTCAATTTGCTGTTTCTTTCACTCTTTGTGCTAACATATATGGATTCTATTTGCCATTGTTGATGTCAGTGTTGTGTACGCCATCCTATCTTCTAACAGTGAACATCATATGACAACCATCTCTTCTTTTTCATTGGACTTGTCCCTTACAATATGAATTCAGCTTCTTACAGTTATGAATCTCAGTGCCATTCAACAGTATAATACACTTTAGTTGCCATTTAGTAAGATTCTGAATTTAACAGAAAGCATTCTTCATAAATGTCATTGAATGCCGCAACATTTAAGTGTGGCAAATTTTTCACAATAGAGAGCCTTGTAACTTCTATCTAGGTAGTTATCGGCATCATCGTGTCTATTTTGGGAAAGTAATCAGTATTATGCTACTGTGTCCTTGCTGATACTTGTCTCGGAGCATCTATTTGAATTTTTTTTTTCTGTCTACAAATCACTTTTAGTTCTCTTCGATATGAAGATAGACTAACAATAATTTTTTATTATCTTAATCATAATTTTAGACCATAAATTGTAGCACGAAAAGAAAAACTTTAATGCTTAATATGAAAAAGGTAACATGTGTCACGTTCTGGTTGTTTTTTTGTGGTTGTTTCCTGTCTGATAAAATATGACACAAGGTAATATTCCAAACTGGGGAATTGAAATTCATATCAACTTACATTCAGATTTTTATTGAGATTGCATTTATTGTGAACCAACTTGTGGATTTCTTTTCCTTGCATATCACATAAGATTGACAGCAAAATTTAGTTTCTTCCCGACTTCCATCACTTTTTCATTGAGTCCAAATCACCATCATTCTCTCGTTTAAAAGGATATGTAATAAGTGAGTCTTTATTTAAGATCACAATGCTGCTGTTGCCAGGGGTGGAAGAGGGAGATTCCAATACTGGTATTTCTACCGACACCACCCACCCAAAGAAAAAGAAATTAGTGAGTGAAAGAAAAGATATGTGAGAGATTTAATGCTAATGAGTTAAAAAAACAAATGAGAACATATTTTGTCAGAATCAGAAGCTGGAATTACCCCTTACAAATGGAAGAGGAGGCTAGCAATCGCTACACTTAATTTCTTTTTCTGTTATCGTTATTATGCATTCATTTTCTCTATCCATGATGATTTAGAATGATTGATTTCTTTTGTTTTCAGTTGCCTGGCCGTACAGATAACGAAATAAAAAACTACTGGAACACCCGGATGAAGAGGCGTCAACGGGCTGGCTTGCCACTTTATCCTCCCGAAGTAGTTTTGCAAGCATTTAAAGATAGTAAGCATGGTCAAGGTACTGGTGAAATCAATGATGGAGATGGAGGCCACCAGGATTTCATGGAGAAAAACAATTATGAGATGCATGATGCAATATTTGACAGTCTGAAGGAAAATCCGGGAATCTTACCTTTTGTGCCTGAGCTTTCTGATATTTCTGCTAATAGCATTCTGCCAAGTATTCTTGGTTCTCCTCCGTACTGTAATTTCATGCCATCGACATTACCTAATCATGATCATCTTCAAGAGTCATCAGTGTCTTTTATTGGTTCCAGTGAATTGAGCACTAGTGGGTTTTATCCATTCGACCACTTTAAGGATAATACTAATGATAAGATTGCAGAATCATTTGGATTGCATTCTCCCCTTGATCATGGTGCCTCCTCATATGACTCATTTTGTTACAGCCATTCATTATCGAATGGCAATTACTCTACTTCTAAGCTGACTTCTGAGGCTGTGAAGTCAGAGCTCCCTTCACTCCAATATCCAGAAACTGAATTTGGTAGCTGGGGTACCTCTCCCCCGCCTCCGTTGAATGAGTCTGTTGATGTTTTCATTCGTTCTCCTCAACCACCTTATGCACTAGACTCAGGTTCTTCTTCGCCACTCAATTGTTGCTTCCTTAATGAATTTCTTTATCAGCAGGCGAAGACTCTTAGTTATTCAAAGAATAATTGGTCTGACAAGAGTTCAAATTCATCCGTTGCAACTCCCGGTGACAGAGCTGAGAGTTCGGCTTTGAATATGTACGAGACAGAGTGGGAGGATTATGCTGACCCCGTATCTCCCTTTGGTGCAACTTCAATCCTCAATGAGCATCCTGTTGTTGGCACCAGTGGAAAGTCGTGGGATGGATGGGAACCTTTTCAGACCTTTAGCGGTTAGTACCTTCTAGTGTGGTATGATAAAGATGATATTTGAAAGCATTCACTATTTTCTGCACGCATCCACATATATATTTGACACTGCAAAAATTATTTATTTTTAACATTACCTGTTTTACTTAAAGCATAATTATGTCATGCCATGCACATTCTGGATCATAAAAAAGTTGACTCGTCCTTAATAAATTGAACCAAAAAATTTATTTCCTGTGAAGTTTTGTCTCATGGGAAATTCATTATGAATTTTGATGAAAACGAAGTCGGTGGCTTTTTTCCTTAATTCATGTGTTAAGTTTGTTAGTTGCAACAAATATCTTGTGAAGTTGAGATTTCATTAGAAAACTCTGCAGGCAACAATGAGAAATTGCAGTCAGTTGATCAGGTTTTGGCCCCTAAGAGCGAAAATCAATCCATGTCTCTGTTGAATCTCACTTGGCCAGATGTTCTACTGGCCTCAGACTGGCACGACCTGTATTCTGAACATGACGGCATGAACCAAGCCAGCATGATTGATGCTGGTGATGATGTCAAGAGACAGTAAGCATGTGGTGGCTAATGGAAATCATTCTTCAAGTACAGGAGATTATTTCTTGCGTGTTGATTAACATGACTCTTTTGGCAATTGTCTGATATTCATTCAGAAGACTGCTCAATATCTGATTCAAAACTTTCTATTATCCATTTATGTTTACTCCTTAATATAGGTAATAGGTGTAACATCTACTGTTTTGGGAGTCTAATATGGGTGTGACTTGTGTTATCAAATTCCCGGCTAGAGAAACTTGTTTCTTTCTTTTTATATACTCTATTTCTTTGTTACATTTATTGTGTATCGTCTTCAAACAATTCAAGACATATTGCCTTTTGCAGGGTTTTGAATAATTTGTGGAATAACACTGCACTTGAAACTTTGGACAACATGTAGCTTAATGGAATGACAATTATCTTGCATTTTCTTTTGGGTTCCATCTGAAAGTGCATGAAGCTTTGATAGCTTTTGGATACTAGAAAGCATGTGTTTTTGATGAAAACAACATAAAGATAGGCTCTGTTAACTCCCGATGTTATATTTAGGATATTAACCATTTTTATGGGACGAATTGGTCACAGACTATCTAATTTATCCTATTGTTTTAGAAATGTTAAGAATCAACCAAAAACCTAAAGAAACTCCACGGCCAACCTTACCACACCCGAGTCACAACCAAGAACATCACCTCCCCCAACCTCTTGCTTCCGCCACCTATGACCAAATTTCTCTCAAGAACTTTCCAAGAACTTGTTCTAAATCACCTCTAACCTTTCAAGAACTGTCATATCCCCAAATACATCTCTTAAACCTTTTAATCTTGGCCTAACCGCAGCCTTAACCACCCTTTTTCAGCCTAGAAAACCATCAAGACTCGACTTCTTGGAAGCTTAGTGTCTTGTGCTGCATTTGTAGCTTAGTGTGGACTTTTCTTTACACTTTTTAGGAGCCTAAGTGGGTTCTTATCAAATTAGCGTTGTAACAATTAAAACATATTTGAGCCTTAAAAAACATGTTCACCTTTGAATAAATTAACTAGAAACACATTTTCTGGCTAATGCTGGTGGAAGTTTGGTTCTTTTATAACAATAATGCAGGGTTATAGTTCTGCTAGCCGAAGTGTGTTTGTTAGAATATCAATTATAAGTATCGGGGTACGTCCTACAAGAAACTTGTAACATGTCTTTGACTTTGGAATGAAAAATGTCTCATATTCCTAATTATTTGTAGTACATGAAGAGGAGCCAAGTGGTGGGTATTGTTAGAATAGAAAACCTCGTGATTCAAACTCTGCTGAAATTTAAAAGGATTTTCTTGTTACTGAAACTCTGCGGAACTAATGAAAAAGGTGAGAAAAAGACGGCAAAGGGTGCGCATGGTTATGGATTCTTCTCAACAGATTTAAACGCACTTTTGAAACTTATTTTAAATCTCATTTGTTTTTTCAAATTCCAGTTCTTAAAGTTCCCCTTTAAAAACTAGTTTCCGAATATACGGGGTATTTCTTTTAGTACTTTTGTAAAATTGCACAATCTAAAAATATACTAGGATTGAATGAGAACATTCATAGTTGTTCACAATTGGAAGGGTTTAGATCCTATATCTCCTACTTTAAAATACGTTAGAATTCCTAAACTTCCCCTTCCTCTATAGAGTTGAAAGGATTCTAATTGAGGCTAATTTAAAAATAGTTTGGTTGAAATTGAGTTGAAGATACTATGATGGAAATAGAATCGAAGATATTATGTGAGACTAAGTTGAAGATAAAATGGTCAAAAAGTGAATTAAAGATACATTGAAATTATTACTCGAGGTCAAGTTAAAGATACTCTAACAAAAACCATGTTAGAGATACTTATGACCAAGTTAAAATTGTTTTGGTCGAGGCTTAGGTGAAGATATTTAAATCAGGTCAAAGTGAAGATACTCTCAAAACATTGGAGTGAATGTACTTTCACAAAGGCAGATCAAATGATACTCTAATCAAGTTTAAAAAAATAAAAATAAAATAAAAAACTCCAAAAAAGTTAATTTCAAGTTATTATAATTGATAGAGTTAAAAAAAAGTTTGATTGCAGTTAAATTATAGAATGATAGAGATCGAGCTAAAAATACTTCTTTTAAAGATGAAAGTAAATATGCTCTAAACTACGGAATAAATATACTCTGAACAAAACGAGTTAAGATGCTTTAAACTATGTCGAATCAAAAAAATATTTGAGTTTAGAGAATATATTTTTGAAATAATCATTGTTCCCTTCTTAATTATTGCCTTTGGACACATTTCATAAATTTTTGGTTACTGTCAATTAAGAAAAGGGGAAGGAGGCTTGCCCTTAATTTTAGTTTGCAATTGAAAAAGAATGAATTACAGTAATAACAAGTTTCATGAAATTACATAATTCTTTTTCCTATTTTTTCTACACCTATCAACTCCCTTAAATTATTTGAAAAACATTATGTCAACACTCTTGACATTTGAATAACCTCCTTAATTGTTTGCAAAATATTACACCATTCCCTTGTTAGAGGTTGTTGTGAATGTAAAAATACAAGGAGAATGTGTAATTTACTAAAGACAAAATGGGCTCAAACGGTGCATTGAGTGCAAAGTATGGTAACTAAAATAAAAGTAGAAGACAGGTGCATCAGATTCCGTCTATTCAAAAGAATTGAAAAAGGATATCATTATGTTCATGAGGTAAACAAAGCAAAAGTTGACAACAAAAAGCCAAAGTACTACAGATATCACACGTATACAAATCACCCACTTTCTCTCACGGGTATCACTGATCCAATACATTTCTGAAGATGCTTCCTTCGATGGCGTGTTTAAAAGTTACAGAACTGTCAGGACATGAATGAGAGATCAGTCAATATACACGTTTGAAAGTGATGAATTTCAAGCATGCTAGAATACCAAGCCATTTTACCACTTTCATATGTAAGAGATCTCAGTGACCATCACAATCTTCTTTATTTGTTACATACCTAATACGCATTCCCTTTATGATAAGTAATCACGAAGTTTCTTCTTGCAGCCTATACATTGTGATTTCCTGCTGCTTGAAATATCGCCTGTCCTCTTCATCAACCAAGACAAGATTTAAAAAGTACTTCACACTGAATTTGTTATTAATGTTGCGATGCGTTGGTGTCAGCTCATAAGGACTGAGGAACAGTCTGATCGGAATTGATTCACCTGTAAATACAATCACACACATAAAGCTGAAATGTATTGAGATGAAATCAACATCAGTTTATTATTTTCATTTTTAATCATTGTCTATGCGATGAAGTACGAAATTAGCACGTTTTTACAAATATATTATTTTAGTGCTTTAAAGTAATGCTAATACTTTGGCCTAAAAGATTTGACAAAATTGTAGTTGTCTATTAATTACTTGAGACAGCCTTCTTTTGTCTCGGCTTGAGACCAGTTTATGTAAAGTTTGACAATTTTTTATATTTTGAGACACTCTTCCTTGGAGACGTGCTTAAATTACAGTAACCTACGTAGAGAAATGAAATGAGTTACAAATTTAGCCGATTCTAACATAAACTAATCTTAACGGTGATGATACGCCAAGTCTTCTAAAGAGATATTATTAAAAGCTTTGTATAATTTCAGAACATCCATGGCATAGCTTTCGAAACTTCACCTAAAACATTCATATCTTTCACAAATATCTATAATTTATAATTAATTTTAAAATAAAGAGGTGTAGTTTACCAATCTATCAAGAGAAATGCAATTTATCTTTATATATACTTCAAAAAAATGCAAGTCTTTTACGTCATTAAAATCAACATCTATGTGACAGAAAATTGTTACCTTAATTAATGTTTTGCTGATAGCAAACATAAGTTATGAATACACAGCCAGTAAAATACATTGACACCTCTGGTAAAAGAGTGAATTAAAAATGATTTATGAATATGTATATATAATTACGTGATATTATGCTTCAAAACATTTTTATCTTAAAGTTCAGTCAATACAAAAGGGAGAGTTGGTTTACCCCCGAAGGTATATGAAATTATAGATGATAGGTCTAAATTATTTTTATGTTATCCAGATTAATTTGTAAATAGAAAGTGCAAAAGATGTAATCCAATTTCAAGGCTAACCTACCTCTAACAGGAGCACCATCCATCAACTCAAATTTAGCCAATGTTTCTGTCTCAACATGGGTATTGGTCCCTGACCCTGTGGATTCTCGACGCCTAATCTCAAGATCCATGTTTTTTATCTTGATTCTGACAAGTAAAAAGTATATCTTACCAATGATGACATCTTTCAGATGATACCTGAAGTGTAGTAAATATGAATAAGTATTTGCAGGTCTCCCCAATAAAGTACAAATTAGATGAGAAAAATATCTTCTCTTCAAACAAATGCACAAAAGCTCTATGTGGTCTACAGTACTAAGATGCACAGACATTTTTAAATTAGCCATGTTAAGTCATAGCCGTGTTGAACATGAATCCACGTTGAACACTGCACGAACGTTTCAAAATCTTAGCTGCATTTTAATAATTTTTTTCCTATAAATTTCAAACTTTTATGCCAACATAGATTGGAATACTACAATAATTAGATAAATTTTAGTATTTCATTATGATTAAAATTTCAATTAAATCTTTTGATTAAAATGTCTATTTCAAATGAATTTTAAATATTATATTAGTCATGTTGTGTCCTATAATTTATAAAATTTGCTGTACCCTTTTGTCCATTCCGTATTTTTGCTTCCTAGATGCAGTGCTATTTTTTGACAAAAATATCATTGGTTAGTGTGGACTTTTCTTGGAAATGTCTAAATATCATTTTTGAAATGTCATTTTTGATTAAAATGTCTAAATGAATTTTAAATATTATATTACAGTCATGTTGTGTCCTATAATTTATAAAATTTGCTGGTCCATACCGTATTTTTGCTTCCTAGATGCAGTGCTATTTTTTGACAAAAATATCATTGGTGCAGATAACTGTTAAATTGTCCAGGTGTTTTTACTATAATCAATAGGCATCGCGTAAATGTAAAAAAAAAATTCATAGGTCTACAAGACCAAGATAATGCTATAAATATATTCCATACTGCGAGCTATGAAGAGAAACTCTACATGATTAAGATAAACAACCTTGTAAAAGCAGACACAATTCCAGTCAAATTGCCAATTAAATTTTCAGCTTACTTGCTTTTATTGTATTCAAATTCAATGTGTAGACAATCTTCAATTCCAACTTCCATCTGTAAAAGGTACAATACCAGGAAATATAATTAAGAAATGGAAGTAGCCAATAACAACGTTGAGGTAAAGCACAGAATGAATAAATTTTATAAGAGCCCTTATTCCCAATACTGGCACCAATGTGTTTTCAGAATCAAGAACAAGGCACAGACGAAAAAATGAACACTCCTGGGTTTTGAACTCCCTCTACCTCCCAATTCCTTTACAATTTCCCACACAATAAATTACTCCCCTCAGAACCCCTCTTCGAATTTCTATACAACATCAGCCACTCAACTCACTAAGTAACCCACTAACTGACCCCTTACTGATTAACTAACCAAGGCCCTCAGCTAACAGAGCTATCACAATAACTACATGCACCAGCAGATATTTAGCAACGGGTTCAAAGGCAATGGTTGGCATTGATTTCATGGCTTCACTTTATCATTGTTCCTGAGTCATTATTGTTTTTACTTGATTGAAATTTGTGAAAATTAATATCACAGTTTGCAGCAATGGATATGAGCTAGATTGAATTAAAATTCAATTACCACATCATTATGCTCACCTTGATGCTATTGTTAATTTGTGGAGGTGGAGAATAGTTCCGAACCTGACAGATGAAGAAAAAAATATAGAAGTTAATGACAAAAGTATATACAAACTTATTTCTTTTAGATGGGGGAAATAGTGTACTCACGTGAATTAATACTTTACAACTACATCCAGCACAATATTGTCCATGAATGTAGTGATTTCATAAAACAACAATAAATTTTATATCGGAGACCACAAATCAGAAATTCTATTTACTGAAAGAGAACATACCACGAAATCCTGGTATTCTATTATGCTTCCAGCATAGCCCCGATTAATGGTCACTTTCAATACATACCTGGAAATTGCAAATGCATAAAAGCATAACAAAATATCATATTTATGCTGCCCATACTCTTATAGCAAAATAAATATTTCAGAAAGACTATGAACAAAGATCATATGCATAAACAGACAAGTCCATGGATCTACAAGGTATCTTACCTAAGCCTCACATTCACCCCATTATATGTTTCATATGGCATTTCGACAGTAGAAAATTCAAATGCATATGTTTTCCTCTCATAAATTTCTCCAGGAACATCTAGTTCCCGCACTGTAAAAGACAGTAAAAAGAAAACGTTATTTCACAACAGTATAACTAAGCATCGCATGGGTCACTGCATGAGTTGTACTAAATGAAAGGCTAACTACAACCAGGTAGAATATTTTCATTCAAGAGTGGAAGTGGCAGAGAACAGCTGATTACCAAGGGAAGTAAAGTCATAAAAATTTCCTCTGTCAAAATACATCTCTGCAGAATGAAACAAATTTCAAAATGAACTTGTCAATAATAAATTAGAAAAAAGATAACAGTCACAACAAAAATTATTCCCAGAGTAATAACGATGAATGGATAACTTATTCTATGCCAGCCATTACCAGTAAAGAATTTAACAGTTACATACATCATTGTAAAAATAATCTTGAAGTGCTCATATTTGAAATAAGATTATCAATGTCACGACACAACAGTTTCAGGTGCAGATGCTCAAGAAAAAAAGGTGGGTACAAATCCAAAGAAAACAAGTTCCATAAACTATTTTGGTAAAACTGAAATGAAAAGCTTCAATTAGGAAATCCATCTTTCTGCTGTACATCTTTAGGACTGAAAATGCTCTGTATAATAATTCAGTTATGTTTCCCTAAGATTATAAGAAAATAATGAATAAAATTTAAGAGTAGCATGCATCCTCGATGCCAGATTGATTTTTAAATGATTCCAGACCCCTTAAAGGTATGAAGGTCAATTGCATAGAGAAAATCACACATCTATCTTACATGTGATGCAAATGTAACAATGTAGCATGCCTAGGAGTTCTAATCGTAATTGAGCATTCAATACATGCAATACAAAAGAACAAAAATAGTAGATAATGAAAATTTTATTTTAGTGAAATGGAAAATCATGTACTTTGAATGGTAATTGACAAGGTAAAATTCCTTTATGCAAGCGCATCAAAATTCTACAAAGTACAACAGAATTTTTCTATCATTATCAGTTTCATCACTTAGTATAATACTGACAAAAGATTTTTAAACAACAACTCATTCTACTTCTTCCTTTTGTTTTCTTCCATTGAGATTTTCCAGACATATAACACATTAAAGAATCAGAGAGGTTAGTCAAGTACGAACCTATCTGTCCAAGGAGCTCAATTTTTACACCATTGTGATCAATCTTCTTCCCTTGCATTGGTTCTATTGTAATCTAAAAATAGCAGCAGATAAAATAATATACAACATAGTGAGGTTAACAATATATCAAAAGTTACTGAAAAACACCATGGGTTTAAACTTAAACTCAATGGTCCAATATAATGAACATAAACAAATAAAATACCTTCCCAGCAATGTTTTCTTGACTTTGGAAAAGTGGCACAGTAACCGTTTGACCATTTTCCTTTTTAAAGGGAACCTAAAAGGCCACAAAAAGGAAATCAACCAAAAGTAGCATGTAAGACACTACAATGATTCAACGAAAATCAAAGCTATTGGAAGATCACAGTTCCCCTCCCACCACCCTGAACTTTCACTAGCATCAACCTTTGCCTTTTTGCAACATTATTACAAAATGAAATTGCCACAATGCGATGTATACCACTACTTCTAAAAACAAAATAAAAATAGCTGCTCACCTGCTTCCGGTTCTTCCCATCGTTAAACGAGATCAAGACATTGCAAGCAGGCTTGAAAGCTCCAAGCAAGTAATTCTACATATTTTTTTAATTTTGGTTCCCAAAAATAATCATAAAGAGTCATCACCATCACCAAATCAAGTGAACCAAGGTTAGAACAACAAACAACAGGAACATAACCAAAACAAGAAACCCAACAAAACAAAACTCACCATGCTGCTCAAAATTCAGTATTCTTCTTTCTACTTCAGTGCACACACCAACACCTGTGAAGCACAAATCTATCAAATTAACACCATTCAAACAAAAACAATGCTCCTGATTCACAGATCTTCACCCCAAACCCAAATAAAAATGAGTCAATGCAAAATTGGGTGTCCATGACCACACAAAACCCCTTGTCACCTAAATTATCTAGTCCTACCGTTATCCCCCTTCCCCCTCCCAAACCCTAAAACCCGATATCTAACGAAATTGAAGAGGTACCGTGTGCGCGATTCCACGGATCAACAAAAGGAAACGGTGGAGGAACTGCGATTTTCTGCTACGTCGTTTGATCCGGTGAGAGAGCGATTAACGAAACGCATAATTTGAAAGTGAATCAGAAACTCAGTGAGCCCTAACAGTAAAACGTGAGAGGTAGAAGAAGTTGCAGAATCGCGTCTTATTCTTCAGCGTTTCCAAAGCCAAACGCATTGTCGTTTCGCTCACTGTTTCTATTGCGTTGTGTTTTGTGGTGTTTTCTTTTTCCCCCCGATTCACCTCTGCTCTGTCCCATGTGGACAACAAGGACAAAATAATAATCATATTTTCTTGTAATAAAAACTATAATGTAATAATTTCGAAAATTTAAATAATAAAATTTATATATTTTTTTTCTTAAAACACTAAGAAATATTTAATTTATAATTACAAGTTAAATTTTCTTACCAAGTTACATGAAAATTTTGAATACCTAGACGAATAAAATAAAAAAGAAATTTTTAAAAAAAATAACATTTTATTATTAATATTTTAAATTTTCTTTGTAATTTATTAAATTATTTAGATATATATATATATATATATCCCATTTATTTCAGTAGTTTTGAAGATAGATAATTTATATATAAAATAATCTTTTGTAAAAGAAAAATCTGAAAATACTTTAATAAATTTTAAAAAATGTAATTATTTTCTTTTTTTTAGTTCCATTTTTGTATAAAACATTTTATTTAAATTAAACTTACTTAATTTAAAACTGTGTTTTAATAAAATTATTTAAACAAATATTTATTTTGATTATAATCTATTATAAATATATTAAATATTAAAAAACTTTTTTTTTTCAGTAAAACGTAAGTGTAATGAGTGAGATAAACCAAATAATAATATAAGAATACTATCTAAGTAAAAAGTATATTATGTTTCTTTTATTTTTAAATTAGTTTAATTTTGTATTATTATTATTAAAATTGACAAACTTTTTTTTATTAGTTAAATGATAATTCGTATCATTTAGACGCAATGTCATCCTAAATATGTTGTGTTAACTTGACACGACTTTGGTTTAGTTAAAATAAAGTTATGTCCAAACACATTTCAGTACAAATGTAAAGTTGTATGAAACTATAACAACTTTGATTAAGGTGAATTTAAGTAAATTTTGTTTTTTTGAATTTAAATAAAGCCGTACCAAGGTGAGATGATTTCAGTATAATGTGATTCCAATTGAAGTGGTGTCCTGGTGTTACAACTTCTATTATAACCTAGTAAAATTATGCTTTAGACATTTTTCTTGTATGAGTTTTAGATAGTCTAGGTTATATGTAAAATGGTTTAGGTATATATAAGACAATTTTATAGATACATTCATTAGATGGTTTGTTCTATCACTAGTAGAAAAAACACATTTCACGATAGGATATCACCGTTGTCAATACCCAATTTCGTCCGGACAAGTAAATTATTTCAGATTATAAAACAATACAAAAATTAAAATAAAAGGTGTGTTATCTAGTTTTATTATATTATTGTTATTTAAAAAATAAATAAAAAAAGAGACTTTGGTTCCATTATATTCAATAAATAAGGTTTTAAAATAAAATTCATAAAAAGAAATAGTGAGGGAAGTCAGTTTATTAAAAATATTAAAAATAATAGTAATAATAGTAATTAAAAAAATATATATCGAATTTTTCCATTAAGAAAAAACTAAAAATGTGGTAATTAAAAGATAATAATTAAAATAATAATAATTAATTAAAAAAACAAAAATAATAAATAACAAATAAATAAATATTAAATAATTAATGATTAAATAATAAAAGCAAAATAAAAATAAATATATATTAAGAAAGGAGATTAAATAATAATAAAAAAAAACAAGAAAAGGAAACTGTTTTCAAACTGCTAATGAGTCAATGGCAGTAGACTCTCATGTTCTCACCCCTTAACTTCACGTATTATTTTTAAAAATAATAATAAATAAATATTTTTAAATAATAATTTTTTAAACTGCTCAGATAACAATCCAACCCATGTTCTCCACTTAACTAAAAATAAAATTAATAATAAAAAATAGATTTTTATCGTTGAAAATGTTTCAAGTCTTATTCTTGGGAAGATTCATTGTTAATATTTAATTTTTAAAGGAAAAAAAAATAAATAAAAAAACAAATATGAATGAGTCAAAGAGTAGTAATCTCTCTTAACTTCTCTAAAAAATGAACTACTGATTTTTTTAAATATATCAATTAAAAATAATAGAAAAACATTAAAAATAGAAATATATTGGTCAAGGGGAGAAAGAGAAGAACACACGGATCACTTTTTGAGAGACCACACAGAAAGAAAGAGAGAAAAAAAAAAGGAGAGAAAACAGAGAGAACGGAGAAGAGAACAAGAGAAAGAACAGGAACAAGAGAAAGAACAGGAAAGAGTATTGAGATTAGAGCAAGAAGAAGACATAAAGAGCAAAAAAGATCAACTACAGGTAACAATATGTTTTTATTTTGTTTATTTTTGAGTTTTACCGTACGCTGATCTGTAGAAAATAATAAAAACACATACCCATAATTTATTCCATCAATACCATCTCCTATGCTTCCAATATATTCCACTCCACCCCATTACGCTTGCCAAGACCGAAGGCTCCTACATTATTCAAAACATCCATGGTTTCTTTGACGTTCACGTCAATCCAGCACCTTTCACTCCCAATGCCGCATGCCTCCACCGAAACTGTCATGCCCACTTACCACTACCAAACGAACCTTAATTGCGCCCATTCCATCATTTCCTCTCATCACTTCCAACTTCCAAACTGCAACCAACACCAACAACCACCGTCATCACCTTCTTCACTCACGCTGCCATCTTCAACTACCAACCTACACCTTGTTCATAATGTACCACAATGCCTCACACACCAAACAACCATCCTCACTCCTCGTTAGCCACAATGACATTTTCGTTAGCCACAATAACATTTTCACCACCCTCCACTTTACATCACAGGCAGTGCCATTCTCCATGCCAATAAACCTGCCCCATAGCAACGACTCCCCAAAGGTTCTCATTACCCTCCTATAAGCCACTCAACCCATCACGAAACACCTTGGAACCACAAACCACGCTTCTCTAACCACACACACCTATACCATGAACGCCATCAACGTGGCTGCCAATCCAAGCCCACACCACACTACCACGAAAATCTCACCATAGCTACCATCTCAAACACCAAACTACCATTATTCTGCCACCACATTTGCCACCACATGGAGCCCTGCCATTGTCTTCTCCGCAACTGCGAATTTCATCCCAACCTAGCCACCATAGCAACTCCAAAGCCAGCACCTTCGACTTTGCACCCCCAAGGCCTCACGTTTGTGGTCTCCAAACTGCACCCTAAAACCGATGCTCCTCCCCTCGCACGCATTCACCACCGCACCTCCAAGGCACAACACTCCAACACCTTCGATTTGGCACCTCCAAGGCCGCTGCAAACCCACCATCATTTTCCAACGTCGAAAGCCAGAAAATTACCCCCTCCATCGTCGCATACAACTCACTTCAATGGCGGTCCCAAAACGATGCCACCACCATGCAAGCCTACACAAGTCCCAGACTGTGGCTCTGCAAATCAAATTTCCTTCCTATAGCCACCCATGCCTCCACTACCTCCGTTCCCAACGCATCAAGCATGCACCACCTTCATCAAGCTTTCGCCTCCACCAAACGCCCCTCCATGCTCCCAGCACCAAGAAACAACACCTCTCAACTTAACCTTTGACCACGGCGGCCTCTCTCACCGCTCATGCATGTCTCCTAAGAATCCAAGCCTCACCCCTGCCATGACCTGGATGTCCTAGTGTAATATCTGCTGCCCTGCCACCACCTTGTACCTGCCCAAACGACACTTCCATGAATGCCAAACACCTCTATGTAACATGCATCACCATGAACTCTCGCCAAATCTCATAACCTTCCGCCACTCACTCGCGCCTCTTGCCACTACCTTGCGCCACAGTGCCTCCACCATGAAACACGAAGACGCCATCGCCGACCACTATAACCTCTCCCCTCCATGCTCTACGCACGCCACCTCTGAGGATAAGCCAAACGCCTCAAACTTCGCGTCACCGTCGCTGTTCCGCTCCCAAACCACCAATAAGGCCATCAACCAAAGCCATCAACCCTTGCCTTTCCTTCGCCACCGCAAGCCGCGCCCACCAAGCACGTTGCGTCAACACCTGCCACCGTTGGCCATGCCTGCGGCCGACGACGGTCACCGTCGCTGCACTCACCGTCGTTGGGGGACGTCGCCGCAGTCAAATCCATGGCCACCACCTCAACCTTTGCCCCTCTAGCTTCGAAGCCACGCCCCTGCTTGCTCGCCACTGTGCACGTGCCTCCAAACCCTAGATGGGTTTCAGTTAGTGGAGGTGCTTCCTGCGCCCCTCATTTTTGTGTCTGCACCTGTACCCCCTTTCAATCCCTAAAATGCCCTTGGCTCTAGGATGAGTTGCGGTTAGTGGAGGTGCTTCTTGCACCCCTATTTATTAAGTTCTGCACCTACGTTTTTCCAATTCCTGAAATACCCTTAATTATTCGTTGGGCTTCTGATTAGTGGAGTTGTTCTTTGCACCCCACTGATTTGAGTCTGCACCTGTGTTGCAACTCAATTACGGAAATGCCCTTAACATAAGTGGATTTCTGGTCAAAGGTTTGCTTTCAGCACCCCGTCTTTTACGCTCATACCCCTAGCTCTTCACAATCCCAAAAATACCCTTTTGACTAGTTGAACTACTTTTTGCACCTCCCTTAATTAGGATATACACCCTACTTTTTCCGAATTTCAAAAATATCAAACCAACCAACAATCTTATCAATAAAGAACTACGTAACCCTGATTCTCTATCCTTATAGAGATACGTAGGAGCGATGTCAAATCCTTGTCGGGCTCCCTTTTAAACTAAAAATGTTTTGTTTTGTTATTATTTGCAATTATATTCTTTTGGAAAGGATAAATATTTTAAAAAAAACCACACTCTTTTATTTTACTTATTTAGTTAAAGGTACCGCCTTAAGGCGGGCGTTGTGGGGTGCTAATATCTTCCCCACACGTAACCGACTCCTGGACTCTGAATCCGGTTTTGCAAACTTGCCTTATCTAATTTTTGGTTTTCCATAATTTTTCCTTTAATAAATTATGGTGGCGACTCCTCTGTTTTATCAAAACCTAAACTTTTTCTTTAAGATTGCGGTCCCAGTTGCGACAACCGCGATTAAGAAAGAACCGCATTGAAAAAAATGCGGTGACATTTTTAAAATTAAGTGTGACGATACCACTGTTGTTCTTTCCAAAACGGTGGTGGTAAGGCACAAAAATAATTTTTAAATAAATGCTGCAGGAGATACCACCACAGTTGTTTCCAGAATCGTAGTGGTTAGGCACAAAAATAATTTTTAAATGAATGTTGTAGGAGATACTACCGCAGTTGGAGCCAGAATTGTGGTGGTAGGTGGATACAACCATGATTGTAGGGAGGAACCGCGGTCGTATCTCTTGTTTTAGAGAACCCCACGCTCACTTTTTAGTCTATGCTTTCGTCTTCCCTCTCTCTTGCACAGCGTTATCGTACCTCGCCCGTCTCTCACTGTCGTCCATCTCCCTCGCCGTCCATTGTCGTCTCCCTCGCACAGCACCATCTCCCTTGACATCTCCTTAGCTCTTCTGTTTCACCTTCTTCCAAATCAAATGTTTACGAAATTTCTATGACCTTGGCGAATCCCATGCGTTGAATTCGTCTTCTACACTTCTTCTCCGTCGTCTTCCTTTACTGGTTCTACGTCTTCTCATGAACTCCCTCTCAATCCTGTAGCCAATTCATTTTACCCTTTTTTTCTTATATTTAAAACGATTAATTAGATCTGCAAAACCCTAATTTCCCTAAACTTGGCAAAACCACCAAATTCGAATACAGTGGCTTCGATTCAACGTCCTGCGAGTTTAGGAACGTCAGAGAGAGGAGATTCGACGTAGACAAGAGGAAGAGGAAGCGGATGCATAAAGTGTGTCTTAGGGTCTTCTCTTTTCCGACGATGGCTAGATCCGCAACACCGCCGCGCCGTTTGGGCAGATAGTGAACCTCCCTCCTCCCCTTGTCGGTCGATACCGGCACCTCCTCCTAGCTCACGTACATGCTCTTCTCGCACGATGTTGTTCCGGCCTAAGACACCACTCTCTCCATCCAAACAACACAACCCTCTGTGAATCGGCGCGGAGATCGCACATGCGGAAGCAGAAGTAGTTGGAAAGCCTAACTGAGAAAGCGAGTCGATTGCGAAGCGAGAATGCGCGTTTGGTGCATAGCATAAAGGTGAAGGAAGAAGTGTGCGTTGAGATGGAAGCCACCAACGACATCATCAGAGCTCACATAATGGAACTCGCGGTTACCACCGTAGTTGTTAACAAACAATCGCGGTGGTATATCATACTTTTTACCGCGGTTATACAACCGTAGTAGTAACTTCAATACTTTTTACTGCAGTTGAATCTACTGTGGGTCCAGAACCACAATTGTAAGCCTTGTAGAACCGAGGTTACATTTGTTTTTTCTACTAGTATATGAATAATTATGTTTTATAATGTGTATTTATTAGGGTATTAAAAGTGAAATATAAGCTAGCTTTGATTTCCGTTTTCTTATTACCATTTTTCTCACAATGCCTATATTTAGAAGTTTTATCCTAAACTTTTTACCATTATACCTTCTCGAAATTCAAAATTCTCGCACTCTTTGTTCTTTTCGAAAATCTAACATTTCTATCAAATGGAGTTTCTAAGCCCCTCCAATGATTCGATAAGCCCTTTGAATCAGTTGTTATAATGAGTACTTTAGTAGTGGTTTTAGTGTTTTCTTAAATTATGTTTCAAAGGCTTTTGCCAACACTGTATAAGTATGAAAGAGAAGCTATTAAGAATAGGTAGGTAGATAGGTCCGTAAGGAAACAGGCAGGTAGAGAGGTAGGCATATAAGTAGGTAGGTAGATAAGAGATTAGATAGGTAGGTAAGGAGGGAAGTAGGTACACATGTATATAGGTAGGCAGGTGGGCAACTAGATAGACAGGTAGGTAGGTAGTTCTAGATGTTCTAAGGTGTTCCCCATGTTCTTTGTTTGTTTTAGAATATGTTGAACATTAGACGATCCAAAGTCCCTTTAGAGGATCAAATCATTTGATAAAGTTTTGATGATAACAAAAATCAAGTATACATTTATATTTGATGATTTATATAATTTGTTCAGTTAACTTTATTATTAAAGAGCAACAGACACATAATCCATGAAGAGATAAGTTTTTCTTACTATCTACTTTTATGTTTAATTTGATTTAAATTGATCTTATAGCATGATGTGCTTTAACGTTCAAATTTGTTCATAATGAAAATTATTCAAATTATTATGGAGTATTTAAATGTGATTAATTGATTTTATATCATGCTGTGCTTTAACATTCAAATTTGTTCATAATGGAAATTATTCAAATTATTGATAAGTATCTCAAATATAATTTCTCTATTTTATTTTAAATTATTTTCGATACAGAAGTAATCAAGTTTAATATAGTATGAAAATTAGAAAAATATTTCCACTTTGAGCTCCATACATCAGAAAGTCAAGATTGCTCTATTCAAGGATCCCAACAGCTAGTTTCTAAAAAGCTACATATAAAAGAGCAAGTTCAAGTTGAAGAAAACACAAGGAGAAGCGAAAAGAGAAAAACATCATACAATACATTTGAAGAAAATATACTGAGTGTTTATTGTCAATCTGCTATTGAGAGCATGTAGAGTTTTAGGTTGTGTGAAACCATTGTGTAATTCTTCACCATTGTGAAGTAAACCCTTGTGAGCTTTCATTGTTCTCTCTTTTGAGAGTGTTTATTTCAATCTTGAGTGGTCTTGATCTCAGGGGGGGATTGGGACTGATATAACTTGAAGAGGTTTGTGTACTCGTGATAACCTGAAGAGGTTTGTGTACTCGTTGTAACCTAGAGAGGTTTGTATACTCGTTGTAACTATTGACCGAATAGTGGAACCTCTTAAACAATTTGTTTAAGGGAGAACTTGACGTAGCCCAAGAGATTAGGGTGAACCAGTATAAAACTACTTTATATGTGCTTATATATTTTTGTCTTGGTTGGTGGTTTCTATTTATAGCGAATTGAGTTTAGGCTCTATTCAACCCCTCCTTCTAGAGCCAGTTGTTCCTACATAATATATAAGAATACCTTCTATGAAAACCACTACAAAATAATCTAAGAATGATCAAAACGTCCTATTTATGTAATCTATAAACATTGCAAATGCATTAGTCACTCCTAAACGCATAACTTGATATTCGTAAAAAGTTTCATATTACATCGGTTCCAACTTACAAACGATGTAATATGTATCATTTTTTTAAAAATTAAACTTATAAGATGTAATGGTTTGATAAAATCTATAATTAATACAAGGAAACACCACAAAAAGAAAGGGGTCCGAGCTCCCCAATTTCAAAAATTCATTGCTATTACTTCTTTAATTTTTTGTAGGGTTCTTTAGGTCTTTTTCATATTTTTGGCACTTATTTCACACACACACACACACATATATATATGTTTATCAGAAAAATCACAATTTTTTGTGGTGTTTCCTTGTATTAATTATAGATTTTATCAAATCATTACATCTTACAAGTTTGTCTTTTTAAAAAGTGATACACAATACATCAGTTGTAAGTTGGAACCGATGTAATATGAAACTTTGTACGAATATCAAGTTATTCCTTTTGGAGTGACTAATGTACCTGCATTGTTTATGGATTACATGAATATGACCCTTCAAACATTCTTAGATTATTTTGCAGTAGCTTTCGTAGACGATATTCTTATACATTCCAAGACAAACGAAGAACATGTTGCACACTTTAGAACATGTGGAACTACCTACTTACCAGCCTACGTACCTGCCTACCTTTCTACCTAACTGCTCACCTACCGTCCTACTTACCTGCCTACCTGAGGCTCAGATGTTGAATATGTTGCAAGTATTCAATGAAGTAAGATTGATTACACCTCTCATATATTTTGCATATAGAGAACGATGATCAAGTACATGTATGTGACTTGTTTGACGGTTGCATCTTTCGTACAAAATTACACAACATTAGAGCGAAAAAACTTTAAATAGTCTTGGCTTTGATATAAAGCTTGGATTGAGACGTGTCAAAAATGAAAGTTGGTAGAAATGAGATCAAGAATGTGATGGTCTGTTGGATGTGATTAATATTACATTAGTTGTAAGCTATAACTAATGTAATATGACATTTTTTACGAATATCAAGTTGGAGTGACTAATGCATCTACAATGTTTATGGATTACATGACTACGATCTTTCACTATTCGTAGATTATTTTGTAGTGGTTTCGTAGACGATATTCTTATATATTCCAAGACAAACGAAGAACATGTGGTACACTTTAGAACATGTGGACCTACTTACCTACCTACCTATGTGCTACCCTACCAGCCTACCTATCTGTCTACCTGATAACCTACTTGCCTACCTAACTGCTGGAAAAATCCGAGGGAAAAACACTAGAGAAATCAAACAAGAATGAGATAAGAGTCCCACTCACAAAGTATCCTCACTTACACCACTGTTTATACACTTAAATGGGACACGCTTGCCTAAAACCTCCGTCAGGAAGACTTTCAATACAAGGATCAAATTGTACTCATCTGAGTCGGTCGCTGCCCAAACCATCAGCTCTTATATCACTTACTAGAAAAATCGAAGAGGGAGACATCGGGAGATCAAACACAAAACGAGAACAAGAGCCCAAACACACAAGGAAATGATACCACCTTCAACCCAAAACCTTAAGGCATTGAGTTTGTGGGTCTTCCTTCTTATATGTTGCTCAACTTTCTCGTTTCTACTCAATGTTGGACTTAGACTCACACTTGGATACCCAACATTAACCCTTATCTAACTGCCTAACTACCATCCTACTTACATGCCTACTTGAGATTCAGATGTTAAATATATTGCAAATAAATCAATGAAGTAAGATTGATTGCACCTCTCAAATATTGTGAATCCAAAGAACAAAGATGAAGTAGATGTACATGACGGTTACATTTTTTACACAAAATTACACAACATTACAACGAAAAAACTTCAAATGGTTATAACTTTTGATATAGAGCTCAGATTGAAACGTGTTAAAAAAGAAAGTTATTTGAAATGAGGTAAATAATGCGATGACCACACCCAAAGGGGGTAGGGGTTCCCTAATTTAAAAAATTCCTATGTTTGCTAGTTTTTTATTTTTTTTAGGTCTTTTTCATATTTTTGGTACTTATGCCACATATCTATGCTTATCATTTCAATTTTTTTTTGTGGTGTTTTCCCATATTAATTATAGATTTTATCAAGTCATTACATCTTACAAATTTGTCTTTTTTTTTTGAAAAAATTATACCATATTATATCATTTATAAGGTGAAACTAATGTAACAGGAGACTTTTTACGAATATCAAATTATGACTTTTGGAGTAATTAATGTTGTGTTTATGGATTTTGATTTTAATTTTTTGTAGGATTTTAATTTATTCAAATTTTTGAATAATTTAAATTTTTATTTATTTTAAATTTTTATTTAAGTAGGACATTAAATAATTTAGGATTTTAAAATTTAGAAACTTTAATTATTTCAGATTTCACTATAGTTAAAATATTAAATAATTTAAGATTTGAATTTATTAGATTTTAAATAATTCGTGAATTTTATTTATTGTAGATTTTTTTATAATTAAGATATTAAATAATTTAGAATTTATATTTATTTAACTTTTTCATAATTTACAAATTTTATTTACTTCAGATTTTTATTCAAATAGAAGATTAAATATTTTAGAACTTATATTTATTTAGATTTTTGAATAATTTAGAAATTTTATTATTTTAAATTTTTATTACAATTAAATTATTAGATAATTTAGATTTGTATTTATTTAAATTTTATTTATTTCAGATTTCCATTCAAGTAGACATTAAATAATTTACAATTTATATTTATTTAGAATTTTGAATAATTTAAGAATTTTACTTATTTTAGGTTTTCATTATAATTAGAAAATTAAATAATTTACCATTTCTATTTATTTAGATTTTGAATGATTTAAAAATTTTATTTATTTAGAACTTTTATTTAAGTAAAACATTAATAATTTATTAATTAGGTCAATCAAATTAATCATATTTTATTTTAAATTAATTGAAATTCTTTATGTGTAATCTTATAATTTTATCTATTAAAACGACATTTCACAACCAGATTCCTTACAACTTACATAAACTCTGATAAACTTTTTCTTTACTCTTTCATCAGTTACACTTACTTTCATCTAAATCTATCTTCTTCTTTCATCCTCAATAATACCAGCCAGAATCATAAACCATGACTAAGAAAGGTCTCAAGATTTGCTTGCCCATATCTCTATTATTCTTCATCATTGTTGGAATTGTGTTTGTAACCTTATTTTTCACAGTTTTTAAACCCAAGAATCCCAACATCATCGTTGATCCTGTCGGTCTTGAGCACTTGGAGTTCTCGACCCTTTTCGCCAATTTGACTTCACCTTCAAATTTGAGTCTTGCAATGGTGATCACTATGGGGAATCCCAACTATGGAAGCTTTGAATTCCCCACAGCCACTGGCTACGTGAGTTACCATGATAAAATCGTGGGTGAAGTTCCGATAGAGGGAGAGTTAGTGCCACAACGTGACCACATTACTGTGAAGACTTTTGCCACTCTCAGGCCAGAAAAGTTGACGGCTGATCCCAAGTTTTTGACAGATGCTGTGAGTGGATCGTTGAATTTCACATCAGAATCTGCACTGCCAGGGAAAGTTCACGTGCTCAACATCTTCAAATTGAAGGCCACGGTTTATTGCAATTGTGACATCTCCTTTAATATAACTTCTAAGAATGTTCATAGCAAATGCATATCCGAACTCAAGTTTTGATTGGTTGCATATTTGTAACTGAGGTTGTGTTTATGTTTTTCTTCTTGTTGTCTTTTCTTTTCATTTTCGGATTTGTGTGAATTATATATTTACTTTAATATATGAATACATTGTTGTTCTTGATTATTATGGCAATCAACATGGAGAATTTGTTTGTCAAAGAAAAAGTGTTCATATTAATTTAATTTAAGATTGAATCTAAGTTTCTTGTTGAATAAGAATAATGAAAAATTTAAGTAATATATAAAAAATAATATAATAATAAGAAATTTGAGTAATATATTTAAAAATAACACTTACAATTTTAAAACCTTAATTTTAGATTAAAAGTGATGTTATTTTTTAATGTGTTGGCTCTTGTGTGATTTTTATTTGATATTTTTGAATTTTTTTTTATATTTCTAAGAAATATTCCCAACAAACCTGCACTCCACAATTTTACAAATGCAAAAAAAATATCTAAATATTTTATTTAAAATTCATAAATGGATATTTTTTTTTTGTTTTAAATAGATTTTATGTTTCAAAATATGTTTTCTGGAATCTATTTTCAAATTTTTTTTTCTAAAATGTAAATTACATTCTGAAACCTACTTTCAGAAAATATATTTTGTAATGTAAATATGTTTTAGAAAATATTTTATAAAAGTTTTAAAAATATATTTTAAAATATAAAATATACTTTTAAAAAAACTACATCTTAGAAAAAAAAATCTAAAAGTTATTTAATTATAAACGCAAAAAGTTTTAATTATTTTATTATTAATAATGAATTCAATTTGAAAATTGAAGAGGTGCGACAAGTTTTTGCCTCTTATTCGTCTAAAAGTTAAGGTGAAGATAGAACGAATGAGAGTAATAAAATAGGTAAAGTCCACTCTATATCGAGATCAAGACTAATTTAATAATTAATGTGAATTAAGCTCACTTTAAATTGATGTTAAAAAGATAAAATTATAAATTTTAACGTCTTTCTATAAAAGTTATAAAAAACAGTTTTGAAGAATATAATGGGTCTAACTGACACACATTTATTAAAAATTAAAAAAAAAAGTTATGAATGTATAACGTCCTTTCAGCTAATGTCTCTTTATTATTTATATTTCCTTTTTTTATATAAGCGTCAGTTTAAAGAGTCAAAAGCGTGGGTTTAAAGAGTCAACGCAAATGGTTTCGACAATAAATGGCTTAAACAACCTAATCACGTATGTTTAACTATACTATAGATAGTAATAAATATAATTATAATTGTTTAACTGTTAAATTGATTGCGGGATAATGAAAAGAAATTGGAAAAAATTTATGAATTGTTTTAATTATAATAATTTTGTTTTAAAGTGTTAGTAGAAGAGAAATGATAGATAAATAAAAAAGTAAAAAACTGTAGAATAAAGAATTCTGAAATATCAAACAGTTTTTGACATAATTAATATTTAAAAATTAACAATAAAATAATTTCTAAATTTTATAAAATGATACACAATAATAAAAATATGATAAAAGATATTATCTTAATAATAAATAATTGATGTGATAAATATCTTATCATAAAAATATAATAAAAGATAATATATTACTAGTGCAATAAATGTTATTATATGTGTTGTTTTTATTAATTTTGTTGACATAGTTCATAAGATTTTATGAGTATTTATAATTGTCATATTTTGAATTGAAAATGTAAATAAGGTAAGATTGAGGATTAAAAATGGAAGAAGTAGTGAAAAATTTATGAGTATGTGAAGAATTATAATAGATTTTTTTTGGTAACAGTTCATCTTAACATCTATTTTTAAATGCATAAAATAAATAAATCTTACAATATTTAATTATTAAGAAAATGAAGTTCAACTTATTTCTTTTTTAATTCATGAAATTAATTTAATAATTAATAAAAATAAATTCTTTTTAAATTATCACTTAATTCAATAAAATATTAAATTGATTTGTTAAACTTTCAAGAGAAACTTCTATATAGAAAAATCTATATACAGAAGTTTTGTCTTTTGGTCTCCACTTACCTTAATTAACTTTAAATCAGATATGAAAATCTAACCAAAATGAAGTATTGTATTCACGCACTTTTGTTACACATGGTATAATAAAATCAATCAAAATACATTAAAAATTATTTGTAACTTTTTTTTCTTTAAACTTGATGATGTGAATAGAAATATTCACTAGGAATAGACGTTATAAGAAAATTCATAAATGTATAGAAAAAGATAATAAATATTTTCTAAAGAAAGAAAAGTATTAAAAATGTCTGCTTAAACTCTTTGTATACGTATTTTTTTCTATAGGCATAGTCAAGTACAATAGAATATTATATAAAATAATCTAGGAAGATAATACAAGTATTTTGAAAGTTACGTAACTCTTTTAAAAATGTTTAATTAAAGAAACAGACTAAGAAAGTTACGATTTCAGAAAAATTAGAGTAATTCTAACTTTTTTGATAATTTGTTTTTTTATTAAAAAGTCTACTACAAATTATATTTAACATAATTTAAGAAGAGTTATTGATTTGAAGATTTCAATTCTGTTGTAAAACTAAAAACAATACTTTATATGTACTAATATTGTTAATATTTTATAATAAAAGAATAGATATAACGTATAATCATTTAGAATTGTTTTATTAATTTTGTTACCGTTTGATTTACTATAAATAACACTAAATAACATAATTAATATATAGTTAAATTTATTAGAATAATAAAAAAAAAATAACTTTTTCATAATTTAATTTATATATAAAAAACTTTATTTGATAACAAAAATAATTATAATTTTTATATAATATATTAATGTTTTGTTTTATTTATTATAATATAAAAACATTTATCAAATATCATACCTGCTTTAATATTTTACGAGGACGTTAAAATCAAAATTAATAGTATTGTATTGATTTGAATAATTTTTTAAATGTGTAAATTATTTCTTTTAATATTTATATGAATTTAGTTAGTTTGATTTTTTTAATTCAATTATACGTGAGTTAGACACATGGTTTACAGAATAAATCATTACTTTACACACCCTTCAGCTGTTTTTTTTTTTTTAATAATAAAATTGGGTCCATGCATTTTGTTCAATGTTTTTAATTGATTCAATATTTTATTAAATATTTTATAATTTTTATAAATATATCATCACCATATATTATTTTTATGCAATAAATTAAATAAAAAATTAGAATTTGACATTACATATTGTAAATTATTTT
>Ga0209700_101639_pt1 | contig 46525 bp, 21 predicted proteins | sample SiratroredBW_FD_187528 | JGI IMG/M metagenome (GOLD analysis project Ga0209700, IMG submission 187528) | Root nodule microbial communities of legume samples collected from California, USA - Siratro red BW (SPAdes) (version 2) | ecosystem: Host-associated > Plants > Roots > Nodule | place: USA...
TATATATATACACATCCAGGATATAATGGCAAAAGTCTGAACCACCAGCTTAATTTTAAGTCTGTGTGAGTGCAGGTTTTAATGTTTATACTGATAACCTGTGAATTAAACTAGTTTTAGCAATTGACTACCCACCAATTTGCATTATCAAAGTTAATTTAATTCAAAATTTAATATTTCCTGTTTATATTGATTGTATATTGTTTAATGAATTGATATTATATAAAACCAATGTAAAAAAAATAAAAAATAAAATAAATCTTAATGTGGGTTTAGGGTTTAAGAGAATGTGAGTTTAAATGGGGAAATCTTTGTGTAAATATATTTTATATTTTTAAAAAATATGTTTTGGATGAGTTTTAATATTTTATAATAAAAATATTTATTAGTTTTAGTTTTGTTTTACTCGTTTTAAAATATTTACCTTTAGTTCTTTTAGTTTTGAAATATATTACTTTTAGTATGGATCACTACAAAGACTTACAAGTAATACATTTTAAAATTAGAGAAACTAAAAATTAAAAAAACAATTTATAGCAACTAAACCAAAATTTTAAAAATTTAGAAGGGTAAGAAAATATTTTAGCTTATAAAGTATTACCATTTAAGATTATAATATATTGAGGAAGAAATATTCAACATGAACCATGTCAATCCTTGTTGGTTATTTTTTATTAACTTAATTGTTGAATTTAAAAGTATGCTTGGGAAGATATGTTTTTCCAGATTTAAGTTATTTTGAGATTAAAGAGGTGTTCGGTGTTTCAGTTGTTTGTTTGATAATAGTTGAATTTGTATAAAGTTTTTAATTAAAAAAATAAGTTATTCATGTAAATCTAAATATTTGTAGTTATCAAAATGATTTTTTTTTCTTTCAAAAATAATACTATTTTTCTTATTTTTACTTTCAAATAAAATTAATTATCTCGTGACTTTTTCTTTTTCAAGTAAACTAGAAAATAATTTGATTATAATGACTAGTGAAAAAAAATATTATGTAATTCTATATTTAAATAATAATAATATTGATTGAATAATAAATATATAATAGATGGTTTGTGGTGATCGAGAATAATGGTGATGAAATAACAAATATATAATAAGTGTTTTATAGTGTGGTGTTGGAAAATATGTTGATTAAATATTAAATACATAATGGGTGGTTCATAGTATGATATTGAAAAATATGAGTGATTTGAAGAGAATAGATAAGGTTGTGAAAAGATAATAATATAATAGTTAAAAGAGATTAAATATGACATAAAAGATATGTAACAATTCTCTAATATGTATTTATAAATGACATGATTTATATAGTATTAGTAATTAAAATAACTTAATTTTCATATTCCTACTACATATATTTGGAGAAAATTTCTATTTATAAATGTAAGATCAAATTAAGAGAAAATTTACAGTTAAATTTTTTTTAATCTTGTTGAAGACTGCATCCTAATTCGCCTCCAATTACCCAGGTTATCTGCCTTAAACTAGATTAAAAGAAAACTGAGTTGACTCAGAAATTTGATTTATTGAAAATACTTGAAACATTCTCAATATCACATTATCTACCCTCCTTAAAAAGTATGTAACACATTCTCTCAACATATTATAATTATATTTTTGAAGACTCAAATATATAAATACTTACAAGCATGAAAACATTAATAAATCTACCTATTTGTGAATCTCTCAACAATATTCAAACTTTGATAAAAATACATAAAAAAATCTACCATCAATAACAAAAAGAAAACAAGTTTAAACTTCGCACTCATCTATTTAAGATGATTTAGTTTATAATATTTTTTTAGAATGGTTAAAAGTAACTAAAAATAATAGTAAATTTAAAACTGTTTTTAGATAAACTTGAAAACTTTCAAAAACTAAATATAGTTTCATTATTAAGATTATGGTATAAAAGAATTTATCTTTTGATTCTTTAGAAAAAATAAATAAATTATCTTTAGAAAAAGTTATTGAAAGACCCAATTGAACCCTTTTTGTATTTTTCTGCAATGGATAGGGTTTATTGAATTTATATTAATTATTTTAAAATAAATTTTATAAATTCAAAGTATAATTAAACTCTTAATTTATCTAAAAATAAAACATTATCATTTTCTTCTAAAGTCAATTGCACGTTGTCTTTATTTGAAAAGTATGTTCATTGCATCTCTAGAATATAATAATAGTTAAATTAATTTTTGAAAAATAGTTTATCAAAAGTTTGAAAACATTAACTTAACTCTTAACTTATTTCTAGAAGCTACGAATAAAAAATATAAAAAATAAAAAACCTCTAGAAGCCGAAACTGGTTCGAAAAGGAAGGAATAACAGATTCAATTAGAGGAGAAACATACTTATATTTAACATCTGAAATTGTAAAAAAAAAAAAACCAAAATTTGCATTCTTAAATATAATTTTGATGTGATGATTCTAAAATAATTTATATTTAATTGTTGAATAAAAAATGAAATAATTGAACATAATTCTCTTCTACTGAAATGATTAAATATCAAGTGTTTTCATTTGTAATCATAATTATTTTAGATATTAAATTAACATATTTGTAATTTTAACTATTAAATTAAACGATCTTATAATTTGTGAGAATATTGTCTTAGTATAGTTTTTCATATTAGATAAATATATATGGCCGAAACAGTGTACAAATTCACAAATACACCTTTTAACCTATTAACAGGTCACATACAACTCAAAGCCATATTTTTCTTCTTCTTTTCATATATACAAAATAATTAAAAACATATTTGGTTAGATTATTTGATCTTTCCTTTTCATTGAATGTTTTTTCTTTTTACATAATTTGGTAGAATTGAAATTGTGAAAATAATTTTTAAATTATTTGCGTTGCAAGTAGCATTTAATCAACTATTAGAAATTCTTATATAAGATAAAATAAAAATTACTTCAAGAAATATGAAAAAAAAATACAAGAATGAGCTACTTTGAGTATTTACAAATGTTTGGATGTTAAACAAAAATTATACTTGATTCCTTGTTTCTATTCTTTATGATATTGTATGCACCTTTTATGGTTCTATCATGTTTGGGATATTTATTAGTTGAAATGAAATACAAATGTTTTTTTAAAGGCCAAGATTGTTTTTAATATTTTATATCAAATACATTATCCTTTACTTACATCATTACATCATTAAACTTATCGAACTTAATATGCGGTATTTAGGTGTTTAATTGTAAAAACACTTTTGTTTAAGTGTGAAGAGTGTGTACAAGTATTCCTTAATTTAACTTATCAGTAATCTAATACTTATGAAAATTATAGAAATAAAGGATTAAGTTTTAATTAATTAAAGATAAAAGTATGAAGGTCTATACAAGAAGCAACCTCAATGCACTGGAAGTATATATTTAAATAATTAGTTATTTAAATAATTTGTTTAGTTAATTTCCTTATTACTCCAAACGCTTTTTTTTATTTGTCATTCAATAAGATATTTTTTTATCACAGAAAATAGAATATGTATTAATTGTATAAATAATTTTGTATTGTAATTCAATAACAAACCACAACGGTCATTTTCTTGTCATTTATAGAAACTATCTTTAAAAAGTATTCGAGAAACTATAGTGGTAATATGAATCCATTAACTATCATAACTATAGGGTAAGAAACCGTTATCGCAGGAAAATATCAGAAGAACGTGTGCTGCAACAGTTACTTGAGAATAATTTGATAACTCTAAGGATTTACCTTGGACTAGGAGACACAATGTGCATGGAAATTTTATATGCATATGTAGTGGGACAAAGGAAGGGAAAAGGAAAAATAAACAAAGGAAGCTAAATCTAGGGCTTACACAACATCTGAGTTACATTTGAATGATGAGTAAAAATGAGACAGTAACATGAATGAAACTATGAATGAACAATTGAAGACACTGATGCCTTGTCACTAACAGAAGAACTTTTGTTGTGCTTTACATGTCTTTCCTTCAACTTCTCAACCTTACCATTTGCATTGTTCTGGTTGCTAACAGACCCTTCTTGAGCACTACACATCTGAGACTTCATCTTGAACCCAAGTTTCTTGGAAACAGTTCCCCAGGCGCTTGATCCCTTTGAACGACCCAGTTTCTCAATCTCCTGCCTCATGTTTGAACATTCCTTCTCAAGCTCAGACACCCTCATTCTCATGTTGTCCATTCCCACTTTCAAAACCTGATTTTCCTTCACAGCTGAAGCCCATCCACCCTCTGTTGACCCAACAACACCGCTTCTTAGCTGCCTTGATCCATCAAGATTGTCTGAAACTAGAAAGCAACCGGCTATGGAAGTCCGAAGCTGAAGCTGCTCAAAGAATAGAACTTGAAAAATTATTCTGATGGGTAGCCTCTCGTTCTGAGCTGCATGTGTGCATGCCTCTAATGAGAGCTTCTGGCAATCCATCAGCCGACATAGCTGCTCTCTCTCAGACTCCACCAACCATGGATGAGACTGCAGTTAACAGCATCAGTGAATCAGTCCAAATTAGTTAGAAGAGTGACAAAAAAATACTAAACACTAATTTTATAATGGTATAAACCAATTTGGTGTAGATATATACCTTCAAGTAAATATCTATTGCACGATATAAACCATCATCCAAAGGTCTGGCATACTCTGGAACTGCTGCTGCAAGGGCCTGAAACTTGGGAAGTTTTAAATTGATATCTGGGGCAACCTCTGCAAGGTAACCATCAATCAGCTTGGCTACCATGGTGATTGGTGTTAATGAAGGTGATCCAATCAATTGACCATCGTCGATTGAGCAAGGAGAGGCACAGCCAGTAGCCTGATCCATGGCAAGGAAATGGTCAAGAATTCTTTGCACACACTCAACATTGTAAAGTGTCTCCATGGAATATGAGAAGTTTGGCATCAAGAGATCTTCTAGAGTAGCTTGGTCAAGCTGCATGCCTATCCGTTTTTCCAAATTAGATATGCAAGAGGGGCTCACTCGTAGGATCATGGCTGTTCGAAGTAGACCGAACAAGAACTTTGTTTGGACGAGGCCCTTCTGCATTGGGAGCAAACCATCAATCTCTTCCAGTAGAATCTTCTGGTCATCTTCAGATAGTGGAGACCCCATAGCTACCTGTGTCAGGCGCGTGCTGGACTCACCGGAAACCTGACGTCGATTTAACATCGGCAGATATGTTTTAGCATAGAAAGCAAGAGAACCGGCGATAATCTCCTGCCTAATGCCTCGAGATTCCATCACAGATATCAATCTCTTATAAAGAGGTAAACTCAAATTTGATACATCCTCATACCACCAATCTGCACTTGAATTTTTTGGTCTCGCCCCAGTGCTTATTCCATTCCACAAAACACTTCCACCAGGGCTCTGCAAAGGACCGCCGCGCTCCAGCACCGGCCACCCGAATAAATTTGGGTCGGTAGATGCCTTTGCTGCTAGTGACTCAATACATCTTTTCACGATGTGGAGCTCTTCAGCATGGTCCGGAACATCATCACAGGTTTGAAGTGCCCTCAGAGAGTCTTTCCAACTGCGCAGGACCACTTGATTGAAAAAGGTTTCAGCCTGTGAAATAAGATTACCTTCACCATATTCCTCAGTCATTTCTAGAAGCTCTGCAGCACACCAGAGGTACACAACATTTGATGCTGTCAGTTCAAGTTTCACTCCATAGCAGAATTTTGCAACAAGTTCAAATGTTCTGGCACCACCAGGAATGTCACTGAGGGATATGACACATTCTTCCTCTGATTCAGAAGCCTCAGCAATCTTTCTTTCCAGAACCCCACTTCTAGAGAGCAAAGGGAACTGCATTAAGCATGAATTTGATTTAGCTTAGTTCACAAAACCTTATACTCAAAATAATGAGAGAAAGCTTTTAGACTAAGAAGGTAATATCAAACATGTACGAAATGATATATGGACGAAAATGGAGTTATAACTTGGCACTTTTTTCCAAAAAATGGAATAAACTAATATTACTTGATGACATTTACATAATGTTCCTATAACAATACTTATCAAGTTTTTATTAACACATAAACATACCCAACTACAATTACATTTAACAGTAGCAATGTCTTTGTTTTGAACTACTGTTTGTTATACTGACTGCATACATCCTAAAATCTGATTTCTATCCTTCATGTAAACTCTAGCAATTTTTTAACTAACTAGATCAAATTCTTCTAAAATAGCTAGAAATTTAAGGAAACTGACGTTTGAATAGTGCATCAACTAGATGTGATGAAAATAAACTAAAAGAATAGGTGTAGATATGTTATACCTTGTGAAGATGGAAGGACATCTCTCCAACTTCAACAACTATATCACTAGGAAGCCCAGTCGTGCAGAACCTATATTTATGACAGCAATGAAAATGTTACAGATTATATAACTGTTATGAAATTTTAAATAAAAAATATAAAAGAGGCACATTGCATTTTCAATCAGTTTGTGAACTCGGAACAATCACATTTATAAATGGCTTAGTTTTATAAAGAAAAACTTAAGATTAGTTCCTCATAGACCATGATGAAAATAAATTAAATTAAGCACTCATAGAACACCTTGAGATAAAAATCTTCATTGACAAATCCATTTCTATCAAAATGGCATCAAGTAGCACAACCATCATACACAGGAAGAACAGATTAGACTTTTGCCATGCATATATGCTTCACCAATTATACCAAATTACTAAAAAGGAACGAACTCATTAACCACTTTTCATTCACTCTTTACACGTAGACCTTATGCGCCAAACCTGAACTTGGCACAGGAAGATCTAAGAATAAAGACTAAAAGAAAAAGAAACGAGTTTAATATTCTGAACCAATATAAACTCTCGACGAAACAAGCAAGCTTACAAGTAGAAAAAACGTTCTTCCCCATCTTAGGCCTCACAACACAGAAAAAACCGTCACATTCGAAGAGAGAGGAGAGAGAGAACACAAGAAACAAAACTGTAATTTACAGAGCAAACAAAAGGATAAGGCAAGATACCAGGCCTGCCCTTGACGCTGGAAAGCATCAGCTTTGGAACCCAATTTCACGCAAGCCATTACTCGAATCCTCAAAAGAGAACAACAATTGCTGAACAAAACCAAGTGAAAAAACAGATCCAAGGCCGATTGAATTTGAAACACAATCAAACCCTCCACAAACACTGTACCACCACTTGGCCTCAAATTCACCCTCCACGAAATTGATTCACAATGCAGCTTCTTTCCATGCCCTTCTCCAAAAGAGACAACCTTTATCAAAATTCCCAGCAACCCAACAAACAGAAACAGCCGAATCCACCACCAGATAAATCAATAACACGACCACCTCAAAAACCCTAGAACCACTCCACTACTGTTAGGGTACAAAAAAACACAAACACCCACTTCCCAAAAAATAAAAATTGATCCCCAGAAACCCAAATTCCTTATCCCCACTTAGTTTAGGTCAACCACCCAGTTCTCTACCCCTAACAAACAAACAAACAAACGCAAAAGGCCTAAACCAAACTAACCGAGACAGAAGGAGCAAAACAAAAAACCCCTCAAACCCATCAAAGAAAAAGCGCAAACAGTAACAGTGTGGTTAAATAGAAGCATTGACTCCCTCTAAATGCAGGCATGTGTGTGGAAAGTTTTAATTTTTGGACATGGGGCAATGTGTAACATTAATGGGTTTGGCCTCTGTAAGGGTAAAAAGCTCAGCACCCATGTGGGTCCGTGCCTTCAAATGCACTCATTGCTCTTTTCTCGAGCATGGAATCTCCATTAAGAAAATATTAATGGTAATTATAGTAATAATCAATAATTTCGACCACTAAGTAACTGGATTTGACTTGGGAGAACAAGAACAGTTGAAGATGGAAGTAAAATCGGTTTGGTATTTTGTATTTATTAGGGGAAATTCCTTTGTTTATTGCGAGTGTCGGTTTCTTAGGAGCGGAACGAAGGACCCCAGCTATGCCATGTGCGTTACCAGCGCACCTGCCGTGGAGTCTTCAACTTCAAAAATCATACATTTTTTTTTCCTAATTTCTTTTGGGTCCAATCACAAATTTCTTAATGAAAATACTAAAATTGCAGATTCTGCTGCTGGTAACAAAATTGGCATGGATCAATTTAAAAAAGAAAGTGTTTCAAAAAATTCAGTCAACTTGGCAAACCAAATTCCACCTTCCATTTTATTATTATTTTTTCTGTTTAAAATTACAAAAAAATCACCATTTCACTCTGCCAAGAAAAAACATGATCTTCCAGAACATCGAGTCAGACTAGAGTACTTTATTTTCGCCACTTTTCTTTCTATATCTCATAAGAAAACAAAAACCTTCTATGATTTTTATTTTCGTTCGAGGGAGGTTGGTTGAAGAAAATAAAAATTTATCTATAGTATAGATGCTCTTGGTTGTTACAGAAAGTATTTTTTAAATGTCGGATAAGATAATTTAGAATAGTACAAATTGCTTCCTACACTCTCATTTTTAACCTGCACTCCCATGTGATGAAATGACTGAAATGCCCCGCATTTGAATGAAATGGATGGGCATATTCTTTAAGTTTCGGATAGATAATTTAGAATTGTGGAAAAGAGGTGATTACTTTCTGCACCCGATTTTTAAACTTGCAATGCTACAATTGGGAGGAATAACTTAACTGTCCCGTCCTCTTCTTCTTCTTCACTGTACTTCATTATCATTAATTTTCAGTGCACTAGCACTATTGCAGAAGAAAAAATAAAAGGAGAATACTGTAAAAAAAAAAAAATCGATCCAGAAATCTCTTTCTGAGACATATTTTATGTATTTTGAAAAGTTTTTTCTGAAACACATTTCCATAAAATGCATTTCTACTGAAAATTTTATTTTAAAAATCTTGTTCTAGAAAATTTATTCTGAAATTTATTTTATGCATTATGAAATTTTTATTCTAAAAGTTTTATTTTATTCATTTTTTAATGTTTTAAAAAATATGTTTCGGAATGTGTTTCATAAATTCCAAAAATATATATTTTAAAAGTTTCTAGGATAAATAATCCAAAAATCACTTTAAAAATGAATAAAATAATCATTTAAAAAAAAAATTGTGGGGATGCTGGTTCAAAGGAGTACAGGAATCAGTTGCGTAAAAAGATATTGCAGAACTTGTAATATGGTTTTTATATGTTTCGGAATTTCTTTTAATTAAGTATCGATGTTTTAAAACTATCAAAGTAGGGAAGTTCATTTAATGCTATATCACTGTATGTTGATTTAATGTGTAAATTTCTAGAGGGATAGTTTAGATTTCATAATCTCTTATTAGTCTATATTCAAATTCATCAAATTTAACATTTATTATTTCTTATAAAACTTCAAAATTTATAAACCCTTTATTTGTAAAAATAAGTTAAAAATATACATTTATCAATCGTAGATTTAAATTTGTTAATTTGATGGTTGGTTTTGAGATATAATATGAGCAATCAAACACATAAAAATAAATTGGGTTGGAATTTCTATCTTTTCACAATTTATAGGAAATCTTATTTATTAAAGGTCTTATAAACACTTTGTTATGGACATAATATTTGAGTATTTTGACACAAAAGTTCTCATAAAATGATAGAAGTTTTTCTTTGAGAATAGAGTTGTTTAATTTATCTTGACAGTTTTATTTTACTGAGAAAGTTTTACTAAAGAAATTTTATGGTGTATATTGTTAGATTCACACGTTTTAAACTTTTTATTTCTCTATGTTATGGTCACTTTTGATATTAAAAATACATAAATCCTTTTTTGTCTGTACTTTTTCTAAAAATATCTCAAATACTTTATGAGATTCACTTTTGTGAGATAAAAAAGAAAAGAAAAACTCGTGTAAATCTTAAAAAGTCATCTAAAATGACTACACCATTTTCAATTTCTTGCAAATTAAGAGTTCTTATATGTCCAAATAGATTCATGTGCAAAGATTATAAATAATAGTATAAATATAATTTTTTATTAAATTCTTTTTTTATTATTCCTTTTGACATGCTTCACAAAAACAATAGTTTTTTTTGAAAGGTCAAGTATTATTTTATCAAGACTGTTCTTTGAAAGTTTCAAAATATATTTAAAATTTAAATGTATAGGGTTTTTGTGTCATAATCATCTTTCATCTCCTTTGAAAAATAAGTAAGTAACTTTATGTTTACTAAAATAGTATATCAATTTCCTAAAGATTGTTATGTCATCTAATAAAAAAGATGTCATATTTATTATATGTACACACTATACTATGATCTTTGTTCATAATTAATTTATACTTAATAAGTTATACTTTAGTCCTTTAACACATTTTTAATAGAGACAAGGGAAGATACACCTATAGTACCAGTTCCAAATATTGTTTCGATGCCTCTTAAGGCTATTTTGCCTTTATCATGTTGCTTTAGGTTTAAAAATGTAAACTTTATGTTTGTTATGTGTCATGAGTATCCATTATCCACAAAATAGCTTAGTCCCTTACCTCTTTTCATAAAACACATATACAACAAAATTTACAAGTTAATTTGGTATCCAAATTCTCTTTGGTCCTTTCATGCTAATCTTAGTGAGAAGCTTTTATATTTATATTTGACATTAGAGTGTCCAAATTTACCACAATAATTACAAACATACTTAATTCTTAACAAAAATTAAAATTAAGTTATTAAATCTTTATATTAAATCCCAAACAAACAAATTAAGATTCACTGGGTACAATATAAAGTATGTATTGTTAAGTGTTCAGAAGGGTCTAACATCTTCAGGCCTAATATTAAAGTATTCAACCTATAACAATCAACAATAACAAACCACAACATTAAAAATATCCATAAAACTATGCTCATGTTAATAAAAATTATTTAAGAGAATTTAACGCAAAAAGTGAAATAAAAATTATTCAAGAGATTAATACAATATTTAACAATTAACCTCACTAATGTATTTAATATATACATACACACACACACATATATATATATGTTTTTTTTTCAGGGTTAGTGATATTCAATAAATACTTCTAATCATTTAGGTAAAGTATTCTTATGATGATTGTAATTGTTATTTCCTTTTGCTTTTAAAGATAATGAAGTTGGACTTAGTAATCAATCTTTATATCAAATGTAAAATTGGAACTAAGATTCATTTAATACAATAAAAGTCATAGGACAACTCAAAATTTCACAAATCAATATTTAAAATAAAGTATTATGAAATAAAACATTACAATTCATCAAGGTTGAATACTCCCAAACCCAACACAAATACATTCAACATTTACGAACTATCAAGCTAGAAAAAAAATATTAATAAAAGTATACATATATTTTGAGTTCAAATTTAAATAAAGATATTTAAACTTTTAATAAAACCAAATAATATCACTAAACCCAGTAAATAATTAATATGAAAATTTTACACTTTCTAATTGTTTTATACTAAATGGTCTAATAATAAAATTTTGATCTCATTTATAGTATCGATTCAATAACAATTAAATATTAAACCTAAAGTTTAGTATAAATTTTAATTTTAATTAAATTTTAAACTATAATATTAATTAAAAGTTTAACTTTAAATTAATATAAATTATAAAAATATACAAATATTGAAAAAAGCCACAAAAAAAGAGACAGTGTGAAGCAACTTATAGGAACATCAACTCTTGATGGTTCAGGCTAATGGTTGGAGAAACCAAAACGTGCCAGTTTCGAAGGTGAAAAAAGAATTATATTGATAAAAATTTAAAAGAGAAAGAAACAGTACAATTGGTTTTCCCACATATACTACTGTCATCATTAATTAATTAAAAACAATTAGGTATCACATTCTACATTAGTTACATAAATATAAAGTCATTCGTTTATTACAAGTGTTTGTGTAAGACTCCACTATTAATGAAAATGGTATGCCTCCACACATACATGATAGTTTTTAAATTTATTTTAAGATTATCAAACTTATTTATTTGTATACTTTCATGCAGTAAAGCTGAATTTATGATTAATTGTTTTGGGTATATATGAAATTATTATCTTTTATCTGAATTTAAATTCTTATTTTTTTTAGTTAAATATGAGATGTTCGAAATAAGTGTATGATGAAATACACCTGATGTATTTGCATGAGTTGCTTACATTTCTATAAAAAAAATCATAATAAATATATTCTATTTTTTTGAAAAATATTGAACAACAGGTGTAAATATACAAGTTATGATATTTTTTCACACTAAAACCAAAAACACTCCGTCTATGGATTTAAATTTATTGTATAAATTTATTTAAACAATTTCTTTCGAATGAAATTGGTTAAGTTCTTTAACCCATTTATTATTTTTACTCATCATGTTTAACATGTTGATGATGTTTATGTCATTTTGTCCTTCAAATTATAATTTCATATGTGATTAAGTACAATGTTAAAATTTTGTATTATATTATAATTTTTATTAAAAATATTTGTCTGGGTTTCACATCTAATAAAACTAGTCTATTGATTATAAACTATGCAAACTATTTCTCTATGCAATGAATGAAGAACATATTTTATTGGATGCATTTGTTTGGTTGGCAGTCATGGAAGAATAATAGTTTGACTGATTGGTTGAAATTAAAAAGAATGAGTGGTTTTTTCACTTACTCTTCCTTGCATTAATTCTAACATTATTTTATAAAAGAATCTGGTATAGAAAATTAGGTAGGCTTGATAATTGTTTTCAGTTTAATTATATTTTTAGTTTCTCAAGTATAAAATTAATCTAATTTTAGTTTTCTAAATTAAAAAAATTATTTAGCCTCTTAATTTTTTTATAAATATTAAATTTTAAAGACTAAAAATTATTTTAGTTTTTAAATTTAGTATTCAAGGACTAAAATTATATTTTTAAAATTTAAAACAACTAAAAAGAACTTTTTGAAATTTGGAAAATAAAAAATATATTTACTTCAAATTGTAGGTAGCAAAATTAAGTTATTTTTTTTTTAAGAAAATAACTTTGATATTAATAGAAGTCTAGTAAAGCCCTTGATAAGTTTTATGGCATTAACTGGATCGACAAGTCGCAAATAATTTTCAAAATCACAGAGGATTTAACAATTATCTCTTCAAATAATTAAAAGATATAGCAACTAAGCAGTCATTAAAAAGGATTCAACAATTATTTGTTTATAATATTATTGGAAAACAAATATATAAACCAAGAAAATAAATTGTGTACACTAAATAAAATCAAATATAATCTTTTATTTGATCATTTTCTTAATGAATATGGATTACCAATATTTCAAACTTTTGTTTAATTTAATTAAGAAGTAATTAACCATCATATGTAACATAATACTTTTAATTCTCAAAAAAGGTTCTTAAAATGTGGTTTACCGGACTTAATTGACTACTATCTCATTTATAACTATGTATAAAAGAAAATTTTTATAAGCATTTTATTTTTATTATAATACTTGATTTATGTAAAATTACTTTTCTTAAATAAATTCAAAAACTTACCTTTATTTGCTTCTCCAAATTTTTTATGAAGATTTTTATTTGTTTTATAAAGTAATATATTGATTGAGTACATCATTCTAGACAAAAACCCTAACTATCAAAACTTTTTTTTTGAAGAGCTAAACTCAAACCCCATTTGACTTAGACTCATGTGTCCCTTTTTCTTTTTGATACCTTTTGGAAAAAAACTAACAAGATAGATACATGGGATTGTGGGACATCATCCCATGCATTTAACTGAAAAATTGACAAAGAAAAATTGGAAGAAAAATATGGCAGAAAGTTAAAAAAATAAGGGCCCTCTCCAGCATGGCAATGAAGATACATTTCATGCAGAAATTACTAAAAAAGCACATGCACTCCCTTAGCTAATAAGTAACATGAATAAGCATACACAAAAATATTACATTATTGTTATTATAAGAACCAACATTGGTGTATTACATGATTGTTTCAAACATGGTTGGCCAATGCAAAGCACAATAATAATAATATTAGCTCATAAAGTAATACTTTTAGTGGTGACTCAAAAAGGGTAGGAAAAAAGGTAATTGCACTAATCATACACATTAGATGTATCTTAAACTCTAAGAAATCACCACTTGTTGCTGCCTCAGCATTCCACTTATCAAACAACAAAACAAAATGAAAGACTCTTCTTACTGATTTATGATTTCAATTTTGATTCATCATTTATGCAAATTGTTTACTATAATCATGTAATTTACTACTAATTTAATTGATACTGTAAAATGTTTTGTATCATAATGAAAAATTGAAATCGTAAGTTCGTAAGATAAGTTTATTTATTTTGCTTTTTGTTTTTGAATATATATATTTTTACTTAAATTAGTTAATAAATTTGCCAGCAGATTTTATCTTGTAAGATTGTGAATTTACTAACATTTTTATTCCATCAGCAACTAATTTAAATAAAGCTTAAATTAACTTTTGATAATTTTAATTGTAATCTTTATTTTTGAAGATTTTTAAATTAAATCATTTTTGTCTAATGTTAATATATCGCTTACATGATTGTTAATGGAAAATATTAATATATTTCAGAATAAGATATATTAAAGTTTATTATTATTGTTATACGATTGTTGTAATTTATATACATGTAACAATTTTCTATTACTAATTAGATGATATAAACAATAAATTATTTTTTTTAATTTTAAAAATTTGAAAAATCAAAATATAATTAAAATTATATAGAACTAAAGTTTTATATTCACGAAACTGTAAACAAAAGTAAATTTAAGCCGTTTTAAATAACTCGATCGAATTAATTACGTGGTGACGAGATTTAGTTAACTAGCTGCTAATAATTATATATTTGAAATAGCAGAATTTTACTACATTAAAACAATACTAGTTTAAAAATGAATGACTTTATAAAAATTAATTTAAATAAATTGTATGTAGTAATTATTTTAGGTGGATAAATTATATAATCAGTAAAGTTATATATTTTATCAAATAAAAAATATTTTATTTTTTAAAATAAAATCATCAATTAAGACATTAAAAATAACTATAAAAGTATATCATTTGTATATATACCAAAATTGAACCTATCTCCATTATTTATTATTGTAAAGGTTAACAATGTTTAAAATCACCACCCTTGTCAAAATCGTAAAATATAAAAAAACATAATTATTATAAATGATTGTAAAATACAAATTCATCCTCTAAATTTGATTGATTTAAAAAGTAATTAATTTATCAGAAGTTAACAAAATTGAAACTAAATTTCCCAAGTCCAATGTTAAATCACTACACAACTATTTTATACACAATTATATTTAACTTATTGAAAATAGATTTTATTTTTATTTTACATTGTGTACTACAAATATATACCCCAATTATAATTGAAAAATAATAGATCTCTTCCAACATTCTTAAAGAAACCCAACCATAATTTTTCATGTTTCTTTGTCCATAGTTTCAGACTTCATCATTAACAATTAATTGTTGTTAGTGTGAAAAACAAAACCAGATCAGTGTCCCATGCTAACAGGTATATATGTCTGCTGTGAAGTTCAATAAAGCTTTTGAGAAAAGTGTTCTCTTTCTCTCTCTCATAGCTACCACCTATTCCATTCTTTCTATTTCTTGGCAATGCAAAGCTTTTCAAGAGTTTTCTCACTGTCTTCATCTTTTCACACACCCTTCAACGTTATCTTCTTCTTCTATGCACCACCACCAACACAAAACTTCACCCACGTGCTCTGCTTCTGATAGGTAGTAGTACCTACTATTTTTCTTCTTCTTCTTCCTTCTCTCTCTGCAGCGGTCTTTGTGCCGCTCTTCTTCTTTTCTTTGGATTCTCTCGGGTTTCGAGCTCTCTCTCTTTCTCTGTTCTGTAAAAGAAGGAACAAAGTGTGTTTCTTTTGAACGGTTTTTTAAACCCAGAAGAAGATTCACCTTTATGTCTTCAATTTTGCCATACCCAAATGCCTGTGTGGTGAGTTGCAATTGCAATTTGTTATGCGTTTCTGTTTGCGTCTTCTTGGAGTCCCCTCTGTTGCAGACAGCTTCTGTGTCAGAAAAATTGTTTTTTATTTCTATTTTCAACATTTTCTCCGACATTTTAATGTCCCTTGCTAATAACTTGGATTATCTGTTTTTTAGTGTTTGAAGCTTTCTCCTTTTGTTATTTTCCCCCTATTGGGTTGGTCATGGCAACTGTTTACATTCTGCTTTTCTTGCAATACTCTCTGGAGTGAGTATCGAACGTTCTATGGATTCTGGGTTAGATGTTGGGGTTTTGACAATCATGCGAGAAATTCGTTGGAAAAAAATAATGAAGCGGGGGAGTTAAGTATGTTGGGTGTGTTTATTTTGTGGCTATGGTTGAGAACTGTGAAATATTTCTAATTGGGTGTTTTTTGTGCGCTGTGTTTAACTTTTATGTCTTCCTTGCGGTCTAATAATTATATTTGTTTGTTTTTTGTGTTGTAGGTGACAAGTTTTGGATATTGAAATACTGAAAATGTTGTGAAGACTATTGGACAGTGGAATCTAGTGATGAAGCATACCATCTGAGTTTTTGGCAATACAATGTTTGTTATATAGTTATTTTGAAAAGAAAAACTATAGAAATTTGATTAAGAGATTTTTTTGGATACCCTTGTGACTTGTGAGATTTGTATATTCCAAAATGGGCTGTGTATTTTCAAGTATTGATGAGGATGAGAAGGTAGGTAGGTGCAAGGAAAGGAAGAGGTTAATTAAGCAGTTGGTGAAAATTAGAGGGGAGTATTCTGATTCCTTATTGGCTTATTTGAAAGCACTGAGGAACACTGGTGCCACCCTGAGGCAATTCACCGAGTCTGATACAATTGAGTTTGAAACTGCCTCTAATGGAATAGCTGAGCCAGCCTCTCCACCTTCCCATCTGCTTGCATCCCCTCTGCTACCACCACCGAGGCCTCCTTTTCTTGCTGACAAGACTATGGTGCATGAAGATGAGATACTAGAGACAGATGACACCAATGTTCCTCCTCTGCAAATTGATCCAAGTTTGAGTTCATTACTGCTGTATCGAAGTTCTGATAGAAACGAAATAGTGGAATCAATGGAGGAGGATAATTGGGAAGAAACCAAAACAGAATTTGAGGATGAAGAAGCAGAAGCTGCTTTAATTGCTGAAAAATTGCGTAGGGGAAAGCAGCAGTTGATAGAACCAGTTGATGAAAATTCCTCTGCAATAAGTTTGTATAGAAAAGATGCTACAGCTATGGCTGTGACAGTTCGTAGAAGTGGGAAAACATTGGAGGCTATAGGTAAAGAGTTGGATGACCAATTCCTGAAAGCATCTGGATGTGTAAAGGAAATTGCTGTTCTTATTGATATCAGTGGAGGAGATACTCTTCTGCGACAGAATTCTGGGGGTCATGATAGTAAGGCTTCATACTGTGTTCTTTTGGGATGGTGGAAGTTCTATAATGATATACTATGTGTTGTGATTATGTTTTATGAAATATGATTGTAGTAACCTTTCTTCTTGATTATAATATATTGTCTTATCTGAATTTCATCCATCTAATAACTATCAAACTTAATCACATTCGGGTTTTGTGATATACCATGTTGTATGGAAGGTGTATTATACTTCACAATTGTTTTAGACATCATTCATTTCCTATGCGGTTTTGGTGCTGACATGTTTTTACTGTGGCTATGTTATTTGAAGGGAAGAGAGGCAATTCTGCAAAGGTCTTCAGTGTACTGTCATGGAGTAGGCATTCAAAATCACTGCCATCCACCAAAGATTGTGCTGAATTTTCTGGTCATAGTGAACCATGCAAGCCTGGAGCTCATTGTGCCACACTTAAAAGATTATATGTGGCAGAGAAGAAACTGTTCAAGGCAGTAAAGGTTAGCTAATAAATCTAGCTATCTGACTTAATAGACAGGAAATTAGAAAGTTGTCAATTTAGTGTCATCCTTTTATTTTGGGGCTGTATAAAGGAACATACAGCCGTTCAATGCAAATATCTATTGAAAGATCAGGAACAGAACTTCAGGGCATATATATGAAGGGCACCGTCTCTATTTTGAAAATGAAAAGTGTGACAAGATAGAAAAATAAGTGAAAGGTTTTGAATAGTCTTTTTTTTTATCCAGGAAGGTATTGAATAAGGAATATAGTAATTCACTCCCACTAGCTAGTGGAATTGTTTTTCGTATTGGTGCTTTACTAGTAACTAATTTTCATGTGTGTCACCACCTTATATTTTTTGAAAATAGTAACCAATCCTAATACATCATGAGGATGTAGGGAAATTAATCCTATTGAATAAATTTAAACGTTTCATTCTAGTAGCCATTGAAATATCCTCCTATGTTATTTTCTATGCCCTTCCATTTGCATTTCCTATGTTATTTGGTATTATGTCACCATTATCGAGCTACTACTGTTAGACCACTATATATCTAGTCCCACGCTCAGGATGTTCATTCGTCAGTGTGAGGGGGTGTATTGGAGACGGGTTCCTTTTAGACAATTTATAAATATCTAATCCTATGTTCATGATGTTCATTCCTAGGTGTAAAGGGGTATTTTGGAAATCTTACATCACCAAGAAATTAAGCTAAATTATAATATATAAGTGGGGTGCAGTCCTTAGCTTACAAGTTGGTTATGTGAGATTTAGTTAGGAATAAACTCACTTACTAAGATGTTTCACTCTAAAATGTGGAAGGTTTTAGTTTATTCCTCTACATATCTTGGATACTGATATTTTCAACGAAATGAGTAGGATATAAAAAAAAAATTATCAAGAGAGTCCTATATATGGTTGATATACAAAGCGTATGCATTACAGTTTCTACTGAATTAGAAGCTGTTTCATTCTCTAATCTTCTTATTCTCTCTACATTCTCCCCTACTAAATTTTAGATGATGTTAGACAATTACCATGTAGTGAGACCTATACTATAACACATACCTCCTTTGATGCCTTTTTACCTCCATGATTCTCTTTCTTATAGTTCTTTTTTATTTAAAATAAATATACAAAATGAGTATTAATATGTGAAAGGCTTGAGGCTTGAAAGGGTGTGGTTGGATAATGATATTTAATGTACTTAGGAAATAGAAATAGTATGTTCATGCTTCTCCTGTTTAGATGCATTCGATGTTCATGGTGGGTTTTATTGTCAAACAATCATGAGAAATAGTCTCTACGGAGTCTAACAAGAGTCCTGTAATATATATGAAGAACCTATGCACTGCATGTTCTACTGAATAAGAAGCTGTTTCATTCTATAAGTTCTCTCCCCTGAACGGAACATTACATGAATCACCGTACAGTAGATATGTTCATCTTGTACATTAATGCTAATAATTAGTTTTCTAGAACAGAGCCAAACTGAAGGAGTAAATATGTTCTAATTATTTATCCTAACGTAATATAGTACAAGAGAAATGAAGGAATACTATAATAGAGTTGTTTGAATGTTATTTCAATCTGATGATTGATAATGTAATTTCTTGTGGGTTGAATTATTGTTAGAGATCAGTTGTTGGGTTTACTATTTCTAACATTTATTATGCGGTAACTATGGGATCAGGGGCATCCAATAAAGGCATAGCAGGATCATTCAATCCGTTGGGATGAGGGAATCAATTAAAGTCAGTCTTTTTAGTTAGAATTAGTCATACTGGCATCTATCAAAAGGAAGAATATAAACCCCTACAAATGAAACAATAGTGTTTGCCTTTGTTTCATATAGTTAAACTGCTATAGCACCAAATTATAAAATAGGTTTCAAATTTATCTGGATCATTATCTTTATTTTTCATCTGAATGCAGATCTTTGCTTTTGGATTTAAAATCTTTTTTGCATGATTGTCCTTGTCTCACTGTTCAAATGTGATATAATGTAGGAAGAGGGCATTGTTGCCTTGGAATTCGATAGGAAGTCATCATTGTTGCGTAAACAAGAGGATGAGAACCTTGACTTGGTGAAAATTGACAAAACTCGATCATGTGTTGAGAAGTTGGAGTCTGATTTAATTAGCTTACGGCAGTGCATCAATGAAACAACCTCATCAATTTTGGAAATGATAGATGAGGAGCTTTTACCCCAGCTGGTTGCATTAACTGCAGGGTATATTTTATCTGAATCAATGCATTAGACAAGTTCTAACGTAATGATGTGTTAATATCAATCTAACTTAATGACGACCTTTTGGTTGTTTTGTAGGTTGGCACAAATGTGGAGAACAATGCATGAGTCCCACGAAGCCCAAACACTCATCTCCCAGCAGTTGAGTAACCTCAGTGATAATCATAACACGATACTAAATTCTGAATATCATCACCAGGCTACAATTCAATTTCAGACTGAGGCCTCTTATTGGTATAGCAGCTTTTGCAAACTTGTAAAATCTCAACGGGAGTATGTGAGGATCCTCTATGAATGGGTTAAGCTTACAGACAGCCTCAGGGATGGTCAAGAAAGTAGCAATCATTCTTCTGTTGTTACCATTTGTGAACAGTGGGAGCATGGGCTTAACGAGTTACCAGAAAAGGTACTTTTGGTCAAAATTTGATGTCAATCTTTGTTTATTCTTGACAGGAAAAATAGAAAATCTGTTGTCATAACTGTTTTCCTATTCTTTCTCTCAAAACTGAAAGATCTTTACTTTTCAAAATTCAAACTATTAAAACTGGTTTGTTTTGTCCGCAATGCTACTTCTAGTTTTAAGTATTAAGTATGAGTCGAAATTCCACGTTGCATGAAAATGAGAAAGTTGAGCAATATATATATATATATATATATATATATATATATATATATATATAAAAAAAAGACCTACAAATCCAGTGTCTTGAGATTTTGGGTTAAAGGTAGTATCATTTTCTTATGTGGTTCGACTCTTGTCTAATGTTAATGTTGAATTAATTGCTTTCTTGTATTATGACTGTTCAAAAGTTGGTCTGAAAGATTAAATGACTTGTTTGAATAAAAACTTTCTTTCCTCCATGTTACCAAAAGTCTTAAAGAATTTCATGAGTTGATTTTCTTATAAATAGTAAGACTTACAAATTTATTGACATTTTGGGTGGTTGTAGGCTACCTCTGATGCAATAAAAAGCCTTTTGTCATGCATCCGTGCCATAATTTCTCAGCAGAGCGAGGAAAACAACATTCTGAAAAGGTTACAGAAACTTGAAAGGAGATTCCAAAAATGTGTGAACACCTTGGCTGAGATGCAGCAAAAAATAGATGGAGATATGGCTGATACAAGCCCCAGACATCCAATACATGTTAAGAAAACTGAAACAGAAGACATTAAGAAGCAAGTGGAGAATGAGAGAGCAAATTATTTGGATGCAGTTCAGTATAGCAGGGCCATGACCCTAAATCAGCTACAAACTACACTTCCCCCTCTCTTCCAGCTACTCATGGAATTTTCAAGTGCTTCATCCCATGCTATTGAAGTTATCAATACCCCAGTCAAGCCACTTGGGTAGAGTGCAGGGACATTGCATCACATATATTGTATATTATTTTCTTGTCAGTTTGTAAACTGACACAAAATTGTGTTGAGTCATTGTTGATGTTATCAAAATTAAACTCTTTTATATATCCTTCAAGGCACCATATTCTGAAATTTTTACTGGGGGCTGTTATGATGTAGCAAATGGAAAGAAAAGAAAAGAAAAATTAAGTATAATAGAGGGTATAAACTAGTATCTATTTATAACAATAAATTAATAATGTGCATTTATTTTTTTGGTCTTAATGGAAAATTACCGAGTTATTCTATTGTATAATTATAATATTATAAGATTTTTTTTTATAACCGGATTTTAATGTATAAAGATTTTTCATAACTTCAATATAAATTTTAATAATCCATTCTTTATGATTAATAATGTGCACACCTTTTAAAATTGATTTGTTGTGTACATGTATGTTTTTATCCTTTTCTTCCTTTGTAAGCACTTGATTTAACTGTTTGAAAGAGATTATCCATAATAAGGAGTCACTTTGATGAAAAATTGTAAGTGTTTCTATTGATTAATGAAAATACTATAAAAGTTAATAAAAGAATATTCATTCTATAATTTTTTTGTATATAACATTTTTTATAATTTCAATATAACTTTTAGAAACTTGTTTCCTTGACAATTAAATTACAAGTGTGTAACTATAACATTATAAAAAAATAATAAAAATTTATTTTTATAACCGCCACATGTTTTCATAATTTCAAATTTTAGTAACTATTTTTTTTTTCATTTTGTTAATTATTATAATAATTTATTTTTTTGTAACGTAAAAAATAATTCGTCTTCTACAGGTTAGGGTTCCATTAGGGTTTTAGTAAATTGAAGGATTGTGGTTGATAATGATAGAATGCATGGTTTGAATGAGGTTTCTTGATTGTTTTCCATGTAAATAGGGTTCTAATTGGGGATTTAATACATTGTTGCTGACTAGTGATAAACACCTTAAGGTTTCTCCCAAGAACACAGAAAACACCACAACCATCAATACTTAATATTAAATACTTAATATTATGAACAATCAAAAGTAATTTATAAAAGAAGAGATGTGGAGGATGAGTTACTCATTATTATGATATTTTGTTTATATCCTTATTTACTTGAGTAAATCTTTTGCTTAAAAAGATGTACAAACAAAAATTTATTATTTATATTTTCTAATAATTTTCTCTTTTCCACATAAGGCACTTTATTGCTTGTACAAAATCCATTATTTTTTCCAATGAAATTAATTATCCTAACTTTTAAGTCAATAACCAGTTATACAAAATTAATTATTAAACGCAACTATATATATTTTTAAAAGAAAATTATGTTACTTACATGTGAATTTTAATATATTGAATAATTGAAAAATGTAACATGAATAATAAATGACGGATTATAATCTTGAAATATGTATATTTTAGTATTTGAATAGGCTTTTTTAAATATAATTAAAAATAAAATAAAACTATAAAACATTTACCAAAATAGTTTTTAATAACTTATTTCAGCTATAAATTATTATCTTACATATTTTTTTCAGTTTCTTTCCTATTTCTTTTAAATTCAATACCTTCGAATCCATTTTATTTATTCAATTTATTGATCTAACCTTATTTCTATCATTTCAACTTTTTTTTTCATTGCGAAAAGTCTTTCCGTTCAAAGTCAAAACGGTGTCGTAAAAGTGGCTTCTCCGGTGCCAAGTGAAAACTGAGAAGAACCCTATTATTCTCATTGTTTTTGGGAGCAAGTAGTGGCCATGGCGGAGGAAGCGGAAGAGACGGAAAACGCAGTCAGAATATTTGTCGGAGGATTGGCGGAAGCCGTCAGCGCCGAAGACCTTCGAAGCTTATTCTCCTCTCTGGGGACCGTTGAAGCCGTTCAAACCATCCGAACTAAAGGTCGCAGCTTTGCCTACATCGATTTTCACTCCAATCCTAAATCCCTTTCCAAGCTCTTCAGCAAGGCAAGAATCAATGGTTTTTTTTTTTTATTTCCAATAATTATCAATGGCATTGGGTGATTCATGTAGCCAACTTCACCTAATGGTTTAAGGACATGTTTATTCGAACATTTTCTTATCAACTTTTAGGGAAACAAAATTAAGAAGAAAGAGTTCTGCATAGGCTGAAATTCGAGTTACATATAATACTTAGTTATACTTATGAATAAGATAGATTTAACTTATTGAAAATTTTTAATTCTCTTTAACTTTTCTTTTCTAGAATTACTTACGAAAAACTTGTTCATACAGCTGCGAACACTTTTTTTGTCTTGTTTTGTTTTCAGTGACTGATTTTAACTCTCGATTGACATGGCAGTATAATGGGTGTCTGTGGAAGGGTGGAAGGCTGAGACTGGAGAAGGCCAAAGAAGACTATCTCGCACGGCTGAAGAGAGAATGGGAGCATGAGGCTGTTGATGATGCTACTCAACCAACCCCTGGTTCTCCTAAGGAAACCACCACACACTCTTCCAAATCAAATACCAAACATCTCAATATTTTCTTTCCCAGATTGAGAAAGGTCACTTGATTAGGTGTTTTTTTTAGAATATGCGTTTCAATGTAAGGGTTAATCTTGTGATAGTTGGGTTTGGTTGAGTTGAAGGTAAGGGTGATGAGTAGGCAATAGGATTGGGTAGGAGTTAGATGGGTTATGTTTGGGATCTGTGAACTGAATGCTTGAAATTATTGTTTTGGGTTTCTTGTGTTTTGTGGTAAGGTGGAAAAACTTAGTTGCACTTTCCTTGGATGTTTTTGGTGTTGTTCTCTAGTCAGAGATGAATTTTCACCTGGTTAGGGGTGTTAACTAACTTTCAATGTGAACTTTATTATGTTGGTGATTGGGATAAAACTGTGATCAGAGAAAACAACACCAAAGGAATTTGCATTGCATCTAAGTTTTCTTCTTACGTTAAACTGAAGGAAAAAACTTTCATTGAGTTAATATTTAAGTATGTGTTTGGCTGTTCAAAAAAAAAAAAAAATATTTAAGTATGTGTAGAAAATCAAGATAGGCCTGTTGGGATGTTGCACTGTTAGTTAGGCCTTGTCGGTTTAGAGTAGGCCTTATAGTCTATTATTAATTAGTTCAGCTTTTATAGACAGCTGTTAGAATAAGTGTCTTATAAGTTGTACAACGCATTTTCAGAGCAATGGTTTTTATTTTAAAATTAGTTTATTTACTTTTTATGCATAAATACATAGTCATTTATTTATGTCAAATGTATCCTTGCATTTGCATTGTGTTTAATTATGTCTGAAGATATTAGCGCTAACTGATATGACTTGGCTTTTACATGCTACATATATACCTGTGCAGGTGAAAACCATACCATTCAGTGGAACTGGCAAGCACAAATACAGTTTTAAGAATATTAAAGTTCCTCCACTCCCTGTGCATTTTTGTGATTGTGAGGAGCATTGTAGTCCTTTTGTCACTGAAAGAGCGAAGCTAAATATTGATGGGGCAGCCGAAAGTGGTGGAATGAATGATGAAGAGATTAGCATAATGAATGCTGTTATGAACAAGCTACTTCAAAAAGAAAAGGTTTCCAGTGCTGAGAACCTTGGAAAGGAGAAGGGTTCTTACAAATCACCTGATGCTTTACAATCTGATGACTGTGAAGATAGTGCAACAGATGAAGACGATCTCATTATTAACATGGAGACGAAGAGAAATAAAACAGCTTTAACAGGGAACCAGGAACTTGAAAGAATCCTGGAAAATAAGGTATTTTTTCTTTTATTTTTGGGGGAGGAGGAGGTGGAGGGTATAATAAATTAGGGCCTAAGCGGTAATGTCAGTTTCCTTTTAGCAAATAAAAAGGTATTCTATTCCATGTAATTATTGTTTTTAATCTTCAGGAATCATGGTTGAATAAAACAAAAATTGCTAAGGAAGAACCCAACAAGACTACGCCTCAAGTGGAGAAAAGGAATAATAGCAATCCCAACAAGAACAAGAAGAGGAAATTAATTCCCAAATTGGAAATGGAAAGTAATGCAGAAGTATCAACAACCCCTGGAGGCAAGGGTAATATGCAGACTCTTCCGAATAAGGTGGGATCTGGTGCACAGCCTACTAAGCCAGAAGATGGTTTTGAGGAATCGACTAAAGTTTCATGGTCTCAAAAGTCTTCTTGGAAAGAACTTCTTGGTGGTGGAGGCAATACTTCTTTCAGTGCTTCTCTCATTTTGCCAAAGTTGGACTCTAATAAGAATCTACAAAGATCTGATGACCTGTGTGCACCTGTATCTACAAACAACAAAACTGAAAACATGGAAAGGGACGGAGAATTATGGAGCAAACCTACCAATACACAAGTGATAAAAGAGCATGCTGAAGCTCAACCTACCCATACACAAGTGATAAAAGAGCATGCTGAAGCTCAACCTACCAATACACAAGTGATAAAAGAGCTTGTTGAAGCTCGACCTACCAATAAACAAGTGATAGAAGATGTTACCGAAAATCAGCATGATGTGGCACCTAATAAGACAGGCAGAGGTGCTTCATGGCTGCAAAAACAATCCTGGACACAAATGGTTAGTGAGAATAACAATTCATTTAGCATTTCACATATTTTGCCTGGTATTACGTTCCCAGAGCCAAAGGCCAAGGACCCCATTGTGGAACCTGCCATTTCCAACTATTGCAAGCATAATGGTGTAGCTAAGGATACTATTAATGAAGTTGTGAGTGTTGGTTTTAAATCAAGGGAGACTATACAAGAAAAGAGTCAGCATATCGGTGCCAATGACATTGCTTCTGCTCCAATAGTTGAAGAAAAAGTTGAAACAAGTCCTAGGGAAAAATCCACTGAAAATATTGAAATAGGTGAAACGTGCTCATTTATGAGAAGTGCTGCATCTTTGAAGGAATGGGCAAAAGCTAAGGCCGCTATTAGTGGATCACTCAAAAGGAAAAGTGGTGAGAAAAGTGGTGAGAAGTAAGATCACAAGGTTTCCATAGGACAGAAATATATGATGGTTGAGCAACATTATCTTTCACATGGTTTTGTGCTATATTCACTGCCAGTTATTGTTCTTTTAGTGCAAGGAGATGAAAGTGAAAGGTAATGAAGGACAAATTATTTTCCGACACTAGCATAAAAGCAAAATGACATCTGCAATTTGGACGCATTTTCCCCACTGTTCTTCAGTTATATCAAATCTGGCTCAGACCGGTCTGATTGGGAATCGGTGATATAACTAGTCCAAATTGGTTGTTGCATCGAAAGGTTTTGTAACCTTCATGATCCAACATAACCCGGTAAGTTTTCCTATGAAACCAGTGATCCAACCATAGCTGAACTAGTCTTAGCGAATTGGTGACGCGGTGGTTTATAAAGGGAATTGGTGTATTGTGATTTTTTGAGATTTTTAAGTTATAGTACGAACATTTTCAAATTCGAAGTTTATAATTTATGAATTTTTGGATAGATTTGGTTCATGCGGTATATCTAAGTGTATTTTTTCTTGTTTTGTTGGCCCAAAAAGAATAAGCAGCAGAGTGAGCAATGAAATTACGATGAAGTTAAAATTGCTCGTGATAAAAGTTAGGAATGAAAAAAGATTATTTGTTTTTCATAGCTTAGGTGTTTGAATCACGGAATGTATTTGTATTTCTGGAAATATAGAAGTGAGAATATACAGAAGGTTATAATGTTATGTTTTCGAGTACGTGGAAAGTTGAATGAAAAGTTCTTTTATTATAATATTCTTATGAGTTATTTCTAGGATTATAATATCATATCTTGGAAAAATCATTTCATTTAGAATTGAAAATAATTTTTATTTTTAGTATTATATAATAGTAATTATTTATTTATTTGTTGAACTAAAAGTGATTGTTGCAAAGTTTAGTGATGTTATGTTTAATAAAATGTTGAGTACTCATTGGTTTGATTTATCCAATAAACTTGTAAATCTAGAGCAGCACTGCTTTTTCCTGCACCTCCATAATATCTTACTGCACCTCCAATTTTAAAATTCCAATTTTAGACATCTTACTGCACCTTCATAAATTTTAAAATTCTAATTTTAGACATGTAAAAAAGACATAGTTGTCGACATGGTTGTCCTCAGTGTAAGAAAAATAGGTTATGAAAGCCGGGCGAAGGTTTTTGAAAATTGCAATTATGCGTAGAGGTTGAAGTTGTAGCAATGGAAAGCAGCGGGGTGAAGATTTTTGAAAATTGCAATTATGCGTCGAGGTTGAAGGTTGTAGCAATGGAAAGCACTTGAAGAACGTTGGTAGTGATGGAGCGGCGGTCGTGGAGGGAAGTTTGGGTTGACAGAGACGGTGTGGTGAAGATTTGTCATCATCGAGGTATCTGAAAATTTCGTAAGTAATTATAATTACCTGTAACTTACGGATTATACAATCTATAATTTAAAAGAATGCGCACTCCATTGGGGATTCCAAAATCTGTAAGTACTAATTTTTATAAAATGGGTTACATATTATACAATCCGTAAATACTCACTTACAAATTATACAATCCGTAAAGTATCTTAAAAAAATCTAAATCTTACGAATTCTGCAATTCGTAAGTAGTAATTTTTCTAAAATGACTTACGGATAATAGAATCTATAAGTTGAAGAATGACTTACGGATTGTATAATCTAGTCTTAATTTTTTTTAATTGTCTTACAGATTATATAATCCATAAGTAGAGAAATGACTTACAGACTATACAAAAAGTAAAACAATTTAAAAAAAAGGTTAAAAGTTATGAGCTATAGAATCCATAATCTATTTTATAAAAACTATATGTTTACGGATTTTACAATCCATAAGTGAATGGGATGAAGAGTGTTGTTGTTGTAAAAATTTTATTTTAAAGATAAAATAGTCATTTCACATTTAGTATGAAGGTGTAGGAAGAAACAATCCTAAAACAGCTATATTTTGAGTCTAATTGAATTAAGCACAAGTCAAACAAACAAAATTCAACGATTTGGATATCCTATATGTGATTTACAAATTCAGTGAACGTGAACCAAATCAATAATATAACTTTTGTAATTTTAGTTGATGTAAGGCAATTATAATAAAATATGTTGTTCTCATCCTTTAATAATAAGATTATGTATGAGCTTCTGGATAAAATCATCTTTGTTTTTTTTTCTTTTTTAAAGTAATGTTTATATATTTACATAACATTTGACCCACCTTTATTATTAAAATAAACTAATTACGAATCGTTTAATTTGGATTGTGTAAAAAGATTTAAAATTCCAAACCAATAAAAATTGGTTGGTACAGATTTCTTTACCTCCCTGTCCAACTCAATTCGATACATACAATAAAATCAAAATTCGATTTATATATATATATATATATATATATATATATATATGTATGTGTGTATGGACTAAAAACACTGGTAGGAGGTTTTAGAGAAACGAAAACGACATTATAAGAAATAAAGTTAAAATTCATTTATTTTATAGCAGTCAGTCACATTTATTTGTTTTACTTATATGGATTTTTTTTTATAAGATGTTATATGCTTTGTTTAGGATTGAATTATGTCGGTTTTTCTCCCCAATCTCCAAATGGGCGGATTCTTTTCTATTTTACAAATAGACTAATTATGCTAGCTTGAAGTAATTTTATTAAGAAGAAATGATGTCAGCTAAGTCATTACAAATCACTCCTATTTGGTTTAGGTCATTTCTTCCTGCACCCCAACGATTTCAATAAGCACCACTTCATCTTCTTCTAAATTGCACTTGCGCCTTTGATGCTCCTCTTTCAATTATTATTTGAAACCCACTGTGAGAACCTTTTCTCGTTCCCAGAACCACCTTGGTCATTCACTGTCCTGCCGCGCCGTATCAACGTCTTAGAAGTTGGTTTTCGTAAATCTTTCTTGACGCTGTGTTTTTATTTAGGATTACAAATGCAGAATACATTTTTTAAAATAATTTTATATCTTTTTTATTAATATATGAATTATATTAATATTTAGAGTTATAGTTAGGACAAGAAGTTTTTCATAACGATGACTGTTAGATACCTATGACATCATGATCATATTTGTATTAATGAGTTCGGAGAGAAGACGAGGTAAAAAAATAAAAGCTACATTTAATTATGATATTTGGTAATCTGGGATCATTTATACTTGCAAACACTCATATTATATTGTGTTAGGATCATGGGAAAGTAAAGTTGATCTCTCGTGGTTGAAAGTTAGGTGAATTTGGAATCCTTAGTCAACAGATTGAGGTTGCACTCCTTAACTTTAGGTTGTTGTTTTTGTGCAACATTAGTTATGAAACAAAGATTGATATATGTTTTTATGAAATGTGACATCAAGACGTTAATATTTTTCACTTTTTTGTTGGTGAGATGATGATCACTATAAATGATGTGTCGACATTGCTTTATATTCATATTACGGAATATTTATGCACATATGTGAGATTGGATTTTACTATAGCAATAATAATATTTGTTGAGTTGCTAGGGATGGACTTAAGTAATGTCACGACAAAGATAAGACATTGTTGCGATATACATATAAAACTTAGTTAGGTTTGAGAGATATATAAAAAATATTACATTAACCAATCGGAACTGTATTCTGAGAACTTATTTATTATATCTTATGGGATGTATAATATTTGTTAACAGAGGTGAGACGTCAATTTACATGTTACAAATAAAATCAATGATTTTCATATATGTGATGTATATTATAGAGAGTTGTGAGTAACTCATATCTATTTAAGTTCTTTTACAATTTAAAATATAAATTCATATTTTTTATTGTACAATTTAAAAATTAAATTTATATTCAAGAATACAAAATTCAAAACTTAAATTTATATTGTATAATGCAAAAGTTAAAGTTAGATTGAAACTCGCAAACAAGAAAAATTTGCAACCTTCCAACACAACAACTCAATCCAACCACCACCAAGCAACAACACAACCATACACCACCCAAAGCTCCTCGAACACTCCAACCAGCCAACACCAATACAATGAATACCTTCGTAAGTAATTTAATTTCATTTGGTAAATTTGAAATTTTAAAATCGATGGGGTGCTGAAAGAAAGCAACTTTGGTTTATATCCTTATGATCATCTTTCTATGTTGTTCTGTATATTACGTGAAATGTACCATATAACCTTGTGAGGTGAATGGAAGAGGTATTATGTAAAAAATATTTTAGAGATGTAAAATAAAAAAAACTATCGGAACACGTCTATATATAAAAGTTGAATGTAAAATTTTAGAGATAAAAAAAAATTATGTAAAAAATTTGTAAAAGTTAAACACGATAATGAAAAAGAGAGTGATCTTCTTGAATACTTTATGCAAGGTTTTACTTTCTTTTCTTTCTTGGTAATCTCTTCTTTTAATCGTTAATTATTGAATGCTGCATCTAAATTCTCAAATGGTTGTAATATGGTAAACTCTTGAGTTCATGTTTCTTTTTATAGTATTGTTTATCAGTTAACTTTCACTTAAACTATTCTGTAGCTTTTAATTTCTATTTTTTCTTTACTGTATTCAATTTTTCTTTTGTATTAACTTTACTTCAAGGATTATATACGATGCACACGTTTATCTAATAAAACAAAACATATTTTATAAATATGAGTATAAAGACACTGTTAACATAATTTAATTGCTTTATTTACATTTCCAGTTTAGAATAAGTCACAATAAATTCAATAAAATATTTAATTTTTTTTCTTTAATTCATTCTAACTGAAAACACTTTGTAGTAGCAAATCAAATAAAGAATAACCCACAAACTTATTTATTTTTTTATCAAATAAAATATTTTAAATTACTCTCCCATTCCAAATTTCATCAGATATTTAAAACACAACTATTACTCTTCACGTAAGTATTTCTATATATAGATTGGGATAACTTTATTATCTTTATATATATAATTTTTTTTTTGTTGATTAAAACAAAGTATTACTGTCACTAAAAGAAAAAAATTATTTAGAAACTAAATTTTAACTATAAAATAAAATGATTCTAATTGTGACAAAAATAGTTATCAAATTAGATTTTAGTTTTTAAATAACTACAAAATAAAAGTAATAATTAAATTTAGTGACCAATTAAATCAAGATAATTGATATCTAACATTAGCTACTAATGTTTATTGACTTATACCTCTAGAGTCTAAATTAGTATTTAATTAAATTAAGTTAGAGACTAATTTTGAATCTAATGATATAAGTTACTAAAACCTTGGTAGCTAATGTTAAATACTAATTATCTTGATTTAATTTATCACTAAATTTAATCATTACTTCTATTATACAGTTATTTAACAACCAAAATTAAAATCAAAATCAAATTTGGTGACTATTTTGATAATAATTAACAACCATTTTATTTGACAATTAAAAATTAATCTTTAAATAAAATAATATTTTTCTTGTAACGTGGATAATTATGTGAGAAAAGTCTATATATATATATAGGATGGACGAAGTAAATAAGTTAAGAAAACAAGTAACACAATTCCATTATTTGAACCACAACTTTAAACATGGAACGAAAGAGGGTGATGAAGGGCACGTAACCCTCCGTCCAACAGTAGAAGCATGTCAAAGGAGTAGAAAGCAAAGACGTAAAAGAAGAAAGAAAGAAGCAGAAGACGAATGAGAGATACAACAAGGTGTGGAATTGTGGATACGGAGCCATGAATTTACTGGCAGCGGGGATCAGATCCAGGGTTGGTGAGTCCACACGTAGTGATGGTGGCGTTGATGGCAACAGGGATGTTGATGTTGAGGCCAAGGGTGTTAGCTCTTAATGCAGTGCAAAGGCAAAAAGTAGCTTTGGCACCCAGCCCTTGAAGGGCGGTGCAGCAGAGGGAGGAGGAGTTTGGGGGCACTGTAACTTGCACCAAACCCAACACACTCAGACATGCTCTCACATCAAGTGGATTGCATGGATCATTTTGAGACCTCACCATTGATAGTGATAGCAGATTCAGGGAGAGGACTAGGGCAACATAAAACCTGGAACCCATTTCACTCAACAAGCCTAATTGTTATGCTTACTCTTTTATGTGATTGTGAATGATGAATGAAGAACTCAAGAGAAGGGCTATTTATAGCCCAAATCTTGTGCTTGTGGGGTGTTCATTTGTTTTAAGTTAATGCAACTTCACAAATATCCCCATTAATTATAACAAAAATTTAATTTTTCACACTAGAAAAAATTATTATCTCATTATTATATAATTTTTTCAATTTCGTCTCACTAATTAATCTCAACTTGTTTCATCCAATTTTTTAAGAAATAAATTTATACTTTAAGAGGTTAATCTCAACTTATCTCATCATAATTATATAATTTTTCCATAAAAAGTTAATGTACTCGCTAGTATAGATATTAACAACCTTACAACCTTACAACGATAATATGACATTAATAGTGAATGAGAAATAATTAGCGAAAATTAATTATTAATGAAAATAATACGTCCTGAATTTGATGAAAAAAATTATATTTACTTGCTTTTAATAGAAATGAAATAAAATTGAGATTATATATTCAAAATAGAGAGATAAAATTGAAAAACAAAAATCATCATATTATTGGACTAAAAATACCTTTTTTATCAGCAACAAAAAAATATATAAATAAAGGATAATAAGGTTATCCCAACCTATATATAAAATTACGTGTACACAAACGAACACAAACACACACAAAAGATGAACAATTCTTCTCTCCACAAAAACCTCCACCAAAATATAAAAATAAAAAAATCTTACTGAGGTTCTTATACAACTCTCATAACCTAAGAAAACATAAAAAAAACCACCACAAGTCAGCTCAACTGCCCAAAATACATATACATATACAACCCAGTGTTACAAAATCTCCAAAACAAATAAATAAGCATAATAGTTAATTATAACACAACTTCATCTTCTAAGCAAAAAACACAATCCTGCTTGCTTCAGAGTTAGCCTCTCTGCACCAACATACCATCAAGACATCTATGTCAAAAGTAACAAAAAAAAAAAACAGTCTAGAAGAATGAAACTATAAACACGTTCAAGCTACAACAATCTGCTGCACCTACCAATAATGTCCAACAAGCAATAAAAACAATCTAAACATTTAATCTAATAGTTTTAAACAAGTTAGTGGATCGATACACCAATCAGAAAATGAAATTCTTGAGTTACCATGTTTGTTAACAATGAAAACACACATATTAACCTGAGTAACCGCTAAAACCTGTAACACGTCATACTTCCTACTTTTAAAAATAACTTTATTTCTATGTTTCCAAATATTCCATGTGATTGACATCCAAAACATTCTCCATACATCATTTCCGCAACATTATATGCTACATTTCATTTAAATAATATATGCATATTAGCATTCATATAAAAATAATAATTAAAGTGTTCATAAATATATTGTTTTCTTATTAGTAAATGTTAAAACATCACTTCTCTAATTACCATAGGAGTTGAAACCTAACCTGTGTAATATAAGGGTGTCAGTAAACTTAACAATTGTTTTTTTAAAATAACAATGATATAGGACGTTACTTATCCTAAGGTGTATAAACATTTCATTGCTCAGTTCCTAAAATTTATTAGACAACAATACTTTACATTATTATTTAATCGTAATTATTTTGTATAATAACTTATATAACGTCTTCAAAAGTCATATATTAACTATTACTTATATAAGTTATATTATTATAGTTATAGCATATTTAAGTATTACCACTTGAGTGTGAATATTTATTGTATAAGAGCTGACCAAAGGGGTTTCAATGTAAACATTATAATTTTATATTGTGTGCCGTGTTCTGGCAGGCAGTTTCGTAATGAAGTCGTTTGAAAATTTAATAATTAATACAACATGTTACATTCAAACCAACTACTAATTTGCTTAAAAAGTGATTCCATCTCATGCACTAGAGCATTAAACAAATAAAAGGTCGAATATATATTAATTTCATTTTATAGGCTAAATTCAGTGTGGTAAAATTAGACCCATTTAAGGCATAGGTTAATGAGTTATATATTTATATAATTGGACTAAATTACTCCAAATTTAAAATCAAATTTTATAGTCAAAATATAAATATAATTCAACATTGAATAACATGTGTTCATAGATAAAAATGATTTGTGAACTAATGGGTGTTATAACTTAACTGAAATGTTTTGGTTTTACAGTAGTTCATAACACAAGAGCTTTCATAAAAAAAATCATATCTATAAAAAAATCTACCTATTCATGATAAAATTTAGGATATGATATACTTATAAATTATTTTCTTAATTTATTTTAATAATCCTTCCAAAATCTATTTATGAAGATAAGAACTTTGTGTACATTTCACAACATCTCATGCATTTAGGTATTTAATCTTTAATATAATGTTTCTATAAATGGAATAATAAAATATAATTTTTTATCTAAAAAATATTAGATTTAATTATTTAAATAATATATTGAATTGATATATATTAAATTTTATTTATATAATAATGAAAATACATTTAAGTTTATATTTTCCACATTTAACTTTGTATTTGGCTCTTAACTTTTAGAATGTTCAATATGATTCTCTAAATTTTTAAAATGGTTTATTTTGATTTTTTTGTCAGAAGGTAAAAGAAAACGTTAGGAAAAAGTAATATGCAAGTGAAGACATCTTGATATGCACTTGACCATTAATTTCCATGTTCTCAATATTTTATTTAAAAGGATCATCTCTCATAAATTTAGAAAAAAAAATAGCGTTTTGTTATTGCTTCTTTCACAAATTAAAAAAAAAAATCTAATATGAACTTTCACCGTTCTCTATATTTGACATGCATTCAAGTGTAATTGCATGTAAGTGTAGGGAATTTTTTTTTTTTCTGAAATTATGAATTTACGAATAATATATTTAGGAAAGACAACAGGATGATAAGTTTGACTATACTTTGTTTATATTCATTCTTATTCTTGTTGGTATAAAGTTCTATTTCATTTCTCATCTCTCTTTCATAATGATTAAACACGCATATGTTATATACTCGTATATGTAGTATCTTAAATATTAATTAAATTATTTTTTTTACAAAAATCAAAATCGAGGTAAAAAGAGAAAAATTATCAAGAATTTAACATTAAAATGACATACATTCTCTTTTTCCAATATCAAAATTTAAAGAATAAATAAATTATAATTACATAAATCTTAAAACAGAATAACAGTTGAATAAATGTCAAGTAATTATAGAAAAAAATTAAATAATTACATATTATTGAAATTATTTCATAATAACTACAATATTTATTATTTGTATGAGATTTAAATGAAAGTAGAGGAATCAAATGGATTGAATTGTTGAGAAAGGGAATAAAAATTGTGTAAAGAGAATAACAAAAAATTAATAGTCATGCAAAAAAAAAAGATTAAAAAAAATAAAAAGGGAATATAAATGATCCCATAAGTATCTAATTCGATAAAATTGAAAGTTTACATTTTCTAGAATGCAATATATCATTTAATTGAAATCACACAAAGAAAAAAAATATATAATTAAAGTTGTGATGAAAAGGAAGAATAATTAAAGTTTTGATGAAAAGGAAGAATAATTAAAGTTTTGATGAAAAGGAAGATACATTGAAAATTTGAAGAGATTTGATGCATATTAAATAAGTCAAACTATTAAAAGAGAAAGATGAAAAAATATGTAGGAAAATAAAAGTTATTAAAATGAAACGAAATAAAGAATTAAGAATGGTAAAAAAAAAAATAACATGTTTGTAGGTTTTTAAATATATTAAAGTTGTTCTAGTAATTTAAAATGTGACGGATACGGTGATGAGGATTAGGTAGATATGTGTATATACCTATCATCACATTCATACTTAATTTTAAAAAATTGGTATTACCTATCATTATCCCTTATCAATGGAAGAATTTTTTATCAAAATCAAGATGAGTTTAGACAATATTAGTGAGTGTAAGTTTAGTTGTCATCCTTACTTAAGTTGTTATAAGTAATTGAACTTTTCTTCATTATTGTGAATTAATGTAGTTACAAAACATTTAAACAATTATTAACCTAGTGAGAAAGTTGTGGAATTGCAAGCACTATGTGATAAGCAGTCAATGTTGAAAATTTTTTTTAGACTCTTTTAGAGTGTTGAAGCCTTTTTATGTTGTGAAAAAAGGATAAAAATAGTGGTTGTTGAATTTGTGTTTGTTTGCATTGATGTTGAGGTTGAGTTTATGTTGACGCACACTTTAGTTTGTGTTGATGTAGGTAATTGTGTTTGAATTGATGCATTTGAGTTTATGTTTCTATCGATGTTTGAGTTTAGTTTGTTACAAACAATTATCATTGTCTTCTAAAACTATGTGTCCTTTTCCATATAGTGTGTATATTTCACAAGATAAATAATATATTACTTTTATTATTTGAATCTTTGTCTTTGAGGGGATCATCTAATTGTTCTTCAACTTTAAAAGTTTTCATGTGAACATTTCTCTTATATTTTTGAGCTTTAAACACAAGAAACTTTTGAATTTTAAACAATTTATCTTGTTATAATTCCAACTCCTGGACTTTAAGTTTCTAACGAGTTATTTGAAAGAGAGTTTGTTCAATTCTTTGGTGTGCACAACGAAATAACTAATGGTCTCTTCTTATAGACAAGTTAAGGAAAATATTGTCACTATGACCATATTTATCATAATGCTTTCCTAGTTATTCATTTAATATATAGTTTAGAACCTATTAGACATATTTTGTATGTTTTCCTTATCCTCCATATGAAGCAAACTATACTACATAATAAGAAAGTTGAGTTTGATAACATGATTTTGTTGGATATTTTGTGCAATCCTAAAAAAACTAATCCTAGGATGTAAATGTTAGATTTGTGGTATATTTTACGAATCCAACATCACTTTTAAACAATTTCAAGATTGGATAATGATCATGACTTAAATGTTTTCTTTAGATATGTTATGTTGATTAAGATCTTTTGTAAGTGTTTTTTTTCATGATTTGATTTTATAATTGTAGTTGGGAAGCTTTTTCAATATAATTTCAATCTTGTCTTGATAGGATGTTTTAATTGACTAAAAATTATTTTAATATGTGTATCAAAAGTTCGTTTGATCATAAAAACTTTGTATGTTTAGACTATCAAGAGATCATTGTGTATTAGCTCTATTTGCTCTATTTGATATGTTTGCGGTCAACTTTACTTTACTTGCCCAAAACAATTACATGGATGGTGTAGATGATTGCATTTTTAATAGTCTTCTATTTCTTATTTTGCTTCTAGTCTATTTTAAATAAATTGTCTTTTATTTAAATAATAAAATTTATAAAATTATTAGAGTGTTAAACTTAATATTATTTATTAAAATTAAATTATTAGAAATATCTTTTTCTTTTTAAGACTCCAATGTATCATTAAAACTAGACCATGAAAACTAAACTTTTAAGGCTAAAATAGACTCACAAAAATAGAACCTAAATATGTGTAGTTGTATTATTCTGCATGTTTCTCTCTCAATTTCATGTTTTTTACTTTTTAGTTTTTGCAAGAAACTATGGGAATAAACACCCTCCACCTCTATTTTGTAATCATCACAATTTTAATTTCCCATTTCAACATGATTTAAAGATGGAATAAGAAATGATATTGCTTTCAAGAAGAGGGTACGTGGTATTATTGTAAAGGTTTTCTTTACTATTCAAGCTAAAATATGAGTTGTTGTAAAAGCTAAATTTAAGAATTTTTTTTTCTTATTTTGATTGGGTTATTGTACTTTTGGAATATACAAAAGTGTTGAAAGGCTAAGAGAGCAAGTGTCAGAGGAGTGGGCCTGAGTGGTGAAATTGTTGTCTTTAATTTATTATTATAGATGTCATAATTTAACTCTTATTTTTGCAAAAAGTTCAGTGCCTTGTGGATGCAGTGGTGCTGAGTTATGATGCATAGCATAAAAGTATAGTTGGAGAATAAAAAAGCAGCTATCATTTTATTTGTGGATATTATTCTTATTTGATTGACTTAATTTTTTTGAAAAACTATGTATTTGTCTTGTAATTACTAGACAGTGATGATGTTGTGATGGAGGATTGATTAGAAATTAATTATATTTTTTAAATATATGATGACCTACTTGAGATCTTGTCTCTCCTGTAAACAAGCTCTTGTTTGTTTTTGTTTCTATTGACAAGATGAATATTTATAGGTATATATTTTTAAGATTAAGAATATACTACCCTTTATATATGCGTTTATATATATATATATATATATATATATATATATTATAGGTTAAAATAACTTTATTACTCCTATTTAATGAAAATCTTTAATATAAATTAAAAAAAATATCAATAAAAGATGAGAAAGTTTGCATGTTTTTTTAATTTGAGAGGTGAAATAGAGTGAGTTAAATACAGAAACAACCAAAAGAACAATATAAGCTTTTTCACCTTATTATTATGATGGGATGACAATTCTATTACATTACTTACAATTACTTTTTATTATCATTAAATAATTTAACTTATGTATTGATTAAATATCTTAACTTAATATTTCATTATTGAAAATGAAGTGATTTTTTTAAGAAAAAGAAGGGTGTCAAATTATGTTTTCCCATAATCAATGCCCGTCACATTAATTATGGCCAGTAAGTTTGCATCCTTAACAGGTAATATTATGGTAAAACTAAAACATTAAAAACGAATAAAAGAATGTCTTAGAAAATACGTTACATATCCAGTTGACTAAAAGATATTCCAATTGTTATAAATAAATTTATTATGATAAGATCACAGTTTACGTATAGGGTTAAATATGCTTTAAATTTCGATAAATATAACTATGTGTAGTTTTACTTTTCTTTTAATTAATATTATTTCAGAGCTTTGATTTTTCTAAGTTCTATATAGCTTCTACCATTAATTTTAGGAATTGTTTATATAAATTCCATTAAATACTTTTAAGAAAAAAATAAAACAAAATTAATTTTCACCCATTAAACTTCATTTATGTAAGTTAATCTATAAAAAAATTTCGTACTAATATTTTGAGAAGTTTATCTCTAAACCTATGTACACTTTAATTTCTTAAGAAACTTTTTTTAGTTTTTTTTCTTATTTTTTATAATGTTTAAGTTAAGTATAAAACTCTATTACATAAATTTATTAAAAAATAAAAAATAAAGAAGAAAATAAGACAAATCGTTTAACCAATCCAAAGAATGATATGAAAAATAAAAGAATAAAATTAAAGGACAGAAAAAAATAAAAATAAAATTAAAGTATACAAACCCTTTAATCATATATTTCTTTTAGTACCCGTTCTAACATTTTTTTTTTTAAGTGTTGGAAGCACTTTTTTTTTATCTTCTATAAGCTTTTCCAAATCATAAAGTTAAGTCTTACTTTGTGAAAAATTCATAAAAGAATTCATAATAAGTTTTGTAATGAAATTGGAAGTTATTAATTAAAGCAATACACATATTTTTAAATAATAATATTATTTTCAGTATGTAATTAAATAATTTATTTATTATCTAAACTATTAATAAATAATTTCTTTTCATAATCAGTTAGTATAAATAATTTATTATCAATTTTATTTTTTTTAATATAACTCATTTTATTAACTGTATTATTTATAAAAGTCACCTCTAATAAATAATAACTATTCTTAAATACTACCTATTATAAGTTTGAAAGTATATTTTTTTTAATATTGCACAGATAGTAATTTTCATCCGAAGAAAAATAATAATAAAATTATTAAATATTTATAATATATTTTTTAAAACTAATTATCATTAGTTTTAGTTTTCTATCCACGTTTAACATAAAATTAATTTTTTCATCTAATAAGTATGTTTTTGCCATTAATTTTTTTCCATATAAAATAACGAATACATGTTATATTAAATAAATAATTACGTATAGACAGCGTTAATTATTACATCCAAAAGATAAACAATCCATGGTTATTAAGCACAAAAAGTAAAATAAATATGTAATTTAATTTTATTAACAAAAGATAATTATTATTTATCAAAAGCAAAAAAAAACATTAATGGTTTATAATATATTAAAATTTTAGAATAAATTAAATAAGTAAACTATATATAATTATTTTGTTATCTTATTTATAAAAAATAATAAATATATTACTTAATTAAATTTTGTATTTAAATAATCTAAAGATATTGATATAAATATTATTTACCATTTTAATTTTCCTAAAGGAAGAAATTATTACCATGCACATGGTAGCTTTCACCTTTAGAAGGTACATATCCAGTTGAACACCAATACTAAATATAACAAGAAAAATGGTACAAAAAAAACCTACCTAAATATTAAATGTAACTGACGATGAAGACTATTTCAATTAACCTTGATTGTAAAATTTATTGAACTTAATTGTTTAAATAATTACAGGAACTATATTGGAGCTGACAAAATGATATTCAAATTCTTATGTATAAATTAGGTAGGATAAAATTATAATTTCTTAAAAAAATTAGATATTTTAAGCTCGATAAATATGAATTTGTTTTACTTTTAATTATTATAAATTTGTATGTAATTTTTACTTCTGAACTTCTCTAAAGTATTTTAAATTATTCGTTAAGTTACTTATGAAATAAAAATATAAGATAAGAAGCAACATCTTAAATTAAAAATATATTAGATTAATTATAAGTACATCAAAAATTAAGTCCAATACATCATAACCTTCAATGTTAAGTCATAAATGATATGATATATGAATAAATGATCTATTATGCATAATCTAATATTTATTTTTCAATATAATTTTATATAAAAACAATAATTTTAATAATAATGAATAAATAATTTTAATTGGCAATGATTAACAATATAATATAAAATAATATATATATATATATATATATATATATATATATATATATATATATATATAAAAAATAAACAAGTCAATGATTAAAAATAAAATAATAGTAAAATAATTTTTTTTTATTCAGTTTGGTGTTGTTGGTAATATAAAAGTATGTTCAAAAGAAAATTTATTCTTTACATAGTAATTCGAGTGATTTATATAGTAATTCGAGTGAAATAGAAAAAGATGAACTGAAAAAACTATCAATCTCTATTAAAGTACTGACAATAAAGACAAGAATTTGTATACAAGCTCTAATATGTTTTTCAAGATATGAATAAATTGAATTTTTCATGTAAAAATAAAGAGGGGTGTTCAAGCAATTCTACATGAAATTTAAGTGCATTAGATGCATTAATATCATAAAGCTTTTGTTAATCCAAGCTTAATACATCTTTTAATCATATAACGAAAAGATTGTTTAATTTTTGTAAAATGTATCTTTCACTTTATTAATAAATGTGTCATATCCTCTCTATTGAGAGTTTACCTTATGTTATTTTATTTTCTTGTAAGCCATAGGTCACAATATAGATATTCAAGAAAGTCAAAAATAAATTTAGTGTTTAAGAGTATTTGTTCTTTATGTGATGGGAAAATGAAGAGATAGTCAAGAGTGACTTTGTATACACACGTAAATTATAAGTGACACTGATTATACTTGTATTAAATTTTTGCTATTGAAACACTTTACAAGTTGTGAAGGGAACTAAAATTAATCTATGGTTAAGATAAACCAATATAAAACTTTAAGTATTGCATCATTTATTCATGTACTAACATTTGACTTTTCTTTTCAAGCATCTTGTGAAAATATTTTTGAAACATTTTTAAACCATTAGACGATCGTTTTCATATCATTTTATTATAATTCATAGTATTTTTAAGTTTTATTCAACACCTTTCTAGAACTTGCCTATATTTTCAGTTGGTATCGGAGTTAACCTTTTGAAGTTAGTTCTTTGGAGAATAGGAATAGATCCAAACACTTAAATGGAAAATAAAAAATAAACAATCAACAAACCACCTTTGTTTAAAGGTGAGAAGTTTAACTAGAGGAAATAAAAAATGACTTCATTATGCAAATTGTGTCACACTAATATGTTGGACATTGACGAACCCTTATATAAAATTCTATCAAGTAATAAACATGAATAACGATAAATACTCAACTTGAAGGCTTGGAACACCCTCTTATGTGCCCTATTGAAAGAATAACACTAGAAGGTGGATGCACTAAAAAACATTAAGGAAATATAGGACATTCTTACGATCACATGTTAGGACTCCACCAAAGTAAAAAGAAACAAGCTTATAGAGTATGTTCAATAGGTTCCAATCCATATTAAACAAGCTTCATTCTTTAGGTAAGCATTACTATATCTATGATTATATTACATAAATCTTAAGAATTTTATCTAAGTATTTGAGACCTTAAGTCGCGACAACCATAAAAACAACAGAAAATGTTGGTTTGACAACCACACGTGGCTGCCAACCCTTTGCCAACTGTATATGTGGCAAATTTTTCTACGTGGCTGAGGGGCATGTGTGGTATTTCATAGGGAGGGGGCATTACAGGTTTTTTCCTATGTTTAGAAAGTTTGAAAGGAAATGTTGGGTTTCGCGAGTGGAATGTGGAGAGTCTGTGAGGGAAAAGCCAAAACCTTCGGTTGAAGTTGGGCGCGAGGGATGGTTGGAAGTGGGCGCCCGATGAACGGTGGGAGAGGTGAACGATGAAGAAAAAACGTGGTATTTCTGTGTTTGTGGGTTTTGGGGGATAACGCTGAAGTGTAGAAGAAGTTGCGACCGCGATGGATTGAGGCCATGGATGCACTGGTTGTTTGGATTGTGGTCAGAAAGTAATGCCCAGTTAAACACTTAAATATATAAAGTTAAAAACTTAGAAGGTTCAAGGTTGCAGTGGACTTTTGAGTACTGTCCCATTCCTTACTTATGACAGTGGTAGAAAATTATAGAATCAAGTAATGGCTTACTTGTTTATTTGTCCGAGAACTAAAAAGATGTGAAGATTTGAGCTGAGAAGGCCATGGATCCACTTAGATGGTTGTTTGGATATATGATCAGAAAGTAATGTCGAGTTAAACACTTAAGTATATAAGGTGAAACACTTAGAAGGTTCAAAGGTTTTTGTGGATTTTTCAATATTGTCCATGTAAGACAAGTGTAGTCACGTAAGTGCCACTTACGATTGTAACCTGGGTGTAATGCCACGTAAGGTTGTCAATCTATATGCACTCAAAAACAACCTAAACGCACTCAAAAACAACCTAAGGTCTTGATAACATGTCAGTGGAAAAGGTCATGGCATTCTCAAGCTACAAAGAGCTGAATTTTCATCAAAATGGACTTTTCAAGAAGAAGAAATCTTTCACACTCAAAGTGCACAACATGTGATACACATCAATAAAAGCATTGAAGGTTGAAGAACCATCATATGCACTTTTAAAAGATGACGAATTTCAATAAAATTAAAAGATTAAAATATTAATTTTTAAATTGATATTAACTGTTTATTTTCTTTACTCCCTTATTGCACTTTACTGAAGTATTTTTTCTTGTTTCAATGTGAAAAATCTGTGCAGAGGTTTTTTTGTTAGTGTCAGCTGGCACATCTGAGTATACCTTGACCGAAGAAGATGTTGGTTGTTGTCTGGCTTTTGTTTACATACCCATTAATTTTGAAGGTTAGTAGTCAGACATGATGAATATATCGTTTCCAAATACTTTAGATTTGTGTTTGTAATATATTCATTGATATAATCTTTCAGGCCAGGAAGGAAATCTATATCTGTAATGTCAGCTCTGGTGAAACCATTTTGTTGTATATGGGCTGGCAACTGAATGCTATAGATTTGTGATTGTTGGCTCTGGTATACATTGTGCTACTTTTGATTTGTGATGGGTTTGAGTTATTCATATTGATTTGAATTCAGCACATTTATATGCTTAATCCTTTTATATGCAAATGTTGATAATATTTTTATCGTAATAATTCATTATTCACAAGACAAAACCCTGTGTAATAATTGTAGAAACAATCAATAAAAAAAATTATATTAGTTCCTTTCAATTGAGCTACTTTCAAATCTTCTTTAAAAAAAACCTTAAAAAATTTTACTATAATTAGAATTCGGTATAACTTCTTACTTACACAAGAGTAGACTAAGTAATATCATGACATTGCTCAAATCCTTAGAATATTTTTAACACATTAATAGCAAAAATGCTTTTGGGTATATGTCTAGGATTTAACGATTATCCTGCTTATAGTAATCCAAAGTATAAAAAAGGTATGCATAGTGATTTGAATCTCTACCTGCCCAATTTCCTAACAAGACAAAGAAACAAACGTAGATGAAGAATAGAATTATGAGAGACATAATTTTGAGAAACAAAACAAGAGCACACAGAATAGAAAAAAACACATAATTTAGAGTAAAAGACACAAACAAAAGGACGACCCCATGTGAAGAGATCAACACTATGGGATTGATACCCGAGAAAAACGACATGGTATGTAATTAGAGAACATGATGTGCTACACCAGAGGAAAGGAAGAAGATATTGTACCATGGCACCAAAAGAGATATTTAGTATCATAGAAATTGTAGAAGGGAAACTTGAGGAAAGGATAAGAGATTATTTTCTTTATATTTATGAATAATTCAATTTTAAAAGCAATTAAAAATTAAATATAAGATATTATTAGATTTGCCACGTATATAAGTGGGTGTACCTGGAATAGGAGGTGCAAAAATATAGGGTTTCATAAATACGCATGGGTAAGTAGCTAGTGCGAGAGCTCTGGTACAAAAACCCAGATAGAAGGAAGAAAGCTTGGTACCGAAACGCATAGTGATATCGATGGAAGGAGGAGGAGTGCGGAAGAGGAGGTGTTGCAGCATGCAGAAAAACGACTTCCTCCCGGAGGAATCGTTCAAGAGCTGGGGGAACTACATGGCGGCGCTGCTGGAAACGCCGCGGAGGCTGAAGGACCGGTTCCTCACGCGATCCAGCGAGCGAGTGGAGATCGCCGAAATGACGGCGCGTAGCAGCCACCAAATGAAGAAGACGCTCAACTGGTGGGACCTCATGTGGCTCGGCGTCGGCTCCGTCATAGGCGCTGGAATATTCGTGCTCACCGGAATGGAGGCCAGGAAAACCGCCGGTCCCGCCGTGGTCTTGTCCTACGTCGTGTCCGGTCTCTCCGCCATGCTTTCCGTCTTCTGTTACACCGAGTTTGCCGTCGAGATCCCCGTTGCCGGTGCGTGACTCATTCCTTCACTGCTTACTCTGCTTCTGATGTTTTAGTTAGGGTTTTAATTGGTTTTGTCGTATTCTTCATTAGGGTAACAAATAAGCTTTTAGGTAAAAGAGAGGTAAATTATGTTTTGGGTGAAATTATTATTTTATTATTATATAATATTTTATTGAATGAAACATTGTAAAACGAGTGTAATTTATGAACAGTATCGGGAAAGAATAACTTTTTCTTAAGTTCTTTGACTAATTTTGTTGAATATTCAAAATTGATGCCTCCCATCTTTTCATTATATGCAATATTTATTAGGGTTGTTTTGCCTTAAATTTGAAATAAATATTTTTTTAATCTCTTAATTCAAAAAAGAAAATACTGTGACAATCGTAAAATGTGAATTTAATCCTTAAGGAAAAAACCATGTTAATTTCTTAAATTTAGTGTTTAGAAATTATTATTATTTTTTTCATTTTGAAGTGCTAATTTTTCAGAAAACAATTAGACGGTTAAAATTAAAAATATTTAAATTTAATGGATTTTAATATAATTAAATGTTTAATAAGTATGTTAATTTGGTCCTCACAATTACTTAGATATTATTTTTGAATTAATTTTATATGATAATTTTGACACTTTCACACGTGATATTTACTTATATATATATATATATATATATATATATATATATATATATATATATATATATATATATATAT
>Ga0209700_101640_pt1 | contig 46525 bp, 25 predicted proteins | sample SiratroredBW_FD_187528 | JGI IMG/M metagenome (GOLD analysis project Ga0209700, IMG submission 187528) | Root nodule microbial communities of legume samples collected from California, USA - Siratro red BW (SPAdes) (version 2) | ecosystem: Host-associated > Plants > Roots > Nodule | place: USA...
ATATATCTTACCAATTGCTCGGTCCCATTGCACCTTCCTGCGATGTACATTGCACCTTCAACCCATTTGCCAAATTGCCGTAGAATATTCCCTCATTATTAGATTCAATAGAATAATATATATATATATATATATATATATAGATAGATAGATATAGATATTACTGAGAGATTGATTTGTTTTTATCTGGCCACATGTTTTATCCCAACCAATTAAAATTGCAAACACACAGTTCAACATCTCTGTATATACACTTTAAAAATATCTTCTGCTGCTGCTTGGATAGAATAGAATAAATATATATCCGAACAATTTCTCATCACTAATATGGACAAATAACATAGAAAAACTTATTAATATACTAATTATGTTAATTAGCTTATTTTGGTTCATTAGTAAGGTCAAACTAAATTCATTAAAATGTTTAAACCAACAATAAAGAATATACTCAGCTGAAATTTAAAAATAATAATTTTTCAATGAAAAGTATTGTGTTATTGGATTAATATTTTTAAATGTAAAAATATCTTATAATATTCAATCAAGACTATATAAATTCTTTTAGGAATGCAATTAAATCAGTGATATTTAAATGAAATTTTAAGAAAAAGTAAAAAAAAAAAACAGTCAATATTAAAAATCATGCATATTTTAATGAATTATTTTTGATTTTTTGAGTATTTATAAATTTTGTATGATTTTTTATTTATATGTATAATTGTCATTCTGTAAAACAATTCCATTTATATGCTCATTCAAACTTTTTCTCAATTTCAATTCCGCTAATAGTAGAACTTTCTCTTCCAGTTTCAGTTTTTTTTTTGTTTTAGATATAAATAATTGCATTGTGTGTTTTTTTTTTTGAGTTAGGGTTTTCTACAAACAAGTTTTATATTATTTTTGTTATTTATTATATATGATTGTTCAATAAATAAAAATAAATTTTTTTTCAAATATAAGTAATTGCATTGTGGTTAATATTGAGTATTATTGGCTCAAGCCTTCTAATTAAATGAAACATTCTAATTAAATTCTTAATAATATTTGTTAGGACACATATATGTTTAGTTTTTTTAATATAAAACAGTTTTACAGTTCAATAACTTAAAATTTTAAAAAGATTTCTGAATACTATACAATGTTTTACTTTTAAGTGCATGCTTATTCAATTCAAATAAATATTCAGTTTTTTTAAGATGACTAAACATTCTTCAAATAAAAAAAAAGAATAACATGTAACAGTTAATGACACGAACAAAAAGATGATCTCAGATCAGGGGCCACATCGGTTGGCAGTTATAGACAGTTAGTTTTTTGAAATGAAAAACCTCGTTTGGGAAACGGCTTGTCTTTTTCTTAAGAAGCATTTCCAACTGCATGCTTATTTATGTAACATGTAACGTAACTTGTTCATTTCTCTGTCTCCGTTTCTCTCTTGATACAGTTTTCTCAGTGTCTCTGCAATCACAATGGCTCCATCTTCTGTCATTGTCACTTCCCGTTTTCATGAATCCATCACCCGCCATGCACTTCGCTCTTATCTCTCTGAGTTTATCTCCACTTTCTTCTACGTCTTTCTCGTTGTTGGCTCTGGAATGTCCTCAAGTCAGTACCCTCTTTGCCTTTCCTTCCCATATGCATTAATACATCATAAGTAAACGTGTATCTTTCTGTTCGCTCTTGTTTTCCACATAAAATCCATGCATAATCATAGTTCACAACCACAAAGAACTTCCAAAAAGAAGATAAAAAGGGAACTAGATCAATTTCTAAAGCCATGAAGGTGGTTTTTTTCTTGGAATATGTTACGCATGAAAAGGATTCAGGTTGCAATTGCATGTTTTATGTTAGACAGTATTACACGTTTATATATTGAGCATTGTCAACATTAATTAAACAACGCAAGGGTAGTTCTCTTTTTAGTGCAAATCAAGACCTTTTTTAAGCTACATGTCCTTATTTGTTTTGCCTTTTAATTTCATTCAGTTATTTTTTCTTCTTTTTTATCTAATAGTGATGATTGTAATAAAAAAACATCCTTGTGTTTTTGTTGTTTTCAAGGAGAGAGTTAGTTTTGTCTAATGTAGTTTATCTTCTTAAAGGATAAATAGTTTCCCGTCTAGAATATGTCTCTGAAATTGGTTACTGTACTTGAATTTCTGCATTTTGTGTGCATGGTTAATTGCTCAAAGAGTGTAAGTCATTTGAAATGCAAAACAAGAAGTGTTCATGTTTATCTTCACAACATACACCCTATGAATCCTTTCATTAATGTCCCTCCATGTAGGAAACTAATAGGCCTACATCATCTTAACCTGAGATTTTTCTTTTTTTCATTTTTTTGTGGTTTGATTAAATGGTGTTGGAGAAATGACAGGGAAGTTGATGCCTGATGCTTCACTGAACCCAACAAGTCTGGTTGTGGTTGCCATTGCGAGTGCTTTTGCTTTGTCTTGTGTTTTGTATATTGCATGGGACATCTCAGGTGGACACGTCAACCCGGCAGTGACCTTTGCAATGGCAGTGGGAGGTCACGTTAGTGTACCAACTGCCCTCTTTTACTGGGTCGCTCAACTCATAGCCTCTGTTATGGCTTGCCTTGTTCTAAGGGTCATTGTTGTTGGCATGGTATGTTTCTCATCCTTCACTCACCTAACCTATAAAGCACGGACAATGACGGACACTGATATCACAATTATTATATTAGTCCCTTTTAAAATTGTGTTAAAACTGTGTTAGAATTGTTAGATATAAAAAAATGTCTTTTGAATTACACACTTCACCTATACATGTCAGGAAATTGAACATAATGATTACCAAAATGATAACCTATTTTCGTTGTGTATTATGGCTTGAACATGTGAGTCTTATTTACTCCTTTCTCTTCTATTTATGTATTTTCAGCATGTTCCAACCTACAGCATTGCAGAAGAGATGACAGGGTTTGGAGCATCAGTGTTGGAGGGTATTCTGACATTTGTTTTGGTGTACACAGTGTATGCAGCCAGGGACCCTAGGCGTGGTCCAATGAGTGCCACAGGGATACTTGTAGTTGGCTTCGTGGCTGGGGCAGGTGTCTTGGCCGCAGGTCCATTCTCTGGTGGGTCAGTGAACCCTGCATGTGCTTTTGGCTCTGCAACCATTGCAGGCTCTTTCAGGAACCAAGCAGTGTATTGGGTTGGACCCTTGATTGGTGGCACCATAGCTGGCCTTCTTTATGACAATGTGCTGTTCCGTTCTTTGCCTACAGGGCTTTCAGAAGGAATTGGGGTGTGAACTGTAGTTTTATGCAAAATTTCCTACTAGCTTCATCATAGACTAGTGACTGAAGACTTGCTATGTAACTTATCCCGTGTTGTGTTATAAGTGTTGTGGAAAATTTGTCATTGGCTTGTATTAGTAAAGGATACATAATTTTCACCTATGTGGCATTATACATGCAGTCTGATTTTTTTTATTCAATAATGGTTTTTAACACTGATAAATATATTTACTCCTTTTTCTACGCTAGATTTTGTAATTCTTTTTATCTTTCCATTACATTAATAATATTGTCTCCTAATTTTCTTTCAATCCTTCTTATATTTTTCCCATCATCATAACAGTTCTTATATCTTTCACCACCATAAATTTGCTGTGAAAAAGTCTATACTACGTTATGCCTATGTTTTTCAAGTCATTATAACCAGGTACAGCCACTTGTTGACAGAGGAATGTCCTACATGTGAGCCTAAGAAAATTGCAGGCAATTTTTGGATGAATTTTTGAAATATCTTTTAATGACTTTGTTTGGAGCAAATCATATTAAAGGTCGCTTAGACCAGCATATAATATTCTAAGGAACTACTTGAGACTTAGCCAACCTACTTCCAAGGAAGAAGAAATTGTTTCAATTTGTATCCCAAAAGTTGACCACTGTTTCAAAGTTCAAATAGTAAAGTCTAACATTCGAAACTAGTTGAAGTTAGTTAAGGTAGTTGAAAACAAAATGGACTCTCAAATCTCATGCAATGGTAACAGGTAGTAGTTGATACGATTATAACATTGAACATGGATTTCTTCTTTATTATATATAGTTACATTGTTTAACCCTTTTGCACCATTTTCTCCTCTATTCATTGCCAAACTATCGTTAAAAGTAGTAGCTGCCAAAAAAGTCAGCAGAGCTAGTCGTCAATTACACCAACCTATATAACCACACTTGGAATTTTTTAACCACTAGCTTTTTCAATTGTTGAATCTGTTTTCATGGAGTGCATTGAGGAAAAAACTTTCCTCTGTTGACATATCTAACATTTTCACATGTAGCAATGGTGCCACCTCTGCCTTGTGGCTGTAAAATCACATCCTGCAGGTAGATTTGGCTGCATGGGACTGCTCTGCTGCAGTCAAATTTGATAGCCACTTCTGAGGCACTCGTTCCTCTTATGTTTTGGTATAAAACATTGCTTAATTGCACAGCTGAGTCCTGCATGAAATTTCAACAAACATGTTATGATCACAATACATTTAAGGGAGAAAAAGAGTTGCTCTCTTTGAATTTTGATGGAGATTGAAAACTTGTTACCTGCTCATGACATGGCTTAGTTTGGTCACAGTAGTATTGATCTATGATTATGGGATTTGTCACATTTTGCATCATTATGTTCAAAAACTTGATGTTTCTTGCATAACCAGAGCCTCCCTGAGATAGAATCAAAGGATATGAAGTAGGTATCCCAATCAAAATTAACATACAATAAACAGAAATTTTCCCACGTAATAATTGTTGTAAATGAATAATATTTATTTTAGGCTTTTAGTGCTTCACTGCCATATTAAGCTCAATGTAAACGAGAATGAAGAATCTCACGTGAAATATAGAAAATTATCAATGACTTTGACATTAAAAATTATGACTTATGTTGTGTTCAAAGCATTTTGTTGAGCCAATTAGAAGAAAAACTACTTTGAAAAAACATGTTCCATGGTTGGTTAGTTCAAATCAAAGGGTGGTCAAGAAGACAAGAAGCAACAAAGTGGAAATTTGTCAACACTGGATGCACTATTTGTCAAAATTCTTGAATCATTAGTCAACTTCCCCATGTTTAGCCACCTTATTCCATAAGTTGAGATTCCTCTTTTTTATAGTTTTATTCTAATTTGTTAACCTCCATTGTCTCTAATCTTTCAACTGTCTCAGAAGTTAATTATGAAGTTCCTAATAAGTAATAAGCTAAATTTCAAATCACAAAACGAACTTTCACCTGCCAAGTCTTTATTCTCACTCCATTAGTGGTTCCTGTTAAAGTTGCTCTGTTCACTACCACATTGGACACTTCAGCTTCTGAGTTATCTGCTCCCAAGCTACCAATGCTACAAAACAAACATTTCATTTCGTACAAAATTTAGTAAAATTGATCCAAACAACTTCTATGTGGTATAACATATTCATGTATCCTAAAATCAACCTTATTCCGTGTCCAGGCCCGCAGGTGATATCTGTTGCTCGAACGTTTTGTGACCCAGTTATTATCGAAATACAATCATCACCTTCAACAAAGAAAGTTGCAAAATTTCAAACGTTTAACTATAGCCATTTTTTTTAATTTTGCATACACATACACATAATTTGGTTCCTACCTGTCCCAATATCAGCATTGCTTATCTCAATATTTTGTGTGTCTGCAACATGAATTCCATCAGTGTTGGGGCTGTCCCCGGGTGCTCTGATGATCAGATTCGAAGCAATAACATTGAAGCATCCTTCAAAACTTACGTGCATTTGCTGTGCATCTTTAAACATCAGGTTTCTCACTTCCAAATTTTTGCATTGAAAGAAAGTCACAGCCTACGTAACAAAAATTTTCCATGAAAAAGTAAAAGTTAGGAATTGCATTTCCTTGTAAAACTATATAGTACCAAGAATACTATTTTACCTTTGGTCTTGGTTCGTCGTTGCATGGCTGTGAATTAATGCAAGAAGAGGAAAGAAACATGTCAGTATTCATCATTACAATAACAAATGCAATATAAACATTGGAAGAGAGACAAGTTCAATGACTCACAAGGTTAGTGTTAGCTTTGCAGGAGTTTTGCCACCACTTTTTTCCTTTGCCATTGAACGTGCCACCACCACCAACTCTGAAATTTGAAACACTATCAAACATAATCCAGCGTTGTCTATCTTCTTGGTATGCCGACATTTGAGTCCATGCCTCGATTGTGCCATAGAGCTTCATGTTGAATTCAGAAAACACAAAAGTTGGTTAATTTCTCACTATCAATCAGTACTTACCTGAAGAACAGAAAATGTATCTCACCATAAAGGCAGTGTTGGGTCGACATGGACCAGAAAATGTGATTGGCTTAAGACGATAGATCCTATTTTCTGGTACCACAAGGGTTGCCCCTCTTGAACATGCTTCACTCCATGCCTTTCCAAATGCCTGAAGAGCAAGAAGAAAAGATAACAGAAGGATGAAAGAGATTGAGAATGAACTAAAGTTACGTATGAAATTTTTTTTCTCTTTTTATTGATAACATGGTATGTTACCTCGGTATTATCTCTTCCATCTGCCTCGGCTCCAAAGTCATCAACATTAACTGTTCCACGGGGCCTAGAAGAAAGAGGGGTGACTCTATTAGCCCTTGTTCTAAGACCAAAATGATCATGTCTTCTCTTCATGAATCTGCCACCATGCATGGGGTAGTGTTTATAGTTTGTCTTATAAAGTGACTCTTCTATGTAATAGCCATGACATAAGACTAGTGAAGAGAGGACAATGAAAAGTGAGATACATGGTGTTTGAGGAAACATTTTGATGTTTGAGTTTGTGTTGTGAGAAAAGCACAAGAAGGGTAAAAGTTAGGAAGCTGATAGAGAGATTTTGTAGTGAGTGCCAAATAACGAGCCAATGCTCTATACTTATAGATAAATTTGACCTACTTTTCTAGAGTGGGATTAGTTGGAAGAAAACTGCACTGATTAATTAGAGAATGTTTTTTGTTTGTGCTAGATTAATGGATAAGTTCTATTAACTAATTGGGTACAATTTATTCAAAGTATTGCAATGAGCCAATCTTCTTGGAATTTCACCAACTACATAAATTCTTGTTCTTTTGTATATGCTTTATACAAGAAACATTTTTTGCTCCTACATATTCATATTTAATATTTTGATTTATATTTCTATATGCTTGTGTAAAATTGAAAACTTTCCAGAGAAAATTGTAATCAGAACCAATTAGTTGAGGTTATTTTCCCATGATGCAGCACATGCAGTCTCTTCCTCAGTTTAGATAACATAAGGAACTGGTAACTGTCAACTAGTAAGTTGAATGCTTCTCCTTATAAGGAACAACGACCTCTTAATCCAATTTTTTATGGGGTCTTTGACTTTTTATAGTTGTAATCTCTCTACTCTCTGTATCATAAAAAAGTAATATTCTTGACCCAATATTAAGCAAAACTAAATAATTTGAAGCAGATGAATTTCTGAAAAGGGAAGAGAAGGTGTCATTGTGGCAATATGAGGATGAGTTTCATCTGATTTTTGAGTGAAAACTTGCCATGTGTTGTGGAAAACATAGGTATATGGGGCACTAGGTTACTTCCCAAATAATATATATTCAAGAAGTGTATGAGATGAAGCTACCACACACAAAGCCTATAATCTGAACAATACATAACCACTAGTGGCAATGTGGATTACGTAATAACTTGTGCGCTTATGTTTCTTATATCTTGCACCTGCCCTTCTTGTTAGTTCATGAGTTAGGTTGGTTTGGTTCCAAATTTGGTATACCCCATAACAAAACACAATAAATGAATAATGCAGTGGTTTGTTTACCCTGAAAGATTTATACTTGCAATTGAAACAGGGAAAACAGGGGTTGGGATTTAGAAGAAAATATATAAATAAAGTTTGTAATAAAAGTCTTGAATGTTCGTTGGTGGGTATGTGAGTAAGGTATATGCCACAATCTGTTGCGGAAAAACCAAAGAAAATTTTGACAAAATGTATTGTTTGGCTTTGGATAATTGACTCGGATAAGAAAACACATAGATGTTTAATGTTTTAATAATAAGCACTGATTAGTGGCGTGACAATAGGATGGAATTAACTTTCTCCACTGGAAATAACTATTTTCTTTTTGACGATTTTGTTCTTAAGGATCATATTAAAACTGAAGAATTTCCAAAAAAATTATAAAATCAAAATATAAACTCAATTTTCCTAATATATTAGAAAATTTGTATTTAATTAAATTTATGAAGTTGAACTTATGGAACAGTTTCCGTTTTCTGTCAATTAAAAGTTATAAAACGACCTGTCTTTACGGTGTTTGACTTCGTTGGTTCAGCAGCTACGTCATCCATTCAACCTGCAAATTTTCTGTTTGGCCCAAAAGTTGTAACAGTTACTAATTTCTAAAACAAAATGGACTTGCTGGCAATCGAGTTGGGCTAGTTACAATTGCATCAATAATCTCTGTAACTTGGTCTTGCATTATCTTGATTCTTGTACTACACCAATAATACCGAATCCATTTTGTGATTTCTTTGGGTTAATCTCAAGTGTCGTTTTCAAGTTTAAGTTAAAATAATTTCAGTATGGACAGTCTATTATACTGTTTAATGATAAAGAAATAATAATATAAATACATTAGTTAATCTCAAGTTGTTTCTCAACAAATCTAATAATAATTTCGATTAATAAATGTTCACAATTCATATACAAGAAATTAAAAAAAAAAAGTAAAAGTTAGAGATAAAAATAAAGATTGAATGGACTTTTTACTTTCAAGTTCATTTAAGAATTTTTGTTGATTATATTAAGATTATTATTTTTTCAATTTATACATAAAGTTGAACTTGAAATAAGCCTTAATCAGATTTAATATAATATTATCTACAAAATAAGGGTTTATATATGTATTTAGTATCTTACTTGTCTTTGAGCCTCTATTTGTAATATGTTGATCTTTTAGTTCTTAAACTAAATGAACAAAAGATTAATTAGAGTTAAGTAAATTAATCTATAATTTTAATTAAAGAAAAACAATTGAATGCTCAACAAACACGTTTAAAGACAATTTTATTTTTACAAAACTATATCTCAAAAATACTATCAGCAAAACACAAATTATTACAGATTATCTAAGACAAAACTTTATTGAACAAAAAGCTAAGAACTCATTGCAAAATTACAAGAGAATCAATTTAAAAGAGTTTAGTCTTTTATGTGAAGACGAAACGAAAGAACTACAATGAAAAAAATAAGAAAACTAAAGAAATTGTGATATCGAAAGGTGTTCTAGTGTGGAACTTCAACTTCTCCATTAAAATTTGTATCTTTTTATAGATTTAATTGCTCTAAGAATTTTAGAGTTATATTATGTTTAGGATATTGTTCATATATTTCTAGTTTCCAACTTTCCAGAATTCTTGAATTTTGTTTTTAGTTTGATCACAACCTTTGCTTCTTCTTATTTTTGCAGATGACTTGCTTCCAAGCCTGTTTCTGAGATATTGTAGATTTTATTTTCTAATTCTTTCACTTTTCTGTGTTGATTCAAAAAAGCAACTTCAACATTTGCTCATCACTTCGAGTAGTAGATGCTTTCTTCAAATCTATTATTAGACCGTCTCATCTATATTATTTGCATGAGACTCTTCATACACCTTCATCCTCATTTCATTTGATATTGTTGAGATGTTTTCTTCAATTGAGTCTCAAAAGATAATTCCTTAGATAGTATATAGTCACTATGCTGTCTACAGAAACTAAAAATATAAAATTAACATAAATATTAGTTATGATTAAAAAAATCTAATTACATAAATCATAATTAAAATAATAAATTTACTATTAATTGCGGTACAAGAAAATCATAACTAATGCTTTTGAGTAAAATGATACCTTATCAGTTTGCACCGATGAAAACTGTGCAACGACGAAAACTGCTAAGAACACCAGATCTACTTTTCTTGAACAGATCTATATTAAGGGATACTGCCAATCTAGTTAATTAAAAAGTCAGCTTGAGATATTTGATCAGACTTGCATAATATTTACCCAATAAAAATATATATTTCCACACCACTGTATCATTCAAATATTTTAACATAAAACTAAAAATACAATCCTTTTAACACACTATTCAATACATTCTTCATTGTTATTATCATCACCTAATAAAAATAATAAAGATTGTGTTAAATAATGTGTTAGTAAGGTATATACACTCAGAACATACCTTCTAAAACTTCCATGCTGAAATTGAAAAGAGAGGAATTTTCTTCCAGCAAATAAACAAGAACTCGTTCTTCTGATGGATGTGGTAACCTGGTACATAGCTTTGCAACAACTTTGTTGCCAGCCAAATCCCATTGTTGCTGATATGTCCCTTTCCAAATCCAGCTAGTTCAAGCCTTGGAATCCATGTTTCAAGTTTCTCATGCCTCTCCTTTCTCTCAACCCCTTCACTTGCAACAATGTTCTTGATCTCTTCACCAAGCAGCATCTTCTCCAATAGGCTTCTCCCCACCAATGTTCTAGAAGTGGAAGCTTCCAAGCAATCAAACAGTGCACTGTAAAAGTTCAAAGCTTTGTACACCCTTTCTGTCAAACTAGGCCCATTAGCATTTGACTCTTGCTCAGTGACCACCATCACTTTGGGTTGGAGCCTCCACAGACCATTCAGAAAACCCTCCATCTTATGTGATGGACATGGAGAAAAAGGTGAGAGTGCTGAGTCAGGACTTGGATTCACCTTCTTATTCTTCTTCTGCTTTACAAGCATCTCAGCAAAAACCCTTTGACCCCTCATCTTCACCATCTCATCATCATTGGCAGCCAAAAGAGAGTGAAGCTGAAGCACACAGCTTATTGCAAGAGGCTCACCTTTCTTGATAGGCAATGTCTCAGGGTCAAGGCTCTCCAAACTGCTCACAACAGGGTTGAATTCCAAATGGAAGTGCAACCTTTCAGCTTCATCTTTCAGATTCCACCCCATTCGTTCCAACACTTCCTTCTTCTCATGTATGGCTGTGACAGTAATCTTCAGATATGGGGTGTTTGTTAACCGCTCTCTCAAACCCTGCATGAGATTAGTCCACTGATCAGCGTTATATGGACTCAGATCAAGCACATTGATCGCTGTTTCCCCTTGCATGGCTTCTAAAATGGTCTGATTTGTGATCGTGTGTGCCACCTTCAAGAAGGGGTAGAAATCAAAGAATAGTTGCTTCACAAGTTGTTGTTCAGGAGTTGATAATCTTCTCACCAAACGGAGAACTTTTGGTACACCACGCAAATTTTTGGCCACTTGGCAACATGCTAGTGCCTCAGTGAAATAAGTGGCAACTCGTTGCATTGAATCACCATCTGGGGAAACAAGCTGAGAGAGATGGTACAGTGCAATATCTGCACCAATGAAGTTTCCTGATTCAGTGAAAGTGGCACACTCGTTAAGAAGATTGATTATGCGTATGCCCTCTTCGTCCCAGTTCATCCCATCAGATCCCTGCAATTGGTACTGTGAACCTGATATTCAACAAGAAAAATACTCAAATTATTCAGTACCTGAAGAATACAAAGAGGAGAAAAATTTCTTATGATGCTTTTCTTAGACTTTGGTTTATCAGAAAAACTAAATTTGTGCTTAAATGTACACTACCTGGGTCCATAGTTTGGAGTCCCAGCAACTTTGCTCTCAGTTTTTTTCACTGCTTCTTTGGACTAATGATCCAAAGAGGTCTGAATAACGATTCTGATGTTGAGTTTTATAGGGATGAATCATGATTGGTTTTCTGGATTTAGATGGAGACAATGAAAAAAAAATGATTTTGTCTTACTAATTTGTACACATCTTTGTCCGCCACCTCAGATTCTGAGATTTCTAACCAGAATTTATTATTTTACTGTTTCCACAAAATTTGAATTATTATTTTTATTATTATATTTTTGCCGGCCAAACTGAGTATCTTGATTCCATGTTCAGCAACAATTCATAAATCGCGTTAAACATTCTTAAATGCCTCAAAAAAGCACTCAGACACAAAGGGTAAGGAACAAAGATTTGTTGAAAACCAGGATTTTGTCTCATTCCTGCCTCTGCGGAGAAAGAACGCGCCCACCCGCCAAACAAATGGGAATGAAATATTTATTTATGATTGACGTCATAGAATAGGTCACTCCTGGTTAAATAATATTTTTAATTACGTAAATCGAGAGAATTATAATTATTACACAATAAATTATTTAAGTATGATGATAGTTAACATTTAATTTGAAAATGTTAATAGTTTAACTTGGCTCGGTATGGTATATTTACCTCCTTTAATTAAGTTAATATAAAATTGTATTTTTTATTTTAATTATAATAAGTAAATTTTAATTAATTAAAAAATAGTATAAATAAGATTTAACTACCTCATAAATTTGCATATTTTCAAAGACCGAGTATTTACCATAAAATTTTGTTTGGTTGAGTTTTTAAACTATTTTATATTTATATGTAAGTGCTTTCTATTTTTATTTTGTGATTAGTGAAATAATGTGACGTGTTGTTTTTTATGCTCTTGTTTTCAATTTACCGGTTAGTTTTCTTATTAATATATTTCAATTTATTAATCAATACACTTTTTCCTTTTTCAAAATAAATTCAAAAGAAAATTAAAGAAAAAAAAGTGAGTTGATTGAAAAACTAGAAATAGAAAGACGAAAATAACAATAATATAATTCCATTAACAGCAAAATCAAACATCAAATACTTAGTAGTCTAAAAAATATTATAAACACTCACTAGAACAAAAATTGTAATAAAATTTAATTAAAATCTTTTATAAAATATTTAAAATTTAATTAAGTTTATAGTCAATGGTAGAATAAGTAATACACTCTATAGTTTCATCAAACTCTCTTATGTGAGAAGGGATAAACTTTTCATCTTGTTTAAGAAGCATAGGTTTCATAACCTATTGTGAATTTTCATAATGGTGTATAGGAGCTTCACCTACCACTATGGTTTCTTAAACTTGTTCAAACTTTACATTGTGTGATTTCTTAGACCAATAAGGTGTCATATTACATTTATCAAAACCACACAAGCAAAATTTGCAGACAATTAAATAATTTAAATATTTAGAAATCACTAATAACTGTTTTATACACATCTTTGCTTTCTACTTTTTTTTAACAACTTAAAATCATTAATAATTATGAAATAAATAACTTTAAAAAATATTTGAAAATATTAAAGGAACTTATTAGTGCCAACTAAACATATAAACAATTTCTAATTATTTATTGCATGTAAGTTTCCTAAAAATATTGTTCGTATAAATTTTCTTTTGTAAATTTGTTTTTTGGGAGATCGTTATCAATTTATGTCTTTGTAAATTTCCCCTTACATGTTTCAATTTTACTTTGGGGAAGCTTCATCTGCAACACTCCACTTTTCTCTATAGCCATAATCATTACAAGATGAAACTCAGTTAGTGTAATTTTTCTTAAAGATAAGGTTTTTTTTTTTTTTTTCACCTAAACTGCAATACCTATGTGTTGGAAGAAAAAAATGCTAAAGTGTGGGTGATTCCAAGGGTTATGATATTGTTGTTTTTCTGTTTAAACGTCAAAACTTGCCTCAAAAACATATATTTATTGTACGTAGAAAACAAAAGCATGAAAAACCAACAGAAATTCCTAAGCATTAATTACCAAACAAAAAGTATCAACGTTTGAACAGAGACTATGCACATTTATCTTTGGATAAACGTAGAAATCAAGTAGTTCTATAGGAAATAGCAAAAAAAAAAAAGTGTTGGACATCAATGCCATGTAATTGGAGAATCATTTCACTGTAAAATGTATTAATTCAATCCAAGAATAAAATGGCAAAAGTGATGTCTGGTTTTCATATTTTAATCTACGTGCAATTTTGATTTATGTAATGTTAATAGCTAATATTTATCTTTTACTTAAATAGATGTTTGTCTCTTAAGTTTTTACTGCAATTATAGTATGATTAATTTTTTACATCATGTGTTATAATGCTATTAAAGTGGTAAATTTTTTAATATAATTTATTAAACAAAAAGGAGAAAATATTTTGAAGACCTCCTCAATTATAGAGATTTTTCTAATTTTAATTTTAAAATGCTATTTTTTTAACTTTAATTATATTCAAAATAAAAAGTGAAGATAGTTAAAAGCAGTGTTTTCTGTCTTTTATTTTGAATTTATTATTTTAACTTTAAAAATAAACTCATACGTGCAACAAATGAATGTATGAATTCAAACACATTTAATTATAAAAAGTATTATTTATTTTGAATTTAACTATTATCAAAATTTCAAATATGAATAATGAAAAAATATCTTTTTTTATGATATTTATATATTAAAAATTATAAATACAAAAATAAGTGATTAACTCCTAACACTTTTAGTTACGAACACTACAAGAAAAACTCAATTTATCCACGAATTATTACTACGGATCTGTATCCGTAGGTAAATTCAGCATCATCCACGGATTATTATCTATGAATTTTAACCTATCGGTAATCTGTAGGTAAATCTAGTTTTTTTTTTGTAGTGGAATATATTATTTCATTTTGAATTTAATTATCATTAAAACAAAAAGCGGTGAAAATAAAATATTGTATTCAATTTTTTTATATGATATTTAAAGAAAACAAAGTTCATAACTATTATAAATGAATGTGTGAATTCAAAAAAAATATATTTGAGTTTGACTTTAATTTTTACTAAAAATTTTGACTTTTCAACATTAAAATTATGACTATATGACTTATGATATGAAACATAGACAATTTATGTACAATTGTTGACAAAGGTTTAAGGTTGGATTCCCATATTTTGTCTTACATAACTGAAAATATTACTTTATTCTAAAAATGAGGATTAAACCATTTGTTTATAAAATAAAAACATCATTCTCATTTTCTACTTTTATTACATCTACTTTTATATTTACCTTTTTTTTTAATTTTAATTTGTACAAAAAATTCGAAGCTTACTAAAACAGTAGGTATGAAGACAAAAAATAAAAATAAAAAATTGATTTTGATTCCTATTTTGTGTGAACTCCAATACATAACAACTCTAGAGTGTGTATGATATCATGATTTGTCTAAACACAAGGTACCATCATCACAACCAATTGAAAAGCACACAAATTCTAAGATTTTCATCACAAAAGCAACCATTTCATATCCAACCAGCTTTAAATATATTTTTATTAAAAAAAAAACAATTTGCATTCATGATACGTATTGTTCAAGAAAAAAATGCCAATATATTCTTCATTTACCTTATTTATTTGATAATTTATACAATATTTTTTTCCTCTTTTGGTAAATTAAAATAATAATAAATACGATCTTAAAATTTCATTTAAAGTGACAAAACACAATATATTTTGCCTACCTGTGCCTTATGTCGGAGTAATATTTGTCATTTAAAAATTCTAGAAACAATAATATTTGTAATTAATGAAACTTTATCCTTCCCGAGGTTGATTAATTAAAGATTAAGAATACCAAAGAGAAGACAAAAGAAGAGTTGAAAATCGTGTTCATAAATTAAATATTCAATAAAAAAAGTAAAATTCCATGTTTCATTAATGCCAGTAGATTGGTTTTTTGTTGCCACATACCACAAATCAATGCATAGAGATGATCTTTCTTCTCCAGCAATGAGTTCATTTAAATACCATATATTTATATTTTGTTCCAATAATAAACTATTTAACGAAAACGCAGACACAATACATGAACAATGATCCAAATTACCTCAATTGCAAAAACAAAGAATGCAATAAATATAAAAATGGGAAATGAGTTATCTCAGGTTCAATACAGTTTCATGTTATCAATATTAGAAGTGAAATTGAGTTTGTGTTATTCTTTGATGGATTCTTAAGACTCTCTTTATACTATGTATGGTTGTAATTTTACACAATTTATAATCATAATAAACAATAGCATGCATGATGAAATGTGTTTTGATTGTTTCATTCTAACTGTTTTAAAGCCTCCATAATCTTTATTAAATTTGAATTATCTTTTTTTGTCTGTTAGTAATTTGATATGACCATCATGTATCATTTAATGTTTTCTTTAACTATTAGAACATAATTGGTCTAACTTTTTTTTATTGAAAAGTTGCTTTTAAATTAAATTTAAAAATAAAATGTAGAAATAAAAAGTTAGAAAATGTTTCATATTATTTATATCTTAGAAACCCATTTTAAACTAAACATTGTTTGATAATTTTAAAATTTTAACTTTGTTCGTCTTGTCCAGCAAAAAAGTACATATATGAAACAAAAACATTAGTAAAAAATTTAATTTACAAAAATTGTTTTGATGATAATAGAAATAAATAAAAACATTAAAATCGTGTCTTTTAAACTTTTAACTTTTAAAAATATAAAAATTGATTTATTAGAAAATTATTTTAGATGATTTTCAAATTATAAATAAAATATTAATTAATGAAATTTTAATATTGATTATAAACGACAAATATTTTATTGTTTAATTATATTTTAAAAGATAAAAACTTTATTACAAAAAGTCCTTTGGAATAAGAAAATTAATAAATAAATAAATAATGGTTGGACGTCTCTTTTTCAATATTCAACCAATTAATAACCCTTTTATAATAATATAGTAATAATATTTGAATTGACTAAGTAAATAGTTTAATAATAGTATTAATTAATTGTTAATATATTATTACTTAAAATAATTATAATCTGTGGGGTGTGTTATTAACATGGAAAGAGTGTGAAAAATAGTAATTTTTTTTTATATAGAAGTCGGTCAAAATAATATGTAAATATTTAAGTTAATATTTATTGAATAAGGTAAATTAAATTTAAGTACTTAAAATCTTTATTAAGATCATTTGAATGTTACTATTATGGAAATGAATTTATTATGAATTAAATGAATTTATTATATATTAAATGAATTTATTATAAAACAGACTACTTCTATTTGACTTAAACTGATAAAAAAAATGTTAAGAATTCTAATAATTATTTCGAGTAATGTAATACGTATTTAATGATTATTTTATTCCACTAAAACCAAATGGTCAAAGATTTAAAACGTAACTTACACATTTCGAGGCTTCCTAAAACGATCCAAATTGATGTTCCATTAAAGAACACAAAAATTAAAAATGATTTTTTCCACCCATTGTTTACCAAAAAAAATTGCCATTATAATTCATTTTACAATTTATACATTTTTTTAAAAAAGTTTAGTTTGACTTTTCACTACCGACAACAAGCTCCGCCTGTATATTAATAGATTTATGTTCACACAGCTTTGCTTTCATCATAATTTAATCATAGACTTCTACGTTTCATTTTTAAGGTTTCAACTCAATCCATAACGTTGTTGCTTTCTTCTCTTCCAATTATTTATGTTAAGGTCACTTACGTTCAAGCAATCTCTTATAGTAAATTGCAAGCTCAATCAAAAAATAGTTTAAATAACAGAGAATAAAGAAAAAAGAAACACATGTGCAAAGCCAAACAACACAACCTAAGATACCGTCATAACTGATTAGTACACATGAAAATGGATAAAAAAGAAGGAAAACATTGTTGCCAAACAAACCAAACATCAACCGACCAATTAAAACTCTCTAAGGAACCATCACGTTCTCCTTTCTAACTATAGTTTGGTATTAAATATTAAATGCCTATAATAAAGTACATATTGCTATCATCTAAATAATTAACATAATTAAAAGCATTTCCTCATTTACAAACAAATTATAAGATATTTTTTCCTTATAAATAAATAAAAGCATTCCTCATTTACGAACAAAAGTAGTAACATTCTCACTCCTCTTCACATTTCCCTCTTTTTCACCGTACTTTCTTCGTTCTCTTCAATTCTCGAACCTCTCTATTCAATTCAGGTTTTTTCTTCATTCGCATCTCAGTGTAACACTATTCATGTAAGTTTATTCATTAATGAAATCGATTTTCCTTAATTTGCGTGTATCCATGTTGTTTTGATGGACACAATTGTAGATGATGTGTTTGAGGAATTGTTTTATGAAGTTTGACTGCATTTAAGTGCTGCACCAATGCCTCTATCACCCCCAGCATTTAAACCCACAGAAGGAACGTGTTGTGTTATTGTTAACAGTTACGTTTGGGAAACGAAAAGGGTAGTTTGGGAAGAGAAAGAGAGAGCAGTGAAAAGGCCAGTGCATGTAACACACTTATTTAACAGAGGGAAAGTTCAGAAGAACCCAGAGCCAAGATCTGGTTTTGTTTCTGGGGAAGGAAAAGCCTTTTGCATAACAAGCAAATTTGTGGCTTTTCTTCAATGGAATCTTGTAATTGGGTTCTCAAATATGTATCCATTTTACTGCTTTGTTTTCTTCTTAGCCTTAGTTGTTCAGCCTCTAAAACTCTCACTCCCTCACTTCTGGACTTGGTGGTTGCCAACACCACAGTCCTACACAGCAATTTCACAGCAGTATCAGAATTCAGATTGATAAACAGACGAATTTTGAGCGATTGCTCTGCTTCAAATCCCTTCCTCAAAGTTAATATCACCTCAAATTCTAGTCTCTCAGATGACCAGTTTGTGACAGTTATAGTCTCCGGAGTTTCCAAACCTTCAGATGATGATTGGGTTGCTATGATCTCACCTTCAACTTCTGAGTAAGAATTTATTCATGTGATCACTTATAACTTATATTGTCTATATTGATTCCAGTAACAACAATTTGGTTTTGTGGCATTGGTGATGCACAGTGTGAAATCTTGTCTTCTGAATGAGTTTTACTATATACAAACTGGTGATACGGCCAAACTTCCTCTGTTGTGCCACTACCCTGTCAAGGTACGTTCATCTACTCATAAAATCACTATTTCACTTTTCTTTCTCGATTTTCCTTTATGTTATTGTAGTGCTTCATGTTTGGCACCACCATTTTCTTTCATTGGAGGTCATTAGTTTATTCTTCTCAGATTCTGCTTGCTTAAAATATCCTTCCAAACAATAAAAACAAAGTAAATAATAAATAAACAAACAGACATGTGCATTCATTCAATGTTCACAGCAAGCCTCATAAATGGCACACCTCTTATATTGGTTGGGTATTTTAGTGCAAATTTGCTATTGGCAAATTATAAGTACTTTGGTATCCCTTTTCAACCACTTTATCTTCAACTGGTCCTTCTCCCTTTTATTGCCAATATTACATTACTATTTTCCTTATGATTCCTGTATACTTTAATAAAAATCTAGTTAGTTCATAGTATTCCTTATTTGATAAATATATATATATATATATATATATATATATATATATATATATATTGAGAGATTAAATGTTATGTCGGTCAATTTATTTTTTTTTTGACAAAATGTTATGTTATTAATAATTTTATTTGCTATTTTTATAGTTATTCATGTTAAATTTTGCTAAAATAAAATAACAATAACAAAATATCAACTAACTCATACAGATGATTTGGCGGAATATCACATCAAGATACACAAACGTAATTAGCATTGTCATATAAAAATATGAAAATAATAACATACTTTTCGGAAAAAAAATGTTGAAATCATATTCATGAATGAAATATTTTTGAAAGGTGTCAATTCCCACTGTTCATTAATGTCATGAAATTGGCATTATTTTTTTTCCCTTTGCCACATACCACAAATCATGCAGAGACTTTGTTTCTTTATGAAAACTTAGTTTGACTTTTCCAGTCTGACAAGTGGCAAATACTCAACCCCAACTTGATATCTATGTTCACACTGAAAAAGGTTTTATTTATATATAAAAGTTTCATAAGATTCTAATTTAATAATATCTTTTTAGTTGGAAGTAAAATTATTTTTGAAAAAAAAAATATTTTTTATTATTACAATCCAAGATTTTAAATAAAGTTTAAAATTCTACACCATTTCCATTATAAAGGTTGAAAAGTCTTAGTTGAAAATTTTATATTATGTCTATGTTTCATCCGAAAAGCCTTATAAGATTGTCTCCATTGTAAAATGTTATAATATAAGGTCTTAATTTTATTTTTCCAAATTATTTTTAAAATATCCTTGTTATTTTGGAATAATTTTATTAGATTCACATGTATAGTTTTTCATTTTTATAATTCAGAATCCTATTTAAAGATGTATAATTTTAAATTTCATATTATATTTAATAAAAAAGTTTAAATCATAATAAGTCTTGTAAAATTTAGATATTTGTATGATACAATAAAGATGTTTTTTTATATGGCAGGTGATATTTTAACACCCTCCGAATAAAAAACAAACAACCTATAAATTAATCTTTCAATGATATTTTTCTTTAATTTTTAAACTTAAAATACTAGTATATATTATTATATTATTAGAATGAGTGGTAAACTGGTTCTTTCATTATCCAATCAAAATATCATTTTTTTTTTATATTAGACCCTTCTATTCGAATGGTGTGAAACAGTGTCCACGTGGACCTTTTTCAGTGTCTGCGATTGCTTTCACAGTGTACATCAACATAACTTGGACGTTTCTTAAAGATTTTAACTCTCAATTCATAACGTGGTTGCTTTGTCCTCTTCCATGGCATCTATCTCTAGTATTCTAACAGATTGCATCTATTAAATTGTGGTTAGTTTTCAATGTGGTTAGTGTAAATATTTTTATACTGAGTTAATTAAAATCATTATAGATAATTTATAAAGCGATTATCGTAAAGATCACGATGAAGGGTTGATTTATTGTTTATAACTATTCTCATTGTGATAATTCAATCTTGTCTCTTCTTGTAACATCAAAATGGTCACTTGCTTTAATATTCAGAAAAAAATGTGTCTTACACCTAATTGTTTACACCAAAAAAGAAAAAAAGTTTCATGTATACAATTTATTGATGCGTCAAAATCAGATAGATGGATTTGGAAATAAATAATGTTTGTATTTGATTCCTCACATGATGCACACAAATATGGGAAAAACGTTTCTCCTTAGATTAAATCACAGAGTGTTCCAAATGATTTAAATCTAAGGAAGAAATATCTAAAGATTCTTTTGTCAGAAAAAAAAAAAACGAGGTGGATTTGCGTGCAAGTCAAACCAAACATGCCTTCATTCCACCCGCGACAATAATTTTTGAAACAAAATAAAAAAAAAATTCAGATTTCAGTGTGTATAATGTGTGAGTGGAAAGTGTATCAAATTTTATAACAATACTTTTGTCTTTTTTATTTCTTTTTATCACATCATTAATTATATCTCATTTTTTTATCTCTGTTTCTCTCTTTTGTTTTGAAATTTTTTATACAAGTAATACTTTTATTTTTAAAATTAAACAAGATTGGCCTCTTTATCGGGTTTTATTCAAAACTTTGTTTTTTCCCAAAACATTTGAGTATTTATGATGGATTTTTTATACAAGACAATTTAAATTTTAAAAAAATTGTTTAAGTTGAAATATTTCATAATTTTTAAGAATGAAATTTGAGGAAAAATTACAAGATGTATAGTTGTGCGATTTTGAAAGCATTATCAAAGTGACATTACGTTCACGCAATCTGTTTTGTTATTGCCAGCTAAAAATTAGTATTATCATTTTTTAATAACAAGATTCATATTTGGTTAATTTATTTATTTTTGTTTTTGAGGAAGGAATAAAGGCATATTCTTATTCCTTAATAACATATTATGCTTCCACCTGAGTATCTTGTCTCCCTTTAAGTGTCGTTAATAATTATAAACACGGAATCGGACATTTTAGTAATACATGTAAAACAAATGTGTTCCTTTCTTCTTCTTTTTCTTTCTATAAATTATATGAAAGTCAAATGATTTTGTAATTTATTAATCAATTCTAATATGTTACGAATTCCTTCTTTAGCGTAAAAAAAGATACTTTCAAGCTTTTAGTTCATGTAGATGTCTTATATCTTGTATAGTAATAAATGTTGTACAATGGGATTCACAAACGCAGGCACAGTTCATGAAAAATGATCCAAACTACCTTCCTTGCAAAAACAAAGAATGCAAGAAATTCCAAGGTGGGAAATGCGTTAACTCAACATGCAGTGGTTCAATACGGTTTCATGTTATCAACATTAGAAGTGACATTGAGTTCGTGTTCTTCTCTAATGGATTTGTGAGACCCTGCCTTGTGGGAAGGTCCACGCCCGTGAGTTTTGCTAATCCTAAGAGGCCACTCTATGGACATCTCTCAAGCATAGATTCATCTGGAACATCTGTAAGCATGACACTACTTTTTCTGCTTCAAATATTCTCTGTCCTTTATTCTCATATCTTTGATTTGGAGCTGCAGATGAGATTAACATGGGTTAGTGGAGACAAGCAGCCTCAGCAAATCCAATATGGGAAGGGAAAAGCAGTTACTTCAACAGTCTCTACATTTTCACAAGCTGAAATGTGTAGTGAGTGATAGCTTTACTTTAGTTTTCCTTGCTCATAAATAAGTATGCATTTTATGTATTTGACATAATTCTCAATCATATTTTGCTAACAAATAATTATGAGAGAATATCTTGACCATCATTGGATTTCAAGTTCACTTGATGGGATATACACCAAATAGAAAAGAAACTAGTAGACACCGAGGAAAAACTCATGGGTAGACCCAACAAAAATTGAATAGTTGATGGGGATCTCACAACAACAATGAAATTGAGTCATACTTATACAAAGAATTGCAACCACATTAAAGTGAAAATCTTAAAGTATAAATTTATAGGTCTTATTCGGATATCCCTCAACTTTCTTATTTCTACTGAAATTTAGATTCCTGACAATTTTGATAAGAGTATGGACAAAACATTTGTAATTGGTTTAGAATGGTTTTGCAATTGACAGGTTCAGTGGTGCCCAGTCCTGCTAAGGATTTCGGATGGCATGATCCGGGATACATCCATTCAGCAGTTATGACAGGACTAAAGCCTTCCAGCAACTTCTCCTACAAATATGGAAGGTATTAACTTTATGGAATAAATTGCAGATATAATTTTAGAAAGTATCTCTTTAGCCATTTAGATGCATGAATAATCTTATCAGGGGTTCATTTTAAACTAATGTCTGTCAAATAAAAGAACTTGACTGGCAGGCAACTTAAGGTATGTTTTAGATCACCGTTAGAGTCCTTTTAAAAGTAGTACATTCAGGGTACCAAAAATATAAAGAGGATCCCCAGAAACTATGCCTAAAGCATTTATCCAAACCAAGTGATTCAACAACCACCACTCAAATCTCGACGATATCCTCCTCAATTGTAAATCTCTTTCACTATGTGCGGAAGGATACTTTGCATACCAGAACCTAAGTAAATTTGATATCACAATCAATCTAAAATATTAAATAAGAAGATTTGTGAATTTTTTCACTTAAATGTTATTGAACGAAGCTATTTCTATATAATATAGAATTCTAATTCACACTTGAACCTCAAGAATTGAGATTTAACCCATTAAAAAAGCTAATTTCCCTTCTGCTTATGGTCCAGTAACTCGGTTGGTTGGAGTCAACAAATCCAGTTCTCAACTCCACCAGCTGGAGGATCGGAGGAGCTCAGATTCATTGCATTTGGTGATATGGGCAAAACTCCTCTCGATGCTTCCCAAGAGCACTACATTCAAGTAAACTGCTACTTCAAACATTTTATCATTTATGATATGCATATGAGAAGCGCACTAAGTAAGGATTTTGCTGCTGGTGACAGGTTTTGGTATTTTGTACTGACAACCTCTTGTCTTGTTTTTCAAACAGCCCGGAGCTCTTTCAGTGATTCAAGCTATATCCAAATATGTAAATTCCAACAAAGTAGATTCAGTGTTTCACATTGGAGACATAAGCTATGCAACGGGTTTTCTAGCAGAATGGGATTTCTTCCTTCACCTTATCAACCCGGTAGCTTCCAGGCTTTCTTATATGACAGCAATAGGGAATCATGAGAGGTATTTCATCCACATTAAAAACAATTCTGTCCATCGAACATTTTCCTCTAGTATCTACATTACTTGAAGAGTTTATACAAAAGTTCCCACAAAATCATTACTTCATTTCCTGTGAAAATTATTGAGTATCATTTGTAAACTTTTTGTTTTCACTTAGGGATTATATAGATTCTGGTTCAGTATATGTTACTCCTGACTCTGGTGGGGAATGTGGAGTACCTTATGAAACATATTTCCCAATGCCAACTCCGGCTAAAGATAAGCCTTGGTACTCTATTGAACAAGGAAGTGTTCATTTCACAGTAATGTCAACTGAGCATGACTGGTCAGTAAATTCTGAGCAGGTAAAATGAGGGAAGCCACTATTATGTTTGTTTTATTTTTAGTTTAACTGAATGGTTACATAATATGTGTAGCTTCTTCGTTGCAGTATGCGTGGATGAAAAAGGACATGGCATCGGTTAATCGACAGAAAACTCCTTGGCTAATCTTCATGGGGTAAGTGAGTTGAGCACATTTTTAAAAAATTTCTTACCCAAATTCACAACATCATTGGATCTATTCTATCAAGCATTATTATTCATGACATTTAACGTGCAGACATAGACAAATGTACACCTCTCACCATGCATTGTTACATAATAAAAACAAGTTTAATGAAGATGTGGAGCCATTGCTATTTCAAAATAAGGTTAGAAAATCAAGCTCCTTAGATCTTGTTCTTGTGTACAGTTCATTGACATGTTTGTGATAATTGACTGCAATGTGAAAACGAAATAGGTTGACTTGGCTCTTTTCGGCCATGTACATAATTATGAGAGGACTTGTGCCGTGTTTCAACGTAATTGTAAAGCCATGCCTACAAAAGATAAAAATGGACTGGATACATATGATGGCCGAAATTACAGTGCTCCTGTGCATGTTGTTATTGGCATGGCTGGCTTCACCTTGGACACGTTCTCAAGCTTTGTAACAATCTCTTCCTTATAATAGTCTTCTCTTTTCTTCTCAGTCCTCAACACTTCACATATTTTCTCTCCATGCAAGAAAATTACATAATATAATTTGTAAAAATATACATACATATCTTCAGGATATGTTTTACTAAGCAATCACATTTTATGTTTTCTTACGTCTATAGGTGGAGAGCTGGAGCCTGAAAAGGATTTCCGAATTTGGTTATCTGAGAGCACATGCTACAAGGAACAACTTAAGATTGGAGGTTAGTGTTTACATGCTTGTATTCTACTCTCACTCGATTCCATACTCACAAGAAAAAAAACAGTTTATTCATTTCTTAACCCTTCCTTTTTCATCTGTTTCTATATTTCTATATATTGATAAAGGATTCATTTGTGGATTCTTTCTGAGCACTTTGTTTTCTTTATTCATAAAAGATCTCCCCACGAGATAGAAAAGATCAAAAAAACAGAAGACATCGATTTAAAGAATAAACAATCAACAAGACAAAACCAAAAAAAGGTAATAATCACATGAAGTCTAAATTATACATAATATATATATATATATATATATATATATATATATATATATTGTAATAAATCTTATTCCAAAAAAATATTTCTAAAATTATAAAAATTCCAATTAAATAAATTATCGAATAAAAAATTACAAAAAAATCTTAAGAGTTCTTGATACTCTAAAACATTGTAAGATAACATCTTTAGATATATCTTATATTTTTATCAAAAATTTTACCCTTGTTAAACATGCTCCAGTCAGCGACAACGCACCTTGATACTATAGTTGCGAATGAAATAAAATTATCATTCCTTGTTTCATATTAGTTTAGTTCTGATTTGGTGTCTTTAAAATGCCTTCGTACCTCTAAAGTTTTCATTTTATTTTAAGCATTTTGAATAAACATATTAAATACAAATTATATTGACTATTATCTATTTCATTGTAGTTTGTCGTCTCAAATACAACAGAAGTTAAGGACAGTTTCCAAATTACAAAGTGACAGCTTTATCAACAAAGAGAGCATACATAAGTGAAAGGTATATCAGAGATAGAGACTATACAGACAAAAATACAGAAGTTCTTGAAAGATATAGGAACAATTTTTCACTTGTATATGATTGTAAGCATTAAAGGCAATCAAGTCATGTACTAAAAATGGATATTATATAATCATATTTCATAATAAAAAAATTCGTTTTTATTGTTTCTAATGAACATTAAGCAATGCGGATAACTCTTAGGAAGTGTCTCCATTTGCCACTGGGGTATTCATCGTTGATGCTACGAAGAGAATGAAACTTTTTGTGTTAAAGTAGAGTCTTAAGTATCTAAATGTGAGTTTAAGTCTTACATTAAGTAAAAATGAAAAAGTTAAATAATAAAAAAAAAAATCTACAAATTCAATGTTTTAATGTGTCTTGAAGTGGTGTCTCACTCCATCATTGTTTGATCTTGTAAGTGTTTCTCCTAACTAAAGAGGAAGTATATCATTGAGCCCGTAAAAATCACAAAAGAAACATATGTAAAGTCAAATAAACATTATTCAGTATGAATTGACTTTTTTTTTTGTCATAAATTTGAATTAACTTATTCAGTAGCTCGTTATTTTAGTCCACAATAATTTTAGTCCAGAGCATTTTTCTTTTACCAAAACACACCCCTGTGGGCCAAGAAAGAAATCGAAACAGATCTTAGACTCTCCCCTCGTTGTCATGATTTACGAAGACACGCATATTACATCTGTCTATAGAATTTTGTTTGGCGTCATCACTCGTCCTTGAGTTTGGAATCAATTTGACCCAGCAGATTCTAATTGTTTTTCCATGGAAGAGAAGTAATTATTTATTTTGTATAATTTTTTTTAAAATGTAGATAAAAGTAAGTGATTATTTGTTGAAAATAAACTGAATTGAACATAAATTAAATTTATAAATCCTTCCCCCTCTACCTGTGACTCTTCCATACCCTTTTTCATATAAACCCCTTCCATTCTTCATACCTCAAACCCAATTCAGAAGAGTCAGGTGTGCAATCACTTTAATTTTACCATGTGTTTTATGAATATATAATATAGAGATAAAAGAAACAAAATATTATTTTGAAAAAAGGACAATGTGATGAAAAACTAGCTTATGATTTGGCCATCATCCGAATGTAATTGCTTTACTTCACATTGGGGGTTGTTTACTCAACTAGCAAGGTGAAGTGAGAAGGAAATAAAATTGCTTTTACTTTCCGCACCTCCTTTATCAGGGACCCTCTTCTTCCACTTGGGCTAGTGGTCCTTCTTTATTCATCTCTTGCCCATGTCTAGGATCTGTCAATCAATTTCCTCCATTTTAAGATTATTGTATCGTCTTTCCAACTTCAACTTATGAAAATGCATAATCATGTATATATGGATACAAATCTCTTTATCTATCATGAATTTTTCTTATGTGCTTAATTTGATTATACTACAACATTAATCACTTAATTTTGTGTATGTGTGGATGTGCTTCCGAGGCAATACCATAATTCTATAAAAGATTTTAACCTTCTTGGTATTACTTATGTGTGTTGTCTTGTTTCTTTAAGATAATCTTTGATTAGTTAATGCAATGCTTGTAGCCGACCAACTTCAATTCAATTGATCTATGTAAGAGCCTGCATGGTCCTGTGAATGAAACGATAAAATAGAAGCAAGAGAAGTTAGCACCAATCTGATTATCTCTCTCACAGATTTAATTAACATTAGTTTATAAGTAGAAAGGACAAAGTCAAGTTTGTTGTGTTGATGTGATTCATGTGAGCTAACAATAACATAAGTTGTTGCTTTCTACCAAATCACATTAACTATGCTGCACTTTCCCACTTTTTTCTGACCCTTTTTCTAAAATTAGTTTACTTTAATATTACTGCTCCTCCAGGTGGCTATCACCCAACAGTTCATTAAATTTAAAACTAGATTTCCACAGGATAAACCAGTAATGTTGTGCCATATATCAGAAGCAAACATGTCCTATGTTGGCTAAAGTAGATATTCACGTTTTCACAGTGAGGCATTATTTAAATATCAGAATCTAAATCAAATCAGTTGTTTGGAACTTCCTCAAATGTAAATTGTTATTAATCATTGAGTGCAAGTAGGCCAATCAGTTTACACTCTCAACAATTCACAAGGACATTGATTCTCTCATAACATGCTACTTTTCATCAAGTTCTGAGGCATAGTTAGTCTTTATTAAAACTACTTTTTTTAAACCTTTTGTTGCAGAAAACTTACAATAAGCTTAAATTGTAAGTATTGAGAAGTAAACACAAAAGCTAGCTATTGGAACTTCCTTTTTAAGTCACAAGTCACAACTCTGACATTGATAGCTCGTGCAGGTACAAAGTTATCAAAAACATGCTTGACACCTCATGTGCTGAGAGAACTGAGTTCAATCCTTGAGCAAATTTATTCTTCCTAGCTGAAATACCAAACCAGCTCACCAAACTCACCTAATGCACAAACTTAAGCATTATTGCTTCTAATGATCCCATCAACCACGCATTAAGAAAAAGTAATTAATTTAGTATGATGAAACAATGAACAAATAAAATTTCATGGCAAATCAATATATATTATTGTTTAAAGTTGTTGAGTGACTGTAACAAAATTTTGTCAACATATAAATTTTGTTATATTAATCACATGTTGTGAGTTTCAAATTCAATTAATTATAGTGTTCTTTTGGTGGAAGAGGGTTGAATGACCTATAGTAAATACCTCACCCACTTCCTGCATATAAAAATATTACAAACTAGGATTTGTTTAATCAGTCATCAATTAACAGCCTATACAGTCCCCATAATTTAATAGAAATAAGAAACTTTTTCTTTTAACTTTTCAAAGGGTTATGTTATATGAAGATTTTTTAGGATATTTTTCATGAAATTTCTCTCCCATTTATTGGGAATCACACTGTTCTTTTGTAAAAGACAAAGGTGGTAATGATGGAAGATTAAACTAGTGGTTACATGTGTTTGCAGCCGACCACTTTCAATCAATTGTTTGTTAATTACTCTTTCTACATTGGAGAGTTCTTGGGACAGTGTTTCAAATCAATAAAATACAATCCTCAAGTAAAAGAGAGAAAAAAAATCCACACACAAAGTAATTAGATTTTATACTGATAACTGCAAAATAGCATGGACTATTATTATAAATTTGATAATTTGTATGTTAACTTGTTTATTAGTTCCAACTATTATAACTTCTTTATTGATTCATAGCTACTGTGCATAAAAAAATGAACTAAGAAAATCTGTTTATGAATATAGAAGTTGACAAATTTGCATCTTTTCTCTTTCTTTCATGTTCTCTGTCATGAATTAATAAATAAACATATGTGTGATTTAGTTATGGTGACAGGATTCTTGTGAGCTAACAACAACAAAAGTGTTACTCTCTACCAATCACATTAACCATCATCTCTCTTTCTCTTACACACGCTCTTCCTATCTCCTTTCAACTGTACCATTCATACACTTTGTTTTCTTTGCAATTTCATTATTTTAGCATTTATGTTGCTGCTAATTGGATGCAAATAAACTTTTCTTGGTTGATTAAGATAGTAATGTGGAGGCATAAAGAATAAATGCAGATATTTTCCATTTTTCGAACTAAACAGATATTTGCATTTTTTTCCATGTGAAGAAGGGAAAGGGACGTGCCTTAGTATGATCAGTCTAAGCTATTTTACTTGGAATTTGTAAACACAGAGGAAAATAGTAAACTGATAGATGAACAGATGACTGAAAAGAAATACAAGTATATAACTTTAAGTAATTTAAAAGATGTCTCAAATTCAAATTTCATACTTTTTAAGGTAAAATTAAAAATGGGATCCCACCCACTAAATTTGTTTAGTTATCATGGTGTAAAATATGTTGAATTATTTAATTATGTATATATATATATATATATATTATAATTTAAATATGATGTGAAACACTTTATTAATAACAATATTATCTACTTTACACATTTAACTAAGATTTTGAATCTCAGGCTTGTGGAAGACAAAAGAAAAAATGTAATTAGAAAACAAGATTCTATTAAATGTAATTAGAGAAGAGGATTCATTCAAAGTTATCAGTTAATTTTTTAATAGAAATTAATCGTTGATAAAATTAATAAATATTTCCTAGTTATAAAAATAACAATATATAAATTCAATCTTGTGAATAATAATTAAGAAATTAAAAGTACAATTATTTTAAGAAAAAAAAACTTAACTTTTTATTTTAAAATATTTTTTATATTATTTATAACTTCTAATAAATATTATTTACTTGTTATTCTTTCTGAGTAATGGTGAACAAAATCATAAAAATTTTACAAGTTAAGTTTAAGAATTTAATTAGAAAATACGGATGGTACAGATCACGTTGTCAATATATTACATTATTACTTAATTTCAATTTTATATATTAAAAGTATTTTATAATCATTAATATAAAATTTATATTTAAGATTATTTTAATTAGTTGAGACTGCGAATACTTTTACAGTTATAATATATCAGAAATTTATTATTTTTCAGAAATATGAAATTAGGAAAGTATGTTTTTCATGTTATTAGTTTATTTTTCAACAGACAACACTCCTAGAAAACCAAAATAATATTTTTTTTGAAAATGATTTTTGGTCAAGTTTTTACAAAAACATTTTCATTGAAGTGAACATCTAAACTTTTAAATTTAAAGTAAAAAAATTTCCTAACTCTTATTCAATGATACCAATTAAGTTATTTAAATATTGTAATGGAGTAATTTTAATTTTTTTTCATCAATGGAAATTCCTTTATGTAACATTCTACAAGACTAAAACCACACAATTAATATATTAAAGAAATCAATCTAATTGACAAAATTAGAATATAAGGGACTAATATGGTATATATTGTATTTGAAAGACTTAAACAAGATTAGAACCTAAAATACTTAAATGACACAATTATGATGCATCAAAATCAAACATCAAAGTGCAATTAACCCTAATATTGATAAAAGTAAGACTCAACCAATTTTAATATCAAAAAAACAAGTTACAGAAACAGAAAAATCTGAAATGAAGAGATACTGAAATTCTTAATTGGAAAGGAAGAACCTTTGGGGTTCTCCACATGGCAGATGATGATTGGTTGAATAAAAAAATTCAGAAAAAATGGTAACAGCTCAAACATGCAACATTACATTACAAAAGGAGATTGTTGCATCTCAGTTCCTCATAGTCAATGTAGCCGTTAACACTACACAACACAATTATTAACCTCAAAACATAACATTTCCCTGTTCAACAAGGAACCACTCACTTTCTCTCTCTCTCTGTCTTTCATTCTTTCTTTAATTCCTTTGTTCAGTTTTGTTTTGTTTTCATCACAACGCTCCTTCCTTTGAGCCGTTTTATTTGTTTCAATGAATTCCCTTCTTCCCCAAACTCAACTTTCCGCTCCCATGAATTCAAAATCAAAACTTTGGGCAAACCCAACTTCAACATCAACCAGCTGTAGCAGTAGCAGTAGCAGCAGCATCAGCAGCGAGAACGATGATAGCCCCTTTTGTTCCCAACGCATACCCATTCCCATAGTTGTTTCTGCCTTTGCCAATTCACACCGATCACTCGCAGTTCTCTCCGGACACGTGGGTTCCGTTTCATGCTTGGCCCTGTGCGGTGAGTTCATCCTGAGTGCCTCTCAGGGTAAGGATATCATAGTCTGGCAGCAACCGGACTTGAGGCTCTTTGCAAAGTTCGGACAAGGAGAAGGGTCGGTGAAAGCACTTGCAACGGTTGGCAACAAGGTTTTCACGGCACATCAAGATAGCAGGATCAGAGTCTGGAAGGTGTCAAGAAGCTCGGAGAACGTGTTCAAGCTTGTTGATTCTCTTCCCACGACCAAGGACTATTTGGGGAAGTTCATGAAGCAGAGCAACTATGTGCAAACTCGGAGGCACCACAAGCATTTGTGGATTGAGCATGCAGATAGCATTTCTTGCTTGACGGTTTATAACGGGTTGATTTATTCTGGGTCGTGGGATAAGACTCTGAAGGTGTGGAGGCTCTCGGATTTGAAGTGTTTGGAGTCAGTAAAGGCTCATGATGATGCAATCAATGGGTTGGTGGCGTGTAAAGGGGTGGTGTATTCTGCTTCTGCCGATGGAAAGATTAAGGCTTGGGGGAGAAAAGAGGGGAAGGGGGAGCATTGTTTGAAGGGGGTTTTGGAGGGTCATAAAGATGTTTCTTTTAATGCTATTGTTGTTTCTGAGGATGGGAAGTGGGTTTACGGAGGAGGATCTGATGGGTTTGTGATGGGGTGGGAGGGGAGTGGGGGTTCTGAAAGTTGGAAGCTTGTTTCTGAGACCAAGGCACATGAGATGGCTGTGTTGTGCATGTGTCTAATGGGGGAGTTTTTGTGCAGTGGATCAGCTGATAAAAGCATAGGGATTTGGAGAAGAGAACCTTTTGGTAAGCTTTGTAAAGTTGGTTTCATAAGAGGCCATGAAGGGCCTGTGAAGTGTTTGCAAGCCTCTTCCTCTAGTAGGATTGGTGGTGGTTTTTTATTGTACAGTGGAAGCCTTGACAAAAGTGTGAGGGTTTGGTGGGTTCCAAGGTATAATAATAATGATGCAGAAATATTTGACACACAGAATAAGTCCATCCTCCCCATGCTAGCATGAAGGAACATGAGTGATGAAGCACACGATCTATTTTAACAGTGTCTGGGGTGCTTCCTTCTTGATTCATTTTCTCCTTTGAATTTGTTTTAGGTTGCAGATAGACTGAAATTAAAGAGTTACTTTAGGCTAAATCAGCTGAGAGAAGGGGAAAACTGAAGATTTTGTTTGTTTCTTGGGCTTGCTGTTTTGCTTTTCGGTTTACCATTGGTGTTGATTTCATGTATTTTTTTCAGAGCTGATTGTAGAATGTTAGGGTGGTTTATTTTTTATTGTTTTCTTGGTGAAGAAATTAGGGGACATAGCAGAGTGGTGTGGTTATAATTTTCTTTTTTTTTTTTTAATTTCACTTTCATATTTGTATACAAATGTAACTATGCCTATAAAGGATTCAATCAATGGAAATAAATTATGTTCTTTTGTTAGTAGCATGATGAATGCTGCATCCATTTGAAGCTAAATATCTAAATAGAGATAACCTTTTTGTCAGTAATTAGCAGAGGGAAAAGGACAGCAGAACATTGCACTTTGTTACAATAATGCGCACGTTAAGGAGATTAATGTCTCCAAATATATCATTAAGCTCTTCAGCAGCCAAAACAAATACAACCACCCACCACCACCAAACAAACATACGGATTAAGAATAGAAAAGGAAAAAAGATTCTCGCGACAAACAATTATGTTATTATTTGAGTCAAGGAGTCATATCTTAGGATCCATGATATCTAAATCAGAATATTCATTCGGCTTCTTATTTTGTTGGTGGAGGCAAATGTCACTCCCCAAGTAATAGCAATTCAGAGGCTCGGAGTCAAATGAGATCAGAACAAGAATATAGTGTAGAAAATGCTCTTTACTTTTACCTGTTTATTTTAGTCTTACAATACACTTTTTAATTTATTTTAGCTTCTATCATTTAAAATTATAGAAAGTAAAAGATAAAGGTGTAAGTGTAAATACTAGTGTTGGAACTAAATATATTGATTATGAGAACATAGTAGGAGACGAGTAATTAAAACTATCTATTTCTAGTTTTATGTTTGTAGATCATGGCCAGTATTCAAAACAACTACCTCATCAAAAAGAATGTTTCTTAAACGAGTTATATTCATTCATGGATACACACACGCAATCTACTCAGCTGGTTTGTTTTTAAATGTGAATAATACTAGTATAAGTTCCTAGATACTATATAACATATCCCCACAATTTTGGTTTCAGCAGAAGTAATGGAGGTGTGTTATTCTGAAGACATTGACTTGAACAAGATAGAGGTACTTTGTGCCTAATTTAGAGTGTCCTTTATGCTCTTCCACCGTCCATTTGGTACAAAGAAAGTAAAAGCAGCGATGTTTATCTGGTTGGACCACGAGAAATCTTAAAACCAGGCAGATCATTGCTTTAAATTGTCAAAAAAGCCATCATTCACTAGCCAGCAAGCCAGACAACCTAATTTCTTTATCTCTCCTGAAGCAATATTTAGTTTGCTGGGTTTGGACCACACATAAAAAAGCAGTATATTCTATCCATGTACAAGAGGAACACCCATATGATGTTAACAACATATGTGAGGGAGCGTCTATTTGCTATGCTTAAAATATTCATAGGATGCTTCCCTCTTGTTTGTAGCAACCTTTGCTTTTTGAGAGAGGAAGAGGAAGAACACAAGTCTGCGAGCCATGTGAAAGACATGAAGCAATCAATTTAAGCAACAAGTATAAAACTCGAAAGTAATGCAGGTGCAGCCAACCTTCGGACAAATTTGAAAGTCGTTCAATTAAAAATTATCTCAAGCGACAAGCTATTTGAAAAGTAACAATTTTAAATGTTGGTTGGTTTGGACTTTTTCAACTGCAATTAAGGAATTAAAATAAGATTTCTCTATTCAATGAGAGAAAATCATAGCATGTTTCAGCTAAAACGTCAAAGTGGAATAACCCCAAACATGGGAAAAAAAACTTGAAAGAATTGACACCCAAAAAGGCATACATAAATAAGATTATACATTTGCTAAATTAGCAATGAAGAAGCCAGCAATTTGCTTATATATCGTTCTAGTCAAAGTACGACTTGAAATTTAAATAGTATCAAACTGCAAACTTAAACAGCAAAACAACCAAAATTTTATTAGAACAGTCAAAGTGAAAGAGAAACCATGCTTCTGTCTAAAACGACTTGCAGTCAATACGGTTTGGCCGTTATCGATTGTTCTTTGAAATTTCCGCCGGTTTTAGACAATTGAACGTCCGAAAATTTTAACATGGCTTCCGGAATCCCAAAGATCTAAAAAATCATTGATTCATAAAAGAAACTGTAACGGTTAATGCCCAATAAACGAGAAACGTATCAACGCTGAAGCTTAATATATATAGATCCAATCCTCTTCAAGTATCCATCATAATATAAACCTTTACTCGCTGTTACCATAAATACATGTTCATGTCCTAAACTAGGACTACAAAACTTTTCTAGTTTAAGATTAAAAAAAAATTGTTACAACAATTACTCCTCACACACTGAATTGGATCAACCATTCATGACATTTTAGCAAACTGAACCTGAGCAATGGACATTGACCAGCTAATAAATAATCACCCACATTCTCTCCATGCAAGACATTAATCAACTGACAAGGGAGTAGTGTTTGTTTCAGGTGCAGGAAGGGAGTAGATATTTGACAACAGGAATATGTTCACAGCTGTCTGTAGAAAAGGACATAGGCTTGATCATGTAGCACCTTATTTGTTCCAATAGCAGAGACAGACGCATCATCAAATCGTAGCCACCGACCATTGGGGTATCGGGCATCAGCTGTGTAGTGCCCCTTTGAAGGTTCCCTTCCGTGATGAGTAATTGTAGCAACAAGTTCATACTTTCGACCCTGCAGAAGTATAAAAATCACTCAGTCACCATGCCTTCTTCCAATCAACATTCATTAATACTCCAGAATTATATTCTGGTGGGTACAGTGGAAGATTAAAGTATCAGTTATCACACAGGTACTCAATTAGCTTCATGCATTCTTTATGTTTTCTTTTATTAAGATACTGCGTAGAAACATTTACTTAAAATCAACAGTAGAATACTCATTTGCCTGTTTTTGTTGAAATTAGTGCAGTAGAAAGTTGTTTATGGTAAGAAAAGAAAAATGTATCAGAAACTTACCTATCCATCATCCATATTCTTTTATTTCTAATTACTCTTTCAGAGTAAGGGGACGGGGTAACTTAAAAGGCAGTCTCCAAAAGCAATGGTAACAATAATGTACGACACATTTACACATTTATTAGAAGAGAGATTCCACAAGTTAGTGGAATAAAGGTGAATTCGAAAAAACTAGTAATATTTGAGATAATATAAACAAATTAAGAATGCAAGAACCTTAACAGCTCAATCTGCATGAAGTTAACTCTCCAAACAAAAAATCAGTACATCATTGAGAATAAACCAAAAAGAGAGGCCATAGTTTATCAACATGATCAGACATCTACATCCGAATCAGAGAGGCAAGAATATAAAGACAGATTACGTCACCTCAGTAGATGGTGAAACAAGCAAATCACGACCCAATACCAACTCAAGAGGAAAGCGCACAGCCTTATGCAACTTGGTGCTTCCCTGGCTTCCGTAACCAAAACGCATCAGGTGCAATATCATTATTTTAGGAAGTGTCACTATTTGCAGAGATTTTCTTGCAGTCACCACACCAGCCTGCAAGAACTTTAAATGGAAATTTTAATTGCAGTAGTACAAAGCATATCCTCCATTGCAACCAAAGGCTATGATTGCCTACCATAAAAAGCCAACTTAAGAAAGATGGAACGTCAGAACTGTTATATTAATGATTTACAAAGAAAGTTAAACAAATATAAAATATAATTTACAAAGAAAGTTAAACAAATATAAAATGGATGTGTTCCACACATATAATTTACAAAGAACCCCGAGGATTCAAACTCAAAGGACATATAGTTCCACACATAAAATCGGGTACAAAAGAATTTCTGGACCTATATCCTCCACTAAAATCATTGTATGCATATAAAGTCCCCAATGTTATAACTTATAACTTAAGTGACATATTTAAGGGCACAAATTTAGGAGGGAGTGATTCAAGTGAAGCAACAACGTGTCATTTAGTAACAAACCAAACAACATAGCATCAAAACTTGTTACGAATGAACTGATTTATACTTGAGTGATGAGTGAGTATGGATGTGTAGCAGTGTACCCCATAGTACAAGTAGTACCGAAAACATAACGGAAACTATTAAGGAGTATTGAAGTACCTATGTATCATAGTCCACTTATTTAAAAACATTATCTGTATGAACATTGTATATCAAATTTGATGGTGTTAAAGATAATATATCAAAATGCATCCAAAAATATAAATAAAAGGGATAAATACCTTTGCAGTGAGTGATGTCCGGTACCCTTCAAGAGTTTCTGCTGCAGAAAACAAGCGAAGTGCATCCTCGATTGTGTGTACAGTGTCAGGATAGATGTCAAGATGGAGTAAGAGATATGGTTGAACAGTGGCTGAAGCTCTATTTCCTAAATGACAAAAAATAAATCACAACGATGGCCACAATGTTTTTTAGATAATTCATTTACATTTCTTCTTTAAAGTTTTAATATCAACCATGAAAGGTAAGGTGAATTTTGGCAAGAACAAAAAGTACAAAATTTCAGAATTACAATTATTCAGCGTGAAGCAACACTGACCAGATGAAATTCCACAAAATCTTAATGGACTTGACAGTTAAAATAAAAGCAAATTCCTCCACTGACATATAATATAGTTAAGTTTTGTACCTTTAGCTCTCACCAAACTTCGAAGTTGTCCTCCAAAAATTTCACTTAATTCCGATGGGGCAAGGCTTTGAGTCCTTGTTACAGCAGATTTATTCTTCGGCCCCACTGTTTCCCATTCATCATCTTCCACAGAAGAAACAAGAGAAAAATTGGTACCATTAAGACTTGAAGATTGTCCTTCAAGTTTCAGTAATTCATCATGCATTTGATCCATTACAAAGCTCAGAAATTCCTGAGCATCTTCCTGCCTGAAAGTAACATGTTGATATTAATTACTATATTACAATATTGCAAATTTATATTACCATTTACAACATGACACCCGTAAATTGCACACTTTAAAATTACCAACTAACTTTCTGGATGGGTCTACAAAATCTGAGACACATTGGTTCACGGTTTTAAATGATAGGAATACATGTGGAAGCACATTTGAAGAGTACAAAAAGAGGATGGAGAAAGAAAGCAAATGAAGATTATATCTATACACGTCCATGTACAATGATATTAAACAAGTCCCTATACAGGCCTGGCAAAAATTTTAAACAAGACCATTGATCAATTTTTTGACAGAGATTATGCTTTTAACAGTTGATTAATGGTTAAAAATAAACCAACTAGCATGGATTCATGACATGGCCAGGTATATGTGGCATTGTTAGTGGAAATTACAATGACACAACTAAAGATCTGGTTATGGAAGAATGCTATTTAGACTTTCCTTGTTTGGGAGGGGGTGATTAGGAGTAACATAAAAACAAAAAGAATAACAAATTATCACCAACCTTGGTCTTCCTGAAATGCTATTTGGCACATCTGGAGTAAAATTTTTTAGAACAGCTTCAAACATAACAGGGCAAAATGGCCTCCCAGACAACATATCTGTGTCTTGCTTCTTTATGTTAGTTGTGCTTGGCATATCAAATTGGGTTATGAACTCAGAAAATGCTGTCAATGTAGGATATCCAACCTGATATAAAACAGAATAATAAACATGCAATAATGTCAGTTCAATACTTTTCTAGCATAAGGAAATCAAGCGCGTATAATACAGCTTTTAGATCTGTATTCCTTTAATGTTATAATGCCGCCTATAAGTTAAGCTAAAACCTTTAGATGGCAGCATTAGCTGACATGCAGAAGCGGACAAACTAACCTTAGGAAGGTTGCGAGTTCTTAATTGCTGTAAAAGATGAACAAAAGGTGAGCATGACAACAGGGCCTGTACGGTTGCATTAAGAAAGCACAGATTCCCAGAGTTAATAAGGCCTCGAGGCAGTATATCTTTAACAGGCAGATCAGCGTTCCCATTAGGTGCCTTGGGGGGCTCTCGGTTGGAGAACTTTAAGGAAGAATCATCTCCGCTGCCAGTTTTTTGTACATTCTTCAAGTTTTCCGTCTCAGAAGCACCTAGGCTCAAATTTTTAAACTTGTTTGAGGGACCATCTTCATCAAGTAATGTAAAACAATTCGCATTTTTTTCAACTTCATTTACACTACTGGTACTCCTGGGGCTAGGGGAGAAATTGGTAATGCTGCCATTCTCTTTAATTGCTCCTGACACTTTAGATGAATTATCACTGACATTTTTCACTCCATTACATTTCTGAGATTCAGAGGGCGGAGCATTAACTGATGTTTTCGATGAGTTTTGCAGGCTGTTTGACTTAACAGTAACAGAATTCAGAGAACCAAACTGCAGCTGATTCTTCTCCACAGACTTTTCGTTTTTCTCAGAAGACTGCTTTGACAGCAGTGATCGAGTTTCATCTTCAGTAAATGACCCAAACAGTAGCATCTGTGAAACAAAAAGGCACACAAATCCAACAAAAAAAAGTACATTAAAATTTCAACAAATAATACATCATCTCATTAAAAAAAAACAAATTTAAATATACAAAACATGAAAACCCGAATAAAACAAAGTCAATCAATAAGTAGCAAACCCCCAAAAAAGAAAACTAAACCGAAGCATATAAAGAGGAAGAAGGGCATTATACTACATAAGATTCGTAACAGAAAAACCAATCAATTATTGCACATTCATCGGAAACGCTAAAACCCTCAACTCACACAAGCGACAGACAATGAGATCAAAGACAACTAGAACTAAACGAAAAGCAAAGAACGACAAAAAATTAACGCGGAAACGAGAGACAGAAAAAGACGAGATTGAGAATTAGCGTGACGAAATCACACCTTAGAATCACTCATGTTGGTGAGGAGACGGAAGTTGGAAACCCAAAAGGCTGAAATTGAATATCAAAGGACGAGTATAGAAAAGAGGAAAAGTGTAGGGATGAAAATCAAAAAGTAGGGTTTTTGGAGACCCCAAAGGAGCAGAGGCCGATGCGGTGATTGAAGACATGGAAGGGAGAAAGGGAGCGCAGAGAGAGAAGAGAGAGAGCATTTAACAAAGGAACCCTCCTCTCCGATTGAACCTTGGCAGCACCAACGCGGAGCATCGACAGACAGAACACAAAAGCCTCTGAATTTTTGATTTAGGGTTAGGTTAGGGTTACTGATGGAATTGGAATGGGTTAAGTAAAAACGCCACTATGACCCTTCTTCTTGCCTTAAAGAACGGTGCTATATGTGATTTTAAATAAATTCAAAACAAAAATGCATTTTTCCACTTATAGCTTCTTTGGGTTTTACCCTACATATAGTATATACTAGTATGCTTCATTTAATGTAAAAAAAATACCTTATGCTAAAGCAACTTCCTCTGCCTTCACAACGTGGGTCTATCGAATACTTGCAAACGTCAAAACCAAAAGCACACCAGAAAATTTGATTGTGTGTGTCCGGTTTTTCTCAGACAAGTGTTATGTTACCATATCTTTTTATATTAGCAATTTTAAGTTAAAAAGATTAAAAAGATAGATTATTCTTTAAAAAAGATTTGATCGAATCCAATTAGATAAAAATACAGTTTGATGGCTAGATTTTAAGATATATTTTTATAATATTTATTTTGGATTAGAATATTTATGCTAATAATAGTACAATTTTTAAGAAAATATAAACTGTTAATAACATTTTTTAACAAAATAAAATAATTATTACAATATCCTAAAAAATAGTTCCAGAATAAAAACTAATCTAAAATTTAGTTTTAAAAATAAATAAAAATAACAATAAAATATTTTTTCTTAACAGAAAAATTATTTAAATAAATAAAAAATAGTTATTTGATTTTATTTTTATAATAATAACAAAGAATACAATTACTTACATCCAAAACAAAAAAGATTGAAATTGGAAGAGAAAGTTCTACTATTATCAGAGTCGAAATTGAGAAAAAGTTTGAAAGAGTATATAAATGGAAATGTTTTATAGAATGACAATTATATATAAATAAAAATCATACAAATTTTATAAAAATTCAATAAAAAAATAATTCATTAAAATTTGTATGATTTTTAATATCGATAGGTTTCTTTCTGCTTCTTAAAATTTCATTTAAATATCATATGATTTTATTGAATTCTTATATAAATTAATTTATAATCTTATATGAATTATGTTTTAGTTGCTGAGGAATTTTGTATCGTTCTTAATTAATTCAAATAAAACATGATTTTTCCGTATTCCAATATTTTGTATTGGGGTATGTACAAATCCAACTTTAGATTTTGACATATTATATTTGCTAGGACGAGATATTTTGTAAGAATTGACATGAAGAGAAATGTAGAGTAAAATTATTTATATGTTAAAACTAACTTATGTACAAATTTAAAATAACATTTTCAAAAACTATAAAATACATTCCACCAATTTACTTATACAATTTTAATAATAAAGTCACATAATCAATGTTAACATCTTAATATCTCCAAATATAATAATAATATCATTAACATATTTAATAGTAAGATTATCTACGCCTTAAAATTAAAGAAATACTTTTTTATCTTTATCCATATCTTAATAGATGCAACATTATATTAGAGTTATAAATAGAAAGTTTTCTACCCCATGTAATAAAAAAAAAGGAAAGAATGAGATAAGTGGTGATTATTGAACTCAATTTTTTTAAGATGAGATCCTAAGTGTGAAGTATAATATCTACAGTACTATTTATTTTGGAGTTTGATAAAATAAGTTAAATCCTTTTTTTCTAATAGATAAAATCATTATTTTAACTTCGATATTACTCTAACATAATTTCAATTATCATATTTAAGTTACTACATATTTTGGAATCCAGCAACATTATAATTTTTTCTTGATAAACATATTTAATGGTTTAAGAACGAATTATGTATATAAAATAGGTTTAATCTCAATTCTTAAAATCTGTAAAACTTTTAGATATTCGAAACCATCAAAATAATAATGTTTAAAATAATAACTAAAAAGAAATGAACATGTTTTGAAATATATATTTATTTGTCAAGAAGTTTTTAAAATAAGAAAGTGTTACATACCAAGGTCACTTGATCTCTTTGTTATGAGAATCAATGTTTACAAGAAGACCTGTTACATTATTTTATTTTGTTCACTGCAGCAAATGTACTTAAAAGAACTATGAGTATTCAACTTAATTGATTGTATTATCTCTTTGTTTGTTGCACGAAACAATTATAATGGGAACTAGAATGACTTATTTTCTCTTTATTGTAGCTAACGATACTCATCATATAATCATGCATTATTAAGAACCATAAAAAAAAATCAAAATCCAACATAAATATATAAATAACTAAAAAAAGTTAGAATTATTTTTTGTTGAGATGATATCATTAGGACCAATTGAGTTCGAAGTTTCGTAACGGTTTTATCCTTAAAAGTCAAGTTCGGCTACACGAGTTATACTCATGCTGGCTTCTTGCTACATATTTAGCTTGGTCATACCAGCTATGATCCAATTGCAGCTCGACTACACGAGTTAAGGACACTCAAATAATCTCAAGACTAGCTTTGATAGATCACTATACCAAGCTCATATTACACTTAAGCTCACTCAAAATCATGTCTAAGATTCAAGCACCATTATACCCAACAACTCCTAATCTAAGCATCCATCTGCAACAGCAGGTAACTGCTTAGGTTGTTACTCTAGACTTGGGCTTAAGCTCGTAACAGTTCAACCCAAAACCTATATACATATATTTACAGAAGTATCACTCACTTATCACTCAATCTTCACACTTACCAATACACTTTTTCTCACTCACTTCATTAACCACGTACTTACTTTATCATCATAGTGTCTTTTGTGGGTGGACCTCTCGCCAGACATCAGAACTACAATAACTGAGGTTCTCAAGGACTCGAACTTGAATCGATTCCAACCCACCTCATCAATAAATAAATAAATAAATAAATATATATATATATATATATATATATAATACCTGTATTTTTTTAAAAGTATTAAGAAAAAATAATTTAAATTGATTATATAAAAATCTTAGTTTATATTAGATAATAATAAAGAAATTTACATTGTTGATTAAACTCATTTGAATTCGTAGTAAAAATAATACTATCATCAATGGTTTTATATATAATTACATTTTTTTTATGAAATTCATTTCATTTGAACATTTCCATTATAATTAAACTTTTACAAATTACATGGCCATAATTAGTTTCTTATTAGTTATTCAATTATTTCAACTTTAAAAGATATTACTGTAATTTTTTGGCAAAAGTATTATCAAATATTTCACAATTTTGTGCCAAGTTATAATCTTTTGTAACTACAAGACTAGTAAAAAAATAGTTTAATTATTACCAGAAAATATATACGTCCTTAGCATTTAGTTACCAGTTAGAGTCAGACTCTGAAAGGTATATATAATTAATTACCAATTTATTTAGTATAAGAGAACCTTAATCACGAAGAAAACTTTGCTTTGAGTTCTTCTTACTTGTATGAAAAGAAGGTTGTGAAATCACAATCTAGGATAGAGAAACTTATCTTCATCAGTAACTATTGCTACTGGTAAAGTAGAGTTCAGTCAATAACAATTTAAATAATTTATTCTCTAATTCTTAAAATATTTATTTTAATAATTGTAACAGAATTTTAATTTTTAAAATATATAATATTTTAAAATTATAATAAGATTAAAAGTTTCAAAATTAATAACTGGTTTAATAATATTATTTCAAAAGTCACAAAATAAGTGATATTCATATTACTTAAAATTCTTTAAAATTTATATGTTTTTTTTAATATTGAGTATGTTATTCTAACTTTTTCTTAAAATTTTATTTAGATATCTGATTTAATCGCATTCGAAAAAGAATTTATATAGTCTTGTTGCAATATTATAAGATTTCTTTTACATTTAAAAATATTAATCGAATACCACAGTACTTTTTTATAGAAACATTATTATTTTTTAATTTCAATTAAGTATACCCTTTATATTTGATTTAAACCTTTTAATGAATTTAATTTTACCTTATTAATAAACCAAAATAAATTTTTCTATGTTATTTGTGTATATAAGATACTAGTGATGAAAAATTATATATAGTCATTTTGATCCAAGCAGCAGCAGAATATATTTTTATAGTATATATAGAGGAGAGGTTGAACAGTGTGTTTGCAAATTTATTTGGTTGGGATATAAGATGTGACTAAATAGATTAACTACTTACAAAATGTGGAAAAGCAAATCTCTTAAATTATTATATAGGGGAGTAAAGATATTTATGTTATTTTATTGCACGAGGAAATAAACTAAACACTGGCATAAATATTAATATTCAAAGGCAAATGAGTAGAAGGTGCAATGCACATAGCAGGAAGGTTCAGTTGAACCGTATTCATGGTTGACGCAAAGTCAATGGAAAAATAATGTTATATATTCTTTAATTGTGTCCATATCATGTTGCTTAAATCCAATCATGTCATTGTTATATTTAAAGAAAAATATTTAAAAATTCAAAAAGATAAAGAGAAACACGTTGTTGATTCAGCATTATGTATATTAAAAAAAAAGTTTTTATTCATTGAACAATCATATATAGTAATAACAAACGTAATCTAACAATTGTTTGTAGAAAAGCCCTAACTCAGAAAATTAACGGAATACAATTACTTATATGCAAAACAAAAAAGATTGAAATTGAAAGAGAAAGTTCTACTATTATCAGAGTCGAAATTGAGAAAAAGTTTGAATGAGTATATAAAAATGGAAATGTTTTATAGAATGACAATTATATATAAATAAAAAACCATACATATTTTCTAAAAATTCAATAAACAAAAGAATTCATTAAAATTTGTATGATTTTTAAATATCGATAGTTTTTTTTTTTACTTCTTAATATTTCATTTAAATATCATCTGATTTTATTGAATTCTTAAAAAGAATTTATATAGTCTTGATTAAATATTATAAGAATCTGTTTAATCGCATACCATAATAGTTTTTACAGAAAAAATATTATTTTTAAATTTCAGTTGAGAATATGCTTTATTTTTGGTTTAAATCTTTTAATGAATTTGGTTTGTCCTTATTAATGAACCAAAATAAATAAATTAACATATTTAGTATATTAATAAGTTTTTCTATGTTATTTGTCAATACAAGATATTATTTACCCTTCTTTGATCCAAGCGGCGGCGCAATATATATTTAAAGTACGTATATATAGAGAGAGAGGTTGGACTGTGTGTTTGGAATTTTGAGTGGTTTGGAAGATACCGCTGTTTGATACATAACATGTGGCTACATAGATTAAATACTCACACAATGTGATATAATAAAGAGGGAATATTGTATGGCAATTTGGCAAATGGGTAGAAGGTGCAACGCACATGGCAGAAAGATGCAATTTGCAATTAAATGAGTGGAAGCTTCGATTTTGCACTTAAGGGGAAGCTTCAGTGAAACAGTATTCATGGTTGACTCTAAGTCAACGGAAAAATAAGACCAGAACTCTTGAACCTTATTGCAGAATCTTTTGGTAATATATATTTGGATGTTCTTTAGTCTGTGTCTGAAACTACAATCCATTGTTTTCTCCGGTGCCTTAGTAAAAATCCCTCTTCTTCTTCTTCTTCTTCTTCTTCTTCTTCTTCTTCTTCTTCTTCTTCTTCTTCTTCTTCTTCTTCTTCTTCTTCTATATCTATCTATCTATCTATATATATATATATATATATATTATTCTATTGAATCTAATAATGAGGGAATATTCTACGGCAATTTGGCAAATGGGTTGAAGGTGCAATGTACATCGCAGAAAGGTGCAATGGGACCGAGCAATTGGTAAGATATATATGTTAATATTACACGAGGAAATGAACTAAACACTGTCCTACTGTCATAAATATTAATATTCAAAGGCAAGTGAGTAGAAGGTGCAATGCACATAGCAGGAAGGTTCAGTTGAACAGTATTCGTGGTTGACGCAAAGTCAATGGAAAAATAAAGCTATATATTCTTTAGTGTGTGTGCCTGCAACCTACAATCCGTTGTTTTTTCCCGTGCCTTAGTAAAAATCCCTGTTCTTCTTCTTCTTCCATCACCAACCACAAACACATTATCTAAGCACAGGTCAAAATCTACACACACGTCCCTGCTGTAATGGCAGACCCTGTAGTTTCCTTTGTTTTGGACCACTTATCCCAGCTTGTGGCACGCGAAGCTAACTTGCTGTATGGCGTGGAGGACAGGATCCAGTCCCTCCAATACGAGCTTCAAATGATCAAGGACCTCCTCAATACCTCCAAGACCAAGAAGGGAACTGACAATACAGTGCTCAACCAAATCAGAGATGTGGCCCACCTAGCTGAGGATGTCATCGACACATTCGTATCCAAAGTTGCCATTTACAAGAGGAGAACCATGCTGGGGAGGATGCTCCGTGGCTTTGGCCAAGCAAGGTTGCTCCACAACGTAGCTGAAAAAGTAGACAAGATCAAAACCACTCTCAATGAAATACGCGACAACAAGGACAAATATGATGCTTTCAAACAAAGCAATAATCAATCCGCAACAGAAGAGGAGAAGGAGGAGAAGGAAAGGGCGGAGAAGGAAAGGGCGCAATCA